>NNBV01000699.1_pt1 | contig 179765 bp, 155 predicted proteins | sample 1173771 | NCBI WGS metagenome assembly NNBV01 (sample SAMN07173938, study PRJNA388173) | plant metagenome | isolation source: symbiotic tissue sample KVS11 | place: Norway: Troms, Kvaloya island | reverse complement strand
CCCCTCAGCCCCGAGCGGGCCGAAGACCTCGTCGGTCGAGATGTGGTGGAAGCGGAAGCGCGCGCGGCGTTCGCCATCGAGCCCACGCCAGTGGCGCAGCGCCTCCTGCAGCAGGACAAAGCTGCCGACGATATTGGTGTCGATGAAGGCCGCCGGGCCGTCGATCGAGCGGTCGACATGGCTTTCGGCCGCCAGATGCATGACGATGTCGGGATTGAAGGACGCGAAGATCGCCCGAATCCGCTCGCCATCGCCGATATCAGCCTTCTCGAAGCGAAAGCGCGCATCATCCGCGACGGCAGCGAGCGACGCCATGTTGCCGGCATAGGTCAGCTTGTCGACGACGCAGACGCTGTGCCCGGTCTCCGCGATCAGCTTGCGCGTCACGGCGGAGCCGATGAACCCCGCCCCGCCGGTGACCAGAAATCTCAAAGACGCCGGCAATACCGCTCTCGCTCCCGTTCGACGCGGATATAGGGGATTCCATCGCCACCCGTAAGCCCGGCCTCAACCACGGCGGGGCAAGCCGTTCACCTGCCCTGCCATCGCGGCGCCCTCTTGCCGAGAAAGGCTTCCATGCCCTCCCGGAAATCGGCGCTGGTATAGCACATCACGACGAGGTCGTTCCCGTCACCGGCCGCCACAGCGCCGTTGGCAAGGCGGCGCAGGGCCTCCTTGGTGGCCCGCATCGTCAGCGGCGCATGGCCGGAAATCGTCGCGGCGAGCGCGCGCGCCCGCGCCATCAGCGCCGCATGGTCGGCGACGATCTCGCTGTAGAGGCCGATGCGATGGCCTTCCTCGGCTTCGATCAGGCGCGCGGTGAAGACGATGTCCTTGACCCGCGCGGGCCCGAGCAGCGCGGTGAGCCGGGCGTAATTCGCCATGGACAGGCAGTTGCTGAGCGTCCGCGCGATCGGATAGCCGAAGCGCGCGCTCGGCGTCGCGATCCGGATGTCGCAGGCGCATGCGATGCTGGCGCCACCGCCGGTCACGGCGCCCGAGATCGCAGCGATCATCGGGATCGGGCAGCTCTCGATCGCGGTGATGACGCGCTCGATCTTTTCCTCATAGGCCAGCGCATCCTCAGGCGTGGCGAAGGCCCGGAATTGCGAGATGTCGGTCCCCGCCGCGAAGGCCTTGTCGCCCGCGCCGGTCACGACCAGCACCTTCGGCTGTCCATGGGCGGCGAGATCGCCGCAGATCGCGGCCACCCGCTCATACATCGCGAAGGTCAGCGCATTGCGCGCGTGGGGACGGTTCAGCGTGATCGTGCCGATCCCGTCAGCGACGTCGTAGAGAACCTCGTCGTCCATGCGCGCGCTACTTTCGGCCCGGAAAGGAGGGGACTATCCCGTCAGGCCTGGACGGCGTCAACGGCGACCGCCCCGGTCGCGAAATCCCGGCCCGGCGCGGCCTCGATCAGCGCACGCGTATAGGCATGGGCCGGCGCGGAGAAGACCTGCGAGGTCGCGCCCTGCTCAACGATGACACCCTTCTCCATCACCACGATCCGGTCGCAGATCTGCGCTGCGACCCGCAGATCATGGGTGATGAACAGGATCGCCAGGTTGAAGCGCTCCTGGACGTCGGCCAGCAGCGCCAGCACCTGCTTCTGCACGGAGACGTCGAGCGCCGAAACCGCCTCATCAGCGATCAGGATTTCCGGCTCCATGGCCAGCGCGCGCGCGATCGCGATGCGCTGGCGCTGGCCGCCCGAGAACTGGTGCGGATAGCGTTCGAGCGCGTTGGGCTGCAGCCCCACCAGCCCCATCAGGTCGCGCGCGCGCTGCATCGCATCCTTCGCGCTCAGGCCGAAATTCATCGGCCCCTCGACAATTGAGGCGCCGACGGTGCGGCGCGGGTTGAGCGAGCGGAACGGATCCTGGAACACGACCTGAATCTTGCGGCGATAGGGCCGCAAGCGACGCTCCGTCAGCTTGGCAATGTCGATGTCGGGCACGAGGATCGAGCCCTCGCTCGGCGGCATCAGCCGGGCGACGCAGCGCGCGACCGTGGTCTTGCCCGAGCCGGATTCGCCGACGATGCCGACCGTCTCGCCGCGCCGCACTCGGATCGCCACATCCTTGGCGGCGTGCACGACGCGCTCCTTCGAAAACAGCGCCTTCGAGCTGTAAGTCTTGGCGAGCCCCACCGTCTCCAGCGCCAGCGGGCCGAGCACCGGCTTGCGGTCGGCCGGCTTCAGGCTCGGCACGGCCGCGATCAGCATCTGCGTGTAAGGATGCTGCGGCCGGGTCAGGATGTCGGCTGCTGGCCCCTGCTCGACGACGCGGCCCTTCTCCATCACCACGACGCGGTCGGCGATCTCGGCAACCACGCCGAAATCATGGGTGATGAACAAAACGCCGGTGCCGCGCCGGCTCTGCATATCCTTGATCAGCCGCAGGATCTGCGCCTGGGTCGTGACATCGAGCGCCGTCGTCGGCTCGTCGGCGATCAGCAGCGCCGGATCGAGGATCAGGGCGGCCGCGATCATCACGCGCTGGCGCTGGCCGCCGGAGATCTGGTGCGGATAGGAGGCGTGCATGCGCTCCGGTTCGGGCAGGCGCATCGATTCCAGCATGGCGAGAACCTGCGCGCGCCGCTCGGTGGGACCGAGATCGGTGTGGATGCGCAGCACCTCCTCGATCTGGTCGCCGATCGTCAGCACCGGGTTCAGCGCCGTCATCGGTTCCTGGAAGATCATCGCCATGCGGTCACCGCGCAGCGCCCGCAGCCGCTGCGGCGCCGCGGTCAGGAGGTCCTCGCCTTCCAGCCTGATCACGCCCGCAACAGGTTTGAGCGCCTTCGCCAGCAACCCCATCACGGAGAAGGCCGTAACGGACTTGCCCGAGCCGGACTCGCCAACGACGCAGACGATCTCGCCGGCCGCGACGCTCAGCGAGACGTCATCGACGGCCCGCGCACGGTCGCCGCCGCCGGGAAGCGCGATGCTCAGGCCCGAGATTTCGAGGACAGGCGTCTGCGCGTTGCTCATCGTCCGGCCATCTTGGGATCGAGCGTGTCGCGCAGGCCGTCGCCCAGCATGTTCACCGCCAGCACGGTGATGCCGAGGAAGATGCCGGGATAGAGGATGTTGTGCGGGAAGACGCGGAACAGGTTGCGCCCTTCGGCCATGATGTTGCCCCAGGTCGGGATTTCCGGCGGGATGCCGATGCCGAGGAAGGACAGGATCGCCTCGACGAGAATCGCCGAGGCCGCAATGAAGGTGCCCTGCACGATCAGCGGTGCGATCGTGTTGGGCAGGATGTGTCGGACCATCAGCTTGGGCAGGCGCGTGCCGGCCATGATCGCGGCCTCGACATAGGGCTCCTCGCGCACCGACAGCACGATCGAGCGCACCACCCGCACCACGCGTGGAATCTCCGGCACGATGATCGCGATGATCACGGCGGTCAGGCCGCTGCGGAACAGCGAGACCACGGCAATCGCGAGCAGGATGCCCGGTATCGCCATCAGCCCGTCCATGAAGCGCATGATGATGCCGTCGAGCGGGCGGACATAGCCGGCCACGAGCCCGATCACGAGCCCGATCGCGATGCTGACGGACGCGACCGAGACCGCGATCAGCAGCGAGACGCGCGCGCCGTAGACCACGCGGCTGTAGACGTCGCGGCCAAGCGAATCCGTGCCCATGCGGTGCTTGAACTGCGTGGTCGAGCCGTCATCGGCCCGGATCGTCCGCTCGAAGCCCGGCACGCGGTTGCGCGTGCTCGGATTGATCGCGGTCGGGTCGAGCGTGCCGAGCATGGGCGCGAACAGGCCGATCAGGGTCATCAGCATCAGCACGGCCCCGCCGATGGCGACGACCGGATTGCGGACGAGCCGCATCAGAACCGTGCGCGACGGAGCGATCGGCTCGGCTGCGACCGGGGCGAGGATGGAGGGTTCGGCGTTCAATAGCGGATCCTCGGGTCGAACAGGCTGTAGGCGAGGTCGATCAGCAGGTTGATGCCGACATACACGCCCGAGAACAGCAGGATCACGGCCTGAATTGTCGGATAGTCGCGCGCCAGCACGGCATCGACCGTGAGCCGCCCGAGACCGGGGATCGAGAACACGCTTTCGGTCACCACCACGCCGCCGATCAGGAGCGCGATGCCGATGCCGACCACGGTGACGATCGGCACCGCCGCATTCTTGAGCGCGTGGCGGAACAGGATCTTGCGCTCGACCTGCCCCTTGGCGCGGGCCGTGCGGATATAATCCTCGTTCAGCACTTCGAGCACGCTGGCGCGCGTCATCCGCGCGATGAGCGCGATATAGATCACCGACAGCGTCACCGCCGGCAGCACCAGCCTGTGCAGGAAGCCGCCAAACCCGCCCGAAAGCGGCTGATAGCCCTGCACCGGAAACCAGCCCAGTGTGATCGCGAAGACGTAGATCAACGCGTAGCCGATGACGAAAACCGGCACGGAAAATCCCAGCACCGAAAAGCCCATCACGACACGATCGATCCAGGAGCCGTGCTTGTAGGCGGCAAGCACGCCGAGCGGGATCGCCACGCTGATCGCGATCAGCATCGTCGCGAAGGCGAGCGACAGCGTCGGCTCGATCCGCCCCACGATGAGTTCGCCGATCGGCTTCTTGAAGAAGAAGCTCTCGCCGAGATTGCCTTGGGCGAGATTGCCGGCCCAGATCCCGAATTGCGTCAGGATCGGCTGATCGAGACCGAGCCGGTTGCGGATCAGCGCGATCTGATCGGTCGACGCGTTGTCACCGGCGATGACCGCCGCCGGATCGCCCGGCGTCAGCCGCAGCATCAGGAAGACGAGGACGGCGACGATCACGAGGACCGGGATCGTCGCCAGCAGGCGCCGCAGGATGTAGCCGAGCATCAGGCCTGGTTCCGCACGATCAGCGTCACGACCTCACTTCTTCTCGACATTCCAGAACACCGGCGCTGGCGCCGTCAGGATGCCGGAGAGATTCTTCCTCGCCGCGATCGGGACATTGTATTGGCCAAGATGCACATGCGTCACGACCTCGCGCCAGCGCATCTGCACGGCTTCCGCGATCGCCTTCTGCTTGGCCGGATCGGGCTCGCGAGCGAAGTCATCCCGCAGCTTCTCCATCTGCTCGTCGCAGGGCCAGCCGAAGGCCGCCTTGTCGCAGCTCGCATTGAAGAAGCCGGCCATCACCGGGTTGAGGATGTCGGCCGAGACCCAGGAGGTCTGCATCAGGTTCCAGCCGCCCTTGTCGACCGGGTCCTTGCGCACGCGGCGCGACACCACGGTCTGCCAGTCGGAGGACTGCATATCGACCTTGAAGCCGCCCTTTTCGAGCAGCTGCTTGGCAACGGGCCCGAGATTGGTCAGAGACTGCAGGTCGGTCGAATGCAGCAGCACGATCGGCTTGCCGTCATAGCCGGCTTCCTTGAGCAGCTCCTGCGACTTCTTGAAATTCGACTCGAGCAGCCCCTCCATGCCCTTCTCGGTGGCGAGCTGCGTACCGCAGACGAACATCGCCTTGCAAGCGTTGTAGTATTCCGGATTGCCGACCGTCGCTTCCAGGAAGTCCTTCTGGTTGAGCGCATAGGTCACGGCCTGGCGCACCTTCGGATTGTCGAAGGGCGGCTGCGTGTGGTTGAAGCGCATCGTGTATTGCAGGCCGAGCGGATTGTAGTTCCACAGCTTGATGTTGCTGTCGCTCTGGACCAGCGGGATCAGGTCGAAAGCTGGCTGCTCGATCATGTCGATCTCGCCTGCGAGCAGCGCATTGACGGCCTGCTGCTGGTCGGCAACCGCGAGCCACTCGATGCGGTCGATCTTCGCGACCTTGCCTCCCGCAAGGCCCGAAGCCGGCTCCGAGCGGGGCTTGTAGTCCTTGAACTTGGTGTAGACGATCTTGTCGCCCGGCTTCCATTCGTCCTGCTTGAGGACGAAGGGGCCCGACCCGATGAACTCCGAAATCTGCGTGTTCGGGTCGGTCTTCGCCACGCGCTCCGGCATCATGAAGGGCACGTTGGACGAGGGCTTGCCGAGGCCGAAGATCAGGAGGCCGGTCGGCGACTTCAGCTTGACCGTGAAGCTCTTGGCGTCGTCCGCCGTGATCGTGTCGACGAAGGTCATCAGTTTCTGACCGACGGGATCCTTGGCGGACCACCGCTTGATCGAGGCGATGCAATCGGCCGGGGTGACCGGCTTGCCATCATGCCAGATCAGACCGTCGCGCAAGGTGAACTTGTAGATCAGCTTGTCAGGCGACTCGGTGAAGCTCTCAACCATCTGCGGCTTGATCGCGCCGGCCTCGTCCATCGCGAACAGCGTGTCGTAGATCATATAGCCGTGGTTGCGGACGATATAGGCGGTGGTCCAGATCGGATCGACGATCTTGACGTCGGAATGCATTACCACCTTCAGCGTGGTCTGCGCCTGCGCAAGCGAGGCGCCGGCAACGATGGCCGCTGCAGCCGCCAGTGATCTCAAACGCCATGCCATGATGCGATCCCCTCAGCCGTTTCAGTGATATATCCGTGCGCCGATTGCATGCACGCTCTGTGCCATTAGCAGACCATGCTCGCGCGGCGTGGTCACGCGGTCAACCGCGCCAGCAGCCCTGCCAACAGCCGTGTCCGCTGCGATAGGCTGTCAATCTCGATATGCTCTTCCAAAGTGTGATAGCCGGCGCCGAGCAGGCCGAGCCCGTCGAGCGAGGGGATGCCCGCCGCGCCGGTAAAATTGGCATCCGAGCCGCCACCGGCCGAGCCGTGTTCGAGCGTCCAGCCGAGTTCGCCGGCGATCGCGCGCGCCAGCCCGAACAGCTTTAGCGTCTCCCCATCCGGCTCCCAGACCGGCCGGGTGACGCCGCGCGTCACGGTGAAGCGCGTTCCGTCCTCGTTTGCCGCCGTCAGTGCGAGCATGCGCTCGACGCCACGGTCGAGGTCCTCCTGCCTTTTTGCCATGCTCAAGGCCTCTGCCTTGCACAGCGTCGGCACGCAGTTGACCCATTGCCCGCCGGAGATGACGCCGACGCTGAAGGTGCAGTCCTCGTCCGTCATCGCCTCGATCGCGAGCAGCTGCTGCGCCATCATGCTGATCGCAGAGCGCCCGTTCTTGAGCTGCGACCCGGCATGGCTCGGCCGCCCCTCGGCGAGCAGGTTGAAGCGCGCGATCGCGTAGCGCCCGGTGACGACGCCGTTGCCCGGCCGGCCCGGCTCGGGAACCAGGATGAAGCGGTGCTTGCGCGCCTCCGCCATGATGATCTCGCGCGTGCCGGGGCTGCCGATCTCCTCGTCGCTGGTGTACAGCACGCTGACCGGCAGTTGCGTCTCGACCCCGGCTTTGGCCAGCGCGACGATCGCCTGCAGCCCGGCATAGGCGCCGCCCTTCATGTCCAGGATGCCCGGCCCGTAGCAGCGCGAGCCCTCCCGCTTGAACGGCAGTGTCTTCAGCGTGCCGACCGGATGGACGGTGTCGAGATGCGACATCATCAGGATGCCGGGCTCACCCCGACGTGGATGCGGGAAATCCCCGCGCACGCAATCGCCGAGCCCGGGCGGGCCAGGGATGCGCGTCACGACCGCGCCGGCAGCCGCAAGTTCGCCGGCGGCGAGGTCCATCATCCGGTTGACGGCGGCAACGTCGAAGGTCGGGCTCTCGCACTCGATCCAGGGCCGCAGGCCCGCGATCAGGGCGTCGGTGTCCAGCGCAAGGTCGGCGGGGCGGAAATCGGCAGGCATGGCGAAACGTCCTTCAGGCCACGGTCCGCGTCTCGACGAGACGCGCCAGCAGACTCGCGCCGATCGGCAGGATGCCGTCATCGAGCACGAAGGCGGGGTTATGGACCGGCACGCTGCCGGCATGGCCAACCCAGGCATAGGCGCCGGGCACGACGCGCAGCATGTCGGCGAAGTCCTCACTGCCCATGACAGGCTTCGGCTCTGTCAGGACGTTGCCTGCCCCGACGATCTCGGCGGCAACGGCAGCCGTCGCGACCGCCTGCTCGGGATGATTGACCAGCACGTCGAAGATGCCGCGGATATCGACATCGATCTGCACGCCGAAGCTCAGCGCCATGCCGGCGCAGATCTCGCGCATGCGCTCGCGGATCAGCTTGGCGATGTCGGGCGAGAAGGTCCTCACCGTGCCCGCCAGCACCGCCTCCTCCGGGATCACGTTATAGGCCGAGCCGGCATGGATCTGCGTGATCGAGAGCACGGCGGCCTCGCGCGGATCGGCGTTGCGGCTGACAATCGTCTGCAGCGCGGCCGCCAGCGAGATCGCGACGATGACGGGGTCGCGCCCGACATGGGGCATGGCGCCATGGCTGCCCTTGCCTGTGATCTTGATGTCGAAGAAATCCGCCCCCGCCATCGCCGCACCGGGAAAGACCGCGATCTGGCCGGGGTCGAGATTGGGGGCGTTGTGGATGCCGTAGATCTCGTCGCAGGGGAAACGCTCGAACAGATTGTCGGCAAGCATCGCCCGCGCGCCGCCAAGCCCCTCCTCCGCCGGCTGGAACACGAAGATCGCGGTTCCCGAGAATCCGCGGTTCTCGGCGAGATAGCGCGCTGCGCCGAGCAGCATGGTGGTGTGGCCGTCATGGCCGCAGGCATGCATCCGGCCGGGAATGGTCGAGCGCCAGGGCAGGTTGGTGATCTCGTCCATCGGCAGCGCGTCCATGTCGGCGCGCAGGCCGATGCGCCGGCCGGGCCCGCCCGTGCCGTGCAGGATGCCGACGACGCCGGTGCCGCCGATGCCGCGATGCACCTCCATGCCCCAGGAGGCCAGCTTCTCGGCGACGATGCCGGAGGTGCGGACCTCCTCGAAACCGATCTCGGGATGGGCATGGATGTCGCGGCGAATGGCGACGAGGTCGTCCTTGAAGGCGTCGATCTCAGGCAAGGCAGGCATGGGCTATGAAACTCCGGAGAAATTGAAGGGCGGTCAGCCGAAGACGGGGCCGAGCGGCGACGTCCTCAGGCCCGGCCGCAGATGCTTCCACGGCAGCACGGAGGGATCGACGGGCATCGGGCCGGGCGCGGCGCAGACCAGCACGGCCTGCGCGATCGGCTCGAAATCGGCGCGGAAATGCACCGAGCTCTTGTTGACCAGGATCGCCTGCTCGGTCGGCTCGATGCCGACCTGGCGGTACATCGCCTGGTCGGCCATCTGCGCCTTGCGCGAGGCGACGACGATGCGGACCCCGCCGATGCGCAGGGCCGCGCAGGGGCCGAGATTCATCCGCGATCCCCCGAAAAAGGGGCCGGGCGCGATGAAACGCCCGTCCGAAAGCTGCTCGACGGTGAACTCGCCCTCCAGCGGAACGTCGCCGGGAATGCCGGACTTCGCCCCAAGAGACGCCCTGATCGTTGCGCCGACACCCGCCTCATGCGCCTGCGCAGCCACTGCGGGATCCACGATCAGGCCGATCGCGGCGCGCAGCGCGCCATTGCGCACCAGCGCCCGCGCCATGCCCATCGTGTCGGAATCGCCGCCCGCGCCGGGGTTGTCCTGCGTGTCGGCGATGACGATCGGCTTCGTCGCGCCTCGCGCCAGGGCCATCGCCTCGCGCACGCCCTCGTCGGGCTGGAAGACCTGTCCGTTGAAGGCCGCCTCGCTCGCCAGCACCCGGCCCGTCACGGCGTCGGCAGCTGCGTCTGCATCGGCCTGCGTCGCGCCATAGGCGACGACGGTTGCCCCGCAATCAGCGAAATCGGCCGCCGGGAAACCGGGCAGGAAGGACAGTGTCGGCACGCTCTCGCCTTCGAGCGCCACCACCTCGGCATAGATCGTGCGGCAAGGCTCCATCGCGGTGGCCTGCCAGGCGATCGGGATCAGATAGGGGATCTGGCGGAAGGCCTTGGCATCGCGCTTCGTCGTGCCGATCAGCCGGGCGAGATAGGTCGTCGCGCGGCTACCGGTCAGCGCCATGTCGACATGCGGATAGGTGCGATAGGCGACGAGCCCATCGGCGCTGTCGACCATCAGTTGGGTAACATTGCCATGCAGGTCGAGGCTCGCGACCAGCGGCACATCGGGGCCGATCGCGGCCCGCACCCGGCGCAGCGTCTCGCCCTCGCCGTCGGGGAAGCCTTCCGCGACCATGGCGCCATGCAGGTCGAGATAGACGCCGTCCAGCGGCAGCGCGGCAGTGATCGCCTCGACCAGTTCGTTCAGCAGCGTCTCGAAGGCCTCGGCCGTGACCTCGGCGGAGGGGCTGGCCGCGCACCAAAGCGTCGGCACCAGCTCCCAGCCCAGCCCGCGCGCCGTCTCAACGAAGCCGGACGCGCCGACATTGACGTTGTGGACCGCAGCGAAGATCGCCTCGCCCCGCGCCAGCGCCGGCCAGCCGCCGCCCTGGATGAAGGCATCGAGCGGGGCCTTGCTCGGCGCGAAGGTGTTGGTCTCGTGCAGGAAACCGCCGAAGGCGATACGTGGCGACATGAGGCGGCGGCTCCAGGCGGATGACGAGACGGCGCAGGTAACCATGCGCGCGCCAGCCCTCCAAGAGCGAAATCAAGCCGGCTGCCCAATCGATGGGCAGCGCCGGCGTCTCACGCGCCCGGCAGCAGCCCCGGCCAGAAATGCCCGTCGACCGTGGGACGCTTGCCGAAGATGGCCTGCCCGACCCGCACGACGTCGGCGCCTTCTTCGATCGCTATTTCGAAATCGCCGGTCATCCCCATCGAGAGCAGGTCGATGCCGCAATCGGGGTGGGTTTTCTGCAAGCGCTCCCGCACGGCGCGCAAGCGGCGGAAGCAGGCTCTGACCTCCTCGGGCCCGCCCTTCAGGATCGCCAGCGTCATCAGCCCCCTTGGCTTGAGAGATGGAAAGCGGCCGAGTTCGCCGACGAAGGCCTCCGCCTCCTCCGGCCTGATGCCGTATTTGCTCTCTTCCTCGGAGGTGTTGACCTGCACGAAGACGTCGAGCGAGCGGCCGGTGGCAACCAGGCTCTCATGCAGCAAACCCGCCAGCCTGAGGCTGTCGAGCGCCTGGAATTCCGAGGCGAAGGAGACCATCGCCTTGGCCTTGTTGGTCTGGAGATGGCCGATCACGCTCCAGCTCACGCCGAGCCCGGCCAAGGCCTGCGCCTTGCCCTGCGCCTCCTGGACCTTGTTCTCGCCGAGCGTCGTCATGCCGATGGCGACGGCAAGCCTGACGACCTCGACCGGCACGGTCTTGCTGACCGGCAGCAACCTCACCGCCGAGCGCGGCCGCTCTGCCCGGGCGCAGGCTATCGCGATCCGGTCCTCGACGGCCGCGAGGTTGTCGCGCAGCGTCCGCTCCGGATCCGGGCCGAAGCGTGCCGCTATCTCCGCGGCGAGATCATCAGCCTGATCCATCGCCCCCTCCACAGCCCGACCGGCGATGCCGGTCGTCATGCGATGCCATCCGTCATTTTTCGACGAAGGCGCGCTCCACGACATAGGTCGCGGGCGTCGAGCTCGAGCCCTCGACGAAGCCGCGCCCCTCGAGCTGGACCTTCATGTCGGCGAGCATGGCGGGGCTGCCGCACAGCATCACCCGGTCATGGGCCGCATCGACGACGGGCAGGCCGAGCGAAGCGAACCAGTCATCCGAGGAAAACAGCTCCGTGACGCGGCCGCGATTGGGATAGTCTTCGCGCGTCACCGTCGGATGGTAGATCAGCTGCGCGGCGACCATCTCGCCGATCAGTTCGTCGACCGGGAGTTCGTTGCGGATGAAGTTTTCATAAGCCAGCTCCGAGACCTGCCGGACGCCATGCACGAGCACGACCTTCTCGAAGCGCTCGTAGGTGGACGGGTCGCGGATGAGGCTCATGAACGGCGCGAGCCCCGTCCCGGTGGACAGGAAATACAGGTTGCGGCCCGGCACGAGATTGTCGTGCAGCAGCGTCCCGGTCGCCTTGCGCCCGACCAGGATCTCGTCGCCGGGCACGATGTTCTGCAGCCGCGAGGTCAGCGGACCGTTTGGCACCTTGATGCTGAGGAATTCGAGCTCCTCGTCATAAGGCGCGCAGGCCATGCTGTAGGCGCGCAGCAGCGGACGCCCCTCGACCATCAGGCCGATCATCGCGAACTGGCCGGCCTCGAATCGGAAGGCGGGATTGCGGGTCGTGCGGAAGCTGAACAGCGTGTCGTTCCAGTGATGAACCGACAGGACCTTCTCGACATATTGATTGCTCATGCTCGCTGCTTTCAGTCCAACCCGTTTCGTTCCGCGGTTTCAGATAAGGGGCCCGCTGCACCGAAGACCATCGCGGATGTGCCGGGGCGGCCGCGCCAGTCGTCGGCATCATCCGGAGGCATGCCCTTCTCGGTGATGCGCGGCCACTCCTCCGCGAAGCGAGCGTTGAACGCAAGCCATCGCACGCCTTCTTTGTCGTCCTCGGGGCGGATCGGCTCCGCCGGGCAGGCCGGTTCGCGGACGCCGCAATCGATGCATTCGTCGGGATGGATCACCAGCATCGCCTCCCCCCAATGGAAGCAATCGACCGGGCGGGCGCTGACGCAATCCATGCACTGGCAGCGAATGCAGCTTTCCGTGACGACGTAGGGCATGCCTGCTCCGGGGCGACGGGGTCGATCGTCCAGGCACACGAAGCGCAGACGAGTGGTTTTCAGAAGAGCCAGTTGCAACCAGACCTTGCAGGCCACTTTCGCCGGTCGACGCCTTGACATGGCATGGCGGTTGCTTGGAACTGTTCCTCGGGAGCCCGTCCGATGCGACCGTCGTCATCACATGCCGCGCTATCCCGCGCCAAATGGTCCGATCTGTTCCATCTGACCCTGGACCATGCCAGCGCGCGCCCGATCTTCCAGCAGATCTACCTCGCCTTGCGCGAGGCGATCGTGGCGAACACGCTGGCGCCCGGCAGCAAGCTGCCCTCCAGCCGCGACCTCGCGTTGCGCCTGAAGGTCTCGCGGACCTCCATCGTCTCGGCCTATGACCAGCTCCTCGCCGAGGGCTATGCCGTCGGCCGCGAGGGCTCGGGCACCTATGTCTCGCACGACGTGCCCTCCGCCATCGTCACGCCGACGCGGGTGGCCGGCGCCAACGGCACGGCGTCGCGCCAGGTCGTCTCCGTGGCAGGCGCCCGCTATGGCCGGCAGGTGCCCGATCACTGGCCGCCCCACGCCTGGGACTGGCTGGCCTGGGCCGAGTTCTCCTACCCCTTCAACCTGTCCCATTGCCCGGCGGTCTCGGTCCCCTGCGGACTGACACAGGACGGCCTGCCGATCGGCCTCCAGATCGTCGGCACGCGCCTGTCCGACCCGCTGGTCATGCGCGCCGCGCGCGCTTTTCTGCATGCACAGCCTTTCGCCGCTCTGCTCTAGATTTCGCGGGCGTCCAGCGCCCGATAGAGCGGCAGGGCCAAAGGCGCGATCCGGCGGATCACGCCCCGCATCGGCTGCGCCTTCGGCTCGGACAGCGGCAGACCGAGCGCCCCAAGTGGCACCCCTTGCGTCGCCTGGGCCAGTTCGCGTCCAAGCGAGATCGAAAGCGCGACCGCCCGTCCGTTGCAGCCGACCCAGCCGAAGCCGTTGGGTCCGAGCTGATGGATGCGCGGATAGCCCGGCACCTGGGGCTTGAGCACATCGTCGGGCGTCATGCCGATATAGCCCGACCAGACATAGTCGAACGAGACCTCGCCGAGCTGCGGCCAGAGCCGCTTCAGCCGCTCGCCCACCGGCCCGCGCAGATTGTCGCCACCGGCTCCCGGGAACACTGCAGCGCCGCCCGTCACCAGCCGGTTGCGCGCATCCCAGCGCGCGAAATAAAGCTCGCGATGCGTGTCCGACAACGCCTGCCGGCCCGGGATGATCGTTTTGGCGATGTTGTCGCTGATCGGCTTCGTCGCCATCTGCCAGGACAGCACCGGGATGACCTCGCCTGCGATCTCCGGCGCGAGCCCGCTCTCGAACTCGTCCGTATAGGCATTGGTCGCCAGGACCAGCGCCCGCGCCGTCACCGAGCCCTTGGCCGTCCTGACCACCCAGCGGTCGCCCTCGCGCGCCATGCTGGCCACGGGCGAGCGCGCAAAGATCACCGCACCCAGCTTCAGCGCGACCTGCGCCAGCCCGCGCGCCAGCGCCAGCGGGTTGATATGGCCGCCGGTGCGGTTCCAGAAGCCGCCGAACCAGGCTTCTGAACCGGTCATCTGCGCGGTGGCCGCCCGGTCGAGCAGTTCGACCGGTGCGCCGATCTCCGACCATTCGCGGACCCGCTTCTCAGCGATCTTGAACCGCCCCGGCGAATGCACCGGCTGGACCCAGCCCGCCTGCTCGGCCTCGGCGGGAATGTCGTATTTCCGGACGGTATCGAACAGATACTGCGCGCTGTCGCGCAGCACCGCGTTGAAGCGCTCGCCCGCCTCGCCATGGCGCGCAACCATCGCGGAGGGGTCGTGGCCCGCAAGCGTCGGTATCACCTGCCCGTTGTTGCGCCCCGAGGCGCCCCAGCCCGGCTCGGCCGCCTCGACCACCACGACCTCGACGCCGCTCTCGCGGAGATGGATCGCGGTCGACAGGCCGGTGAAGCCGGCGCCGATCACCACAACATCGGCCGTGACGTCGCCTTCGAGGGCATTCAAGCTAGGCCCTGCGGGCGCCGTCGCGGCCCAGAGCGAGGGCGGCCAGGTGACGGAGGCGGAAGCGGCCATGCGTTGTCTTTCCAGTGGGTGATCAGCCGGCGCAGGATCGGAGAGGCTGGATCGGCGCATCTTTGCCGCCGACATCTATCGTGGCAAGAGCGGTTTCTTTCGTCGGGGCCTTTACGGAGATCGATTTTCCCCAGGTTACCGATCAAGCAACCGATAAATTCCAAAATCTGCGATATATCATTCTCTGCTTGGAAAATTCATCCCCGCCCCGCTATGTTTGCGGCGCAGCAGGGGGCTGCCGGAAACGTCGGGATGCGTGGTTGCGCCACGTCGTCGCTTCGGCTGAACTCGGCCTCCAGCGGATTTCAGGATCAAGGGGCCATCATGCCACTCAAGCACATTCTCGGCCTCGATCACGTCATGGTCACAGTGCGTGATCTCGATGCGTCCGCAGCAGCCTGGAAGCGCCTCGGCTTCACTGTTTCGCCCCGCGGGACGCATTCTGCGCATCTCGGCTCCGGCAACTACACGATCATGTTCGGCGACGATTATCTCGAACTGCTCGGCATCCTCGCCGAGACCGAGCACAACAAGCCGATGCGGGATTTCCTGAAGACGCGCGAGGGCGTCGAGCGCGTGGCCTTCACGACAAGCGATGCTGCTGCCGGCGTCGCGGAACTCCAGGCGCGCGGCATCGACGCCGATGGCCCGGTGCATTTCGGCCGGCCGGTGGAGCTGCCCTATGGCGGCACCGGCGAGGCGAAATTCAATGTGTTCCGCTGGCCTCTGGATGAAGCCCCCGGCGGCATCCGCATCTTCGCCTGCCAGCATCTGACGCGCGACACCGTCTGGATCCCGGAGTTGCAGAGCCATGCCAATGGCGCACAGCGGATTGTCCGTCTCGAAGTTCTCAGCTTCGCCCCACAGGCGGCAGCAGAACATCTCGGTCGGCTGATCGACGAGCCCGCCCGCGCCCAAGGCGACGGCTGGTTCGTGCCCTCCGGCGGCAAGCGCGCCGATGTCCTGTTCTACGATGCAGCCGGTTTTGCGCGCCGCTACCCTGAAGCCGTCCGCGACGGCGCGGCGACCGAGGGCGCTGCAGCGCTGGTTCTGGCAACAAGCGATGTCGCCGGCGCGAAAACGGCGCTCGGCCCGCTCGCCGTCAGCCATGACGGAGCCGTGAGCGTCCCGGCGAGCGCCGCTAACGGCATCGTCGTGAGCTTCCTGCCGCAATAGCAGGCGCGCCCGCTTTTTGGGCGGCAGCACCGTTGACGCCCGCGGCTGCCGCCCGCATCGTTTCCCCAACGTGATCGCAGGACCGAGGATCTTCCCATGGACATGACCCGCCGCGCCGCGCTTTTGACCAGCGCCGCCATCGCCTCCAGCGTCGCCTTCCCGATGCGCTCCCTTTTCGCGCAGGAAACGCCACGGAAGGGCGGCGTCTTCACGGTCCATTACGGCGCCGAGCAGCGCCAGCTGAACCCGAGCCTCCAGGCCTCGACCGGCGTCTACATCATCGGCGGCAAGATCCAGGAGCAGCTCGTCGATCTCGACGCCGCCGGCAATCCGGTCGGCGTGCTCGCCACGAGCTGGGAAGCCGCGCCCGACGGCAAGACCATCACCTTCAAGCTGCGCGACGGCGTGAAGTGGCATGACGGCAAGCCCTTCACCTCCGCCGACGTCCAGTACACCGCGATGGAGATGTGGAAGAAGATCCTGAACTACGGCACCACGCTGCAGCTCTTCCTCACCGCCGTCGACACGCCCGACCCGCTGACCGCCGTGTTCCGCTACGAGCGCCCGATGCCGCTCGGCCTGCTGCTGCGCGCTTTGCCCGATCTCGGCTACGTCTCGCCGCGCCATCTTTACGAGGGCAAGGGCGACATCCGCCAGAACCCGGTCAACCTCGCCCCCGTCGGAACCGGCCCGTTCAAGTTCGTCACCTATGAGCGCGGCCAGCACGTCATCGCCGACCGCAACGCCGATTACTGGCGCCCCAATGCGCCGCATCTCGACCGGATCGTCTGGCGCGTCGTCACCGACCGCGCGGCCGCCGCCGCCCAGATGGAAGCCGGCCAGATCCATTACAGCCCGTTCTCCGGCCTGACGATCTCGGATGCGGCAAGGCTCGGCAAGGATCCGCGCTTCATCGTCTCCACCAAGGGCAACGAGGGCAACGCCCGCACCAACACGATCGAGTTCAACTTCCGCCGCAAGGAACTGGCCGATATCCGCGTGCGGCGCGCCATCGCGCATGCGCTCGACATTCCCTTCTTCATCGAGAACTTCCTCGGCGACTTCGCCAAGCGCGGCACCGGCCCGGTGCCCTCGGTCTCGACAGATTTCTACCCCGCCGACAACGGCCCGCAGTACCCCTTCGACAAGAAGCTTTCCGCCAAGCTGCTCGACGAGGCCGGCTTCAAGGCCGGCGCGGGCGGAACGCGCTTCACCTTGCGGCTGCTGCCGGCGCCCTGGGGCGAGGACATCACGCTCTTCGCCACCTTCATCCAGCAGTCGCTGGCCGATGTCGGCATCAAGGTCGAGGTCGTGCGCACCGATGGCGGCGGCTTCCTGAAGCAGGTCTATGACGAACACGCATTCGACCTCGCCACCGGCTGGCACCAGTACCGCAACGACCCGGCCGTCTCGACGACCGTCTGGTATCGCTCCGGCCAGCCCAAGGGCGCGCCCTGGACCAACCAGTGGGGCTGGACCGACGAGACGATGGACAAGATCATCGACGACGCCGCCACCGAGGTCGATGTCGCCAAGCGCAAGGCGCTCTACGGCGATTTCGTCCGCCGCGCCAACACGGAGCTGCCGATCTGGACCCCGATCGAGCAGATCTTCCTGACCGCGATCAACGCCAAGGCCCGCAACCACTCCAACACGCCGCGCTGGGGCTCGAGCTCCTGGCACGATCTGTGGTTGGCGGAGTGAGCGACCTCGATCTCGCTGAACTGATGAGCTGATGCGTATCCTGACCCTCGCGGGGCGGCGTCTCGCCGCCTCGATCCCGACCTTGGTGCTGATCCTGATCGGGGTCTTCGTGTTGCTGCAGTTCGCGCCGGGCGACACCGTCGATGCGCTGATGGCGCAGATGGGCGGCGGCGATGCCGCGACCGCCAAGCAGCTGCGCCAGTATTACGGGCTCGACGTCTCGGCCTGGGCCCAGCTCGGCAATTATCTCTGGCGCCTCGTCCGCTTCGATCTCGGCTTCTCGGCGATCTATGGCAAGCCGGTCGCGACCGTCATCGCCGAGCGCCTGCCGGCGACGATCCTGCTGATGACCGCCTCGCTGTCGCTGGCCTTTTTCTTCGGGCTGATCTTCGGCGTCATCGCCGCGCGCGGCGTCAACCGCTGGCCCGACACGCTGATCTCGACGCTGGGCCTCGTCTTCTACGCCATGCCGACCTTCTGGTTCGGGCTGATGGCGATCGTCGTCTTCTCGATCTACCTGCAATGGCTGCCGGCGGGCGGTTTCGAGGACATCACCGTCGGGCTCACCGGCTGGCGCCGCACGCTCGACATCGCCAGCCACCTCGTCCTGCCGACGCTGACGCTCGGCCTGTTCTACATGGCGATCTATTTGCGCATCATGCGCGGTTCGATGCTCGAGGTGCTGACGCTCGACTTCGTCCGCACCGCCCGCGCCAAGGGCATGGACGAGACCCGCGTCGTCGTGCGCCATGTCCTGCGCAACGCGCTCCTGCCGATGGTGACGCTGATAGGCCTGCAGGCCGGCACGATGCTCGGCGGCTCAGTCGTGGTCGAGAGTGTGTTCTCGCTGCCGGGGCTCGGGCGCCTTGCCTATGAATCGGTGATCCAGCGCGATCTCAACACCCTGCTCGGCATCGTCTTCGTCTCGGCTTTGCTGGTCATCGTCGTCAACTTCATCGTCGACCTGCTCTACGCCCGGCTCGACCCGCGCATCACGACGGGGGGCTGACGCGATGTCCTTCCTGAAGCTCTATTTCCGCAGCCCGCCGGCGATCATCGGCCTCGTTCTGCTGCTGCTCGTCCTGGCGATGGCTCTCAGCGCCGACTGGTTTTATCCGCGTGATCCGCTGGCGCTCGCCGGGCGACCGCTGATCTGGCCGTTCGCCAACCCGCGTTTTCTGCTCGGCACCGATAATTCCGGCCGCGACATCGCAGCCCAGATCTTCCACGGCGCGCGCATCTCGCTGCTGATCGGCCTGGTTGCGACGATCATCTCGGTCCTGATCGGCATCACCATCGGCGCCGTCGCCGGCTATTACGGCGACTGGGTCGACACCGTGCTGATGCGCGTGACGGAGGCCTTCCAGACCCTGCCAAACTTCATCCTGCTGCTGGTGCTCGTCGCCGTATTCGGCTCGACCATCACCACTGTTACCGTCGCGATCGGCATCGTTTCCTGGCCGGCCTCGGCGCGGCTGACGCGCGCCGAGTTCCTGTCCCTGCGCAACCGCGAATTCGTTCAGGCCGGGCGCACGCTGGGACTGCGCGACGTGAAGCTGATCTTCGGCGAGATCCTTCCCAACGCCCTGCCCCCGGTCATCGTCTATGCCAGCGTGGTGATGGCGATCGCGATCCTGCTCGAAAGCGCGCTCGCCTTTCTCAAACTGTCGGACCCCAACGTCGCTTCCTGGGGCAATTTGATCGGCGCCGGCCGCGATGTGCTGCGGGTGCAATGGTATGTCTCGGCCATCCCCGGCGTCGCGATCCTCGTCACGGTGCTCGCCGTCTCGCTCGTCGGGCAGGGCCTCAACGATGCCCTGAACCCGAGGCTGAAGGGCCGATGAGCGCGATCCTCACCCTCGATGCGGTCAGCGTCAGCCTGCCCAGGAATGCCGACCGCCCGCATGCGATGAGCGAGGTCTCGCTGTCGCTCAACCCCAACGAAATCCTCTGCGTCGTCGGCGAATCCGGCTCCGGCAAGTCGATGACGGCGAACGCCGTGATGCGGCTGCTGCCACCGGGCGTCGCCATCGATGGCGGGAGCATCCTGTTCGAGGGCCGCGACCTGGCGGCCTTGAGCGAGCCCGAGATGCGCAAGGTCCGCGGCGCCGGCATCGCGATGATCTTCCAGGAGCCGATGACGGCGCTGAACCCGCTGATCACCATCGGCGATCAGATCGGCGAGATGTTCGAGCTGCACACAAATCTGGGCAAGGCGCAGATCAAGAGCAAGGTCCAGGCCCTGCTCGAAGAAGTCCGTATCCCCGAGCCCGTCGCGGCGGCGAAGGCCTATCCGCACGAACTCTCCGGCGGTCAGCGCCAGCGCGCCATGATCGCGATGGCGCTGGCGCTCGACCCGAAGGTGCTGATCGCCGACGAGCCGACGACCGCGCTCGACGTCACGACCCAGGCCCAGATCCTCGAGCTCATCCGCGACCTGCAGAAGCGCAAGGGCACCGCCGTCCTGTTCATCACCCATGATTTCGGCGTCGTCGCCGAGATCGCGGATCGCGTCGCGGTGATGAGCCAGGGCCGCGTCGTCGAGCAGGGCACGGCGGCTGACGTGCTCGGCAATCCGCAGCACGCCTATACCAAGCAGCTCATCGCCGCGGTCCCGCCCTTGAAGGCCCCGCCCCCGCGTGAACTTGCCTCGGAGTCGATCCTGACCATCGAGCACGTATCGAAGACCTATCGCACCGGCGGTTTCCTCGGCCGCGGCCAGCGCGTCACCCATGCGGTCAAGGACGTCTCGCTCGTCCTGCCGAAGGGCGCGACGCTCGGCATCGTCGGCGAATCCGGTTCCGGCAAGTCGACGCTGGCGCGCTGCCTGGTGCGCCTGATCGATCCCGACAGCGGCGCCATCCGCATCGGTGGCATAGATCTGGCGAGCCTTTCCAAGTCGCAGCTGCGTGCCGAAACCCGCCATATCCAGATGGTCTTCCAGGACCCCTTCGCCTCGTTGAACCCGCGCCGCAAGGCCGGCGAGGCGGTCGCGCAAGGATTGATCGTCCACGGCACGCCCCGCGCCGAGGCGCTCGAACGCGCACGCGAACTCTTCGCGCTGGTCGGCCTCGATCCGGCGGCGACCGACCGCTACCCGCATGAGTTCTCGGGCGGCCAGCGCCAACGCATCGGCCTCGCCCGCGCGCTCGCGCTCGAACCCCGCGTCCTCGTCGCCGACGAGCCGGTCTCGGCGCTCGACGTCTCCGTTCAGGCGCAGGTGCTGAAGCTGCTGGCCGATCTGCGCCAAAGGCTCGGCCTCTCGATCGTCTTCATCACGCATGACCTGCGCGTCGCCGCCCAGGTCTGCGACCTCGTGGCGGTGATGAAGAATGGCGAGGTGGTCGAGGCCGGTCCGATCGGCGAGGTCTTCGGCAATCCCCGAAACGCCTATACGCAGTCGCTGCTCGCCTCGATTCCGGGCCGGGAGTTTGGTATGCGCCAGCATTCAACGGCCGTCTGACTCAGCAAGGGTCGCTCTTCGACGGACGCCATCGGAGAGACCATGACCATCCGCGAGCAGTTGATCGAGCGCTTCTTCCGCTATGTCGCGGTCGAGAGCCAGAGCGATGCCAAGGCGACGACCCTGCCGAGCACGCCGGGCCAGCAGCGCCTCGCCGCCCTGCTGGCGGACGAACTGCGCGGCCTCGGCCTCGAGGACGTCGTCGTGGACGACCATGCGACCGTCACGGCGCGCAAGCGCGGCACGGTCGCGGGCGCGCCGCGGATCGGCTTCATCGCCCATCTCGACACGGTCGATGCCGGCCTCTCCCCGGTCATTCGCCCGCAAATCCTTCGCTTCGAGGGTGCGGATCTCTGCCTGAACGCGCAAGAAGACATCTGGCTGCGCACCGCCGACCACCCCGAGATCGCGGGCTGGGCAGGCTCCGACATCATCTTCAGCGACGGCACCAGCGTGCTCGGAGCGGACAACAAGGCCGCCATCGCCATCGTCATGACCCTGCTGGCGTCGCTAGGCCCCGACGACGCCCATGGCGACATCCTCGTCGCCTTCGTGCCCGACGAGGAGATCGGGCTGCGCGGCGCCAAGGCGCTCGATCTGGCGCGTTTCCCCTGCGACTTCGCCTATACGATCGACAGCTGCGAACTGGGCGAGGTCGTCATCGAGAACTTCAACGCCGCGGCCGGCGAACTCGTCTTCACCGGGGTCAGCGCGCACCCGATGTCGGCCAAGGACGTGATGGTCAATCCCATCCTGATGGCGCACGATTTCATCGCGCAGTTCGATCGCGACGAGACGCCCGAGCGCACGCAAGGCCGAGAGGGCTATGTCTGGTTCAACGACATCGTCGCCAATACTAGCCAGGCCCGCCTTAAGTTGATGATCCGCGAATTCGACAGGGAGCGCTTCGAAGAGCGCAAGCGCCACATCGCCGAAGTCGCAGCTTTGATCGCCGCGCGCTACCCGACCGGCTCCGTCTCATGCAGCGTCACCGACACTTATGGCAACATCTCGGACAGCCTCGGCGACGACCGCCGCTGCGTCGACCTGCTGCTATCGGCGCTGGCGGAACTGAAGATCGAACCGAAGCTGATCCCGATGCGCGGCGGTACCGATGGCGCGGCGCTCTCTGCCAGGGGACTGCCAACGCCGAACTTCTTCACCGGCGCCTATAATTTCCACTCGCGCTTCGAGTTCCTGCCGGTCCCGGCCTTCGAGAAGTCCTTCGAGGTCGCGCGCATGATCTGCACGCTGTCGGCCCGGTCCTAACCTGTCAGGACAGGCGCGCGCCGACGTTTCCCGCATCGATCGCGAACATCGGATCGCGCTCGGCCTCGGAGAATCCCGGCATAAACGCATCGCAGGAGGCCTGGCCGACCGGTTTGGCCCCGGCGCCGCGGCGCAGCAGGGCGCCCTTCAGAGGACACGCGCCGGCGCCGGCCATTCCCGAGGCCTCGGCGAGGTCGAACAGGCAGGATGCGCAGGGCAGGCCCGCCGGTCGGTGCGTCAGGACGACGACAGGGGCGATTGAAGGAAGCATCGATCGTCTCCGGCCATGCCGCGATGGTGGTCTATGCGAAGACTGCCATGGCGCACCTGACCGGCGCGTTAATTCATTCGCGAGGATCGGCGGAACGTAATCGCCGCCGGCGAATTTCCAAATGCAGGGACACAACAACATCTTAACGGTCAGCAGCGATCTTGCTGGGAACTTGTGGCCCGCAGGGACGACAGATGCCTCCCCAAACCTCTCCTCGTGTGATCGATCAGGGATTACGCGACGAGGTCTATATTTCGCTGGTGCGTTCGCTCTATGCCGATCCGAGAACCTTGATCATCGGGTCCAGCGGGACGGTACTGGCGGCGTTTCTCACCGCCGGCATCGCGGGTGATCCGGCCTTCTATATCTGCGCCATCATCTTGTTGTGCCTGACGCTGACGCGGGCCGCCGACGTCGCGCAGTTCAGGGCAGCAGCGCAACAGATGCGTGATCGCGGCGATGCCTCCCGGTGGGAGCTTCGCTACACTATCTTCTCATCCGTCTATGTCTTCGTGCTCGGGCTCTGGTCGTTCCTGACGTTCGCGCTGCAGGCGAGCCCCCCGGTCCAGCTGCTCGCCTTCTCGATGACGCTGGCCAACATGATCGGCGTCGCCGGCCGCAACTACGGCAGCCGGATGCTGGTGACGACCCAGCTCAGCTTCGCGGGGCTTCCGCTGCTGGCCGGGCTCGTTCTGGCGGGCAACGCGCATTACGCGGTCGTCGCCTGCGTGCTCGGGCCCTTCCTGCTGAGCTTCAAGTCGATCGCCGACAAGCTGCGCGCGACGCTGACGACGGCCATCATCTCGGCCAAGCGCGAGCGTCTGCTGGCGGCCCGTCTGGAGGCCGCGCTCGACAACATGGCGCACGGCTTGTGCATGTTCGAGCACGCTGGCCGGCTGTCTCTCGTCAACCGGCGCCTGCCCGCGATTGTCGGCCTGCCCGCCGGCCTGGCCGAGCCCGGCCGCGGCATCGGCCGCTTCCTCGTCCGCTGCCAGCGCGCCGGATTGATCGGTCGCGCCCAGTTGCGCAGCCTCGTGCTGGCCGCGCGCCTGGCCCTGCGCGATCACAACGAGGCACGGCTCACCGCGAGCCTGGCCGATGGCCGCGTCCTCGAGCTGACCTTCAGGACCACGGGTGACACCGGCACGGTGGTCGTGATCGAGGACATCACCGAGCAGCGCCTGCAGGAGGACACGATCCGCCAGCTGGCGCATTTCGATCCGCTCACCGGGCTGCCGAACCGGAGCCTGCTGAAGACGCATCTGCAAACGCTGATGGCCAAACCGGACCAGAGCTTTGCGATCCTGTTCATCGACCTCGACCACTTCAAGAAGGTCAACGACACGCTCGGACACCCCTATGGCGATGCCCTGCTCGTCGAAATCGCGCGTCGGCTCAACCTGCTGCTGGAGGCTGCCTCCCTGATCGCGCGGCTCGGCGGCGACGAATTCGTCGTGGTCATTCCCGATCTCGTCGATCGCGCCGCGCTCGACGAGATCGCCGCGCGCGTCAGCACCAGCCTGAGCCAGCCCTATGAGGTCGACGGAAACGCCATCGTCAGCAGCGCCAGCATCGGCATCGCGATCAGCCCCGACGACGGCCGCGATCCCGACATCGTCATCCGCAACGCCGACCTCGCGCTTTACGCCGCCAAGTCGAGCGGGCGCGGCTGCGCGCGCTTCTACGACCGCAGCATGATCGAGGCCGCGCGCACGCGCCGCGTCGTGGAGCTCGATCTTCGCGAAGCGCTGGCCCGCGACCAGTTCGAGATGTTCTACCAGCCGATCGTCGCGATCGGGTCCGGCCGGATCACGAGTTGCGAGGCCCTGTTGCGCTGGCGCCATCCCGAACGGGGCATCGTCGCCCCCGGCGATTTCATCGGCATCGCCGAGGAGGTCGGCCTGATCACGCAGATTGGCCGCGCTGTGCTCGACAAGGCCTGCCGCGAGGCGATGCTGTGGCCGGAAAGCGTCTCGGTCGCGGTCAACATCTCCGCCACGCATTTCCGCGGAGACGTCATCGTCAACGACGTCGCCGCCGCGCTTGCACGTTCGAAGCTGAAACCGTCCCGCCTCGTGATCGAGCTGACGGAATCGGCGCTGATGCATGACGACGCGCAGGCCATGTCGACCCTGACCAAGCTGCGCGACATCGGCGTGCAGATAGCGCTGGACGATTTCGGAACCGGCTATTCCAGCCTCAGCTATCTGCAGTCCTTCCCGCTGCACAAGATCAAGATCGACCGCTCCTTCGTCTCCGGCGGGCGCGAGACACAGAAGGACCAGACGCTGCTCGTCGGCATCGCGCGTCTCTGCAAGGAGCTCGGACTGACCGTCGTCGCCGAGGGCGTCGAGACGGTCGAGCAACTCGACAACCTGACGAAGATGGGCGCGATCGACGAGGTCCAGGGCTACCTGCTCGCCCGACCCCAGGCGACGCCTCTTGTGCGCGACCTGATCTCCGTTTTTGCAGCGCGGTCGCTGACGGCCTCGCTCGAGCGCCCGCCGCGGCGCCGACACGCGCCCTGAGCGCTCTCCTTCGGCGATCTCGGCAAGAGCCGGAGGGCAATATCCGGACGGCAGGGGTCACGCAGCCGTCATTGTAGCGCCTTTTGGCGCACGGACGACGTAACGTCAGGCTGAATCTTGTGCAAGGCGCGGCTTGACGGCCGAGCATCGTGGCGACGATGGTTAATGCAGATTAACCACACCCGGTCGCATCATGGTCCACGCCATCGCTCATCAAGCGCTATCCCTGAACGATCGCGTCATGCGTGCGCTCGAGCGGGTCGAGTATCGTCAGGCGCTCGGTGCCCCGGATCGCGAGCGCATCTTCAACCTGCGCTATCACGCCTATCTGCGCGAGGGCGCCATCGCGCCGAACCACGACGAGCGCTTCACCGATCCGGTGGACGATCAGGCGAACTGCCTGCTCTTCGGTGTCCATGTCGATGGCGAGCTGGCCGGTGCGATCCGCCTCAGCATCTCCGTGCCGGGCCTGCCCCTGATTCCGACCGCAAACGTCTTTCCCGATACCGTCCTGCCGCAGCTCGAAGCCGGCCGCGTGCTGGTCGACCCCACGCGCTTTGTCGCCGACGCGCGCTGGTCGCGCGAACTGCCCGAGCTCGCCTATCTGACATTGCGGCTGCCTTGGCTGGCGATGGAGCAGTTCCATGCCGACATCATGCTGGCGGCCGTGAGGCCCGAGCATTATCCCTTCTATCGCCGGCTCTGGGGCAACACGGTCGTCAGCCCGCCGCGCCTCTATCCGGGCCTCGCCAAGCCGGTGATGCTGTCGCAGCTCGACCATTCGAAGGCCGCGCCCCGCATCGAGGCGCTCTATCCGTTCTTTCAGTCACGCCGGGACGAGCGCACAACGATCTTCGGCGGCAACGAGATGACCTGGCTGCCCGCCATCATGGACGCAACCCAAGCCCGGCCCGTGCTGGTCTGATCGGACGGGCCGTCAGGCCCCGCGATAGCCGAGTCGCAGGCTGATCTGCCGGCCGGCGTCCTTCAGGATCGCGACCAGCTCCTCGCTGCGCTGGTGATAGCGCATCGTCACCACCCCGAGATTGAGCGCTGCGACCACGCTGCCGTCGCGCGCGCGGATCGGCGTGGCGAGCCCGGTCGAGCCGAGCACATGCTCCTCGTCGCAGATCGAGACGTCCTCCTCCCGGATCGCGACGAACAGCGCGCGGATCGTATCGGGATCGGTCGGAGTCTTCGGCGTGCGCGCCAACAGCGGCACGCGCGAGAGATAGGAATTGGCGAGGGCCTCGTCCCAATGCGCCAGCAGCAGCCGGCCGGTCGCCGTGCAGTAGGAATCGCTTTGCCCGTCGAGATCGACGTCGAAGCGGATCGCCTGCCGGCTGACGCATTTCGCCAGCCGCTTGGCCTCGCCGCGCGTGTTGCGCACCGCCAGCACCACCGTCTCGCCGGAGGCGTCGCGCAAGCCCTCCATCACCGGATGCGCGGCCGAGAGCAGTCGCGCCTCATGGGCGCGCGTGGCCGAGCGGTGGCGGCTGGCATGCACCAGCACATAGCGCTCGGCCGTGTCCTGGATGGCGTAGCCGCGCGAAACCAGCGTCTGCGCGAGCGCGTGCGCGCTGCTTTTGGGGAAGCCTAGGGTGGCGACGATGTCCTTGAGTTTCACCGGCTCCGCACAGCCCGCCAGATACTCGAGAAGGTCGAGCATGCGGGCCGCCGACTTCACTTCAGTATTCATATACGTGAACCCAATCCAGCTTGTCGAACAAATTAGCCGACGATACGCTCACCTTCAATCGAGATGAATTCAAGACGTTCGACGGAGTGAATTCGACAGATGACGGCAGCGCGCAGCCCTTCCGTGGCGATCGTGACCGGCGGCGCCAGGGGCATCGGCAGGGCCTGCGCCAGGACCCTGGCCGGCGCCGGCTTCGACATCGTGCTGGTCGACCTGCTCCGCCCCGAACTCGATCGCACGGCCGATGAAATTCGCGCGCTCGGCCGGCAGGTCCTGACCTTCGAGGCCGATGTCTCCTCCTTCGCCGAGGCGCAGCGCGTCGCCGACGAGACGGTCGCAGGTCTCGGTCGCATCGACGTGCTCGTCAACAATGCCGGCCGCTCGATGCCCAAGGGCATTCTGGAGATCACCGAAGACGAGTTCGATCGCACCATCGCGATCAACCTGAAGAGCTGCTTCAACTACATCCGCGCGGTGGCGCCGGTGATGCAGGCGCAAGGCGGCGGCCGCATCGTCTCGATGTCCTCGCTCAACGCCCATACCGGCGGCGTCACCGCCGCCGTCAGCCGCTTCGCCTATGCCGCCGCCAAGGCCGGCATCATCGGCATGACCAAGGCGCTCGCCAAGGAACTCGGCCCGACGATCCTGGTCAACGCGCTCTGCCCGGGCGTGATCGAGACCGAACTCGGCAACACGCTGACCCGCGAGCGCGGCGCAGCGCTGGCACAGGCCGGCATCGCCCTGCAGCGCATGGGCAAGCCGGAGGACGTCGCGCAGCTCGTGCTGTTCCTGGCTGCATCGCAGCCCTGCTTCATCACCGGCCAGGCGCTCGTCGTCGACGGCTTCCAGTTCAATTGCTGAGCGCGTGACGATGACCTCTGCCGTGCCACACAGTCCCGTGCCTCCCAAGACCGATCCCTGGACCTGGCCCGAGGCGGTCTGGCGCGGGGCTGTCGAGCATGTCCGCGCCGGGCGCTCGCTGAAGCCGGCGCGCTGGAAGGACGGCGCGGCCTTTGCCGTGGCGCTCTCCTTCGACAGCGATCACGAGACCATCGAGCTGCGCAATGGCGGCCGCTCCTATTCCAAGCTGAGCCAGGGCCAGTATGGCGCGCGGGCCGGAATGCCGCGCATCCTCGCAATGCTGCAACGCTATGGCGTGCCCGCGAGCTTCTTCATGCCGGCGGTCGCCGCGATGCTGAACGAGCGCGAGATCGAAGCCGTCGCGGCCGCCGGCCACGAGATCGGCATCCACAGCTGGATCCACGAGCTGAACTCCGTGCTCGACCATGACACCGAGCGCGACCTGGCGCTGCGTGCCAGCGATGTGTTGACCAGGCTTTCAGGCACGCGGCCGGTGGGGATGCGCACCGCCTCCTGGGATTTCAGCCCTTGGACGCTCAAGATCATCCGCGAGATCGGCCTGCTCTACGATTCCTCGCTGATGGCCGACGACGAACCCTATGAACTGCTCGATGGCGGCCAGCCTTCGGGCATCGTCGAGATCCCCGTCGAATGGATTCGCGACGACGCGGTCTATTTCAGCATGGACCGCTTCGCGGCGCTGCGGCCCCATGGCGGCCCACCAATGGTGCTCGACATCTTCCTGCGCGAGCTCGATCTCGCGGCGCAGGAGGGCGGGCTGTTCCAGCTCACCATGCATCCGCACCAGATCGGCCACCGCTCGCGCATCTGGATCCTCGACGAGGTCATCCGCGCGGCGAAGGCCAAGGGCTCGGTCTGGTTTGCGACCCATGCCGAGATCGCGCGCCACTGCGCGGACGAGGCAGGCCTTGCCGCCGCGTCTTCGAACAGGAAGGCTTGAGCCGTGGGTTATCGCATCGGCGTCGACATCGGCGGCACCTTCACCGATTTCTGCGTCTTCGACGAGGCGTCCTTCGCTCTGCACACGCTGAAGGTGCTGTCGCGCCCGGACGCGCCGGGCGCCGAGGTCCTGCTGGGGCTCGACGAGATCGAGCGCCGCTTCGGCATCGCCCCCCGGGACGTTAGCTACTTCACCCATGGTTCGACCGTGGGCGTGAACAGCATCATCCAGGGCACCGGCGCGCGGCTCTGCCTCTTCGTCACCGAAGGCTTCCGCGACGTCCTCGAACTCGCCCGGCTGAAGATCCCCGACCCATACGACCTGTTCTCGCGCCGTCCACCGCCGCTGGTGCCGCGCGACCGGGTGATCCCGCTGCGCGAGCGCATGAATGCTGACGGCAAGGCTGAGATCGTGCCGGCCGACGACGCGATCGAAGCGGCGCTGGCGCTGGCGGAAGCCGCCGGTGCCGAGGGCATCGTGCTCGCCTTCCTGCACAGCTACACCAACCCGGACCATGAGCGGCTGGTCAAGGAGACGCTGAACCGGCTGCGGCCGGAACTGCCGGTGTTCTGCTCGGCCGATGTCTGGCCGATCGTCCGCGAATATGAGCGCACGATCACGGCCTGCATCCATGGCTCGGTGCAGCCGCGCGTCTCCCACTATATCGGCCGCCTGGAAGCCGCCTTGCGCGAGCGCGGCGTTCCGGCTTCACCGATGATCACCAAGTCGAATGGCGGCGTCATGACCGCTGCCGCCGGCAAGGAGCGCAGCATCGAGATGCTGCTTTCGGGCACGGCGGCAGGCGTGATCGGGGCGGGCTTCGTCGCCGAGCGCGCCGGCTTCCCGCGCGTGATGAGCCTCGACATCGGTGGCACCAGCGCCGATGTCGCTCTCCTGCGCGACGGCATGCCCGATTTCCGCTCCGGCGAACTGGTCGGGCGCTATCCGATCTATCTGCCGACGGTCTCGGTCTCCTCGATCGGTGCCGGCGGCGGCTCGGTCGCGTCAGTCGATACGCTCGGCGTGCTGCGCGTCGGCCCCGAAAGCGCCGGTTCGACGCCCGGCCCCGCCTGCTACGGACGCGGTGGCGAGCGCGCGACGATCACGGACGCCTTCGCGGTCAAGGGCGTGCTCGGCGCCGCCGAACTCGGCTATGGCGCGGTCAATGTCGATCGCAGCAGGGCACTCACTGTCGTCGAGCCCCTCGCGCAGGGCCTCGCCCGCAGCCCGGCCGCCACGGCGGAAGCGATCATCGATCTCGCCGTCGCCAATATGTATCGCGAGGTCAGCAGGCTGTTCTCGCAGGTCGGCGAGGAGCCGAGCGGCTATGCCTTGCTCGCTTTCGGCGGGGCCGGGCCGATGATGGGCTGCCTGCTCGCCGAGGCGATGGGCATGGAGACCGTCATCGTGCCGGAGACGCCCGGCGTTCTGGCCGCGCTTGGCGGCCTGCTCGCGGATCTGCGCTCCGACTTCGTCCGCGTCACCCTCCTCGACATCGATGCCGCGACCATGCCGGCGATCGAGCAGGCGCTGGCGGGCCTCGTCGGCGAAGCTCGCGACTGGCTGCATGGCGGCCAGGGCCATGAGGGCGAGGCGACGCTGACGATATCCGGCGACATGCGCTATCGCGGCCAGTCCTACGAGATCGAGACGCCGATTGCGGAAAGCTGGATCGCGGCCAAGGACAACAAGGCGATCATCGACGCCTTCCACGCCCGCCATGCCGAGATTTACGGCCATGCCGATGAGAAGGCGGAGGTGCAGTTGGTCGCGCTGCGTGTCGTCATCGCGGGGCGGACGCCCAAACCCTCCTTCCCGGAGCGCCCGGTCACCCCGATCGAGGTGGCGCCGGAGGGCACCGTGATGGTCGCCCATCGTGGTGGCGAGATCGCCGCCGGCCTGTACCGGCGCCGCGACCTCAAACCCGGCAGCCGCTTCTCCGGCCCAGCCGTGATCATCCAGGACGACACCACGACCTGGGCGCCGCCAGGCTTCAGCGGCTGCGTCGACGGCTATGGCAACCTGATCCTGAGTAAGGAGCGGACGTCGTGACGGCTCACACCATGACCTCCAGCATCAAGACTCCCGACATCAAGACCGGGCTCGATCCGGTCACGCTCCAGATTCTGAAGAGCCATTTCGAGGCGGCCGCCGAGAGCATGGGCTACACCCTGCTGCGCACCGCCCATTCCGCCTTCGTCAAGGAGACCGAGGACTTCACCAGCGGCCTGACCACGCCCTGCGGCCAGACCTTCGCCAGCCCCAAGGACCTTGGCGCCACCTGGTTCATCGGCCTCGACTACAAGGGCGCGATCGACGCCATCGCCGATTACAAGCCCGGCGACATCTGCATCACCAACGATCCCTATTCCGGCTATGTCTGCACCCACGCGCCCGACGTGCATCTCTGGATGCCGATCTTCGAAGGCGAGACGCTGGTCTGCTTCGCCGTCGGCCACATCCACAACACCGACATGGGCGGCGCGGTCCCGGCCTCGCTCTCGCGGGCGCTGACGGAAATCCAGCAGGAGGGCATCCGCATACCCCCCATGAAGCTGGTCGAAGAAGGCGTGATGAACGAGCAGGTGCTCGCCATAATGCTGCGCAACGTCCGCATGCCCGACCAGAACTGGGGCGACCTCAAGGCCCAGATCGCCTCGCTCAAGACCGGCGAGCGCAAGATCCGGGACGCCATCGCCCGCTTCGGCGTCGAGACGGTCTGCGCCGCGACCCATGGCGTGCTCGATCTCGCCGACCGGCAGGCGCGCCGGCTCTTCGCCTCGATGCAGGACGGAGACTACGTCTTCACCGACTATATCGACGAGGACAGCCCCGGCGGCGTGCCCTGCCGCCTGAAGCTCACCGTGCGCGTCAGCGGCGACGAGGCGGTGTTCGACTTCACCGGCAGCGACCCGCAACTGCAATCGGCCCTGAACATGCCGACAGGCGGCCTGCCCCGCCACATCCTGCCGCTCGTGGGTTACAACTACGTCGTCTATTCGCTCGATCCGACCGTCGCGCTCAATGCCGGCCTGCTGCGGCCGGTGCGCTGCATTCTGCCCGAAGGCTCGGTGGTCAATCCGGTCTATCCGGCGGCGACCGGCATGCGCAGCCTGACCTGCGCCCGCATCCAGGGCATGGTCGTCGGCGCCTTCTCGCTTGCACTTCCCGACCGTCTGCCGGCCGGACCGGCCGGTGGCGGCGGCATCCTCAATGTCCGCACGACCGATAGCCGCACGGGCCGCCTCGCCATGGCCTCGATCAACCCGATCACCGGCGGCGGCGGCGGCTGGGCCAAGGAGGACGGGCAGGACGGCTCAAACTCCTTCCTCAAGAACACGCCGATCGAGATCACCGAGGCGGAAGTGCCGATCCGCGTCATCAGCTATGAACTGGTCCCGGACTCCGGCGGCGCCGGGCGCTATCGCGGCGGCCTCGCGGCGCAGATGACCTTCAAGATGTTCTCGCCGAACTCCGTCGTCACCGCGCGCAACCGCGACCGGGTGCGCTTCTCCTGCTGGGGGTTGGAGGGCGGACAGCCCGGCGCGACCTGCGGCTTCCAGCGCAACCCCGACTCGGATCGCGTCGAGGAACTCGGCAACACCGACGTGGTGCGCTGCGCGCCGGGCGATGTCCTGACGATCTCGGCCGCCGGCGCCGGCGGCTGGGGCGATCCCTTCACGCGGCCGGTCGCGGAGGTCATGGACGACGTCGCGCAGGGCAAGGTCTCGGACGAAGGCGCCCGCCGCTATGGCGTCGTCGTCCGCGACGGCCGGCTCGACGATGCGGCGACGGAAAGCCTGCGGACCCAACCGGGCGAACGCCCGAGCGGTCTGGTCTTCGACGATGAGCGTCTGTCCTTCGAGACGATATGGTCGAACGCGGCCTGGGACCATCTTTCTTCGCGGCTCTTCGCCCTTCCCATCGAATGGCGCTTCTTCCTGAAGCACGAGATCTTCGCCCTCGTGAATGCCGACGCCGCCGCCAGGGCTGATTCCGTAGCGGCGATCGAGCGCGCCTATGCGAGCCTTCTGCTGCTCTACCCGCAGATCGCCCCGCGCAGCCTGGGGGAAGCCGCATGAACATCGATTTCGCAGGCCAAAGCGTCCTGATCGCGGGAGCCGCGCGCGGTATCGGGCGCGGCATCATCGAGGCCTTCGCGGGCCGCGGCGCCAATGTCTTCGCGGGCGACCGGCTCGGCGACGAGATGGCGGGGCTGCCGGCGCACCAGACTGAGCTCGACCTGCTCGACAAGGCGCAGGTGCACGGCTGGATCGCCGAAAGCGTGGCCGTCTCGGGCCGTGCCCCCGACGTGCTGGTCTATGTCGCCGGCGGTGTGCTCGGCCAGCGCGCGACGCCGCTGGAGGATGTCGACGAGGCTGCCTGGCGCGCCGTGCTCGACGTCAACCTGACCGGCGCCTTCCTTTCCGCTCAGGCCGTCACGCCCGGGATGAAGCAGGCGGGCAAAGGCCGCATTGTCCTCATCGCCAGCGGCGCGGGTCTGCGCACCTCGCTCACCGGCATCCAGGCCTATGCCTCGGCCAAGGCCGGCGAGATTGGGCTGGCCCGCCAGCTCGGCCAGGAACTCGGCCCCTTCGGCATCACGGTGAATGCGGTGGCGCCGGGTTTCCAGCGCACCAGCCCCGACTATGAGCGGCAATGGCAGTCCTATTCGGCCGAGCGGCAGCAGGGCATGATTGCCGGCACCGCGCGCCGCCGCGCCGGCACCCCGCAGGACATCGCGCATGCCGTGATGTTCCTGGCCTCGGATTACGCGGACTTCATCACCGGCCAGGTCTTGTCCGTAACCGGCAGCCCCTGAAACCTGCAAACCACTTGGAGGATGGCATGACGACGACACGAAGAGACGCCTTGAAGACGGTTCTTGGCTCCGTCGCCCTCTCCACGGTGGGCTTTGAGGGCGCCTCGGCCCAGGCTGGCGGCAAGTTCGTCTATGCCAACAACAGCCCCTACGACAATCTCGACCCGCACACGATCTTCGACACCGCCCGGGCCGCCACCCGCTTCAACCTCTATGATGGGCTCTACCGCTGGGTCGATAACCCGCCCAAGATGATCCCCTGGCTCGCCGAGAGCCACACCGTCTCCGAAGACGGCAAGGTCTACACCTTCAAGCTGCGTCAGAACGCCAAATTCCATGACGGCAAGCCGCTGACCTCCGCCGACGTGGTCTATTCGATCGAGCGCATCATCGCGCTGAAGAAGGGCCCGGCCAGCCTCTATCTCGACGCGATCAAGCCCGGCTCGACCACGGCGCCCGACGCTCACACCGTCGTCTTCAACCTGACCCAGCCCTCGGCGATCTTCCTCACAACCGTTCCCGACATCCTGGTCGTCAACAGCGCGCTGGTGAAGGCCAACGAGAAGGACGGCGACTGGGGCGAAACCTGGCTCGCCCGCAACGAAGCCGGCAGCGGCTCCTACGCGCTGCGCCGACACGATCCGGCCGTCGGCTGGACAGCGCGGCGCTTCGCCGAGCATTTCGCCGGCTGGACCGGACAGCCCTTCGACGATCTCGAATTCCGCACGGTGCTCGAGACCAACACCCGCGTGCTCGGCCTGATCCGGGGCGACTACCAGGGCGCTGACGGCTATCTTCCCTACGACCAGATCCAGCGCCTGCGCCAGTCGCCGAACGTCCAGATCATCGAGCAGGAATCGCTGCGCGTCTTCATCCTGGCGCTCAACAACAGCAAGCCGCTGATGAACGACGTCCATTTCCGCAAGGCGCTGGCCTATGCCTTCGATTATGACGGCTTCATCGCCAACATCATGAAGGGCTCGGTCCTGCGCAACCCGGGACCCAACCCCAATCCGATCTGGGGCACGCCGGCCGGTCTCAAGGGCTACAGCTACGATCTCGACAAGGCCCGCGAGGAGCTGAAGAAGGTCACGCAGCCCCTGCGGCCGATCACCATCAACGCGCTCGCCGGCTTCAGCGAATCCGAGCAGGCCGCGACGCTGTTCCAGAACACGCTGCGCCAGATCGGCGTCGAGGTGATCGTCGAGGTCTCGCCCTGGTCGGTCGTCTCGGGCCGCATGCGCGCCGCCCAGACCCAGGCAGACATCATCCCGCTCTGGAAGAGCACCTATTACGTCGATCCCAACAACTGGGTCGGCGAGCTCTATGGCACGCGCTATCACGGCACGCGGACCTTCTCCTATTACAGCAATCCCGAGTTCGACAAACGCCTCGACCGCGCGCTGGTCTCAGGGAATCAGGAGGAGCGCCAGAAGCTCTACGAGGAAATGACCCAGATGGTGAACGACGATGCCGCCGGCATCTTCGTCTACAACACCAAATGGTACGGGCCCTATTCGAGCAAGGTCGAGGGCATCCGCTTCTCCCCCGTGAGCAACGGCCAGGATATCCGCTGGGCCTCGCAGAAGCGCTGATGATGGCCTCAGCGGAGACGATGGCAGGGCTGAGCGCATGAACTGGCTCTCAATGGTGGCGAACCGGCTGATCTGGTTCGTCCCGACCCTGCTCGGGCTGCTCGCCATCGTCTTCACGCTGTCGCGCGTCGTGCCGATCGACCCCGCCTTCCTGGCGGCAGGAGAGAACGCCTCGGTCGAGCAGGTCCAGAAGGTCCGGGAGCGCTTCGGCTTCGACAAGCCGCTGCCGGTGCAGTTCCTGAACTATGTCCGCGACGTCGCCCAGGGCAATTTCGGCGTCAGCATGTTCACCCAGCAGCCGATCGTGAACGACCTCGCCACACGGCTGCCGGCGACGCTCGAACTCACCCTCGTCGCCGTGCTGATCGCGGCCTTGGTCGGCATCCCGCTCGGGGTGCTCTGCGGACTGCACCGCAACTCCTGGCTGGACCATGTGTTGCGCGTGGTCACCGTCTCCGGCCTCGCGGTCGCCTCCTTCTGGTTTGCGATGCAGTTGCAGTTCCTGTTCTCGATGAAGCTCGGCTGGCTGCCATTGTCGGGGCGAATGGAAGGCTTTTCGCCCGAACCCGTCACCGGGCTGATGACGGTCGATGCGCTGATCGCGGGTGACGGCGAGGCGCTGGCCTCGGCGCTGCGGCACATGATCCTGCCTGCGCTGACGCTGGCGCTTCCGGCGGCCGCGACCGTGGTGCGCTTCACCCGCAACGGCGTCATCGGCGTGATCAACTCGCCCTCCGTCGCCTATCAGACGGCCATGGGCTTCCCCCGCCGCGTCATAGTCTGGAAATATGTGCTGCGCATGGCCCTGACCGCGACGGTGACGCAGCTCGGCCTGATCTTCGGCATCCTGCTCGCCGGCGCGGTCGTGGTCGAGACGGTGTTCGACTGGCCGGGTCTGGGTGCCTACGCGGTGCGCTCGATCCTGCAGTCCGACTACAACGCCGTGATGGGCTTCACGCTCTGCACGGGCGCGCTCTTCGTCTTCATCAACCTCCTCGTCGACATGCTGCAGGCGGCGATCGATCCGCGCGGAGCCGCCTGATGGATCTCGTTAAACGCTTCGCACGCGACAAGGCGGCGCTGCTCGGTGCGACCCTGCTCGGCCTGCTGATCATCGCCGCGATCTTCGCCCCGTGGCTTGCGCCCTACCCCAACGACGTCTTCGATTTCCATATCGAGCGGCGCCTGCTGCCACCAGGCTCGGAAGCCCTGATGGGCACCGACCGCATGGGCAGCGACATCTTCAGCCGGCTGCTTTTCGGGGCCCGCATCACCCTGATGCTGGCGGGCATCGCGGTCGGCTCGGCGCTGCTGATCGGAGTGCCGATCGGCCTGATCGCCGGTTATTACCAGAGCTGGGTCAGCGATGCGCTGATGCGGGTCGCCGAGATCTTCCTTGCCGTGCCGCAGATCGTGCTCGCCATCGCCATCGCCCAGACGCTGGGGCCCTCGATCGAAAACGTCATCCTCGCGCTCTCGCTGACATATTGGCCGTTCTGGGCGCGGCTCGTCTATGCCGAGACGCGCTCGATGCGAAACGAGGTCTTCGTCGAATCCGCAGTGGCGCTCGGCGCCTCGCCCTGGCGCGTCATCGTCCTGCACGTCCTGCCCAACATCGCCTCGCCGATCATCGTGCGCACCTCGATCGGCATGGGGGCGACCATCCTGACCGCCGCGACGCTCGGCTTCCTGGGCTTGGGCGCCCCGCCGCCGACGCCGGAATGGGGCCGCATGATCGCCGAGAGCCGCGAATACCTGCCCGAGGCGTGGTGGTACGCGATGGCGCCGGGCATCGCGATCTTCCTGACGGTGCTCGGCTTCAACCTTTTCGGCGACGGCCTGCGCGACATCCTCGACCCGCGCACCCGCAGGAGCGTCTGAGCCGATGAGCGCGCTCCTCGACATCAGCAAGCTCTCGCTCGCCTTCCGCACCGAGAAGGGCCCGGCGCGCGTCCTCGACATGATCGATCTCGCCGTGAAGCCCGGCGAGATCGTCGGCCTCGTCGGCGAATCCGGTTGCGGCAAGACCACCCTCGCTCGGGCGATCCTCGGCACCCTGCCGCAAGGGCTGACCGAGATCGGCAGCGGCCATATCCGGCTCGACGGCGTCGACATGCTGCGCGGCGGCAAGGCGGCCGAAAGCATTCGCGGGCGGGTCGTCACCTTCGTCCCGCAGGACCCCTACGCCAGCTTCAACCCGCTGTTTCGGATCGGCACCCAGATCGCCGACCTGATGCGCTGGAAGGCCCCCCATCCCGATGGACGGCGCTGGCGCGGACATCGCCGCGCCGACGAGGACGCCGCGATCGCGATGCTCGACGCGGTGCAACTGCCGCAGCCGCGCGCCATCCTGGCGAAGTATCCCCATGAGCTCTCGGGCGGGCAGCGCCAGCGCGTCATGATCGCCATGGCCTTGCTGCCGCAGCCGCGCCTCATCATCGCCGACGAGCCGACCACCGCGCTCGACGTCACCGTCCAGGCCCAGATCCTCGGCCTGTTGCGAAGGCTCGCGGTCGAGCGCGGCGTCTCGGTGCTGTTCACGACACATGACCTCGGCGCCGCCTGGGAAATCTGCGACCGCGTCGTCGTGATGTATGCCGGCCAGACCGCCGAGATCGCCCCGCGCGAGGCCTTCTTCGCCAATCCCCGCCATCCCTATACCCGCATGCTGCTGGACAGCCTGCCGGAGCCTGGGCGCGACGCCGTCGGCATCCCCGGCGGTGTGCCGAGCCCGCTGACCCCGCCCGGCGGTTGCCGTTTCAACCCGCGCTGCCCGCGCGTCACCGACATCTGCCGACAGACGCGGCCTGGGCTGGCCGAGGGCGCGCCCGGCCATCTCGTCGCCTGCCACCATCCCGTGACCGCCGGCGCGGAGGCCCTGCATGTCTGAGCCTCACAAGTCTGAGTTGCCTGCCGCGCTGCTCGACGTCTCCGGGCTCGCGCGCCACTTCCCCGTGCGCGGCTTCCTGAACCGGAAGGTCGGCTCGCTGCGCGCGCTCGACGATGTCAGTTTCTCTGTCCAGAAGGGCGAGGTCCTGGGCATCGTCGGCGAATCCGGCTGCGGCAAGTCAACTCTCGGCAAGACGCTGATGGGCATCCATGAGCCGACGAAAGGCGAGGTCCATCTGGCGGGAGAACGGATCGCCTCGCCTGGCCAGAAGCGGGCGGCCGCCGTCCGGGCACAGCTGCAATATGTCTATCAGGATCCCGGCGCCTCGCTCGATCCGCGCTGGACGCTACGGCGCTCGCTGCACGAGCCCCTGATCATCCATACCGACTGGCCCCGCGCCAAGCGCGAGGAGCATGTCCAAGCGATCGTCAAGGCGGTCGGCCTGCCCCAGGCCCATCTCGATCTCTATCCGCACGAGATCAGCGGCGGCCAGCAACGCCGCGTCGGTCTCGCCCGCATCCTCGTGCTCGGCCCCCGGCTCATCATCTTCGACGAGCCGACCTCGGGCCTCGACGTCTCCGTGCAGGCGACCGTGCTCGCGCTGTTTCGCGATCTCCGCCGCGAATTCGACCTGACCTATCTCTTCATCAGCCACGATCTCGCCGTGGTGCGCTCGATCTGCGACCGCGTCATCGTGATGTATCTCGGCCGCATCGTCGAGATCGGCGCGACCGCCGACGTCTTCGCAGCGCCGCGCCACCCTTATACGCGCTCGCTGCTGGCGGCTGCGCCCCGCATCGGCGGGCCGCGCGTGACCGAGAACTTCACGCTCCAGGGCGAGCCGCCCGACCCCTCCAACGTGCCCTCCGGCTGCCGTTTCCGCACTCGCTGCCCCTTGGCGATCGAGGCCTGCGCGCAGATCGAACCGCAGGTCGAGTTCGAGGCCGATCATGGCGTCGCCTGCCTGCGCTGGCGCGAGCAGGCCGCGTGAACGCCCCGTCGCAGGCGACGCCTCTCGCGGGAAAGCCGGCCGGACGCGAGCCGTCCTGGCTGACCGCGCTGATCACGATGGTCGCGGTGCAGATGGCGACGGCCTTCCTCTCGCGAATCCCGCCGACGCTCGCGCCTGCCTTGGCGGCTGAGCGCGGCTGGTCGGACGCCGTGGTGGGCTATCTCGCCAGCCTGAACACGCTGGGCTCGATCCTCTTTCTCGTGCTGGGCGCGCCCTTCCTGCACCGGCTCGGTTCCGTGCGCGCGCTGCAAGGCGGCCTCGTCCTCGGCATCCCCGGGCTCGCCTTGCTGCTGCCGCCCTTCTCACTGGCGGCGGGCCTGGCCTCGCTGCTGATCGGGCTGGGCTACGGCCCCTCCTCGCCGGCCGGCAACGACATCCTGCACCGGACCGCGCCGCCGAGCCGCCGGGCGATGATCTTCTCGATCAAGCAGGCCGGCGTGCCCGTCGGCGGCATCGTCGCGGGCGTTGCCCTGGCGCCGATCGCCGAGACCTTCGGCTGGCGCATCTCGCTTTTGGCCGCCGGCGCCTTCGTGCTGGTCGTCATCCTCTGTGTCCAGCCGATGCGCGCGGGCCTCGACGCGGACCGCAAGCGCGACCAGTCGCTGGCGCTGCGCACGCTGTTTTCACCAGCCAACCTGATGTCCTCGCTCAAGGCGTTGACGGCCTCGCGCACGCTGCTCCGGCTCGGCGCCGCCGGGGCCTGCATGGCCGTCGGCCAGGGCGTCTGGTTTGCCTATCTCATGACCTTCGCGGTCTCAGGTCTGGGTTACAGCCTGAGCGCGGCGGGCGTCGTCTTCGCGATCATGCAGGCGGCCAGCGTGATCGGCCGCGTGCTGCTCGGCTGGGTCGCCGACCGCTTCGGCCAGCCACGCCGGCTGCTTGCCCTGATCGGGCTGGCCTCGGGGCTGACCTCGCTGACCATGGCCTTCGTCGGGCCGGGATGGTCCTATCCGGCGTTGTGCCTGCTCGCAGCCGTCGCGGGTATCACCGTCTCGAGCTGGAACGGCGTGCAGCTCTCCGAGATCGCGCGCGCCAGCCCGGCGCATCTGGTGCGGGAAGCCTCAGCCGGTGCGACGCTGATCATCTTCCTCGGCTATGTCTTCTCGCCCGCCGTCTTCGCGCTGGTGCTGGCGGCAACGGGCCGCTTCGATCTTGGCTTCCTGCTGGCGGCTTGCTTCGGCATCGCCTGCCTCGTCATCATGCGAGGCCCGTCGCCGGTGCGCCAGACGCCCCCCTGAAGCAGGCTCGGCCCTCGCCAACGCGGTAGTGCCGCCTGGAACTTTGCATTAGAAGTTGTTCTGCTTCGATTTCGCCTCTGCGCGCGAGGCGCCTGCCGAAGTGCTGTCGGTGGGGATGGCAGTGAAGAGCGGACTTGCATGCGCGACGTCGACAAATCCCCGGCCCCAACGCACTTCCTGAAGGGCGACAGCGAACTCGCCGGGCTCATCGCCGCCTTCGACTGGTCCTCGACCAGCCTCGGTCCGATCGCGCGTTGGCCTGAGGCGGTCAAGTCGATCGTCGCGATGATGCTGCATTCGCCCCTGCCGATCGTGACGCTCTGGGGCGAGCCCGGCGTGATGATCTACAACGACGCCTATTCCGGCTTTGCCGGCTCCCGCCACCCCATGCTGCTGGGGTCAGACGTCCGGCAGGGCTGGCCGGAGGTCGCGGATTTTAATGATCACGTCATCCGCACGGTGCTCAGGCAAGGCCGGACCCTGTCCTACAAGGATCAGGAACTGACGCTCAACCGTGGCGGCGGCCCAGCCCAGGTCTGGATGAACCTCGACTACTCGCCGGTCGTCGATGAGGACGGCAACCCTCTCGGCGTCATCGCGATCGTGGTCGAGACCACCGAAAAGGTCGCGGCCGACCGACAGTTGCGCGACGAACGCCTGCGCCTGCAGCAGATGTACGAGCAGGCGCCGTCCTTCATGGCGATGCTGGAGGGGCCAGAGCATCGCTTCACCCTGGTGAACGAGGCCTATCAAACACTGATCGGCCATCGCAACGTCCTCGGGAAGTCCCTCGCCGAGGCCCTTCCCGACGCCGTGCAGCAGGGCTATGCGCGCATTCTCGACGAGGTTTTCGCCAGCGGCCAAGCCTTCCGTTCGTCGGGCGCGCGCTTCGACGTGCAGGCGAAAGGCGGCGACGCACCCCAGACCCGCTTCGTCGACTTCGTCTTCCAGCCGATCTCGGATGCCACCGGCCGGATCACCGGCATCTTCGTCGACGGCATCGACGTCACCGACCGCATCGTTGCCCAAGAGGCGATCCGGGCCAGCGAGGCGCAATTCCGCACCTTTGCCCAGGCCATGCCCAACCATGTCTGGACCGCGCCGCCAAGCGGCCTGCTCGACTGGTTCAACGAGCGCGTCGCTGAGTACAGCGGCCGCGAGCCTCAGGAACTGCTCGGCACGGGCTGGATCGACATCGTCCATCCCGACGACCGCGAGGCGGCCGGAACCCAATGGCAGGCGGCGCTCGGCGCAGGCGAGCCCTATCAGACCGAATTCCGCATCCGCAACGCGGCGGGCGATTATCGCTGGCATCTGGTGCGCGCCCTGCCGATCCACTCCGACGAAGGCGAGATCGTCCGCTGGATCGGCACCAACACGGACATCCACGAGCAGAAGCTGGCCGAGGTCGAGACCGTCCGGGATCGGGACCGGCTCTGGAGGCTGTCGCAGGAGCTGATGCTGGTCTGCGACTACGCGGGCCTCATCACTGCCGTAAACCCTTCGGCCGAGCGCCTGCTCGGCTGGAGCGAGCATGAGATGGTCGGCAAGTTCCTGGCGGATTTCATCCATCCCGACGATCTCGCGCGCACGGCCCTGGAGGTCGGCAAGCTCGCCGAGGGCGCGACCACGCTGGCCTTCGAAAACCGCTACCGCTGCAAGGATGGCGGCTATCGCCTGCTCGACTGGACCGCCGTCCCCGATGCCGGGCGCATCCACGGGATCGGCCGCGACATCACCGAGGAGCGCCGGCTGACGCGCGACCGCGACCGGATCTGGAACCTCTCGCCGGTGCTCAAGGTGGTGATGTCGCGCGCGGGCGTCATTTCGGCGGTGAACCCGTCCTGGACCCAGGTCCTGGGCTGGCTCCCCGACGAAACGATCGGGCGCGATATCGTCGAGTTTGTCGAAGCGACGGACCGCGACGGCGCGAAGACGCGGTTGGACCGGCTCGGCGCCAGCAGCTCCATCATGCAGTCGCAAAGCGTCCTCCTGACCCGCGACGGCGGGCGGCGGCGCATTTCCTGGACGAGCGTTCCCGACGGCGAGACCATCTATGCCTTCGGGCGCGATATCACCGCAGAGACCGAGGCGGCGGCCGCACTCGCCAGCAGCGAGGCGGCGCTGCGCCAGGCCCAGAAGATGGAGGCGATCGGCCAGCTCACCGGCGGCGTCGCCCATGACTTCAACAACCTGCTCCAGGTTGTCAGCGGCAATCTCCAGCTCCTGTCGCGGGACATCGCTGGCAATGACAAGGCCTCGCGCCGTATCCACAACGCGATGGAGGGCGTCGCCCGTGGCTCGCGCCTCGCCTCGCAATTGCTCGCATTCGGGCGGCGCCAGCCGCTGGCCCCGAAGGTCATCGATCTCGGCAAGCTCATCCGCGGCATGGACGAGATGCTCAGGCGAGCGCTCGGCGAAGCCATCGAGATCGAAAGCGTGGTCGCGGGCGGGCTCTGGAACACGCTCGTCGATCCCGGCAATGTCGAGAACGCCTTGCTCAACCTGGCGATCAACGCCCGCGACGCCATGGAGGGCTCAGGCAAGCTGACGATCGAAGCCGGCAATGCCGTGCTCGACACAGCCTATGCCCGCGCCCATCCCGACGTCGTTCCGGGACGCTATGTTATGCTGGCGGTGACCGATACCGGCTCGGGCATCCCCGCCGACATCGTCGACAAGGTGTTCGATCCGTTCTTCAGCACCAAGCCGGAGGGCAAGGGCACGGGGCTTGGCCTGTCCATGGTCTACGGCTTCGTCAAGCAGTCGGGCGGTCACGTCAAGATCTACAGCGAGATCGGCGAAGGCACCACGATCCGGCTCTATCTGCCACGCTCGGCCCATGCCGAGGATGAACTGGTCACCCAGGATTCAGGCCCGATCACGGGCGGCACTGAAACCATCCTCGTCGCCGAGGATGACAAGGGCGTCCGCGACACCGTGATCGAGACGCTGACCGATCTCGGCTACCGCGTCCTGCAGGCGCCGGATGCGAACTCCGCGCTCGCGATCGTCGAAAGCGGCATTCCCATCGACCTGCTCTTCACCGATGTGGTGATGCCCGGACCAATGAAGAGCACCGAACTCGCCCGCAGGGCGGTCGAGCGCCTGCCCAGCCTCAGCGTTCTCTTCACCTCCGGCTACACCGAGAATTCGATCGTCCATGAAGGCCGCCTCGACGAAGGCGTCGAACTCCTGAGCAAGCCCTATTCGCTCGAACAGCTGGCGCGGAAAGTCCGCCACCAACTCGCCAACGCGGCCCAGCGCAGACAGCAAGCAGCCCCGTCGGAGCCCGCCCCGCCCTCGCCGGAGGAGGAGCGGAAACTCTCGATCCTGGTCTGCGAGGATGACGCTCTGATCGCTATGGCGACCGTCGACATGCTGGAGGAGCTCGGCTACGCGGTTCTCGAAGCCGCCAATGCCCGCGCTGCGCTCGACATCCTCGGCAAGACGACGATCGACATCCTGCTCACCGATGTCGGCCTTCCCGACATGCCGGGAACCGCGATGGTCGAGAAGGCGCGCGCGACGCTGCCCTCCTTGCCGGTCATCTTCGCGACAGGCCATTCCAGCGTCGAAGGCGCGCAGGCCAACGCGCGGACAGCGCTCGTGGTCAAGCCGTATCGGGCGACCGACCTGGCGGCGGCGATCGCGAAGGTCACGGGCACGCGTGATCCAAAGGACGGATGACGCCGAAGCGTCGCGCCGCAAGCGGCCTGCCATGAGCGAGCCGGACCGCCAATAAATCCGGCGGCCCTGCGTCCAAGCAGCCGTCTCGAGCGTTCCCATGGCATCAGCCCTTGGGAGTTCTTTTCAGATGATCCTGCCAGACCTGTCGCGCCGCGCCGCCTTGTCGCTCTTTGCGGCGGGCCTGCTGCCGGGCTGCAACACGCTGGGTTCAACGAGCCCGGCCAGCGGCGCCCGCGACATCGCCTTCGGGCCCCATCTCCGCCAGAAGCTCGACATCTACGTTCCGCCCGGCGGTGGCGCGAACCGCCCGGTCGTCTTCTTCATCTATGGCGGGTCGTGGTCGGGCGGCGCGAAGGGCACCTATGCGCTCGTCGGCGAAGCCTTCGCCGCGCATGGCTTCGTCACGGTGATCGCCAATTACCGGCTGGTGCCCGAGGTGCGCTTCCCCGTCTTCATCGAGGATGGCGCCCGGGCGCTGCGTTTCGTCGCCGACAGGATCGCGCACTATGGCGGCGACCCGCGCCGCATCCATCTCGTCGGTCATTCGGCCGGGGCCTATAATGCGATGATGCTGGTGCTGGACCGGCGGTATCTCGCCGCAGCCGGTGTGAGCCCGCGAGTCATCCGCTCGGCGGTTGGGCTCTCGGGCCCCTATGATTTCCTGCCGCTGGAGGGCGCCGTCACCAACGCCACCTTCGGCAACGCCCGCGACCTCGCGCAGACCCAGCCGATCACGTTTGCCCGCCGCGACGCCCCGCCGATCCTGCTCGCGACCGGCAGCGCCGACACGACCGTCCTGCCGCGAAACACCCGGAACCTCGCCGCGCGGCTCTCGGCCGTCGGCGCCCCCGTGACCGCCAAGGTCTATGACGGTCTGGGACATGCCGACACGGCGCTGGCGCTCACGCCCCTGTTCAGCTGGCGCGCACCGGTGCTCGACGACGTCGTCGCCTTTATCGGCCGATAGCCGCTCAGGGCGACGCGGTTTCGCCGCCGGTGCGGCCCATGGTGATCGCGAAGAGGCCGACATCAGTCGCCGCGCTGCGGAAGCCACCCTCGCAATAGCAGAGATAGAACTCCCACATCCGGCGAAACGGCTCGTCGAAGCCCAGCGGGCCGATCGACTGCCACTGGTTCAGGAAGCGAACACGCCACTCCTGGAGCGTCAGCGCATAGCTGTCGCCAAAGCTGAACAGCTCCGCCAGGCTCAGGCCCGCCGCCGCGATCTGCTCGCGCATCGCGGTCGGCGAAGGCAAAAGGCCGCCCGGGAAGATGTAATGCTGGATGAAATCGGCGCCGCTCGCATAGGAGGCGAAGCGGCTGTCCTCGATCGTGATCGCCTGCAGCACGATGCGGCCATCCGGTTTCAGGCAGTTCCGCAGCGTGGCAAAATAGCTCGGCCAGAATTCCCGGCCGACGGCCTCGATCATCTCGATCGACACGATCCGGTCGAACTGGCCGGTGACGTCGCGATAATCCTGCAGGCGCAGATCGACCTTGTCCAAGAGGCCTGCTGCCGCGATCCGGTTCTGGGCATAGCCAAGCTGCGACGGCGACAGCGTGATCCCCGTGACATGGCACCCCTCGCGCGCCAGCCGCTCCGCCAGCGCGCCCCAGCCGCAGCCGATCTCGAGCACGCGCTCGCCGCCCTTCAGCTGCAGCCGCTCGACGATGAGATCGAGCTTGGCCTCCTGCGCCTGCTCCAGCGTCTGGCCCGGCTGCGTGTAGAGCGCCGAGGAATAGGTCATGCTCTCGTCGAGCCATTGCGCGTAGAACGCATTGCCGAGATCGTAATGCGCGGTGATGTTGCGCGCGCTGCCCCGCCGCGTATTGGCCCGGCCGAGATGCACAGCGCGGTTGAGAAGCCGGGCCGGCCAGGAGCCCGAGATCAGCGCCCGCAGCGTATGGTCGTTGACGGCCGCAAGTTCCATCACCGCCGTCATGTCGGGGCTGTTGAAATCCCCGTCGCAATAGGCGCGTGCGAAGCCGATATCGCTTTGCAGCACCAGCCGGCGGATCGCGCGCCAGCGCTTGAGCACGATCACGGCATCGGGGCCTGGCTCCGGCGCCTGCTGGACCAGCACCGCGCCATCGGGCGTGACGACGGTGAGCCGCCCGCGCGCCAGCCTCGCCATCAGCTTCGCCAGGAACATCCGCGAAAGGCCCATGCGCCAATCCGCGGCAGGCCCGGCTGGACGCTCGACGATCTCGTGCTGCGTGTCTCTTAGCGTCATGGCCATTCACCGATCGTGCTGGAAAGCCGTCCCGGTCTTGGCATGGATTGTACCGGGTCTGACCCTGCCGCACCATCCGCTATCGATCGGAACCTTGAAGCCAATACGCTGCGTTCAAGCAAACGGATTTGGGCTCGATGCAGATCCGCGCGGATGGTCGCCTCGCGCACAGACCGATCCACACGCCGGCCGCCAGCGTATGGTCACGACAACAGCCGGAGCGGCATCATGACTTTCATCGCGGGCTATCTCGTCTTCCTGGTTGTTTTCGGCGTGGTCGACGTCATCTGGCTGTCGATCATGGCAGGTGCGCTCTACCGGCCGGCGCTGCGCGAGATGCTGCTGGAGAAAATCCGCTGGGCTCCCGCCCTGCTGTTCTATCTCGCCTTCCCGGCCGGCCTGATCCATTTCGCCCTTATGCCCGCGCTGCAGGCCGGCTCGGCGGGCGCGGCCTTCGCGAACGGCGCCCTCCTTGGCCTGCTCGCCTATGGCACCTACGACTTGACCAACTACGCGACGCTGCGGCGCTGGACGCTGGCGATCACGATCGCGGACCTCGTCTACGGCACGCTGGTGGCCGGGCTATCGACGCTGGCCGCCTATGGCGGGGTGAGGCTGATGATGGGATGGGGCTGGCTCTAATCCGGGCGCAACAGGTAATGCCCGACGCCCCAGGCTTCGCCCGAGGCATGGCCGAACAGGCCGCTGGTTGCCAGGAAGAACAGTCGCCAGCGCCGACGCCACAGCGCGGCATCCGCGCCATAGACGTTCTCCAGGATAGGGTCGATCGTCGCCAGGTTGCGGTCGAAATTCACGAGCCAATCCTCGGCCGTGCGGCGATAGTGCTCACCGCTCCAATGCCACTCCCGCTCGACGCTGAACAGCTCCGGAAAGCAGTGGATCAGCCGCCGGCTCGGCATCAACCCGCCGGTGAAGAAGTGCTGCGCGATCCAGTCCGACTTGTCGTTGACGTCGAAGCGGTAGCAGGCCGCGTGATGCGTGAAGACATGCAGGAAGAGCCGGCCCTCGGGCCGCAGCCAGCCCCGCGCCCGCGCCAGCAGTTCGCTCCAGTTCGCCATGTGCTCGAACATCTCGACCGAGACGATGCGGTCGAACCCGCCTTCGCAGGTGAAGCTGTTCATGTCGGCGGTCACGACGCGCAGGTTGGACAGGCCGCGCTTCCTGGCCTCGCTTTCGATGAAGGCACGCTGCGAGGCTGAGTTCGACACCGACACGATGTCGCAGGACGGCAGCTTTTCCGCCATGAACAGCGACAGCGAGCCCCAGCCGCAGCCGAGTTCGAGGATGCGCTGCCCGTCGCGCAGCCCGGCATGCTCGACGGTGAGTTCGAGCGCGCGGATTTCAGCCTGGTCGAGCGTGGTCCCCGGCGTCTCGTAGTAGCACGAGGAGTATTTTCGCCTGGCGCCCAGGACCTGATGGAAGAAGGCCGCGGGCACCTCGTAATGCTGCTGATTGGCCGCGTCGGTATGCTCAGCGACCGGATAGGCGGCCATCTCCCGGACGAACGCACCGTCCGGCTGGACATCGCGCTGCCTGAGCTTGCGGTCGGTGCGGCCAACAAGCGTCGCGATTCCGGCCCGGCTCATGAAGTCGGGCAGCGGCAGGCGCTCTCCCCAGACACCGAGCTTCTGGGACAATGTCATGGGTCAGGCTCCCTTGGGGTTCGGCGGCCACGGCAGCAGCGCGCTCGTGCGCCGCTGATAAGCCCTGTAGGCGTCGCCATGCTTGGCGACCATGTGATCCTCGAGCGGCGGAATCCCGGAGATCCGGGTCAAGAGCAGCGTGATGCAGAGCGGCGCCAGCAGGGCCACGAAACCGAAGGGGTAGCCGGTAGCCGCGATGGCGATCACCGGATAGGCGTACCACAGGACGCATTCGAAGAAGTAATTGGGATGCCGCGACCAGGCCCACAAACCGGCGTCGCAGACCTTGCCCTTGTGGGCCGGATCCGCCGCAAAGGCCCGCAATTGCCCGTCGGCCACCGCCCCGCCGACGACGCCGAGCGCGAAGACCAGCGCGCCGAGCAGGTCCTGAAGACCCAGCGCCGGCGCCGGATGATGCGCCGCAAGCACGATGCCCATGGCGAGCGGCGTGCTCGCGATGGCTTGCATCATCATGAAACGGAACATCTGCCGGTCCTTGTCGGCACCCCATTCGCGCTTGAGCCGGGCATAGCGCGGATCATCCGAAATGCCGCGCGTGCGGGAGGCGACATGCAGCCCCAGCCGCAGGGCCCAAGCGGCGGCCAGCACCGCGACCAGCAGGCGTCGCGAGAGCGACCCCTCGCCGAAGGGCAGCAGCGCACCGAGGAGGCCTGTCGCGCCGAGCCCGAAGGTCCAGATCGCGTCGATCCAGCCGGAATTGCCCGTCCGCCGTTCGACCAGCCAGGCGACGGTCATCGCGCCGGCCATCAGCGCCGCGCATGTCATCAGCGCGAGGCCGAAGGAGGCAATGGTCACAGCCGCACCAGCGGCTGCAGCAGCCGCCCAAGCCAGCCCTTGAAGCGAACCTCGCCCGTCAGCGCGACGATGCAGGTGCAGCCCTCGACGGGGTCGACATGCGGATGGTGCTCGTGATCCTCATTCGCCTCGTCGAAATCGCCCCGGCCGAAGCGGCCATATTCATGCTCATAGGCGCCGGCCAGGATCGTGGTCCATTCGCTGCCGGTGTGGCGGTGCTCGGGCAGCCAGGTTCCAGGCGCGGCGCGCAGCATGAAGACGCGCGCCTCCGCGCCGGGCACATGTACCCGGCGCATCGCGACCCCACGCCCGATCGGCCGCCATTTGCCGAGATCGTAGGGCGCGAGAACGCGCGGCAGCCCGGTCTCGCGCGGCCGCGTCGGCGCGACGGGGCCGGCCTCCGGGCCTGCGCCGAGACGCGCGAGCGCATCCTCGGACGAAGACAGCATCGGGACGGTTTCGCCACGCGCCAGCACGCCGCCGCCGATCGCCTCGATGTCGCGCAGCGCACGGCCCGATGCGGGGTTCAGTTCGAGATGCGCGGCGACGACGAGCGACATTCCCTCGTCGAGCCGGCCCGACGCGAAGCCGGCAAGGGTCTCGTCCGACGCCAGATGGGTCTCGTCCGACTGAAGATGCCGGGCGTTCATCGCAAATCCTCCAGATGCCGGCGCAGATGCGCCATCGCCAGCCGCAGCCGCGACTTCACCGTACCCAGCGGTATCGACAGCCTCGTGGCGACGTCCTGGTGGCTGAAGCCCTCGAGGAAGGCGAGTTCCACCACCTTGTATTGGTCCTTCGACAGGCCCGTCAGCGCATCGCGCACGCGCGCATCGCGCTCCGAACCCGAAACCAGTTGGTCGGGCTGCTCAGGGCTTTCCTCATCCAGAATCTCGAACACCTTCGCGAGCCGCGCACGCTTCTCGCGCCGGGCGTGGTCGATCCTCAGATTGCGCGCGATCGTCGCGATCCAGGTGCCCGCGCCGGCCTTTGTGGGGTCGAACAGCGCGGCCTTGCGCCAGACCGTCATTAGGGTTTCCTGCGCCAGCTCCTCGGCCAGGTCGGCAGGCGTGCCGCCTCGCATCAGCAGGCCCTTCACGCGCGGTGCGAAATGGTCGAACAGCCGGGCGAAGGCTTGCCTGTCGGCAGAAGAGGCTATCGCCTGGACAAGGGCATCTGCATCCATGGGAACGGTGACCGAACCTCTCAGCGCCCCGGCAAGGACCGGGGTCGATATCTCAAATCCTGTTTCGGGCGCTGCGAACATGACCGTCATACGCGGCCGGTCGGCGATCGGATCAGAAGACGCACAGCATCGCAGCCTGTCTTCGGGAACGAAAGCGGATCCGGCAGCCCATTGCCCCACGCAAGGGCCGACTGAACCGAAACCAGCCAGCGAGCGTAACCAATGTCCATTCCGCGACAAAGGTCGCCGCGACTTAAGGTCGACTCATGCACGGTTCGTTTCGCAGGCAACTCAGGATCGCGGTCGTCGGTTCCGGCGTCTCCGGGCTGTCGGCCGCCTGGCTCTTGTCGCAGGCGCATGACGTCACGCTCTATGAAAGTGCCGGCCGGCTCGGCGGCCATGCCAACACGGCGCTCGTGCCGCAGGCGGACGGGCATGACGTTCCCGTCGACACCGGCTTCATCGTCTACAACGAGGCGACCTATCCTAATTTCACCGCGCTGATGACCCATCTCGACGTCGAGACCCGGGCGACCGAGATGTCCTTCGCGGTGTCGCTCGACGAGGGCCGGCTCGAATATGCCGGGACGAACCTGTCGGGCCTCTTCGCCCAGCGCCGCAACCTCCTGAGCCCACGATTCTGGTCGATGCTGGGCGACCTGCGCCGCTTCTACGCTCAGGCCTCGCAGGATGCCGCCGCCCTCTCGCAGACCGGCCAGTCGCTCGGCGACTATCTCGATGCCGGCGGATATGGCGAGGCCTTCCGCGACGACCATCTCCTGCCGATGGCGGCGGCGATCTGGTCGGCGCCCTGCTCCGAGATCCTGTCCTATCCGGCCACGGCCTTCATTCGCTTCCACCATAATCACGGTTTGCTCAAGCTCACGGATCGCCCGGTCTGGCGGACGCTCGCAGGCGGCAGCCGCTCCTATGTCGCCAAGCTCGCAGCCGCGTTCGGCGGCAGGGTGGCGGCAGGCTGTGCCGTCCGTCGCATCCACCGCACTGCCGACGCCGTCCTGCTGGAAGATGCCAGCGGCGCGGTCCAAAGCTTCGACCATGTCGTGATCGCGACCCATGCCGACCAGGCGCTCGCCCTGCTGGCAGAGCCCTCCGCCGACGAGGCTGCGCTGCTCGGCGCCTTTCGCTACAGCCGCAACCGCGCGATCCTCCACACGGATGGCGCGCTGATGCCGAAGCGCAAGGCGGCCTGGGCGAGCTGGAACCATCTCGGCGAGCGCGCGGCCCCCGACGCCCCCTGCGCCGTGACCTACTGGATGAACCGGTTGCAGGGCGTGACCTCCGACAAGCCACTCTTCGTCACGCTCAACCCGCCGCGGGAGCCACGAGCCGGCACGGTGCTGCGCGAGGAGATGTACGAGCACCCGATCTTCGACGGCCCGGCGCTGGCGGCCCAGGCGCGGCTCTGGTCGCTGCAGGGCCAGAACGGCACCTGGTTCTGCGGCGCGCATTTCGGCGCCGGCTTCCATGAGGATGGGCTACAGGCGGGGCTCGCCGTCGCCGAGGATCTCGGCGGCGTCAGGCGCCCCTGGAGCGTGGCGGACGAATCCGGCAGGATCATCCGCACGTCACTGCAACCGGCCCTGGAGACGGCCGCATGACGGGCCCGGCCTCCGCGCTTTATGTCGGCCGGGTCCGTCACATGCGGATGCGACCGCGCGTGCACAAGCTGTCCTTTCGCGTCTTCTGGGTGCTGCTCGACCTCGACGAAGTCGATGCGCTGGCAGGCAAGATGCGGCTGTTTTCGCGCAATCGCTTCAATCTGTATGCCTTCCGCGATGCCGATTACGGTGACAGGACCGGCAGTCCGTTGCGGCCGCAGGTCGAGGCGATGTTGAGGGATGCGGGCCTGCAACCCGATGGCGGGCCGATCCGTCTGCTCACCATGCCGCGCATCCTCGGCTACGCCTTCAACCCGATCAGCACCTGGTTCTGCCATCGCCGCGACGGCGAACTGATGGCGATGGTCTACGAGGTCCACAACACCTTCGGCGAGACCCACAGCTATGTCGCCCCTGCCGACGGCTCGGCGTCCCCGATCGCGCAGGAGGCTGTGAAGCGCTTCCATGTCTCGCCCTTCATGGGGCTCGACATGCGCTACCGCTTTGACGTCGTGCCGCCGGCCGACACCGTCTCGGTCTCGATCGACGGCTCGGACGACCAGGGCCGGCTGATCGCGGCGACGATGAGCGGCGCGCGCCGCCCGCTCTCGGATGGCGCGCTGCTCAGCTTGCTCGCCACGCACCCGCTGCTGACGCTGAAGGTCACCGTCGCGATCCACTGGCATGCCGTGCGGCTGCTCTTGAAGCGCATCCCGTTCTTTGCCCATCCCGAACCGCCGCAGCGCAACGTCACGCTTGGCCGGCAGTCCGACACGCCTGTCGACAAGGCTTTTCCGATTGGTCGGACCAGGTGACGAAGCCGGTCGTCGACATTCGACCGACAGGCTTGGTCGGCGCGGCCATCCGGCGCGCGTCAGCGACCAAGACCAAAAAAGAAAGGCGCCCGAAGGCGCCTTTCCATTGTCGAGAGTGCGTGAGCCGACCTCTTATCGACGCGCGAAGAAGTCGATCTCCTCGTCACGGTGACGGCCGCCAAGCATGGCCGCGAGATAGGCCGCGGCGGCGCCAACGAGCAGCACGGACGCCGTCAGAAAGGCGAGGATCACGCCGGTCTTGCGGGCCTTCTCGGCGGCCTGCTTCGCACTTTCCTTGGCCTGGTTCAGGCGGGTGAAGGCGTCGTCGATGCGCTTTTCCGCCTCGGCCTGCGGGATGTTCATCCGCGTCGCCATCCGGGACGCGATGTATTCGCGATCCGAGGCTTCCAGGCTGCCGCTCGACAGGCTGCGGACGAGGATGCGCGAGGCCTCCTCGCGTTCGCCCTGGGTCACCGGCGTCGCACCGTTCGAGCGCATCACGCCGTCAAGCGCCGAGGCCAGCGGATCGGCCTGCTGACTGATCAGAGCTCCGGCGCCACCGGCGACAGCCGCAGCCCCGGTCGCGGCCGTCCTGGCCACGCCCATGATCGAGGACGAGGCGATGAAGGCTACGAGAAGCGCGCCGACCGCCCAGACGACGAGGCCATGGGCGCCGTCGCGAATGCCGCGTTCATGCGAGCTGGCGCCGCCGAGAGGCTTGCGCATCCGGCCGGCGAGATAGCCTCCGGCGCCGCAGGCCGAGACCGTGACCCACAGAGCCCAGAGAGCGGCGGCGACGGCGAGCGCGATCATGCTGGTTGAGCGCGAGGTATCGGCGGACACCAGCGACAGGCCGATGGCCGAGCCAAAGGCCGCCATGATCGTCGAGATCGCCGCCGACAGCACGGCGCCGCCGAGGATTGGGCTCCATTCGAGATAGGAACCCGAGGCGGCGTCGGAGCCGGGAGGGGTGACGACGACAACGTCGGTTGAGCCGAGCGACATGGGCGTACCCCTTACCGGAGACCGAGGAAGGACAGGATGGCCAGAACGACCACGACGAGACCGACGAGATAGATGATACTGTCCATGACAGCCCCCATTTTGCAGATGCGCCAAGGCGCGTGTGCCGGCTAAACCGCAGGGCTGGAAAGATGTTCCGGCGGGCTCGACCGGAAGTGGCGCGATCGGGCAGGGCGGCGATCGGCAAGTGAGCCTGCGCGGCGCTAGCTTCGCTTCTTCCGCCAGCCTTCGACCTGGTCGATCACCCACATGGTGAAGCGGGCCATCGGCCGCTGCAGGAACGGCACGTCGGCAGCGATCAGCATCAGGCCGAGCGGCAGCATCCAGACGCCGAGAATCGGCAAGAACGAGAAGACGCCGCCGAAGATCAGCAACAGCCCGGCCGGCAGCCGCGCCCAGCGCGAAGCCGGATGCCGCAGCCAGCGCAGCCATGATGCCAGGCGCACTGGCACGTTTTGTTCCAGCCGTTTGAAGGCGGCCCGAAGTGCCTGCTGTCCTGTGGGTCGGCTCATGATGCTCCCTGGTCGAAAAGAAGAGCCATGATCACGGCTCAGCGCGCGACCACGTCGGAGAACTCGGGGTGGCGGCGGGCCCAGTCGGCGACGAAGGAACAGGCCGGCACGATCCGGCGCCCGGTCGACCGGGCATTCTCGAACAGGCCGCGCGCCAGCAGCGAGCCCAGCCCCCGTCCGTTAAAGGCGGCGGGCACCTCCGTATGCGTCACGATCAGCCTGTCGCCGTCGCGGCGGAAGCTGGCGAAGGCGCGCCCGCCGGGGAACGCCATCTCGAAGCGGTTTCCGGCCACATTCTCGATCACCGGCTCGGCCTGTCGCGGGTTCATCGTCATCCTCGTCCTGGCCGAAACGGCACGCGCCGGCGATAGGGCGCGGCGCCCTTCAGATAGGGACGACCTCGGCATGAACCAAGCTCGCGCGGTCTCTAAGCCCGGCGCGCCGTCAGCACGAACATCGGCACGCCGCCCGGATAGGGCGGCGTCGCAAACAGGTGCTGCCAGGACAAAGCCTCGCCGAAGCCAGCGTCGGTCAGCATCTGCCGGGCCACGGCCTCGGTCAGCCCGTCATGGAGCGGCAGGCGGGCGGCGAGTTCCGGCTCATAGGTCGAGCGATATTGCGGCGCGACGGACCAGAGCCCGTCCGAGACAAGCACCATTCCGCCCGAGCGTAGGATGCGGTGCGCCTGCAGCAGGCCGGCCATCGGCCGCTCCAGCGTCCACAGCACATTGCGCAGCGTGACGATGTCGGCGCCACCGGGGGCGATCGCCGCCTCGTCGATCACGGCCGCCTCGAAACCGATGTCGAGGCTCATCGCCCGCGCCGCGGCGCGCGCCACGGCGAGCATCCCCTCCGAGCCGTCATAACCCCGCACGCGATGGCCGAGCGAGGCGGCGATCAGGGCGCAGGCCCCGGTGCCGGTTCCAAGATCGACAACGTCCTTGGGCCCCTCCGCCTCGAAGGCGGCCTCCAGGACCTCGCGCCAGATCTCACGCTGCGCGACATGGGACGCGACACCGTCGAATTGCGGCGCCCGGGCGCTCCAATAGGCCGTCACGGCGTCCTGCGTCATCCCGCTCATCGTGCAGTGCCCTTGTCAGCCGGGTCGATCAGATATTCGATATGGCGCCGGCCCGAGGCGCCCTCGCGGATGCTGACCGCGACCCCGAACACCCGGGCGATCAGGTCCTGCGTCAGCACCTCCGGCGGCGCCCCCGACGCCACCACCCTGCCCTCGTGCAGCACGGCGATCTCGTCGCAGAACAGCGATGCGAGATTGAGGTCGTGCAGGGCGAGGATGCAGGTCACGCCGAGCCGGCGGATCAGCGCCAGGATCGAGAGCTGGTGCTGGATGTCGAGATGGTTGGTCGGCTCGTCGAGGATCAGCTCACGCGGCTCCTGCGCCAGCGCACGGGCGATATGGACACGCTGGCGCTCACCGCCCGACAGCGTATGCCAGGGCTGGTCATGCCGCTCGCTCATGTCGACGCGCTCCAGCGCCGCCTCGACGGCGGCCTCGTCGGCATCCGTCCAGGACGCGAGCGCGCCGCGATGCGGCGTCCGCCCCAGCTTGACCACGTCGCAGACCGACAGCGGCACCTCGGTCGAGGCCTGCTGCTCGACGAAGGCGAGCCGCTTCGCGAGGTCGCGTCGCGGTATCGTGGCGAGGTCGCGCTCGTCCAGCGTGACGACGCCGCTCTCGACCTTGCGCAAGCGGCAGAGCAGCCGCAGCAGGCTCGACTTGCCCGAGCCGTTGGGCCCGATCAGCCCGAGGATTCGCCCCGGTTCGGCGCGCAGCGTCACGCCGTCGACGATCATCCGTCGTGCCGCGCTCCAGCGGATGTCATGCGCCGCGAGCGTCATGTCGCACGCCTCGCACGGTAGAGGATCAGCGCGAAGGCCGGCGCACCAAACAGCGCGGTGACCACGCCGATCGGCAGGATCTGCTGGGGAACGAGGATGCGCGACAGGATGTCGGCGAGGATCATGAAGATCGCGCCGATCAGCAGGCAGGCGGGCAGAAGCCGCGCATGCGCCGGCCCCACGAGAAAGCGCGCCGCATGGGGAATGACAAGCCCAACGAAGCCGACCGTGCCGACGATTGAGACCATGGTCGCCGTCATCACCGCCGTCGTCGCAAACAGCACGATCCGCACCCGCGTCACCGCGACGCCGAGCGAGGCCGCCGCATCCGCCCCGAATGCGAAGGCGTCGAGCACCTTGGCGTGCAGCATGCAGACGCCAAAGCAGATCAGCGTCACCGGCGTCGCCACCCAGACGTCGGGCCAGCGCACGCCGCTGAAATTGCCGAGCAGCCAGAACATCACGCCGCGCGCCTGTTCGGCGTTCGCCAGCGTGGTGACGATGGTCGCGGTGGCCGCGTTGAAGAGCTGGGAGCCGGCGACGCCGGCCAGGATCACCCGGTCGCTCGACCCGCCCGCCCCCGTCGCCAGCAGGGCGACCACGAGCAGGGCCGCGACGGCCCCGAGAAACGCCCCGCCCGAGATCGTCAGCGCCGCCCCGCCGAAGCCGAGGATCATTACGGCGACCGCCCCGGTCGAGGCGCCCGCCGAGATCCCCAGGATATAGGGCTCGGCCAGCGGATTGCGCAGCAGCGCCTGCAGGATCGCGCCCGACAGCGCCAGCGTCCCGCCACAGACCGCCGCAAGCAGCGCCCGGCTCAGGCGGTAGTCGAAGATGACGCCCTGCTGGATCGCGCTGACCGGATAGCCGAGGTCGAACACGCCGTTGCCGAGCGCCTGGAAGGCGGTCGACAGCGGAATCCGCATCTCGCCGATGGTGACGGCGAGCGTGATCGCGGTCACCAGCGCCAGCAGCGCGGCGAGCACGATCGCAATGCGCGCCGGCCAGTTCGGCTCGATCGGCGCGTGGCTCACGACCTGTGGCTCGCAGCAGCCGGGCTCACTTCGGTCTGGCTCACGTCCATCTGACTCACTTGCCCAGCCCGAAGCTCTGGATGCCCTTGGCCAGCGCCTCGATGCCGTCGACCGTGTCGAGCCCGGCTCGGGTCGCGCCGACATCCATCACGACGATCCGGCTGTTCCTGACCGCGTCGAGCTTGCTCGCGACCGCATCGGTCTTGAGGAAGTTCAGCTTCAGGTCGATGTCATCGGCCGGAAAGCGCCGCCGGTCCATCTTCACCACGACGATGACGGCGGGATTGGCGACAGCCACGCTCTCCCAGCCGACCAGCGGCCATTCCTCATTGGTGGTGATGATGTTGCGCGCCCCGAGCTTGGACAGGATGTAGGCCGGCACGCCGTTCTTGCCGGCAAGAAAGGCATCGCCCTTGACGTCCCTGCTGGAGAACCAGACGGTGATCGGAATATCCTTGGCGGCATTCCCGGCGACCGCCGCCACCGCCTTCGCCTCACGCGCCCTGAGTTCGCCGATCAGGGCCTCGGCCCGCCCGGTGACATCGAAGATCTGCCCGAACTCGCGGATGTTGCGATAGACCAGTTCCATCGTGAACATCTGCGTGCGGACGCCGTCGCCCCCGCCGGAATTGTCCTTGCCGACGCAATCCGACGGCGAGACATAGGCCGGCACCTTCAACTTCGCGAACTGGTCGCGCTTGCCGACGATGCCGTTGGGGCCGACATGCCATTCGAACATCGCGGTGACGAGGTCCGGCTCCTGCGCCACCACGGCCTCGAAGCTCGGGTCGTTGTCGGCCAGCCGCTTCACCCCGGCATTCACAGCCTCGAAGCGCTTCGCCACGGGGCTGAACCAGACGGCCGTGCCGACGACCCGGTCGCCGAGCCCGAGCGCATAGAGGATCTCGGTCTGGGTCTGGCCGATCGCCACGACGCGCCTTGGCGCCCTGTCGAAGGTGACCTGATGCCCGCAATTCTCGACCGTCACCGGATAGCGCGTCGCTTCGGCACGGGCAGCGCCCATGCCGGCGGCGAAGAACGGCAGGGCCAGGGCCATCGCATGCAAGGAGCGGCGCAGGCCGGGGGCTGATCGGGTCATGGCGAAATCCGGCGGGAAAGACTGGGGAAAGGGAACGACGGCGCGCGTCTTGGTGAGCGCAGCCCTTAAATGATATGTAATAACATTACAATATCGCCTGCCGTCGACACGTTCCCTGACCCGGCCGGAGCCCGCGCCGTCTTGGCGAGTGGTGGTGAAAGACGTCTGCATCATCGCTAACCCCGTGACGATGGCGGGGCATGCGACGGGCGCGCGCGATCAGGTTGCGGGTGTAAGCGCCCCGGCCCATTCGCGCACGACCGATCAGGACACCCCGCCCGAAAGACCGTTCAGTCGATCAGGGCAGGTCTCCTGGCTCGCGGGTCGACGCCAACTCCGCCCGGCCTTCCCGGCACAACGCTGCGCCAGTGGACGATGGGCGGAAAGCTCGCCGCTTACAGTTGCGGGGGCAGCTTCGGCATCGGCGTCAAACGCCTCACCGAATTCCCTCTTAGCTTCGACCGAAAACGGCCGAAGAACCTTGATCGGAATCCACGATAGATCGCCCACCGCCGCCGTCAAGGCCGGCTTGGGCGACACGCCAACAGTTGGCTTCAGTGGCGCGTCCCGCTGCTGAAAGCGCCGGTGCGCAGCTTGTCCGCCAACCCCTCGGCGAAGACTGCGGTCGCCTCCTCGCCATAGGTCTCGACCAGCGTGCGGAAGGCGGCAAAGAGCGCGGCATGGGCCAGCGCATCGCTGTCGAGCCCATCCTGCTGCGCCTCGTTGAAGGCGTCCTCGACATAGCCATAGGCGACGCGACGCGCGTCGTGGCTGTCCTCGGCCAGGGTCAGGTCGAGCGGCAGGTCGTCGGAGATGATGGACATGAAGGCGAGGACTCTGCGGCTTGCTTGACTGTCGAGGTATCGCGCGATCTGGCTTTCGATGGTTGCGAATCGGGCCAGTTGCGGCCCGCTTCGCAACGCTCGGCTGCATCCGAAACATAGGCCGTGCCAGAGCGGCACGCTACCGCCCCGTTTAGGAAAGGTTAACGCGGCCGCGAGAATCCCGTGTAAAGCCGCGCTTGGCCGGGCCCTGTCACCTATCCGCCATAGCGGCCCGCCAGCGCCCGGGCGAGACGCTCGCCCTCGCCCGCCAGACGCGCCGAGGCCTCCTGGCTGCCCTCGCTGCAATTGCGATGCGTCAGCGCATAGGCCCGAAAACCCCGGTTATAGGCGCTTGTCAAACGTTCGCGCCGCAACGGCGTGCGCCCCTCCGCCTCGACCAGCGCCGACATGCGGTCGCGCCAATCCGGCGCCTCTTTGCCGGCGCAGACCGCACGCAGATAGGCCAGCGACCCCATGATCTCGGCGAGCTTCAGCAGTTGCGGCTCGTAAGGCGGTGGCGGGGGCTCCGGCGCAGGCTCGGCGGGCTTGGCTGCAGCCGGCGGACGCTGCTGCGCCATCGAGGCACCGGGCTGCACGCCGCTCAGCAGGGCAAGCAGGCACAAAGCCGCGCGCATCAGGCGCCGCCCCCGGCCTCGAATAGGATTCCGCGCGCCCGGCGCAGCACGTCGGCCAGCTCGCGCGTCGTGGGCAGGCCGCCTAGCTTCAGCGGGTCGGCCCACATCACCGCGCCGGCCTCCGGCCCGGTCTGGGGTTCGCCTGCAAGCCACTCTCCGACGAAGGACGCGACGACGAAATGATGCGTGATCGCACCCGTCGCATCGCGGCCGAAGATCTCGACATGGCGGTTGAAGCCGACGATGCGCGCGCTGACGCCGACCTCCTCCTCCAGTTCGCGCAGCGCGGCCTGTTCCAGCGTCTCGCCAGCCTCGACCTTGCCGCCGGGCAGCGACCAGAGTTGGTCGGCCGGCGGCTTCGTGCGCGTCGCGAGCAGCACCTTGCCATCGCGGAAGACCGCAACCGAGGCCGCCAGCACCGGCCGGGCCGGAGCCTTGCCCACCGCGGGGAAGCGAATGACCTGCCCGCCCTCGCCGCTCATCTCGCGCAGTCCCCGGTCATACGTGCTGACCGCCATTGATATGCAGTTCCGCGCCGGTGACGTAGCTCGACGCATCGGTGCAGAGGAAATGGATCGCCCGCGCCACCTCCTCGGTTTTGCCGAGGCGCCCCATGGGCAGGGTGGCGACGATCTTCTCGGTTCCCGGCGACAGGATGGCCGTATCGATCTCGCCCGGCGAGATCGAATTGACGCGGATGCCCAGCGGGCCGAAATCCGAGGCCATTTCGCGCGTCAGGCTGGCCAACGCCGCTTTCGATGTCGCATACGCCGCCCCTGCGAAGGGGTGGACGCGGGATCCGGCGATCGAGGTGACGTTGACGATCGCGCCTTGAGCGGCCGTGAGTTCGTCGAGCAGGCCGCGCGCCAGCATGATCGGCGCGAAAAAATTGACCTGGAAGACCTTGTGCCAGTCATTGAAGGAGGTCGTCGCGGCGCCCAGCCGCGCGCCCTTGGGTCCCTTCGGCGAGATGCCGGCATTGTTGACCAGCGCATTGAGCTTGCCGCCCTCGGCTGCAAGCCGGCGCTTGATCTCGGCGATGCCGCGCATCGTATCCTCGGGGTCGCCGAGATCGATCTGGACATGGTCGTCGGCCCCCGACGGCCAGGGACACTTGTCGGAGAAGGCCTGCCGCGAGCAAGACAGGATGCGCCAGCCCGCCATCGCGAACTGCATCACCGTGGCGTGGCCGATGCCACGGCTCGCCCCCGTCAGCAGCATGACCGGGCGCTTGCCAGGCTCGGTCTTGGGGAAATCGAATTTTGGCATCGCCATTGGGCTTTTCGTCCTCAAGGATAAAGGCGGGCGCGCGCCCAGGGCTCGCCAGCCGACGGCCGGCGGAAGACGACGCGATCATGCAGGCGGAAGGCGCCGTCCTTCCAGAATTCGAGATAAACCGGCGTGATGCGGAAACCGGTCCAGTGCGGCGGACGCGGAATCGTGCCCAGCCCGAACTTGGCGGCCTGGACCGCAACCGCCTTTTCCAGCGCGAAACGGCTCTCCAGCGGCCGCGACTGCTGGGACGCCCAGGCGCCGATGCGGCTGTCGCGCGGGCGCGACTGGAAATAGGCGTCCGCCATCTCGTCGCTGACAACCGTGACGGGACCGCGAATGCGGATCTGGCGGCGCAGGCTCTTCCAGTGGAACAGGGCCGCGGCCTTGGGCTGGCCGAGCAGTTCCTCGCCCTTCTGGCTCTGCGTGTTCGTGTAGAAGACGAAATCCTCACCGTCGCGCCCGTTCAGCAACACCATGCGGCTGTTGGGCATGCCGTCGGCATCGACCGTGGAGAGCGCCATGGCGTGGGGGTCGTTGGGCTCGCTCTTCTTGGCTTCGTCGAACCAGTCCTGAAACAGCGCGAAAGGGTCCTGTTCCCCAGTGAAGTCACCGCTCGTTAACCGTTCCAAGTGTCTAATCCTCGATGAATTGGGGTGTTGCGTTTGGGCGAGCGCGGGCGGTGATCTTGGTCAAGTCGAGACGACTATATAGGGCAGCGACGGGAGCGTTCCAAAGCCTTCCGCAGCGCGCCTCCGTCATGCGTCGGCTCGCTGCCGCCAGCGTTGCCTGTCTGGGCCTCGCCGCGGCGGGGTGTTCGGTCTCCTTCCCGATTCTGGGCCTGTCGAGCAAGGCCGAGGACGACGTCGCGACGACCTCCTCCGTGCTGCCGGCAAGGGGCACGAGCAAGCCCGGCCCCCTCGCCTCGCTCGCCTCCGAACTCGGCCCGGAGGATCTCCGGCGGGCCGACGGCGCGATGGCTGTCGCGCTCGATCCACAGGGCAACGGCGCCGCCGTCTCCTGGGATAATCCTCAAAGCGGGGTGAAGGGCTCCTTCATCCCCGTCGGTGGCCCGTTCCTGCGTTCCGACGAGATCTGCCGCGCCTTCATCGCCAGCGTGCAGACGCAGACCAAGCCCGCCAAATTGCAGGGAACGGCGTGCCGGCCCTCGGGCGGGGAATGGCTGGTCAAGGACATGGAGCCGTGGAAGGGCACGACCTGATCGCGGCCATGACGGCACGCGCTTGCATCATGCGCGCCGGGCTGTTGCGTTCAGGCCACACCATTCCCAGATAAGACCTGGAGAACAAACTTAGAGATCAGGCTTGGCCCCGGCACGCGTCGCGGCCAGGCGCTCAGCGTTGCCAATGGGGTTCATGAATGCGCGACCCGTATCAGATTCTGGGCGTCGCCCGCACGGCGAGCGAGGCCGACATCAAGAAGGCCTATCGCCGCCGCGCCAAGGATCTGCATCCCGACCGCAACCAGGGCGACCCCAAGGCCAAGGACCGCTTCTCGGAGCTCAACGGCGCCTATGAGATCGTCGGCGACGAAGTCAAGCGCAAACAGTTCGACGCCGGCCAGATCGATGCCGAGGGCAAGCCGAAATTCCAGGGCTTCGAAGGCATGGGCGCAGGCCGCGGCGGCCGGGCCGGCGGGTTCGAATACAATTTCGGCCAGGGCGGCCGGGGCCATCCCTTTGGCGCCGGAGCCGGCGCGGGTGCGGGCGCTGGTTTCGATCCTGCCGACATCTTCGGCTCGCTCTTCGGCGATGCTGCTCGGCGCCAGGGCCAGGCGCGCCCCGAAGCGCAGAAGCCGCCCGAGCAGACCTTCACGCTGGAGGTGACGCTGGCCCAGGCGGTCGCCGGCGCGACACGCCGCGTCAGGCTGCCGGGAGGGCGCGAGGTCGAGGTCACGATTCCCGAGGGCGTCGCCGACGGCAAGGTCATGCGCCTGCGCGGTCTCGGCCAGACCGATCCGGCCTCGGGCCAGGCCGGCGATATCCTGATGACGATCAAGGTCAAGCCGGATTCGCGCTTCACCATCGAGGGCAACGATCTGCGCACGCGGGTGCCGGTGCCTCTCGCCCGGGCGGTGCTCGGCGGCCCGGTGCATGTGCCGACACTGACGGGTGCGGTCGAGATGAAAATCCCGCCGCTGACGGGCACGGCCAAGTCGTTCCGCCTGCGCGGCAAGGGCCTCAAGGGCGAAGACGGCAAGGTCGGCGATCTCTTCGTCGCCATCGACATCGAGATGCCCGACGCCGACGCAGAGCTGACCGCGCTGATGAAGGCGCGGGCAGGGTGAATTTGCCGAGGGTCGTCAAGCTTGCCGTTGGCTTCGGTATAGTCGTCTGCTCAGGTCTAGTAATTTAGGGATGCCAAGCCGTGTGGGAGGCCAACAAGTCGATCGATCGCTGCGCCGATGTATCCCACGGTGATTACATTTGGGACGATGCTGCCCGACGTCACGCTTGAGAGTCGAGAGGATAGTCGGCAGCCACCACCGTGATTGAGACGTAAGGTTCCCCGCGAAATCCGGTTTCCTCTTTTCTCCGCCATGTTCTAAGAGACCCCCTCGACTTTATCCAGTTCGCGGGTCCCAAATGCCTGATTCCAACGCCGCCCCCCTTCCGACCGCCAATCTGCTCAAGGGCAAGCGCGGCCTCGTCATGGGCGTCGCCAACAACCGCTCGATCGCCTGGGGCATCGCCAAGGCCGCCGCCGATGCCGGCGCCGAACTGGCGTTCACCTATCAGGGCGATGCGCTCAAGAAGCGCGTCGAGCCTTTGGCCAAGCAGCTCGGCGGCCATGTCGTCGGCCATTGCGACGTCACCGATTCCGCCACAATCGATGCGGTCTTCGCCGAGATCGAAAAGCTCTGGGGCAAGCTCGACTTCGTGGTCCATTGCATCGCCTTCTCCGACAAGGACGAACTGACCGGGCGCTATGTCGAGACCACGGAAGCCAACTTCACCAAGTCGCTGCTGATCTCCTGCTACTCCTTCACCGCCGTCACCCAACGCGCCGAAAAGCTGATGACCGATGGCGGCGCGATGCTGACGCTGACCTATTACGGCGCCGAGAAGTGGATGCCGCACTACAACGTCATGGGCGTCGCCAAGGCCGCGCTGGAATCGAGCGTGCAGTATCTCGCCGCCGATCTCGGCCCCTCGAAGATCCGCGTCAACGCGATCTCGGCCGGCCCGATCAAGACGCTGGCGGCGTCTGGCATCGGCGACTTCCGCTACATCCTGCGCTGGAACGAATACAACTCGCCGCTGCGCCGCACGGTCACGATCGAGGAGGTCGGCGAGACCGCCGTCTTCCTGGTCTCCGACATGTCGCGCGGCATCACCGGCGAGATCCTGCATGTCGACGCCGGCTACCATGTCGTCGGCATGAAGGTGCCGACCGCGCCCGACATCACGCTCGACAAGGGCGAGTGAGGCTAACGCGCCAGCAGAGCCTTCAAACGATCTGTCGCGACACCGTCGCGGCGGATCGCTTCGCTTGTGACGGCTTCGAGCAGATCGGCAACGGCACGCCCCTCGATCCTCAGCTCCGGCGCGATCTCCGCCAGCGGCGCCAGCACGAAGGCGCGCTCGGCGATACGCGGATGCGGCACCTGCAGACCGGATTCGTCGATCGTCTCGCAGCCATAGATCAGGACGTCGATATCGATGGTGCGCGGGCCCCAGCGCTCGCCGCGCTCGCGCCCGCCCTCGCGTTCGATCTCCAGGCACAGGGCGAGGAGATCGCGCGCCGGCAGACTCGTTTCGATCGACGCGGCCATGTTGAGGAATTCGGGCTGGTCGAGCTTGCCCCAGGGCGCCGTGCGGTAGACCGACGAGAACACGACCGAGCCGATCGCGGGATGCCGTTCCAGGCGCCGCAGCGCTGCGGCGAAGGCCGCGACCGGATCGCCCAGATTGCCGCCGAAGCCCAGCGTGGCCTCAACCTTCACGCCGGTAGCTCAATGTGATGCCGACGCTGGCGAGCGTGGCATGGATCGGGGGAGCGGGCTTGCGTAGGGTGACCTCGACGCGGGTGACCGGCGGAAATCCATCGAGCACGGCATGGGCCACGGCCCGCGCGGCAGCCTCCAGCAGGTTGAAGCGGCTCGTGGTGAACACCTCCGTGACCACCCCGACGACCTTGCCGTAGTTCACCGTGTCGGCGAGCGCGTCGCTGATCGCCGAGGCCCGCAGGTCGACCTCGAGCGCCAAATCCAGCACGAAGCGTTGCCCGAGCCGCTCCTCCTCCGAGAAGAAGCCGTGATAGGCGTAGATATCGAGCTTCTCGATCAGGATGATGCCGGTTTCGCTCACGCGCGGGGCTCCGAAGGCTGTGAAAGGGCCGCCCAGACCTTGAACGCCTGCGCATGCTCGCTGACGTCATGGGCGCGAATGATGTTGGCACCCTGTGTCGCGCCATAGAGATGGGCGGCGACGCTGCCCGCGACGCGATCGGCCGGCACGCTCTGGCCGGTGATGACCCCAATCACCGATTTGCGCGAGGCGCCAAGCAGGATCGCGCAACCGAGTTCACGCAGGCGGCCCAGTTCGCGGATCAGCCGCAGCGACTGCTCCGGCGTCTTGCCGAACAACCCGATGCCGGGATCGACGACGATCTGCTCGCGCGGCACGCCCGCAGCTTGTGCAATGGCGATCGAACGCTCGAGGAAGCGCATCACGTCGGAAAGGATGTCGAGCGCCGGGTCGACGGTCTCGCGGTTGTGCATCAGGATGATCGGCGCGCCATGCCGCGCCGCCACGCCGGCGATGGCCGGATCGCGTTGCGCGCCCCAGACATCGTTGATGATCGAGACGCCCGCCTTCAGCGCGGCCTGCGCGACCTCGGCCTTCCACGTATCGATCGAGAGCGGCGTCGGGGCCCGCTCGCGCAGGCCGGCGATCACCGGGAGGACGCGGCCAAGCTCGGTCCCGGCATCGAGCGGGGCGTGGCCCGGCCTGGTCGATTCGCCGCCGATGTCGATGATGTCGGCGCCCTCGCCGGCAAGGCGCTCGCCATGCGCGACGGCGCCTGCGGCATCGCGCAGCTTGCCGCCATCGGAAAAGGAATCCGGCGTGATGTTGACGATCCCCATCAGCAGGGGCGATGGCCCCAGGGCGAGCCGGCGACCATCGGGCAAGGTGAGAGCCGGAAGCATCGGGATGATCCGAAAGGGCGGAGTGCCGCCTATAGACCGGCCTCCCGCGACAGGCCAATGGAAACGACGGCCAGCCGCCATGGCCGCGACGCATGGCCCCGATCCGGCCCGGCGCTTTGACGCCGCGACCGGCAGCGTGCAGAAGCCCGGTCATGGTCAAGGTCACGCTCAAGCACCGGCTCATCCTCATCCGCCACGGCGAGACCGACTGGAATCGCGAGGGCCGCCTGCAGGGTGGGCAGGACATCCCGCTCAACGATCTCGGCCGCCGGCAGGCCGCCGAGGCGGCCGAACGGCTGCGCACTCTGGCTCCGGATTTCGCCACGCTCGATTACATCGGCTCGCCGATGCACCGCGCCCGCGAGACGATGGACATCCTGCGCGCGACGCTGGATCTGGCGCCCGGCGCCTATCGCCTCGACGACCGCCTGAAGGAGCTGACCTTCGGCGCCTGGGAAGGCTTCACCTGGCGCGACATCCGCAAGGCCGAGCGCGAGCAGGCGCAACTGCGCGAACGCGACAAATGGAGCTTCGTGCCGCCCGGCGGCGAAAGCTACGCCATGCTGGCGGAGCGCGTCCGGCCCGTGCTCGAAGAGTTGCCGGGCGAGACCGTCATCGTCAGCCATGGCGGCGTCGCACGGGCCATCCTCGCCCTCGTCGGCGCCGTGCCGCCGCAGAAGGCCTCGATGGTCGAGATCTGGCAGGGCAAGATCCTGACGGTGACCGGCAACCAGGCCGACTGGGTGTAGGACCCCGGCAGAGCGCCACTCACTCCAGCGGCTGCGTGTCCGCGATCTCGATCCCGAAGCCGCTCAGGCCGACGAAGGAGCGCGGCGACGATGCGAGGTTGACGATCGAGCTGACGCCGAGATCGCGCAGGATCTGCGCGCCGAGACCGACCTCGCGCCATTCCTGCGAACGCAGCGCGTCGGAGCCCTCCTCGACACTCTTAATCGGCACGCCGGCCGAGCCGTCGCGCAGATAGATCAGCACGCCGCGCCCGTCCTGCTGGAACCGCCGCAGCGCGCACTGGATCGAGCTCGCGCCGCCCAGCACATCGGCCACGACATCGGCGCGGTGCAGCCTGGCCGGCACCTTCTCGCCATCGCCGATCTTGCCCATTACGAAGGCGAAGTGCTGCGTGTCCTCGAAGGGCGTGATGTAGACATGGCCGGTCATCTCGCCGAAGGCGGTCTTGACCGGGAAGGAATGCACCCGCTCGACCAGCTTCTCGCGCGACTGGCGATAGGCGATGAGATCGGCGACCGTGATCTGTTTCAACCCGTGCGTCCGGGCGAAGGCAGTGATCTGCGCGCCCTTCATCACGGTGCCGTCGTCATTGGCGAGTTCGCAGATGACGCCGACCTGCGGCAGTTCGGCGAGCTTGCAGAGATCGACGGCGGCCTCCGTATGGCCCGAGCGCATCAGCACGCCGCCATCCCTCGCGATCAGCGGGAAGACGTGGCCAGGTCTCACGAAATCGCCGGCCCCCATATTGCCATTGGCCAGTGCCCGCACCGTGTTGCAGCGCTGCTCGGCCGAGATGCCGGTGGTCAGCCCATGCTTGACGTCCACGGTGATAGTGAAAGCGGTGCCGAGCGGGGCATCGTTCGAGGACACCATCGGGTCGAGCCGCAGGCGCCGCGCCTCGGCCGAGGTCAGCGGCGCGCAGACGATGCCGCAGGTGTTACGAATGATGAAGGCCATCTTCTCCGGCGTGCAGAGCGAGGCCGCGACGATGAGATCGCCCTCGTTCTCGCGGTCGTCGTCATCGGTGACGATAACGATCTCGCCGCGGGCGAAGGCCTCGATGGTGGCTGTGACGTTGCTGGTCATGGCGTTGGACATGGCGGCCTCGCGCGGCCCGACAAGGCCGAGGAAATCATTGGGTGTGACGGAGCCGCCGGTGGCGGCGGCGATGCGCTCGGCGCTTTCGCGCGAGATCCAGGCGCTCTGGTCGTTGCAGAGCGCGGTGACGCTCGCCGGCGACAGGCCGACCTGCCGCGCAAAGGCGCTGCGGCCGATCTTCTGCTGGGTGAGCCAAACGTCGAGCTTCATGCCGGGAAGCTAATACGGGGGCGCTTCAGTTGCAATGAAGCGGATACGCATTTTCAGTATTGCTGAAATGCGCGATTCTGCCGTCATGCTCGAGCTTGCCCCGAGCATCTCATGGGGGGCCTTGCCGGCGCCTCTTCGGGCGGGAGATTCTCGGGTCTCCGCTTCGCTCGGCCCGAGAATGACGTTCTGTCACTCCTGGAACGGCCACCTCGGCTCGACCACCCCGACCTGCGCCCGGTGGCGCAGATACTGGTCGGCCAGCACGCAGGCGACCATCGCCTCGCCCACCGGTACGGCGCGGATTCCGACGCAAGGGTCGTGACGGCCCTTGGTGAACATATCCGCCTCGCCACCGCTGCGCGTCACGGTCGCCCGCGTCGCCAGGATCGACGAGGTCGGCTTCACCGCGAAGCGCGCGACGATCGCCTGCCCGGTCGAGATGCCGCCGAGGATGCCGCCGGCATGGTTGGAGAGGAACAAGGGGCTGCCGTCATTGCCCGCGCGCATCTCGTCTGCGTTCTCCTCGCCGGAGAGCTCGGCCGCGCCGAAACCGTCGCCGATCTCGACGCCCTTGACCGCATTGATGCTCATCAGGGCAGAGGCGATCTCGGCATCGAGCTTGGCGTAGATCGGCGCGCCCAGCCCCGCCGGCACACCCTCGGCCACGATCTCGAGCACCGCCCCGATCGAGGAACCCGACTTGCGGACACCGTCGAGATAGCTCTCGAAGAGCGCGGCCGCCTTGGCGTCGGGACAGAAGAACGGATTGCGCCCAACCTCGTCCCAGTCCCAGTTGTCGCGGTCTATTCTGTGAGGCCCCATCTGCACCAGCGCACCGCGCACGATCATGCCGGGCACGACCTTGCGCGCGATGGCGCCGGCAGCGACCCGCATCGCCGTCTCGCGCGCCGAGGAACGCCCGCCGCCGCGGTAGTCGCGGATGCCGTATTTCACGTCATAGGTGAAATCGGCATGGCCGGGCCGGTACTTGTCCTTGATCTCGGAATAATCTTTCGAGCGCTGGTCGACATTGTCGATCATCAGCCCGATCGAGGTGCCCGTCGTGACCTGCACGCCGTCGCTCTCGCGCGCGAACACGCCCGACACGATGCGGACCTGGTCAGGCTCCTGGCGCTGCGTGGTGAAGCGGGACTGGCCGGGCCGCCTGCGGTCGAGATCGCCCTGGATGTCGGCCTCGGTCAGGGGCAGCAACGGCGGGCAACCGTCGACGACGCAGCCGATGGCCGGCCCATGGCTCTCGCCGAAGGTGGTGACGCGGAAGAGATGGCCGAAACTGTTGTGGGACATGGGCGGAGCCTGCGTGATCTTTGGTCAGCCTCTTAAGCTGGAATGCCATGAGGTAAAAGCCTGCGGGACCGTGCGGCTTCACTCTTGCAAAAATCGGCCTTGCAAAGGTCGGCAGCAGACTTAAATTATGACCAATTATTTGGTCAGGAGGACGCTATGAAATCCGTGGCTCTTGCTGAGGCCAAGACCCATCTCAGCGCTCTGATCGAAGCCGTCGAAGCTGGTGAGAGCGTCTGCATAACCAAGCACGGCAAGCCCGTCGCGCATTTGATTGCCGCTGAGAAGCCGCAAAAGCCTCTCGATATTGCAAAATTGCGAGCCCATCTGGCAAGCATGCCCATGCAGGAGGAAGATGCTGGCACATTCATGCGCCGCCTCCGCGATGAGGCGCGCTATTGAAGCTCTATCTGGACACTTCGCTTGTTGTCACGGCGCTGGTCACCGAGCGGAGTTCGGACGCGGTGGTCGAGTGGCTTGAGCGCCATAGCTCGAACCGCTTCGTCATTAGCGATTGGGTCGTTGCAGAGTTCTCGGCAGCGTTGAGCGCGAAACTGCGCGCCAAACAGATCTATCCGGAGTCCAGGATCAGCTCACTCGCGAGGCTGAGCGAGCTTATCGCCGGCGAGTTCGATTGCCTGCCCGTCTCACGCGATCATTTTCGGTTGGCTGCGACCTTCGCCAACCGGAGCGTCCTCGGCTTGCGCGCGGGCGATGCGCTTCATCTGGCTATTGCCGCCAACCATACCATCAAACTCTGCACGCGGGACCTGCAACAGGCCGAAGCCGGAGCCGGCCTCGGCGTGCTGACGGAGTTCGTGCCGTCACTGCCTTAGGACAGGCCCGGCAGGCACCGACATCAATGCGCCTTCGCCGGCACGGCCGGCGCCCCCTCCCAGCGCGTATGCGCCGGCAGGTTCTCGCCCTTCATGATCACCGTCAGCAGTCCGACCTGGGCGTAGTCGCCGACATGGGTGTCGTAGAGCACGGTGGCGCCCGCGCCGACGCAGACGCCTTTCCCCAGCTTCACCCGGCCGACCTTCATGACGCGATCCTCATAAAGATGCGTCTGCAGGGCCGAATGGGCGTTGACGGTGCAGAAGTCGCCGACATGAATGCAGTCGAACTCGGTGATATCGGTCGAGTCGAGCCAGACGCCCCGGCCGTATTTGGCGCCGAACAGCATCAGGAACCACGGCAGGAACGGCGTGCCGCGCAGATAATCGAACAGGACCTTGCCGCCGAGGCCCCAGTAGAGCACCGCCACGGCTTCCGTCCGCATGGCCCAGAACGACCACATCGGCTTCATCAGGGGCTTGTAGACGCCCATCATCAGCCATTTGATCGCGGCGCAGATCAGCGCCTGCGCGATCGCGATCAGCATCGCGACGCCCATGAAGGACAGCACGAGGCCGACCCAGTCCTGCTCGTTGATCTTCTGCTGCAGCACGAGATCGACGGCGAGCGTTCCGAAGGTGATGAACAGCATCGCCGGGAAGGAGGTGTGCAGCGCCTCGAACACGCCACGCGCCAGCTGCTTTTGCCAGGACGGCTTGTAGGTCCAGTCGGCCCCGAGATCGACCTTCTGCCGCGTCGGCAGCCTGATCGGCGGCGAGCCGAACCAGGTGTCACCAGCTTGCATCTGGTCGTTGGCGGGCGGCTTCGACTTGATGCCGATCAGCACACGGTCGGGGATGATCGCGCCTGGCGGCACGACCGCGTCGTTGCCGACGAAGACCTGCTCGCCGGTGCGGGTCATATCGAGGCGCATATAGCCACGCCGCATGTCCTCGTCGCCGAAGACGACCTCGTCGGCGATGAAGTTGCCGGCGCCGATGCCGGTCAGGTCGTAGCGCCCCGACAGGTTGGTGGAAATCTCGGCGCCCTTGCCGATGCTCGCGCCCATCAGCCGATACCAGAAGCGCATATAGATCGTCGCAAACAGCGAGGATAGCGTCTCGAGCGTGACCTCGGTCGCCAGCGCCACCGTCCATTTCCGGGCATAGAAGCTGGAATGGATCGAATAGGAGCCTGACGTCACGCGCGGCAGGATGGCCCAGCGCAGGCCGGCCATCAGCAGCACGGTGAAGGCGATCAGCCCGATCGCGGTCGGCCAGGTCAGCAGCGGCAGGTACCAGAGATAGCTGATCTCCGACCAGCTCGCGATCCAGTCGTCGATCTGGTCGAACAGCCAGAAGGCCGGGAAGATCGGCAGCAGGCTGATCGGCGGCACGACGATCAGCATCAAAACATAGAACGCGGTCATCGCCGCACGCCGCAGCGGACTGGCTTGCGCCTGCGCGGGCAGCGATGCCAGATCGACCATGCCGATCCTGCGGGCGGGCGAGCCGTCCCAGATTTCGGCTTCGCTGACGAGCGCGCCGGGGGCAATCGCGGTCAGGTCCCCAATCTCGGCATGGTCGCCGATCACGCTGTCATGGCCGAAGACGACGGACGCACCGGCGCAGACATCGCGGCCGATCGTGATCCGGCCGATGATCAGCTTGTCGCCCATCGCCTCGCCATTGGCGAAGGTCGTCTTCGAGCCGAAGGTCGTACCGTCGCCGATCTCGATCAGGTCGATCGCGCCGGCCTCGTAGTCGGAGATGATGACGTCGCGGCCGACCTTCGCGCCGAGCAGCCGCCAGTACATCCGCATCACCGGCGTGCCCTGCAGCCATTTGATGTGGACGAGGCCGGCGACGCGGGCGGCGAACCACCAGCGGAAATAATAGACGCCCCAGAGCGGATAGACGCCGGGCTTCGTGCGGCCGAGCACGATCCATTTCAGCGCGATCGCGATCAACCCGGTGACGATGGTGATGGCGACATAGACGCCGAGCAGCGCGAAGATCTGCCCCGTCAGCGGCAGGTCCTCGCCCGACAGCAGCATGTAGGTGACGAAGATGCCGAGCCATTGCGCGGTCGACAGGCCGATGATCACGGGCAGCGCGACGGCCTGGGCCAGCCCGCACAGGAAGCGCCGCAGCAAGGGCGGCGGCGTGAAGGAGAGGTCCTGCGCCTCGGCGATGCCACGTCCATCGAGCAGGGCCGCCATGCCGCGCAAGGTGCGCGCCCCATAGACGTCCTGCAGCGTGATGCCGGCATAGGCCGGGCTCTCGCGCACGATCGAGATGAACCGCGCCGCCAGCAGCGAATGGCCGCCGAGATCGACGAAAAAATCGGCCTCCAGCGGCAAACTCGATGCACCGAGCACGCGCTTTGCGGCTTCGAGCAGGGCAGCCTCCGTCGCATTGCGCGGCGGCTCCTGCTCGCCGGCCGAACTCGGCGCGGTCAGCGGCGCCGCCTTCAGCATCCTGCGGTCGATCTTGCCGGACACCATGCGCGGCAACGAACCGACGGCCTCGAAATGCGCCGGCACCATATAGGGCGGCAGCTTGTCGCGCAGCGAGGCGCGCAGGGCCGCGCCGTCGACCGCCACGCCGGGCTCGGCCACGACGAAGGCGACGAGCCGCTCGATCTCGTCGTCGATGCGCATCACCACGGCGGCCTGGTTGACGCCGGGCTCGTCGCTGAGCTTCGTCTCAATCTCGCCCAGCTCGACCCGGAAGCCGCGGATCTTGATCTGGTCGTCGATACGGCCGTGGAAGACGATGTTGCCGTTCGCATCGAGGCTGACCGCGTCGCCCGAGCGATACAAGACCGGGTCGTCTGCGCCGAAGGGCGCACCAAACGGATTCGAGATGAACTTCTCGGCCGTCAGCTCGGGGCGGCCATGATAGCCACGGGCGACGCCGGGGCCGCCGATCAGCAATTCGCCCTGCTCGCCAGGGCCGACGACCTCCATCGCCTCGTTGACGATATAGGCGGTGTAGTTGGGGATCGGCCGGCCGATCGTGACGATCTCGCCGGGCGTGACCTCGGCTGCGGTCGCAACGACCGTCGCCTCGGTGGGGCCATAGGTGTTCAGGATGCGCCGGCCGGGCTTCGACCATTTCTGCACGATCGCCGGCGGCAGCGCCTCGCCGCCGAGCAGGATCAGCTTCAGCGACGGCACATCGGCGGGCAGGATGCCAAGCAATGTCGGAACCGTGTCGATCACGGTGACGCCAGCCTCCGACAGGAGCTCGGGCAGCTTCTCGGCATCGCCCATCATCTCCGGCGAGGCGACGAAGAGCGTCGCGCCGGCGAGGTAGGGCGTCCAGATCTCCTCCATCGACAGGTCGAAGGCGACAGACGCGCCCTGGAAGACGATGTCGTCGGCGTCGATGCCGTAGAGTGCGTTCCCCGAGCGCAGGAAATGGCAGATGTTGCGATGACTGATGACGATCGCCTTCGGCGTGCCCGTCGAGCCCGAGGTGTAGATCAGATAGGCCGGATGGTCCTTGGTCAGCCCGGCCGCGCGCGCCGGCATCGCCACGCCATCGTCGCCGGCCGCCAGGCCTTCGGGCGTCCAGACGGTGCGCTCCGTGCCGGCCGCCCGGCCCTGCCACTCGGCGGCGGTGACGATGCCCTTGGCCTGCGCATCGTCGAGGCAGATGGCGATACGGTCGACCGGAGCCTCGGCGTCGAACGGCACCCAGGCCGCACCGGCGCGCGTGATCGCGATCTGCGCGATCAGCAGGTCGATGCCGCGCGGCATCCACAGGCCGACGAGATCGCCCGGACCGACCCCCGCCAGCGCAAGCCCGCGCGCCTGCAGCCCGGCCGCGGCCCAGACCGCGTCATAACTCAGGCGACGCGACGCATCGACCAGCGCCGGATGCGCCGCCCGCGTCGCCACCGTCGCCGCGAAAATCTCGGCCAGAACTTCATCGCGAAGGAGGTCCGGGCGCTTCTCGCCCGCCATCATGGCGAGCGGGCTCGCAGCCGCCGGATCTGTCGTCGCCGACAGCGTGCTCATATCGTTCATCGCGCCCCGCTGCGGTCAGGCCGGGCGCCTTCAGGAGCAGCGCCGCCTCGCGCCACCCTGATACGCCGCAATCCCTTCACGCACCTTATCGTTACCCGACAATCGCACCTCCCCGATGCGATTCTTCGGTCGAACCCCCGGCCGAGCGACCTGCCGCGACACGGCATTCCACTAGCATGTTTCTCATGCCGAGGCACGACTGAACCCGCGATGAACACGGCCTTACCCGGTCGCGTGGTGGCGCCAGGCGCCACTCAGCCCCGCATCAGCGCCATGACATGGGCGGCGGCCGACCGCGACAGCCCTTCGAGATCGTATCCGCCCTCCAGGATCGAGACGACGCGCCCCGAGCAGGACCGATCGGCGATCGCCATCAGCTTCTGCGTCGCCCAGGCGAAATCCGGCTCCCTGAGGTTGAGATTGGCCAGCGGGTCGCGCCAATGCGCGTCGAAGCCGGCGGAGATGATGATCAGGTCCGGCGCGAACGCGGCGATGCGCGGCAGCAGCGCGGTCTCCATGGCCTCGCGAAAGGCCTCCGAACCGTCGCCGGCGCGCAGGGGCGCATTGACGATGGTGCCGTGCTGCCCCCGCTCGGACAAAGCCCCCGTGCCGGGATAAAGCGGCATCTCATGGGTCGAGGCGTAGAGCACGCTCGCATCGTCCCAGAAGATCTCCTGCGTGCCGTTGCCGTGATGGACGTCCCAGTCGAGGATCGCCACGCGCTCCGCGCCATGACGCCGCTGCGCATGCCGGGCCGCGATGGCGGCATTGTTGAAGAAGCAGAACCCCATCGCCTTGACGCTCTCGGCATGGTGGCCGGGTGGGCGCATCGCGCAGAAGGCATTGGCCACGCGCCCCGTCATCACCTCGTCGACCGCCTGCGTTGCAGCCCCGACGCCGTGCAGCGCTGCATCGACCGTTCCCGGCGACATCAGCGTGTCCGCATCGACCTCGACGAGGCCGCTTTCCGGCGACGCCGCGAGGATCGCTTCCACGAAGTCGGCGGGATGGCAGAGCGTCACCTGGTCCAGGGTGCCGAGCACGGCGCTTTCGCGTATCAGGGTCGAGAAGCGCTCGTCCTCCAGCGCGGCCTCCACGGCACGCAAGCGGTCGGGGCGTTCGGGATGGCCGGGCGGCGTCTCGTGCCGGAGGCTGGAGGGATGCGTGATCAGCAGGGTCGTCACCGGCGGGCCTCGTCATTGGACGGTCGGAAGGGGTTCGGCGTGGCGCTCATGCCACGGTGCGCTGCGAAACGCCCGATTCCGCAGCCATGAGGGGAACCTGATTGCACCATGTCTGTTTCGGGCCTAGAGCAACGGCGAACAGCGGATGCTTCTGCCTGGACCGGCGGATACGAAGCGTTAACCCTGAATTCATCATAAAGAACGCCTTCGGGCCGCTCTGGTGGACAGCATGAAAAAGACCGTGATCCTCGCATTGGCGATGTCGGCTCTTCTTGGAGCCTGCCAATACAAGAGCGTGAACGCTCCGGCACTGTCCGCGCGCGACGCCGAGTATATCGCCCTGGTCCCGAATTTCGAGCATCAGCTCACGCATCTGCCTTACGAGATCACCGACCCGACGGGCCAGGCGCCCGGCACCATCGTCGTCGATACCAAAGAGAAGTATCTCTATTACGTCCTGCCGAACAAAAAGGCGATCCGCTACGGCGTCGCGACCGGCGACGAGGCCTTCGGCTGGACCGGGGAAGCGGTGATCCAGCGCAAGGCCGAGTGGCCGCGTTGGACCCCTCCCGCCGAGATGATCGCGCGCTGGCCGCATCTGGCGCCCCGCGCCGGCGGCATGGAAGGCGGCCCCGACAACCCGCTCGGCGCCCGCGCCCTCTATCTCTACCAGAACGGCCACGACACGCTCTACCGCATCCACGGCACCAATGAGCCCGAGACGATCGGCCGCTCGGCCTCGTCCGGCTGCATCCGGATGCGCAATATCGACGTGATCGACCTGTTCAACCGCGTGCCCAACGGCACCAAGGTCATCGTCAGCTGATACCCTGAGGAGGCCGGCGGACCGCCTGCGTCAGCCGAGTTCGACGAGCACGATCTCCGGCGGGATGCCGAAGCGCATCGGCCGCGTGCTCGTGCCGACCCCGGCCCGGACGATGAGGTCGCGCCCCTCCTCGCGAATAGGGCCGTAGGCGAAGCGGTTGCCGTCGCGCGAAGGCGACACCCCCCAAAAAAGCCGAACCTGCCCGCCATGGGTATGCCCCGACAGCGTCAGGCAGACGCGCTGCGGCATGCCGATGAAGACGTCGGGCTATGCACCGTCATGATGACGGTGCGTCGTCATCGGCGATCTGCGCCATCGTGCCCGGCAGGTCGTCGAGGCTGTTGGGCTGGCCGCGCCGCCACGGAATGAAGGCGATCTGGTCGCCGAGCCCCGTCAGCCAGGGCGACCCCGCCGTTCTCTCCAGCCGCACGGCGCGGTTTTCGAGAACGGGATGCCGCCAGCCTGGCCTCAGCCGGTAACGGGGGACGCCTCGCGGCTGCACTTCCAGGCGGCAGCATAGGCGCCGGTACCGGTAAAGGACGAAAAAAGACCGGCGAGAGCTTTGAGGACTCTGCGCCGGTCAAACATGGAGGGTCACGAAAAGGAAGCTACGAAGGTCAGTCGTCAAAACCGTTGCGAAGGACACCGGCAAGCCGGGATGGTGTATCCTTCTCACGGGTATCCAACGCGGGAACCGGGCGTCTTGTTCCAGCCGCGACCGCAGGAAGCGCGATCGGGCGAAACCAGGAGGCATAGGCCTCCCTTGCCGTTGCATCGTGGAAGCTCGCATGGGTTTGCGTCTTGCGACGCGTATCGGCGGGGGTCATGGATCTCGACTTCGTTGGCCACACGGCATGACGATGGTTCCTGGGCCACCGTCATGCCGACACCCTGACCGGCGATCGCGACGGCGCGGCGGCGCCATCATGATCGGTTCAAGGCGATTTGTGTCGCCTCGCAAGCGACCGCCACAATCGTGAACGAATGGCTGCGCCGCAAGCGCGGGGAGGCTGGCCCCTCCCCGGCAGCCTTCAGGCCGCGAGCAAACCTTCCGCCTTGGCCCAGTTCAGCGTTTTGTTCAGCGCGCGCTCATAGCGGTCGAACATCTCTTCGAGTTCGGCCGCAGTGATGATCATCGGCGGGCAAAAGGCGACGCGGTCGCCCATGGCCCGCAAGATCAGCCCCTCTTCCAGCGCGAAGGTGACCGATTTGGCGCCGACGCCCTTCTTGATCTCGAAGGCGGCCTTGGTCTGCTTGTCCTTGACGAGTTCGACCGCGCCAATAAGGCCGACGCCGCGCGCCTCGCCGACCAGCGGGTGCTCGCCCAGCGCCGCCAGCCGCTTCAGGAAGGTCGGCTCGACGCTGCGGACATGCTCGACGATTCTGTCGCGCTGGTAGATCTCCAGCGTCTTGACCGCGATGGCGCAGCCTACGGGATGGCCGGCATAGGTGTTGCCGTGGCCGAAGGTGCCGATCTTGCGGCTCTGATCGACGAGAACCTCATAGACCTTCTCGTTCATCATCACGGCGCTGAGCGGGAAATAGGCCGAGGTGATCTGCTTGGCGCAGGAGATCGTGTCGGCAGCCATGCCATAGGTCGTGGTGCCGAACATGTTCCCGGTGCGGCCGAAACCCGTGATGACCTCGTCAGCGATGAAGAGGATGTCGTATTTCGCCAGGATCGCGTTGATCTTCTCGAAATAGCCTTCCGGCGGGGTGATCGCGCCGCCCGCACCCATCACCGGCTCGGCGATGAAGGCGGCGACCGTATCGGGCCCCTCGCGCAGGATCATCTCCTCGAGCTCGGCTGCAAGCCGCGACGAGAAATCCTGCTCGCTCTCGCCGGGCTCGGCGAAGCGGTAATGGTGCGGGCAGGAGGTGTGCAGGATGCCGGGCAGCGGCAGGTCGAAGTCGATATGGTTGTTGGGCAAGCCGGTCAGCGAAGCCGAGGCGACGGTGACGCCGTGATAGCCCTTCAGCCGCGAGATGATCTTCTTCTTCTGCGGCCGGCCGAGCGCATTGTTCATGTACCAGACGATCTTGACCTGCGTGTCGTTGGCATCCGAGCCCGACGCGCCATAGAACACCTTGGAGATCGGGACGGGCGCGATCTCCTTGAGCTTCTCGGCCAGTTCGATCGCCGGGTCGTTGCTGCGTCCACCGAAGATATGGGTGAAGGGCAGCTTCTTCATCTGCTCATAGGCGGTCTCGACCAGCTCCTGGTTGGAATAGCCGAGCGCCGTGCACCACAGCCCCGCCATGCCCTCGATATATTCCTTGCCGCTGGAATCGGTGACATAGATTCCCTTGCCGCTCTCGATCACCAGCGGGCCGATCTCGCGATGCGCGGCGAGGTTCGTATAGGGATGGACGAGAGTCTCGATGTCGCGGACGGCGAGGTTGGACAGCATCGTGCGGTTCCCTGATACGAGTGGCGGCTTCTGCGATCATAGACCGCCCGCGACGCAAGCGCTGAGCGATTTTCATGCACATCGGAGCAGACTCTGGCGCAGGGCAGGTCGGCCGCGCGCGATCCTTCAAGCGCCCCTTTCGACGCGGATGCTTGCCGCCGGCCCACGGCCTCGCCATGGTCGCGCGCTCTGGAAACCCGATAAGGACGCGGCATGGTCGATCCGGCGACGATGACGAGCCTGCCCGCCTTTGGCCGGACCTGCGGAAGCTGCACCCTCTGCTGCAAAGTCTATGACGTGCCCGACGCCGGAGCCACCGCCGGAAACTGGTGTCCCAATTGCCAACCCGGTCGCGGCTGCAAGATCTACGAGGCGCGTCCGCCGCAATGCCGCGCCTTCCTGTGCCTCTGGATGACGCAGGATTTCCTAGGTCCCGACTGGAAACCCGACAAGGCCCGCTTCGTCCTGACCATGGACGCTGCGACCCGCTGGCTCTTCGTGCAGGCCGATCCGGGCGCTGCCCAAGCCTGGCGCAACGAACCCTACTACAGCCAGCTCAGGCGCTGGGCGGCGGCCGGCAACCGGCCCGTCATCGTCTTCGTCAGGAAGCTCGCCACCGCCCTCACCCCTCATGGCGAGACCGCCCTCGGAGAGATCGGCCCCGGCGAGCGCCTCGCGCTGCGCGACCTGCCAGGCGGCCGGCAGGTCGTGGAGAAGATCCGCGTGGGCGCCTGAGCGAACGCGGCGCTCGATCACCTTTTTCAGTCTGTCTATCGAACCATACCGTCATCCTGCGCGACCGGAGGTCGTCCAGGGATGACGCGGTGGTTCGGGTCGCAAGGCCTGCCTTATGCCTCATCCGCTGCACGCGCGAGATCGCGCCAGGCAAGAACGAGCCGGTCGAGCTCCGTGAGATCCGGCGCCGGCATCCTGCCCAGCGTCTGCGCCACGAAGTCGCGCTGCGCCCTGATGCCGGCTTCCGCCAGCCTGCGGCCCTCTGGCGTGAGATGCATGGCGTAGGAGCGCCGGTCGCCGGCGATGGCGCGGCGCTCGACCAGCCCGGCCTGCACCAGACGGTCCACGAGGCCCGAGACATTGCCCTTGGTGACATAAAGCCGCTCGGCCAGCTCGTTCTGGCTGATGCCCTCGCGCTCGGTCAGGGTCGAGAGCAGGTCGAATTGCGGAATCGAGAGGCCGAGCGCCCGGATGCGCGCCGTCATCTGGACCAGCATGCGCTGGTGCAGCCGCATGAAGCGGAACCAGACGCGGTCCGGTTCGGTCGCGTCTGCGCGCAGCGCTGTCTTCGAGTCCGGCACGGCTTCGCCCCCATCACGATAGGTCACGCCTAAACCATCTCGGCATCGGAGGCGAGATGTACCCCGCTTGCAGGTCCCGACCATGCCCCCCCATCTTGCCTTCGGGCCGCCGCAGCGTCACCTATGCCCGATGCATCGCCGTCTCGTCTTCGAGGAGCCTGTCTCGCGCGCCGCGCTCTGGAGCCGGCGGCTGGCGTGGTTTGCGCTCGCGGTGCTGCTGCTCGCGATCCTCGTCTTCCGGACCGGCGAGCCCAACCTGCAGGGACTGGCGCCGGTCGCGGCGGCCTATGTCTTCGTCCTGCTGGCGCTGCTTTTGTCGCTGCTGGCCTTCGCCCGGATCTGGCAGTCCGGCCATCGCGGCGTCGGCATGGCCTCCGGCGCTTTCCTGCTCTGCATGCTGATGCTGGCGCCGACGGCCTATGTCGGCTTCAAGCTGGCGACCTTGCCGGCCCTGGCCGATGTCTCGACCGACATCGACGATCCGCCGGCCTTCAGCCGCTCGCGCGTGGCGCTCGATGCCCGCAACGGGCGCGTGCCGCCCGATCTGGCGCCCGATCGCCGCCGCCTGCTGCAACGGCCGGCCTATCCCAAGGCGGTGCCGATCGTGATCGAGGTGCCAGCCGAGATCGCCTTCGACATCGCGCGCCGCGCCACGCTGGCACGCGGCTGGCAGGTGCTCGAATCGTCGCGGCCGGGCGGGCGCAGCGGCGCCGGACGCATCGAGGCCGTCGCGCTCTCGCGCATACTGCGGACCTCGGAGGACATCACCATCCGCGTCCGCCCGCGCGCCGATGGCAGCCGCATCGACATCCGGTCGGCCTCCCGGCTGGGCCCGCATGATCTCGGCGTCAACGCCGCGCGGATCGCAGCCTTCGCGGACGAGGTCGAACTGCTCGTCGACGCGCGCTAGCGTCGGCCCGAAAAGGGGAATGCGGTTGTCGGAAAAAGCCGATGCCGACCACACACACGTCTCAGGCCAGGGCGTAACGGCAGCCCAGCGTGGGCAGGAGTTCGTCGCAATGGACGATGCCGCGCGCCACCAGATCCTCCAACTGGGCCAGCACGGAGAGCGCGGCCGCGCTGTGCAAGGCCGGCGGCAGCCCCTGATAGATCGGCGGCACCATCTCGGCGATTCGTTCGTCGCCCGCCCGCAAACGGCTGAGGATCGCCGCCTCGCGCTGGCGGCGATGCTGCACCAATCCGCGCAGGAGGCGCTGCGGCTCGGTCACCGGGCCGCCATGGCCCGGCCAGTAGAGGCTGTGCTCCATGCCGCGCAGCGTCTCGATCGAGGCCATGTAGGCCGCCATCGAGCCGTCGGGCGGGGCGACGATCGAGGTCGACCACGCCATGACATGGTCGCCGGAGAACAGCGCCGCCTCCTCGGCGAGCGTGAAGGCGAGATGGTTGGCGGTGTGGCCCGGCGTCTCGACGGCGGTGAGGCTCCAGCCGGGGCCCGTGACGGTGTCGCCATGCGCCATCTCGCGATCGGGCGCGTAATCGCGGTCGGCCGCCGCGTCGAGCCGGTTGATCTCGCCCTCGGCGAGCTCGCGCGCGGCGCGATGGGGACCGCAGCCGACCACGATCGCGCCCGTCGCGGCCTTCAGGGCCGGCACGGCCGGCGAATGGTCGCGATGGGTATGCGTCACGACGATATGGCTGACGCTCTCGCCGGCGACCGCCGCCAGCAGGCGCGCGACATGGCCTGGGTCGTCGGGACCGGGATCGATGATCGCGACCCTGCCCTGCCCCACGATGTAGCTGCAGGTGCCGGTGAAAGTCATCGGCCCGCCATTGCCGGCGATGACGCGCCGGACCAGCGGCGACAGCCTCGCGACCTCGCCCGGCGGGGTCGTCGCGCTGCGGTCGAATTCAATCTCGTCGCTCATGCCTGATCCTGGCTCATGGGTGATCCTGCAATCCGGCCTGTCCCTGCATGCGGGCGCATGCGGCTTGTAGGGCTTTGCGGCATTTTCTATAGACGGAAAAGACGGTCGCGCAGCGCGGCCTTCGCGAACAGGACGACACACCCATGGCCGATATGCTTCCCCTTCAAGCCCCGACGCTGGCCGGGGCGGCCCTTCCTGCCATTTCCGGCCCGCGCGCGGCCCTCCTGCGCAATGTCGCCCTCGCCGTCGCCGGCAGCCTGCTGTTGATTCTGTCGGCCAAGATCAAGGTGCCGTTCTGGCCGGTGCCGATGACCATGCAGACTTTCGCCGTGCTCGGCATCGGCGCCGCTTATGGCTCGCGTCTGGGCATGGCCACGGTCCTGCTCTACCTGGCCTATGGCCTCGCCGGGCTACCGGTCTTCACCAACACACCGCCGGTCGTCGCCGGGCCGCTCTATTTCGTCGGCCCGACCGGGGGCTTCCTTTTCAGCTTCGTCGTGGCCGCAGCCATCGCCGGCTGGTCTGCCGGGCGCGGCGCCTCGGTGGTGCGCATGGTCGGCGGTCTGATCGTCGCTAACTTCGCCATCCTGGCCATCGGCGCCGCCTGGTTGGCCTTGGGCGCCCAGATGGCGAGCGGCGTGACCGGCATCGGCTTTGCCAAAGCATGGGCCGTGGGCGTCGAGCCCTTCCTGCTCGGCAATGCGGTCAAGCTCGCGCTCGTCGCGTGCTTCGTCCAAGTAGGCTGGACGATGATTTCGCGCCGCGCCTGATTTCTCTCGTCACGCAGCATAGGAGGCCGGGGCATCGCCCCGGCCTTTTTTATGTCGATCGTTCAACCGGCGGCCGTGGGCGCGCGCTCAGCCGTTCGGGCTGGAACTGCTGCAGGTTTTTTGCTCCGGCCCGCTGAAGAAGGGGCCGATATTGCCACATTTGTCGCAGCCGGCCAGCAGCGTCGCCAGTCCGAAAATGCCGAGGAGTTGGAAAGCGCGCTTCATGATCGATTCCGCTGGTCGAGGTCGTCTGAACCCTAACGGGCCAACAACAGGATGACCACAAGCAGGCGTCGCGACAACGGAACCGTCGGCGCCACGAGCCCCTGCCTCTCGCCGTTCGGCAAGACGACAACACGTCCGCAGATTGTCAGGGTGGCGGCGGGCGCCGCGCTTCGGGAGCGGCTAACCCTTTGAAACCAATGGTCGGAGTGGCAGGATTTGAACCTGCGACCCCCTCGTCCCGAACGAGGTGCTCTACCAGGCTGAGCCACACTCCGATCAACTGGTGGCCGGCTTATAGCCAGCGCTGCGGCGCGGCGCAACAGGCCGTGGGCCTCTCGATGTCGAATTATCCGTACGACACACCGGCACCGCCAGCGGACGAATGGGACAAGGCGTGCCCGGCGACCATCTGGCAGGTTGCGCGAGGCCCGAACGCGTTCTAGAAGGCGCGGCGCATTGGGGCGTCGCCAAGTGGTAAGGCAGCGGTTTTTGGTACCGCCATTCGGAGGTTCGAATCCTCCCGCCCCAGCCAGTTTCTCCCAAGCGCCTGATTTTCAATCGGTTCTTCTGCCCCGATCTGCCCGGCATCGCTTTTGCCCGGTTGATTGCTACAGAAGGGCACCCGCTTTGGGGCGTTTTCTCCGCAATATCGTCCAGCGCAACCGCATCTTCCATTTCCGGCGCGCCGTGCCTCACGAGCTGCGGAAGCGCTTCAAACGCAGCGAGTTGACCTGCAGCCTGCGGACATCCGAGTTGAGGGTAGCGGAGCTGCGATCACGCCAGCTATATGTCGCCTCGGAATCGCTTTTCGAAGAGAGCCGGCACAACCCCATGCTGTCAGACGACCAGCTCGCAGCCATCGTCCAGGATTTCTACGGTCATGTCCTGGGCGAAGAGAACAAGTTGCGCCTGCGGCTCGGACGAATTCCCGAAGAGGTTCGCGCAAGCCGCGCCGAGCACTTCGGGCAGATAGCTGCCCAGGCACGGGCCGATCTTGGCGCCAACGAGTTCGGCAGCGTCTCCTTCATCACTCAGGCGATGATGCGCAAGCACAAGCTTGAAGGACAGCTGGACGAGACCCAGACCCGACAATTGGCGCAGTCGCTGATGCGCGGCGGCATCGATCTCGCCGACGCCGTCCAAGCCCGATACGCGGGGGATTTCAACTTCGAGCCACGCGACAAGCTGCTCGCGCGCAAGGTCGAGGCGGTCTTCAACCCGGCGCCTGCGCCAGCACCGAAAGAGACGGCCGCCGCCGACAAGCAGCCCCTCTTCAGTGTGGTGGCAGCGGCATTCGTGGCTAAGCAGAAGCAGCTGCATCGATGGGAAAACCAGACCGCGAGCCAAAACGAGAAAAGCTACGAGCTTTTCAATGCTATCTGCGGGGATCGGCCGCTAAACACGTATCAGCGCAAGGACGCGGCTCGTTTCAAGGATCAACTGGAGCGGCTGCCGGCAGAATACGGCAAGGCGGCGATCTACGCGGGGAAGTCGCCGGAGGAGATCCTGGAGATCGACGCCGCCAATGGCGGAGAGGCGGAGAGGCTGTCGATCCGCACGGTCAAACGTCACATCTCGGCGCTATCCTCGCTTTGGGATGAGAGCATTCCCCAGGGCGTAGCGGCTGACAAGATCTTCGCGGGGTTCAAGTTCCCCTCCCAGCAGAGGGCTCAGGACCAGCGGCCGATGTGGCGCCGCAGCGACCTGGCAAAGTTGTTCAAGACGCCTGTCTGGAGGGGCTGCAAATCCGAGGGACGACGCTCAACGGCCGGTAGTCTCATCATCCGTGACGAGAAATTCTGGCTGCCGTTGATCGCGGTGTTCTCAGGCGCCCGCCAGGAGGAGATCTGCCAGCTTCATGTCGAAGACATCCGGCAGGAACAGGGCATATGGCTCTTCGACATCAACATGAAGCCCCCGCGCAAACTCAAGAACAAATCCGCCGTGCGTCTCGTGCCAATCCATCCTGAATTGATCCGGCTGGGGCTGCTTGGTTATGTCGACCGCCAGCGCGACGCTGGCCAAGCCCGCATCTTCCCGAACCTGCATCCTGGCGGCGCGGATGGACGGCTCGGCCATGGGTTCACCAAATGGTTCACCCGCTATCGGCGCGATGTCGAGGTCTACGAACAGGGGCGTGATTTCCATTCCTTTCGCCACAGCGCCACGACGTTCCTGCATCAGGGAGGCGTCGCGGACTCCGTCGTGGATCGGCTCACGGGACATACCACCCCTGGCGAAACAGCTCGCTACACCAAGGAAACCGACCTGGCGCAACTGAAGGCCGCGATCGACAAGATCGATATCGAAGCGGACTTCAAGACGCTCTATGAAAAATGAAGCTGGCCGGACGTAGTACGCCGACTGAAACGCTAGTGTACTGCAGCATAAATTGATCGACGATTGCTGTATTTCGGCTGCGTTCGGTTCGATATTTAGAATACCCCCTCCAAACACCACCATACAACAACTTCCACTACACACCCTACACCAACACCACCACCTACACCACCAGCTACCCTACTTCCTCCTCACCCTCCTACTCCACCTCCACTGCACTCTCCACTCCGACTACTCCTCCCCTACTCACTCCCTCCCCACCAAATCTACCCTTCCCCTTCCTCCACCTATCTGGGCCAGTGACATCTCCCGAGACGCGCTGGAACAAGATCCAGTTGCCAGCCCAGTGACCCGATCCAGCGTCTTGGGTTCATTCTCACACGGACCCGATTGTTCAGTTCCGCTGCCATTACGCATTGCCGATACGACAGACGCACATGCTCGCCTTAATCCCGCCCGCGAAGGCTGCCCTGTTCAAGGAGTGGGCGCGGGGCTGCTTTAAACCCGACGCCCACCGTATTCGTCAGATGTTCAAGGTCCGGGTCAGATCGACCAACCGGGCTTCGTCTTCAGCCAACTCGATCTCCCGCCGACGTTCATTCAGCTCGGACCCATCGTAAAGACGGTCGAGCTCACCGGTGACACGGTAGCGGGACACGAAGCCGGCCCTTGCGTGCGCCTTCGTCCAAATGTTGCGGGACCCTGACGCGACCTGTGCGCAATGAACCGGGCTCGCTTCGATAAAGTGGCGGTCCGGCTTGAAGATCGCCCGGCTCTCCACCCATTCCCCTTCATCGTTGCGAACGCGCCAAGTCGGTTCGAGGGTCTTGATCAAGTACCGGAACCTTGACCAACACCATGCCACGCGCTGGGTCTCTGTCCGGCTGTTGTTACCGGTGATGTGCAGCGTGTCTTCGTGCATGCACTTGTACCCACTCAGGCGATGCAGGCAGCCCCAAGCCCACTCCTTGAACAGGGCAGCCTTCGCGGGCGGAATGAAAGCAAGCATGTGCGTGTGAAAGCCCATGTCGCGGGCATTTTCATGTACGTAAATGTAACTGTGCTCGGACCCGCCCAACTCCGCCCGCTTCGTCATCCGCCTGCGGAGCTTGGCCGGCCCGGAGCCCACCGCGAGCCACTTAGCGGCTTCATGGTTGAACGCCGTGAGCAAGCGCGTGGCCGCGGCATGATCCTTGATGCCCATCAACCGCCAGGCGATCGTGATGTGGGTATTCATCACGACACCATGGTGGCGCATCGCGAAGGAGGTCGCGTTGTAAACCTTGACCACCTCACTTGAAGTTAGGACCGCCCGCCGCGGCTTCATTGACTGAATTACGGGGTGAAACGGATTGCTCGGGACGGGCGTGCCGACGAAGGGCCGGGACGGTCGGGAAGGCAGGTTCTGGATGCTCCAGTCGTTCGCCTTGATACGCTCGATGTGTGCAGCGATATGACGACCAAGTTCGTCCGGGGGCTGCCCCTTGGGCTGGCAGGCGACAGTCCCGACAGGGCCTGCGACAGGCTGGAGAGAACTTTCTTCAACGTCTTGTAGCGACAGATCAATCTTCTTGGACATGGCAGAGCCTCAGCAAAGTTGGGGGAGCGCGCCGGCGCCGGTTCGGCGCCGGCCGTCTCAATCGTTTCAGAAAAGGGGTGGCAGCTTCGTCGACTTAGGCTTTGGCCGAGGGCGGCGCCGAATCTGCTGTAACTTCGGGGTCTTGGGCTGTGGATTGACCAGCTCGTCGAGGAGAGCCCCTGAAAAGGTCTTGACCAGGCCACGAACAAGCGCGCGAATTTCAGGACACCGCACGTCGATATCGCCCACCTGGTAGGCCTGATGCAGCAAGTCGGCGCGCGCTTCGGAATCCGCCTCCTCCCCGGCAAAATCGCTGGCCGACCGATACTGCTTCGGCGGGACGAGCTGCCTGTACTGCTCGTCGAACGCCCGTCGATCGAACGGCTTGGCGGGCGGCGACATGTCCATTGGCGGCTGCTTGCGCCACTGTTCCTGTGCCTCGCTCATGAGTTCGAACGGGCCCTTATCCAGTTCGATCGCGCCCTTCTCGGGCTCGGCCGGGCTCTGTGCGAGTTCGAACAGGCTCTTGTCGTCTTCATCGTCTTCGGTCATGGGGTGGTCCTTCAGTCAGTTGCGGGCAACCGCTTCAGCGGCTGTGCATTCAGTTCTGACTGGGATTGGTCGGGCCCACTGGGCCTGTCGGAATTGTCCGACTTTTCTGGAAGGCGAAGCTGCCGTGGCGGACCAGTTCGTAGGCTTTTACTGGACGCTGCCGGTGTTCTGGGCCGAGTTCAGGGACATCCCCTCCGATCCCATCGAGGCCGCCAGGAAGAGCAAAACGATCCGCTATCAACGCACCTATGCACATCAGCATGTCGCGGTGTGCGGTGGAAAACTGATCGCCGAATACGCCTACATCGACAATTCGCCTGATCGCGGGACCGAGTTCATCATCCCCAAGATCAGGCAGGTGATCGCCAAATGCCGGCAGCACGACGCGATCCTGCTCTATGTGAACTTCGCCGAGGCCTATTACTGGCGGCCGCAGCACTTCCTCGACAATGAGCTCGCAACCTATGACGACCGCGAGCCGCTTGAACCGCTACCAATCCAGATGGACGGCTCGACCTTCGACCCGATCGAGCATTTCCGGCGTTGGCGGCGCCTAGATAAATCCGAGCCGACCAGGCGCCACAGCGCAGCCATCGAAGCGCTTCAGTCCCTGGCGCCGAAATACGCCCATCTTCATCGGCGCCATAAGCTCATCGCCGACGAACTCAATGCGTCGGGTATCCTGCCGCCGCGGGCTGCGAAATGGACAGCTGCTAGCGTGGGCAAGACCCTCGACAGGTATTCGGCGGCGTTCGCCGACGAGCAACTCCTCCCGCCGAATTCCCTCGTTGAGTTACAGGATGCCCGCACACTGGCTTGAATGACGCTCGGTTTGCGTCTCTCACGGCCAGTCCGCAGACAATTTCGCGCCCGGCTCGATGAACCTCTGCCACATCCAACTGGCAGGAGGCTTCATGGCACCCGACTTTCACGCCGACATTTCCCACGTCCCGCTGCTGCCGGAGGCGCTCCTCCGCAAGCACCACATCTTCGAGCCGCTGGACCACCGCTTCCGCTCGGCGGCGCGTCTCCTCCAAGGCATCTGGCGGGAGGATCGCGAACTGCCGATCGGCAGCTATGTCGTCGCCGGCAAACGGAAGAAACTCGGCTCGCGCATCAGCCCGGCAGCTGCAAAGGCCGGAGCTAACTTCCTGCTGCCCGCCATCGCCTGGCTGGTGCGCCGCGAGCTCGCCTACCGGGAGCCGGCCGCGCTGATCGACGAGGGCCGGCTCTACGGCAATTTGCTCAGCTCGATGCCGCTCTGCTTCAACCTCTTCGGCCTGCTAAAGCTTGACCTCGCCTTCGCCTCCCGGGTGCTCGGCGAACTTTTTTCGGATCTTGTCGGGGCCAACGTACAGGCAGTCTTGTTCGAGCATTCGCCGGGACGTGGCGACCCTGCCCTGACTGGGGATCACAGCGCCTTCGACGCGTTCATCCGCTACGAGACGAAGACCGGCAGGAAGGGCTTTGTCGCGATCGAGCTCAAATACAGCGAGTCCTGCCAGGAGCCGGTCCCCACCATCCGGCCGCGCTATGACGACCTCGCCGAAGTCTCAGGGCTCTTCGTCGATCCGATGAAGCCGGCGCTGCGAACGAACCCCTCGCAACAGCTGTTCCGAGAGCATCTCCTCGCCCAGGCGATGCTAATGCGGGGCGATGTGGATGAGGCTAGGTTCGCCGTCATCGCCCCCAAGGCCAACAAACTGGTCGCGAACGCCGTGGTCGCCTACCAAGCCGAGCTCAAGCCCGCTGGCGAGGATCAGGTCGGCTTCGCCAGCATTACGCTGGAGGATACCATCGTCGCGCTCGCCATGGCGGGCGAGGAAGAATATGCGCTGAGGTTGTATCGTCGGTATTGCGATTTCCAGCTCGTCGACGGGGAGTTGAACCTGTTCTGGGCCGGCGACGGCCCGATCGGCAAGGCGCACGAGGCCGCCGCCTTAGCCGGGCCGCTCAAACTCCTGCCAGGAGGGCGCGCGTGAGCGCACCCTTCATGCTGCCGGTCGAACGCGAGCGCCTGCTCGCCAACGGCCGGCTCAGCGCTGCGGGCCAAGAGATCGACCCGCTTCCCGTTGTGAAGCTCTTCACCCCGGACGCCAACGCGACCTGGCTCCTAACCGAGCTCGATCCGGACGACCCGAGCGTCGCGTTCGGTCTCGCTGATCTCGGCCTTGGAATGCCGGAACTTGGCTACATCTCCCTGGCCGAACTTGCGGGCATTCGCGGGCACCTCGGTTTGCCGGTCGAACGCAACGAGCACTTTCGCCCCGGCAAGCCGCTTTCAGCTTATGCCGCTGAGGCACGCAGGACGGGACGGATCAGTGCATGAGAGACTTGTTATGACGGAACCTGATTGGCTTCAGCGCGTGCGCCGCGGTGACTTTAGTGCGCTGCCTGAACCCTTTACGTGGGACAAAACCGGTGAACTCGCTCATCTTATTCATGGCTACAGGATCTCTGAAAGCCTCGACCTGGGCCCGCTTCGGATATGGGCGAACCAGCGGATCAACGAGGCGAGACGATCCGGCCAATGGGTAGGCACGGCGCTGGAGCTCTGGCTGTGCCTTTTCTACGAGCACCGCCGCTATAGGCACATGGGCGAAGGGGACCCGGAGGGCGATGAGCTCAAGCTTCTCAACCAGCTTTGCACGCAGCTTTGGGGGAAACTCCAAGACCTCAATGCCGACGAGCACGCTGCGATCATTAGCGCCATCCTCATCAGCACGCCTCCCTCCGAGACGACCCCACTGCAATAGCCTTGCGGAAGGCCGTCAGGGCTCCCGCTACGGCCTATGTTCATCGCGATGCGCTGGTAGGCGCCCATGTCGAGCCTTTAGGCAGGTCGATAGCGACGGGGAAGATCGGCAGTACAAATCTGCTAAAAAAGCCGCTACATGTCAGGGGCTTATCGACGGCCGGATCCAGAATATTCCACTTAGGCTTCCATTTCTGAATTATGGAAGCCTAGCAGTTTGGTTGGACATGGCTGCGCCAACTCCGCCCTCCAGCTTCCGGGCGAATTGCGCCAGTTCCCGACATTGGAGACACGTCGCAAAGCGGACATTCGGGCATGGCCACTCAGCGATGTCGACTTGGTGGCGATTTCACTCCCGGTGCCTCAGCGCCTCGACGACCACCTTGAAAGCCGGGCGGTTCTGCCGGCGGCTCGGGTAATAAAGGAAGTAGCCGTCGAAGAGTGGCGACCAGTAGTCGAGCACCTGTTCCAGAGCCCCGGATGCCATCTCTGGCTCGACGGTGTCGCTCTAGTCAGCCGAGCGCCACAACCGGACAACGATCACTCGCCTTGGCGTTCATAAAGGCAAGTGAATTGACCGCGTCAATCATACGATGATACGATATTTGAATGAGCCGCCCGTCCAGTCTCCATGATGTCCTCGTCGATCGCATCGGCCGTATGGTCGTCAGCGGCGCGTTCGGAAGCTCGGGCGCCCTGCCTCGGGAGGATGAATTGGCGGAGACCTTCTCCGTCAGCCGAACGGTGATCCGGGAGGTGACCAAGACGCTGCGGGCGCTCGGGCTGGTGACGACGGGGCCGCGGGTCGGATCCCGGATTCAGCCGATCGCAAACTGGCGGCTGCTGGATCCGCAGGTGATGGCGTGGATCACGGACGCCGATATGACGAACGGCTTCGAGCGCGACCTTCTGGAGATCCGCAGCATGGTGGAGCCCGCCGCGGCCGCCTTCGCCGCCGAGCGTGGTGCGGATTTGCAGATCGAAGCGATCACGACCGCCCTTGGGGCGATGACGAACTCGACGGACATATCCAGTCACGAGGCGGCGGACCTTAGCTTCCATGAGGCAATCCTAGAGGCTTCCGGAAACCTCCTGCTCGTTCAGCTCAAGCCGATCCTGCATGCGGTGCTAAAGGCGTCGTTCCGCCTTTCGATGCATGATTACGAACGCGGGCGCGCATCGGTGAACGCCCATAAGCGCGTGGCGGACGCCATTACCGCCCGCGCGCCCGAAGACGCCCGCGAGACCATGGCCGAGCTGCTCGCGATGGCTCGCGCCGATATTGAACAAGGCGCCCGCTGGCGCCCTGATGAAAGCCCCACAAAAAGAAAATCCGAGGAAATGCCGCATGATAGCCATCGCCGAAAGGTGGATCTTACGCGCGCTTGAAGCCGTTCTCGTCGCCCTGCTCGCTGGAATGGTGGTGATGGTCTTCGGCAATGTCGTGCTGCGCTATGCCTTCAACTCCGGCATCAACGTGTCGGAGGAGCTGTCGCGCTATTTCTTCGTCTGGCTGACCTTCATAGGGGCCGTCGTGGTGATGCGCGAGAACGGCCATCTCGGCGTCGACACCTTCGTCGGCACGCTTGGCAGCGGTGGCCGCCGCATCTGCATGATCCTGAGCGACCTGATCGTCTTCGCCTGTTGTCTGATGCTAATCGAAGGCACCTGGAAACAGCAGGAGATCAATGCCAGCTCCGTCGCACCGGTGACCGGCATCAGCATGGCCTATGTCTACAATGTGCTCTACTTCGCCGGCATCGGGATCGGCCTGATCACGCTGGCCCGGCTCTACCGTGCGCTGACCGGCAGGCTCGGCCCGCACGAACTCGCGGAGTTCGTCGGCGACTACAGCGCCAGCCCCTCGCATGACTTGAAGGGGCACCTGGAATGACCGTCACAATCTTCCTTGTCTCGCTCTGCGGAGCGATGGCGCTTGGCATGCCGATCGCCTTTGCGTTGATCGTCTGCGCGGTCTGCCTGATGCTGTGGCTTGGCGTCTACGACACCCAGATCATCGCGCAGAACATGATCATCGGAGCGGACTCCTTCCAGCTACTGGCGATCCCTTTCTTCCTGCTCGCCGGCGAACTGATGAATGCCGGGGGCCTGTCGAAACGCATTGTCAATTTCGCTCTTTCGCTGGTCGGACATCTTCATGGCGGTCTCGGCTATGTCGCGATTTTCGCCGCGATCATCATGGCTTCGCTGTCGGGGTCCGCTGCCGCCGACACCGCGGCGCTCGCCTCGATCCTGCTGCCGATGATGCGCAGCGCCGGCTACGACGTCGGCCGCTCCGCCGGCCTGATCGCGTCGGGTGGCATCATCGCACCAATCATCCCTCCCTCAATCGGTTTCATCGTCTTCGGCGTTGCCGCCAACCTCTCGATCACGCGGCTGTTCCTCGCCGGCGTCTTCCCGGGGCTGCTGATAGGGCTGTCGCTGGTCATCGCTTGGTGGATTGTCTGCCGCAAAGACAAGGTCACGGTGCTGCCCCGCAGGACGGGCGCTGAAAAGCTCAAAGCAACCTGGGACGGATCGCTCGCCTTGCTGATGCCGGTCGCGATACTCGGCGGCATCCGCTTCGGCATCGTCACGCCAACGGAAGCCGCCGTCGTCGCGACGGTCTATGCGCTGATCGTCGGCATGTTCGTCTATCGCGAACTCAAGGTCCGAGATCTCTACAAGGTCACGCTGCTTGCCGCCAAGACAACGAGCGCGGTGATGCTGCTCGTGGCCGCTGCCGTCGTATCCGCCTGGCTGATCACGCAGGCCAACATCCCTGCCGAACTCTCGATTCTGCTCCAGCCCTTCATGGACAACAAGACGGTGCTGATGATCATCATCATGCTCCTGGTCATGGCTGTCGGGACGGCGCTCGATTTCACGCCAACGGTCCTGATCCTGACGCCCGTCCTGATGCCGATCGTCAAACAGGCCGGGATCGACCCGATCTATTTCGGCGTGCTCTTCATCATCAACAATGCCATCGGCTTGATCACACCGCCGGTCGGCATCGTGCTCAACGTCGTCTGCGGTGTTGCCCGTGTGCCGATGAGCGCCGTGATACGTGGCGTCTGGCCATTTTTCATCGCGCAATCGATCGCGATGTTCTTGCTCGTGCTGTTTCCGCAGCTCGTGATGGTACCGCTCGCCTGGCTGAGCGGACGCTGATTTCAAACCAGAAGCCTCACAGAAAACAGGGAGAAGACCATGACCAAGACTGCCCGTATCGTTTCGCTCGTCGCCGGCGTCGCCCTTGCTGCGCTCGCCGGCTCCGCGCAGGCCCAGATCAAGGAGCGCAACATCCGCGTCTCCAACGGCATCAACGAGGACCATCCGGTCGGCAATGGCGTTGCCAAGATGAAGGCCTGCATGGCCGAGAAGTCCGGCGGCAAGCTCAAGCTTCAGGCCTTCTGGGGTGGTGCACTCGGCGGCGACCTGCAGGCGACGCAGGCCTTGCGCGCCGGCACGCAGGAGATGGTGATCACATCGTCCTCGCCGCTGGTGGGGATCATGCCTGAACTCGGCGTCTTCGACCTGCCCTTCCTGTTCACCAACGAGAAGGAAGCTGACGCCATTCTCGACGGAGCGTTCGGCAAATACGTTGCCGACAAGCTGCCGGGCTTCGGCGTCGTCAACCTGTCGTATTGGGAGAACGGCTTCCGCAACCTGACCAATTCGAAGCGTGCCATATCAAAGGCCGAGGAGCTGACCGGGCTTAAGGTCCGCGTCATGCAGAACAACATCTTCCTCGACAGCTTCAAGAGCATGGGCGCTAACGCCACGCCGATGGCCTTCGGCGAGGTCTTCGCCGCTCTCGAAACCCATGCGATTGATGGGCAGGAAAACCCGCTGGTCACGATCGACACCTCGAAGCTCTACGAGGTGCAGAAATATCTCACGCTGACCCGCCACGCCTACACGCCGTTCCTGATGCTGTATTCGAAGAAGCTCTGGGACCAGCTCTCGGCCGAGGAACAGGCCATCCTGACCGATTGCTCGATCGTCGGTCGCGACGAGGAGCGCCGCGTCGCGCGTGACCTGAACGACAAGTCGCTGGCCAATCTGAAGTCCAAGGGGATGCAGGTCTCCGAGGTGACGCCGGACGAATTGACCAAGATGCGCGAGGCGACGGCCGCCGTGTATCAGCGCCATCAGGCAACCATCGGCAAAGATACGATCGACCGCCTCCAGGCCGATCTGGCCAAGATCCGCGGCAAGTGAGTACGGCGCTCCCGGCTGGCGATCGTGCCAGCCGGGAGCATCACGCCCCAGACGTTCGTCATCGACCGGGCGGCGCCCCATGTTGCGGCAGGCCCGCGCCGCCGACCAACGGCATCAGAGAGTTCAATGAAAATTGTCGATATCACCACGCTCGTCGTCAACGCCGAGATGCGGAACTGGGTCTTCGTCAAGGTCGTCACCGACCAGGCCGGGCTCTATGGCTGGGGCGAGGCGACGCTGGAATGGAAGACCCGCGGCGTCGTGGGGACCATCGAGGATTTGAAGCCGCTAATCATCGGGCGTGATCCACGCGACATCGAGCAGATCGTCCGAATTCTCCAGAAGCAGAGCTTCTGGCGCCTCGGCGTGATCGGCATGTCGGCGATCAGCGGCATCGAGCAGGCGCTGTGGGATATCTGCGGTAAGGCGCTCGGCGAGCCGGTCTGGCGACTGCTGGGTGGCAAGGTCCGCGACGAGCTTCCGGTCTACACGCATCTTGGCCTGGGCGACATGCGTGCGGTCTACGAGACCTTCGATCCAACGGCGCTGGCCGAAAGCGCGCTCGCCTTGGTCGAGCAGGGCTACAATGCGCTCAAGGTCGTGTTCATCCCCTACACGCACTACACCGCCACCACGAAGGGGCTTCGCCATGTCGACAGCCTCATGCGGTCGCTGCGGGAGGCCGTCGGCGACGACGTCGAACTCATGGTGGACTTCCATGGCCGCTGCGCCTCGCCCGCGGCGGCCATGCGCTATATTGAGGTATTGGCTCCCTACCGACCGCTCTTCGTCGAGGAGCCGATCCCGCCTGGCGAGATCGCCTCGTTGAAGACCATCACCGCGAACTCGCCCTGTACGATCGCCACGGGCGAGCGGCTGGTTCACCTGGACGATTTCGAAAACCTCTTCTCAAATCGCGCCACGCACATCGCCCAACCCGACCTCTGCCATGTCGGCGGCCTTTCGCAGGGCCGCAAAATCGCCGCGATGGCCGAGGCTGCAGGTATTGGCCTCGCGCCTCACAATCCGCTCGGGCCGATTGCCGGCGCGGTGGCGCTGCATTTCGGCTTCGCTACGCCCAACATCATCATCCAGGAGGAAATGGTCGGCGCCGTGCCCTGGTATGATGAGGTCGTGTCCCTCCCAATGCGCCGGGTGAAGAGCGCCTGGCAGCTTTCGGAGGCGCCGGGGCTCGGTATCGAGGTCAACGAGAAGGTCGCTGCCGCGCATCCCTTCAAGCAGGAAATCCTGCACACCCAGCATGCGGTCGCCACCGACGGCACCGTCGTCGACTGGTGACGCGGCTGGGCTCCGGCACATACTTCTGAGGTCCCCTGGCGCTTCCGGACGTCTGCTACGCGCTGTGTCAATTCGACCGCGGGGTAATGAAGGCGAAGCAGCTCCAAAGTTTCCAGTCGCGACTCCGGTGAGATGCGCCATGAGCTGCCGTTAAACAGTGGCCAGGAAGCGGACCTTGGTTCGTTTGAGGCCGGGGTTGCCAAATTTCTGGTATGAAAATGGTCTGCGGGCGAATGCCCCTTATCGTCTGCCCGCCTGCTCACCTTTCATTGAAGACTCTGCTTGCGTGGTCTGTGAATGGTTTTGTGAGGAATGAGAGGGCGGTTCGTTCTTCGGTGGTGATCATGACCTCGACGGGCATTCCAGGCAGGAGTTTGCGGTCTCCGAGGATGGCGAGATCGCCGTCGATCTGGACTTCCGCGGTGTAGAAGCTGGCGCCGGTGGCGGGGTCCTTGGTGGTGGCAGGCGAGACGTGGATGAGTTTTCCGGGCACTTCGGGGGTGGTGTTGCGGTTGAAGGCGGAGAAGCGGAGCCTGGCGGGCTGGCCGGGTTTGACCTGATCGATGTCGGCGGGTGAGATCCGCACCTCGATGGTGAGCTTGGCGCCGAGCGGGACGATGGTGGCGAGCCTGGCGGCGGGGGTGATGACGCCGCCGACGGTGAAGATGGTCATTTCGTTGACGGTGCCGGCGATCGGCGCGCGGATATCGGTGCGCGAGAGCCTGTCCTCGTTGGCGATGCGGCGATCCTGCAGCTCGGACAGCTTGGCCTCGACCTGACGCAGCTCGCGCTGGGCCTCGGTGCGGGCGGTGTCGTCGATGGAGATGATCTGCAGGCGGGTTTCGCTGATGCGCAGCTTGGCGCGCGCCAGCCCCGCGTCGATCTCGCCGCTCTCGCCAAGCAGCCTTGCCCATTCGCGGTTGATGTTGAAGACCTTGACGCCGTCGATATAGCCCTTCTGGAACAGGCCGAGATATTTGCCGCGCTCCAGCTCGACGAGCCTGAGCTCCTCGGTCTTGGCGACGCGGCGCGATTCCATTCCCTTGACCTCCTCGCCCAGCTGGACGATGCCGATCTCGAGCTGCTCCTTGCGGCTTTCGCGGTTGGTGCGGTTGCCATCGAAGAGGCGTGTCTCGCCCTTGACGATATCGGCGGCCTCCTCGGAGAAGCCCGCGAGCGCCGGCGGGAAGGCGATCTCGCGCAGGCCGTCGCGCTCGGCGATCAGGCGTGCGCCCCGGGCGAGATGCTCGGCGAGCTGCGAGCGGATGATCGACAGCTCGGCCCGGGTCTGAACGTCGTCGAGCCGGAACAGGACCTGGCCCTCGCTGACGGCGTCGCCCTGCCGCACCGCGATCGTCTGGATGATGCCGCCATCGCGGTGCTGCACCTCCTTGAGGTTCTGGTCGACCTTGACCATGCCCTGGCCGACCACGGCGCCGTTGAGATGGGCCGAGGCCGCCCAGCCGCCGAAGCCGACGACGAGCAGGAGGGCGAGCGCCGAACCTGCAATGACGTGGGCTCCAAGCCCGAAGCCGGCGCGCCGCCCGGCGGTCTGGGCCGCCTTCTGCGCTTTGGCGAAGAGGCCGGCATCGAAGTTCTGGGCGTTCATGGCATCAACCCTTTCGGCGACGGGCTGTGAAAGCACCGCCGCGCTGACTCAGCAATAATACAACTTTTGATTGCCGTAGATCTCGATCGAGTAATCCTGGTTTTCCTGCTGCGTCACGAAGACGTCGACATAGGTTCTCTCTTCCTCGCCGACCTTTTCGATGCGGAAGCGGAAGGGGCGCCCGTCCTCGCCGGGATCGTAGATCTCGCTGAAGGGGTCGTCTGCGTCGTCGCTGCGCTCGCCATCGGTCCGGATCTCGTATTGCTTGACGATGATGCGATCGCCTTCCTGCAGGTCGAGGATCTGGTGGATCAAATCGCTCGAGGCCTCTTCGGACACGACGAACTCGAAGCAGTCGTCGCCCTCGCCGCCTGTCATGGTCACGGCCTGGTCGCCGGCGGTGAAATGGTCGTCGCCCTCGCCGCCGATCAGGGCCTCGAAGTCGAGGACGGTATCCTCCCCGATCTCGATGCCGACCGCCTTCTTCTCCGTCAGATCGACGGTGACGCCGGCCTTCGTCAGGGAGAGGTCGAGGGTGTCGTAGCCGCTTCGAGCGTCGAGGCAGTCATTCGCCTGATCCAGCGAGGCGATGACGACATCGTCGCCCGATCCGGCCTCGACGAGATCGGAACCCTCGCCGCCATCGAGCGTGTCGTCGCCGCTGCCGCCCTTGACGACATCGTCCCCCGCGCCACCCAGCAGCGTGTCGTCGCCGGCTCCGCCGATCAGGCAGTCTTCGCCATTCTCGCCGTAGAGGACGTCGTCGCCCGCCTCGCCATCGACCGCGTCGTCGCCCTCGCCGGCGCGCACGATGTCGTCGCCTGCGCCGGCCTCGACCGTGTCGTCGCCCTCGCCGGCCTCGACGATGTCGTGGCCGTCGCCGGCCTCGATCTCGTCGTCCCCGTCGCCGCTGGCGACGACATCGTCGCCGTCGCGGCCGAGCAGCGTGTCGTCGCCGGCGCCGCCCAGCAGCGTGTCGTCGCCGGCGCCGCCATCGAGCAGATCGTCGCCCTGTTCGCCGGCGAGCGTGTCGTCGCCGTCCTCGCCATAGAGGCGGTCATTGCCGGCGCCTGCCGCCACGATGTCGTTGCCGCCGCCGAGGCGGGCGACATCGCGCCCGGCCCCGAGCTGGACGAGGTCGGTACCACCGCCGCCCAGCACGATATTGTCGCCGTTCGCGGCGCTGACCCGGTTATGGCCCGAGCCGGTCGCGATGACGTTGTTGCCGCTGCCGCCATCGACCTCGTCGTCGCCGTCGCCGGCCTCGATGATATCGTCGCCGTCGCCGCCCGCGATCACGTCGTCGCCGGCGCCGCCATGGATGGTGTCGTTGCCGGCATCGCCCAGGAGCGTGTCGTTGCCCGAACCGCCGTCGATCAGATCGTCGCCGTCGCCGCCCGAGGCATGGTCATCACCGGCATCGCCGGAGATGACGTCGTTGCCGGCATCGCCCTGGAGCGTGTCGTTGCCGTCGCCGCCCGAGAGTTCGTCATTGCCGGCACCGCCGACAAGGAGGTCGTCACCGGCCTCGCCGAAGAGGCGGTCATTGCCATCCTCGCCATAGAGCCGGTCATTGCCGGCGCCGCCATAGATGACGTCGTTGCCGGCACCGCCATGGACGGTGTCGTCGCCGGCCCCGGCGAAGATGAGGTCGTGGCCCGCGCCGCCATGGACGGTGTCGTTGCCGCCCAGCGCATCGATGACGTCGTTGCCGTCGCCGCCCGAGATCAGATCCCGGCACTCCGTGCCGGTGAGCACGTCGTCACCGGAGGTTCCGTCGAGCACGAGGACCTCGACGACGTTGAACGTCGCCGTCTGGGTGACGGTCGCGATGCCGTCGCTGACGCCATAGCTCACCGTCACCGGCCCGAAATATCCGGCCATCGGCTTGTACTGCCAGCCGCCCTCGGCCAGCGTGATCGTGCCCGACGACACCTGCAGATTGCGGATGAGCAAGGTATCGCCATCGGCATCCGACGCCCCGACCAGCAACCCCGCCAGGGTCAGCATCAGGGTCTGGCACGGGCCGATCGGACCGAGCTGAACCGCGCCGGCCAGGCGCGGCGCGCGGTTGCGCGGCGGCGGATTCTCCGGCTCCGGCGTGTCATCGGGCTCTTCATCGCGCGGCGGCGGCCCGATCACGATCGGGTTGAACGGCGCCACGACGATCGGCGACGGCAATTGGAAACCGCTCAAATCCGACCGGAACGCCGGCGATGACGAGCCCGTCATCTGCAAGGCCAGGCCGAAGCCGTTGTCGTTGCTGACCCGGCCCAGCCCGAACTCGAAGGCGGCCCGGGGGAAGGTCGGCAACGGAAGCTGTTCATAGTCGATCGGCGGCGAATCGATGCCCAGGAAATCCGCCAGTCCCGGAACCGGAGCGCCGGCCGCGCCGGAGCCGGGGCTGGCGTCCTGCTCGGGCTCGGGCGTGGTCTTCTTGCCCGGCAGCGAACCCGTCTCATCCTCGGGCTCGGGCTCGATCTCGTCGCCGCCCGGCTCGGGTGCTGCGCTGGCGGTGTCTTCCGGCTCGGGCTGGTCAGCCGGCGGATTGGCCTCTGCCGTCACCAGCGAGCGCAGATAGCCGGCGACCGACAGGACGATCACCGCAACGGCGGCGGGCCAGCGGGACGGGGCGGGCTCGTCTTCCGTCTTCCGGTAGCTCTCCTGGGTGGAGGCTGTGGGGTTCTGAGTGGGCCTGAGGGCCTTGACCTCGATCATGCCGTCGCCCTCCTGAGCAAGCCGGCGCCGAGCTCGAGCCCGTCTGCTGCGGGCAGGCGCGGTTCGGCAGGAACGTCCACGGCCGGGACGGGCTGGCCACCCGCGGCAGGCTGCTTGTGGACGGGGTTGAGGATGGTCTCCTTGGGTCCGAAGCCGGCCAGCTTGCCGGCCTGGATGACGCCGACGAGATCGACCGCGACCAGCGCGCTCGGCCGGTGCGCGACGATGATCGCGATGCCGCCGCGCGCCTTGACGCCTTCGATCGCCCGGGTCAGGGCGGTCTCGCCCTCGCTGTCGAGATTGGAGTTCGGCTCGTCCATCACCACGAGGAAGGGATTGCCGTAGAGCGCGCGCGCCAGGCCGACGCGCTGGCGCTGGCCGGCCGAAAGCGCGGTTCCCTGAGCGCCGAGCTGGGTCTGGTAGCCGTCGGGCAGCTTCACGATCATCTCGTGGATGCCGGCGGCCGTTGCGGCGGCGACGATGGCCGCGGGGTCGGGATTGTCGGCCAGCCGGGAGATGTTCTCGCCGATGCTGGCATCGAGCAGGCTGACCTCCTGCGGCAGGTAGCCGAGACTGCGGCCGATCGCGTCCTCGGGCCATTGCTCGAGATGGGCGCCGTCGAGCCGGACCGAGCCGCGCAGGCACGGCCAGATCCCGGTGATGGCCCGCACCAGCGTGGTCTTGCCGCCGCCGCTGGGACCGATGATCCCGAGCGCCTTGCCGGCGGCGACGTCGAAGGAGACCTCGCTCAGCAGGACCTGGCCGGAGCCTGGCGCTGCGACGGTGATGCGGTCGATCTTGAGGTGCCGGTGCGGCGCGGGCAGTTGCATCGGCTCGATCGCCCGGCTCAGCGCCACCACCGTCTCGCGCAGCCGCCCGAAGGCGAGGCGCGCGGCGACGAAGGACTTCCAGTTGCCGATCGCCTGGTCGACCGGCGCGAGCGCGCGGGCCGAGGCGACGGAGGCGGCGATGATCGCGCCGGCCGAGAGCTCGCCCTTGATCGTCAGGAAGGCGCCGAGCCCCAGGATCGCCGATTGCAGGATCATGCGCAGAACGCGCGCGATCGCGCCGAACGTCCCGCCGAGATCGCTGGAGCGGGTCTGCAGCGCGAGATGTTCGCGGTTCGATTCGTCGAAGCGCGCCACGGCGCGGCTGGAGAAGCCCATGGCCCGCACCACCTCGGCGTTGCGGGCATGTGTCTCGGCGATGGCATTGCGCGCGATCGCGGCCTGGCGCGAGCTGTTGCTCAGGCTGCGCGCCAGAACCTCGCTGACGAGGGTCAGCAGCGTCAGCACGACGGCTCCCGCCAGGGTCAGCGCCCCGAGCCAGGGGTGCAGGAAATACACGAAGGCCAGATAGAGCGGGATCCAGGGCAGGTCGAACAACGCGCCGGGGCCCTGGCTGCCGAGGAAGCCGCGCACCGTATCGACGTCGCGGCCGCGTTCGAGCGCCTCCGTGCTGGAGAATCCGAACCGCGGCATGTCGATCGCGACGCGATGCGCCAGCGGAGCGATGTCGCGGTCGAGCCTGGCGCCGACCCGCACCAGGACCTGCGAGCGAATGATGTCGAAGCCGCCCTGGAACAGATACAGCCCGATTGCCAGCACCGAGAGGGCCAGCAACGTCTGCACGCTGCCGCTGGTCAGCGCCCGGTCATAGACCTGCAGCATGTAGAAGGAGCCGGTCAGCGCGAGGATGTTGATCAGCCCGGAGATCGCAAACAGGAACAACGCAACCTGGCGAATCCCTTGGGTCAACACGGCGCCGTCGCGCTTGCGGGCTTGGGTGAGGAGGGCAGAGGAGGCCATGGCGGCACGCCCTTGAACTTGAAAACGGATGGGGAAGGCGATGATGCCGGGCGGCCCCTGAGGACCGCCCGGCAGGCTCAAGACCGCGGTCAGAGCACGAAGTTGGTGCCGGTCAGGTTGTGGCTGCCCTTCAGCTCGATGCGGAAGTCTTCTTCGAGCGTGCCACCAACGTTGCCGCTGACGATCGTGTAGTCGGCGCCGTCGCGCGTCTCGTAGGACACCATCAGCTGCCCCGAGGCCGTGAAGGCCTGGCCGGGGATCAGCGTGAAGGCCTGGTTGCCCCCCGTCGCCGTGTTCGCGTCGATGCCCGCAAGATCGAGCCGGTCGCCGGGCTCGAAGTCGAGGATGGTGTCGCCGTCGGCGCTCGCCGCGCTCAGGAAGCGGAAGGTGTCGTTGCCGGCGCCGCCCTCCATCACGTTCACCGCAGCGCTCGCCGTGATGGTGTCGTCGCCGGACCCCGTCGCGACATTCTCGATGCTCCACAGCGTGTCGGTGCCGCTCTGGCTGCTGAGCGCGCTGCCGCGCCCCAGCAGGCCGTTGCCGAGATCCACCGTCAGGTTGGCGGTGATCGCCGAGAGGTCGAGCGAGTCGATGCCGTTGCCACCGTCGATCTCGTCGCCGAAATAGACGTCGTTGCCGTCGCTCACTTCCGCGACGAACAGGTCGTCGCCCGCGCCACCGACAACCGTGTCGTCGCCCGCTCCGGCGTAGATCACGTCGTTGCCGCCCTCGCCGAAGATCCGGTCCGCCCCGGCATCGCCATGGATCAGGTCGGCATCGCTCCCGGCGAAGAGGGTGTCGTCACCCGCCCCGCCCTGGATCGCGTCCCGCCCGGCCCCGCCGTCCACGAAGTCCGCGCCCTCACCCGCCGAGATCGCATCGTCCCCGCCATCGCCGATCAGGACATCATCGCCAGAAAGGCCGATGATGTTGTCCGCACCAGCCGTGCCAAGAAGCGTGTCGCCATTGGCCGTACCGACACGGGTCGCCCCGCCGGAAGGCGTCGGTGCGGGCGTACCCGTCCCCGCGTCATGGTCATCGTCACCGTCGCAGTCACAGGCCGGGTCATCGTGCTGATCGGGGCCGCCCTCGCCAGGGGGCAGAATAGCGCCGCCGGCACCATCATGGATCGTCGGCTCGCCTGCCGAGAGATAGGTGATGCTCTGCCCTTCACAGGACAGCGTCGTGGTGCCGTCCGGATTGTCGGTGCGGGCATAGTCCGCGAGCGTCTTGCCGCTGGCGAGTTCGATCACATCCTGCGGCCGGAGTGCGCCGATCAGCGTGTCATTGCCGCCCATCGATCGGAAGACGACCCTATGAGCCGATTGCAGCCCGGAGATGTCGATCGTGTCGTTCTGTTCGGAGCCTTCGATCGTGATCGTGTTGAGACGCAGACTGGTGGGCGAGAAGTCGCCGATGGCCTGGACGGTGTTGCCGCCGCCCGTGCCACCCAGGATACGAAGCTCCTCGATGTCGGTAAGTTCGGCGATGATCGTGGGGGCCTGGCCGGCGGTCAGGTTGCGGGTCACGATGATCTCGGCGCTGCCATCGGCGGCGTAGATCCCGGCGGCCACCGCGGCGGCCTTCGAATAGACCCGGAAGACCTCCGACTGGGTGTTGCCGTTGACGAGGAACGTATCCCCGGCCGCGCCTTCGACACCGCCATCGACGATATCTCGGCCATCGGTTGGCCCATTATTGTTGGCGTTCCAGACGATGGTGTCGTCGCCTGCGCCGGCGAAGACGATGTCGTTGCCCGTTCCGCCGTCGAAGGTGCTTTCTGCGGCGTTGCCGACCAGGATGTCGGCGCCATTTCCGCCATCGACGGTCCCTGTCGTGTCGCTGACCAGTTGCACGCTGGCATTGTTCGTCAGCGTGCCGTCGCTGGCCGTATAGGAGAAGGAACCGCCATTGGCAGCGTTGCCGCCGGTGTCGGTGACCGAAACGGGCCCGTTGGCCGGGTGCGTCACGCTCAGGCTGTTGGCATTCGAGACAGCCGAGATGCGGATGACGCTGTCGGGATCGCTGTCATTCGCCAGCAAGGCCCAGTCCGGAAGCGTGAAGGCCTGGCCATTGCCGAGGTTCGAGACGATGCGGTCGCCGCTGGCGTTGGGCGCATCGTTGACCGGAACCACATGAATGGTCGCCGTTGCGATGTTGCTGTCGGCCAGCCCATCATTGACCGTGACGGCCACGACGCGGTCGACGGCACTGGGTGCATTCGAGCTGTTGGAGAAGGTCACGGCCTGGATTGCCGCCTGATAGGCGGCCAGGCTCGCGTCACCACTCAGGTTGATGGTGATCTGGCCAGCAACAGAGGTGTCGGTCGTGCCGGTGATGCCGTCATTGGCGATGTCGTTGCGATTGACGCTGTCCCCGGCCTGGGCATTGGTCAGCACGATCTTCGCCGAATGGATCACCGTCCCGTCGTCGACAATGCCCGGGCCGGAGGCGATCGCGACAGCATTTCCGTTCTCGGTGAAGGTCGTCGTATGGCTGCTGGATCCGTCATTGGACGGCTTGGTGAAGGCGATGTTGAGGTTGTCGATGCGGACATCCTCGTTCTGAGCATTGATACCGGAGGCAACGAAGCGGATCGCCGAGGTCGCCGTGAACGGACCCGTCAGGGCCACGCTCGTCGTGCCGTTGCCGTTGTTGTTGCCGGACGTATTGGTGATCGTCTGGATCGTCTGACTGAAGTTCACGCCGTCGGCTGCAAACAGCACCGTGAGCGTCTCGCCCGGATCGATGTTGTTCTGGTCGAAGCTGTAGGACAGCGTGGCGGTCGTGACACCGGCGAGATTGACGGTGCGCTGGATCGTGGCGCCGTCGAAGCCGGCCCCCGTTCCGCCGACGAAGCGCAACTCGTTCGTGCCCCCGCCACCGCCTGCGTCGATCTGGATCTGGCCGCTCGTCACACCGCCGCTGTCGCCGCTCTCGACCCAGGGCGTAGCGGCCCAGGCCTGCGATCCGTTCGAGTTGGCGAAGCTCGCGCTGGTGAACTCGTCGCGGTAGTTGCCGGTGTCGAATGCGTGCAGGTCGAGAACCGGCGGCGTGTTCAGCAGCGAGACATCACGGTCGGAGAACCGCAAGGTCTCGATACCGACCACGACGTCTGTCCCGTCCGTGGGAATGAGCGTGCCGTTGGTGTCGGTTGCGGCCGGGTCGCGGAGATCCTGAACCTTGTAGGCCAGCAGCGGGCCGTCGGAATTGCCTGCGGTGTAGGGAACCTGCGTGATCCGATAATCGGCATAGGTGCCGGTGAATACCGCGATGTCCGCACTGGCCTTCGTCGTCGCATCCTGGCCGCCGTCACCCAGGACGGTGTCCTTGAACATCTCGGTGCGAAGCATCTCCGTGAAATGCTTGGCCATGTCGTCGGCCGTGCCCGGGATCGTCGCGTTGATGGCGTCGATCAACCCGGTATTGTCGATGCTCTCCGAGTGCAGCACGCGATGCGAGGCGCCCTGATAAAGCGCATCCTGCAACTGGTCGGCTTCGGTCAGGCCGGCATTCCCGTTGTTGTGGGTGTAGCCGGAATTGTACTTCCCGATCAGCGTGTCCAGCCGCACCGATCCGCCGATGATCAGGTCGTTGCCGAGGCCGCCTGTCAGCGTGTCGGTGCCCGACCCGCCGATCAGCCAGTTGGCGCCATCGCCGCCGATGATCTTGTCTCCGCCGCCCGAGCCGATCACACCCTCGATCTGGAATGTGGCGATCTGCGTCGGCGTGCCGTTGAGCGTCGTGCCGGGATTGGCCTGGTTGAGCAGGTCGAAGGTGACCCCGCCGGGGCGAACCGCATTGTCGCTGAAATCGACGATGTCGAAGCCCGTCGTTCCAGGCGCGCCGCCGTCATCGGTGACACCGTCGCCACCGAGCACCTCGTCGGTGCCGATCGTGAGCGCGCCGGTGGTATCGCCTGGCCGGATGATGTCGTCGCCATTGCCGCCGAAGAGCTGATCCTGGTCGCCGCCGCCGACGAGGATGTCGTCGCCATTGTCGCCGTAGAGGATGTCGCCGCCGCTGCCGCCATCGACATAGTCGTTACCGTCGCTGCCATGGGTGAAGGGATCGGTGTCCTGATCGCCGAAGATGCGGTCGTCGCCGGTCCCGCCGGAGAGCTTGTCGATGCCCACGCCACCCGAGACGAGGTCGTTGCCGGAGCCGCCGATGACCTGGTCGTTGCCGTTGATGTCCGAGCCGCTTGACTCGCCGTAGAGGAAGTCGTCGCCCGAGCCGCCATCCATCAGATCGGGGTTGTCGCTGCCATAGATCCGGTCGCTGCCGTCGCCGCCATAGAGCCGGTCAATGCCGAAGCCGCCATAGATGATGTCGTCGCCGCCTTCGCCATAGACGGTATCGTCGCCGCCCTGCGCGTAGATCAGGTCGTTGCGGTCAGTGGCGACGATGACTTCGCTCGACTCCGAGCCCGAATTCGGCGTGCCATCGAGATTGACCCCGTCATTGAGCAGGGCCGCGCCTGTGTCCGAGCCGAAATCCTCGAGGCGCGTGTCACGGATGTAGTCTATTCCGCCAATGCGGACGACGGTGCCATCGAGCTGGCTCGACCGGCCGCCATTCGAATAGACGCCCATCTCCGGATGCAGGGTGAGCGCGCCGGCTTCAACGAATTGTCCATCCGTGTCGTAGACGTCGCCATATTTGTGATTGTTGCCCGTCGTCAGCGTTTCGGCCCCGGGCGCCGCCGCGACTTCCTTGTTGGCCCCGAGGTCGTAATACTTGTCGGCGTAGCCGAAGATGTTGCCGTTGAGATGCGTCAGGCCCGTGTTGCGCTCGACGATATCCTTGAGCTGACCGTTGCCGACCTCCTCGGCGAATTGCTGCCCGGCGAGCCGGAACAGATAGTAGAAGCGGTCGCCATCCATCAGGGCTTCGATCTGGGTGACGAAGACCTTGTCGAAGGTCTCGCCGAGCAGGCCGCCGGGCTGGTGGATCTCGGCCAGGCCGCCGAGCCAGGTGTCGATATGATCGAAGCCATGATCGCCCCCCTCGAGGAAGGCGAAGGCGCCGGCGACGGTGAAGCCTTCTGCTTCCGGAGTTCCCTCGGCGATGACGCCGTCGACGAGATCGAGAATGGCCTGCGCCTTGTCCAGATCACCGTCGAAGGAATAGGCCGCGATGAAGTTCACCAGCGATGACGGGTGCTGCATGTTCTGGCCGAAATCGGTCCAGCTCGTGTAGCGCGTCAGGCCGATCGCCTCGCGAAAATCGTTCAGGGTCGGGATGCCGAGATCGCGTCCCCGGGCGATGTTGATTGCAGCAAGATCGAGAGGCTGGCCAAGCAGCCCCTGATTGAGCGCCGGCGTGATGAACTCATCGACTTCGTTCTGTTGCTGGTGCGACATGCCCAACAGCACGGCGGAGGGGCCGACATCGGCATATTTCTCGGGGCTGAGGAATGCCTCCTTCAGCGCGTAGCCCATGATCTTGCCAGTCAGCCCGCCCGTCGGATCGATGGTGTCGATCGTCTCGCGCAGGGTTGAGTGACCGAAGCGGAATGCGGCCTGGGCATATTCCAGCGAGACCGCAGAGTTGACGCTCGACGTGTAGCCGACGAATTCCTGGATATTGGGCGTGACGTTGCGGGCATATTGGTCGACTGCCGCATGCTGGTACTCCATCTCGACGACGAGCTTGCCAGCATTGAACATCTTGTCCTGGTTCCAGGCGATGCTGCCATCGCCATAGATGAAATCGCCGGCGGCATTGGTCGCGCCGGTGTCGATCTGGAAGGCATGCAACTGGGCATGGCTCGCATCGCCCGCCACGATGTCCTCGCGATGCAGCGCCTCGATCAGGTTCCCGATCTGGTAGTTGTGCTCCTCGTGGAAGACGTGGTGGACCGAGGTCAGGCCGAAATTCTCGTTCACCCGGCCATCGCCGGCGATGTAGTGGTCGCCGACCGATGCCATCAGGATTTCGCCGACCGCGTCATGGACCGCGCCGGCGGACGCGGTGACGCTGAAGTCGGCGAAATTGACGAAGGGATAGAGCGCGCTTGCGCCGGTCAGCGTGTGCGGCGTGTTCGGAGGCGTGCCGACAGGCAGGTTCTCGATGAACAGCGTCAGCTTGTGCGTCGTGGCGTCGATCCCGAAGGACGAGGCCGCGCCATAGAGCGCCTTCACTGCGGCATCGATCGTGGCGATCGCGGCATCGACTTTGGCCGCCTGGGCGGCGTTGCCGTAGCTCGCCTCGCCGACACCCTGCGTCCCATCGCCATTCTTGTCGTAGAATCCGTGCATGTGCCCGGCATCGAAGCGCGGGTTCATGTCGAGCAGCAGGGCCGAGCCGCTGGTGCCAGCGATGACATGGCCGGCGGCATCGCGGTTGCGCAGGTTGTTGACGTCTTCCCAAGTCAGCGCATCGCGGCCCGTGGCCACGATATGGGCGCGCAGTTCGTCGAGCGTCGGTAGCGTATCATGCGTCAGTGTGCCGTCGGGCTTGGCCCAGGGCGTCTCCAGTGTCTGGCCGTCGAGCAGCTTCATGCCGGCATGGAACTGACCGGTCGCGGGGTCGCCGACCCATTCGCGCAGCAGATTGGTGAGTTGCTCATGCGAGCCATAGGTCTGGCTCTGGTCGATGAAGGGAGAGGTCCGGTTGGTATATTCGGGCCCGTTCGCATCGAAGGTTTCGACACTGGCCCGCGTGATGGTGATCTCGTGGACGGGCTGGCCGTCCGGGCCGACCATGCCATAGAGCGGATCGTCCGCCGCCAGCGCGATCTTGACCGTGGCGCCCGATGATTTTCCGATGAAATCGAGACCATGATCGAAAAACTGGCCAAACAGGACGAAGAAGCCGTTCGACGGCGACACGCCGGGATTGAGGCCGCCGATGAAGTGGTCGCCCTGGCCGGCCGATGCCGCGAGCCTTGCCTGCGTGTCGCCCTGGCCCTGACCGCCATCGGCAACCGTCGCCAGTTCGCCCCAGTCGAGGACGGATGCGAGACCGTTGGCGTCATAGTAGATTTCGGTGGGTTGGTGGTTGGCCGCCAGCGGGTCGCCGGCATGGTTGACCCAGGTGTCGTAGGTCACGCCGGCGGTTGTCGTCGCGAGGCTGATCATGCGCGGCGTATAATCGATGACGCTCTGAATATTGATCGCAGTGCCGTCTGCCGCGAGCGCGTCGCCAGGCAGGGCGGAGGCCGTCGTGTCGAGCGTCACGGCATAATCGGTGTTGAGCGAGCCGTTGACGTTGAACGTACCTGTCGGCGTTCCGTCCGTGGCGCTGCCGTCGCTGTACTTGCCGTAATAGAGTTTGGCGGCGGCGTAGGCGTATTCGGCCACGGCCTGCATGATCGGCGAGTAGCCGGCATAGTCTGCCGCAGCCGAGCGCGTGAAGATCTGGTCGACTGCGCCCCAATCGGCGTTCACCAGCGACAGGTTGTTGTTGAGGCCGCTGACATCGCGAAGACCGGCCAGGTCGGTGACCGATTGGTATGATGTCCCGTAGGCGGCAATATTCGCTTCGGCGCTGCCAAGGTTTGCGTAGGCGACATGTTTCGAGTTGTAGACCGCCCCCGTGCCATCCCAGTTGATGATCGCGTTTCCGAGCGCATCAAACAGCGGAAGGAAATTCAATTGATCCAGTATGAACAGGAGGTCGGTTGAATTGATGACGAATGGTTTCAGCGTATTCGAGGACATGACACACCTCCCGGATCGTCGCAAACGCGACTTATGTTTAGTCCGGGTGTCAGTAAATCATTGTGCGTTCTGTTGTCGAAGTAAAACCATTGTCATGGCAATCGGAGGCCATCTAGGCTGATAATAGATCAGCCATGAGTTCGCTTCGTACTCAGCACTTGCACCCGGCGATGGGAACACGTTAGCGAACGCAAGATGACTCATCGGTGACTCTCAGATAACAGAGTTGTCATCTTCGCGATCGGCGGTGGCAGGTTTCGGTCTGACAACAAGGCTGCGTTTGTCGTCCTGCAGCACGCGCGCGAGGCACATTCGTAGTTTTCGCCGCCGGGCGACAATAACCATCTTGAGGACTTCACGCGGCACGCAGTTAATTTTATGTTACAGCTACTACGCATTTCGCTCATGGCCCGGGCAGCGTAATCCGTCGGCCAACAGGAATGCGCATGGGGAACGCCAAGTTGAAAGTCCTGATCGTCGAAGACGACGTCCGCACGGCGTCTATCCTGCGAAAGGCCTTCACCGAGGAGGGCTTTGTCGCCGACATGGTTCATGACGGCCTCGATGCCGTTACCGAGGCCCCCGGCGGCCGTTACGATATCGTCATTCTCGATGTGAATCTGCCCGGCATGGATGGCTGGGAGGTGCTGAAGGAACTGAAGCAGAGCGACCGGCAGATGCCGGTCCTGATGCTGACGGCTCAGGACGCAGTCGAGAAGCGGGTGAAGGGCCTGACGCTTGGCGCCGACGACTACCTGACGAAGCCCTTCGCATTCGCCGAGTTGCTGGCGCGCACGCGCGCGATCCTGCGCCGCACGAGTTCCGCCCCCGCTGACGTCCTGCAGTTCGACGATCTGAAGGTCGATCCACAGCGGCACAAGGTCGTCCGCGGATCCACGCCTATTGCCGTTTCGCCCAAGGAAATCCTGCTGCTTGAACTGCTGCTGCGCCATTGCGGCGATGTGCTGTCGCGCACCTTCATCGCCGACAAGGTCTGGGACATGACGTTCGACTGCGACAGCAACGTTGTCGACGTCAACATCCGCCGCCTGCGGCAGAAGATCGACGATCCCTTCCCGCGCAAGCTGATCCATACCATTCGCGGGCGCGGCTATGTCATCCAGTAGCGCCCTGGCGAGCTGTCTGCCGGTATCGATCGCCGGCCGTCTGACAGCCTGGTTTTGCATCTCGGCTTTCGTCCTGGTGCTGGCAGCCGCGTTCGTTCTTTACGCGGCCGCCCACGCGACCGTGCAATGGACGGAAGACCAGGTCCTCGGGCAGCGGCTGGTCGACATGCGTGAACTCCTGCAGGTGTCGGACCCCGACACCGGCATGATCGCGCATGAGGTGAGCGAAACGGCGGACGGCCCCCGCCAGGTTCTGGTCCGCGTGTTGACGAGTTTCAGCGATCTGGCCCTCGAGACACCAAACATGGACAAGCGGCTGCCGGCGGCGCGCTTCCATGCGCCCGGCGCGGGCGGGGCGCCCTATCACGAGACCATCGACGAGAATGGCTTCCGGTTTCGGGCGCTCAGCGCCGTCGTGCCGCTCAAGGCCGAGGGGTGGCCCAAGGAGACCATCGTCCAGATCGCCGTGGACACGACGCTGGACGACCTGGCGCTCGACCGTTTCAGAATCGTGCTGGCGGTGGTGATCCTACTGGCTGGCGCGCTCAGCGCGCTGATGGGCTGGCTCATCATCCAGCGCGAGCTCTCGCCGCTGCGGCGCGTGATCAGCGCGACGGCGAGCATTGAGGGCGCGACCGCCAACAAGCGCCTCGATACGGCCGGCCTGCCGACGGAACTTGCTCTGCTTGGCGTCGAGTTCAACAACATGCTTGACCGCCTGGAGGGGGCCTATTCCCGTGTCCGGCAGTATGCGGACAACGTCGCCCATGAACTGCGCACGCCCGTCAATCGCATGCTGCTGAACGTCGAGGTCGCACTCTCAAAATCGCGGAGCGAGGCATCCTGCCGCGATGTCCTGGAGAACACGCGGGACGACACGGCAACGATGGCGCAGATCGTGGACAATCTGCTCTTTCTGGCCAGGGCGGAAAACGACCAGATCGGGCACCGGATGGTGCCCGTGCGCCTTGCCGAGGAAATCGCCAATGTCCACGAATTCTATCTAGCTCTGGCCCAGGAGAAGGGCATCGAGATCCGGGTCGAAACCGATCCCGATCTCGTCATGGAGGGCGATGCCATGCTACTGCGGCGCGCGCTGAGCAATCTGCTGAGCAATGCCCTATCGCATACGCCGCCCGGACGGTTCGTCGACATCACGGCTCAGCGCGAAGGCGACAGCGCGGTGGTCAATGTCGCCGATGGCGGCGACGGTATCGAGGAGGCGGACCTGCCTTTTGTCTTCGACCGCTTCTTCCGTGGCGACCGCTCGCGATCGAGCACCGAACGACGGATCGGTCTTGGATTGTCGATTACGAAGAGCATTGTCGCAATGCATCGCGGCTTGATCGAAGTCGTTAGTGCCAAAGGCAAAGGCGCGCGGTTTGTTATGACGTTTCCCGCAGGTCCACCCCTCCAAAATTAGCACTCAGCCACTACTTTCGTCGCGAGTTCGGGCGCCCCAAGCCGTTGCGATCCCCAAAACCGGTGCCAGCGAAAATGGGCTCAAAGCTGGCGGGCGCATTTTCTGTTCCTATACCCAATGGGCGCAACAGGCGTTTAGCGATCTGAACCAGTGGTGGTGAACAACTTTATATGCCGCAGGCGTGCTGCTTGCGATTGTGCCAGAACGCCAATTCATAAAACGGCATCGAGGTTGCTTGAGGCCAAGGCTGCCCACGGCGGATCAAAGCGGGAGGTAAGCTAATTCGCCAGGAAGCGGACTTTCCTGATGTCGGCTTTGGGCCAAAACCGCCAGCCCTTCGCCCTGGCGAGATGCGCCACGAGCCGACGCCGGCTTGCTGCCCGAAACCAGACTTTTACGTTCGGGCGTAGCGGGAGGCCCCGAATGCTCTGCGCCGACTACCCGCGCCCGAGGCGCGGTCTCAGATCCAGGCCTTTCGCCATGAGCTTCGCCGTGCCGCCCAACTCGCGCGATATGGACTTGGCCTCCTCGTTAAGAAGGCGCATCAGTTCCTCGAACCCAATCCGCGTGCCTGTCGTTGGGTGGTCCCACTCTCGCTCCCGGGCAATGGTAACTAGTAAGCAGCCCGCACGGCAGTCCTCGGCAGCCATGTACTTTTTCAGCAGCTGTTTGCGGAGCGTATCGAACAGATCTCGGCCCGGACGGTCGTCGGCCAATTTGAGTTCGATCGTCGCCTGGTGCGTCGAAGCGGTGGAGCGAAGCCGGATGTCCGTTTCCTTCTCGTCGGCTGTAACCGCTTCCTGATCGACGACATAGGCTCCCTTTGCTGCGTCGTGCAGCACATTGGCCAACGCGCGCCGCATGACGCGCTCGACCGTGATGCTCGCCCAGAGCTCACGCGGGGAAGTATCCCGCAAAAGAAGATCATCGAGATCATCGAGGCGGTCGCGCATTAGCGCGAACATGGCGTCGTTCGTCGAGGGCGGTATTTCGCCCAATCTGTCGAGGACGATGAACTCGGCTTCGCTCGCGGGTGTACCATCGGCCTCCCCTGCGGCCGTCTCTGCCGCCAGAGCCAGCGCCCGATCCTTGATATGCCGAAAGGCGGGGTCGCCGACCACGGAAAGCTTGGCACTCCAACCTTCCGCACCCGGTGCCGTCAGCACGGCGCTCAGGATGGCATTTCGCGCCCGCTCGGCGTAGTCGCGTGTGCCTGGAGTATAGCTACCTTCGTGATGCACATCGTCCTCGAGCCGGACGTGGCGGTAAGCGAGCCGGAGCATGCGTAGCAGGAGAGTGGGGACAAAGCCCGTGCCACGAAGGTCGATCCCGGCACCGCGATCACCGTCGAACAGGCTACCAAGGAGGCGCACGCCGGCGCCGATTGGAGCGATCTCAGCCGTCTCCAGACAGCGTTCCAACGCATCGACACCCGCCGCAGGCTGAAGCTGGAGAAGCGCGGAGAGCCAGATGTCGCCAAACGGTTCGGCTTCTGCCAAACGTCGTGTCGCCTCCGCCTCGACGAAACGACGATCGTCATCGCCGCCGCTCTTGATGAGGATTCCGACCGCTTGCCGGATGTGGCGTCCCGCAGGAGCACCATCCCCGGTGCTGCTTATTTCGCCGAGCCCCGCCAGCCAAGCGCGGATGCGGGGAACGAAGAGTACCGTGAGGATCGGTGAGGCGTGACCGACGTCCTGAAGCGTCACGGCGTAGCCACTGGAATCCATGTCTGCCAGCGACAGGCTGAGCTCTTGGCCAAGAACCCGATCGATTGCCGCCGGATGCTGGACCGCCAAGCTTTCGAGCCACGGTGGAAAGCCGCTCAGTTGCATCGGTACATAGCGACAGGCCAATTCAGCCTCGCTCTGCGTAAGGCGTTTGACCCAGTTCGGATCTTCGGCTTCGGCCGTGATGCAGGCGAGACCGAACTGCCATCGAACGAGGAAGGTATTTCTTTCTTCCTTCGGCCGCTCGCTTGCGAGGGTGGGCGTATCCTTCCGCCAAGCGGCCTTCATTGTCTCGCGGAGCTGATCTGCGACAGGTTTTCCGAACTGCTGTTCGATGAGACGCCGGTTCCAGCCAGTGGCGCGGCTTTCGCCGCCCGAGCGCTCGACCGCCCTCCAGAGATTCCATGCGGTGTTTTCGGCGCGCTCAGGATGGAAGACCGCATCCGGATCGCGTGCCACCTCGCGCCAGAACGCGACCCAGCTGCCGTGCGCCTTGGCCGATTTCCGCTCCGCTTGCCTCTTGCGTTTTGCACTTTCGGCTTCCCACCGCTTCATCTCCGGATCGTCGGGCCGCGGCCTCCTTCGCTCCTCGACGATGATGACCAGCCGTGGGGCATCGGCCACGATCAGTAGGAGATCATCAAGGAGGGCGGAGTGGTCGGATATTTGACGGTTGAGAAAAACCATCTCCGCCCAAAGCATCATCTCGCGATGTTCGAGAGGCGCGGCCGGATCGGCCAGGCGTCGGTGTACCCACTCCCCGTCCTTCGCATCGTCCAACACGATGCCCTTGTTGTGGGTCAGCTCGAACATCCGGTTGTAAGCGTCCTTCATGGGGCGAAGGGTTTCCAGGAGCGCGGCTTCGCTCCAGAAGCCTGTCTCGCGCGCTGCGGCGGGCAGTTCGTCGAGCGCCCGACGCAACTGCTCCGACGGCTTTTCGTCTGTGTATTCCCTTTTCGTCAGCCGCACCGCCAACAGCGCCGATCGCGTCCAGGCATCCGTTCGGACGCCTTCCGAGGCTTGGCGACAACATGCCGACGTCAGTGCCGGAAGAAGATCGGACCGCGCAGTTCTGAGAGGCGGATGGGCCCCGTCCTTCCACTTCAAGCTGTCGCTCACGAGATCGGAGAGCGCCTGTCGCAATCCGTCGAGATATTCCGGCGCGAGCTGGGCGTGCGTGATTTCCTGACGCAAACGATATGTGTAATCGCCAAGGCCGCTGCTGTCGTCGACGACGCGCGCGAGGATTACCTTCAGCCGCTCTATCGGCATATGTGTCGGGAACAGCTCGACAGTGGCGCGGCGCGCGGCCGCGGGTGGCCAGCGTTCGGCATCGTTCTCGAGCGACGCCGCGAGACCGTCTACGCGGGGATCGCCCAAGCGAAGAAGCGCTTCGATGGCGAGGGTGCGCTCATGGAGCGGCGAGTGCCCGTCCATGGCCGTGGCGTAGGTGAGATCTCCGCATTCACGCAAACGCCCGGCTGCGATAAGCCTCAGCAGCAGTTCCCGCACTTCGCTGTTTTCAATGCCTTGGTCCCATAGCCGCGAGACCGGGCCCGCCAGCTCCTCGGCCGCGAAGCGGCGAACCTGAATGGATGGGGTTTGCAGGCCCCTCCAGCCGCCGGTCCTGTGCCGTTCGACATAGGCCTCGAGCGCACGGCTGCGCTGAGCGATCGACAGCGATTGCGGGTCGCCGAAGTCCAGCACCACCGACGCGTCGAGCCGCACGAGGTCGTCGAGTATTGTCGGGTGCCAAGTTGCCAGCCAGGCCGCGACCGGGCGCATCGACGGACGCACCACCATTCGGCCTTGGGCGGTTTCCGCGAACAGGAGGCGCTTGATTCCCTTGATCGGCGCGCCTCGTGCAAGAAGGGCGTCAAGGCGCCTCGCTGCAAGAAACTCGACGACTGATCGATGATGAAATCGAACACGGCCGTAGCTGGCGAACCCGAAAAGCGGCCGCTCAAGCAATGTGGCCTGTGCCGCCGTGGTCCAGTCAACGAGGATCCTTGAAACATCGAGTGCCGGTTCGCTGGCCGTAACACGATCGGACTCGACACTGTGGCGAAGGGTCAGCCTTCGCGTCAGCATTGCGGCGAGAGCGAGCCGGCTTGCCCCTTCCACCGCGGCCTCCAGCGATAACTCCACTCGCTCGGGCCGATCGGTGCGCGGCTTAAGTTTGTATGCGATGTTCGATTCGACTTGGTCGAAATGCGATCGAATTCGGTGATGATCGCGCCAGTCGGCGCATAGCTCGATCAGATCCTGCGGTCGACCGGCGAATTCCTCGGCGTCGCGAATGCGAATATCTTCCAACAACGCGTCCGGGTCAGGGATTCCTTGTCCCACCGCGAAGATCCGCCGCTGCTCCTGCGACAGTGGCATCAACCCGACGGTCCGCCATGCCTTGGCTTCCTTTTGGCTATCGCCTCCGTCCGATTTGTCGCCACGCTCCATCATCATGTCGGCGAACGCCTCGGCCGTCGGCGCGGCGAGGGTCGGCGAAGGGATCGGCAACAATCGTTCGACCAAGGCGCGGTCGAACGGCACGGGCCGCGTTGTCACCACGATGCGAGCGCGAGCTAGCTGGCCGCCGAGCGCCTTGGCGAAGCGCTTCAGCGCGAGCTCGAAACTGCCGAGGGTCAGCTTCAGTTCGTCTATGGAATCGAGAAAGAACGTAGCGATATCGGACTGCGAGGCGAGCCAGCCATCGAACCGGGTCTCCTCTTCGGGAAGGAGCGCGTCTCGGAGCGGCTCCGTGGCCAACGTGGCAAGATCGAAGAAAAATGCGGCCTCGCCCATGGCGAGAAGGCGATCCCGCTGCTCCCGGCATTCCCGGGTCTTGCCCGCCCCTGCCTCGGAGATCAGCAACACGCGTGGCGAACACAGAATCTCATCCCAGCCAACTCCGCCAGCCCAACCGAATTTAGCTAGCGCCGACGCCTTCTCGATGTCGGCAACCTCGGCATCCGACAGATCGCGGAACGTCCGCTCGACCGACACGTAATGACTTGGGTCAACGGCCATGGGCTCAACTGGAGGCTTACGCCGCCTTCTCCAAACGTCCGGCCGGCGACTATCGCAAAAGCGCGGAGGTCAACACAACGTCCTTGGTGGACTCATACGGCGTTGGCCTGCAGCTTTTTCCTACCGTGCTTGCGCTCCAGTGGCCGTAGCCGCGTCGCAGCCGATCGTCACGCCGCCGTACTAGACTTTCCCGTTGGAACGTAACATCGCCGGCGTTCATCGCCCACGCAGCCTCAGCAGGGCTGCCCTAAAGAGACGTTCCAGCCGTCGGCTTGGGGCCAACGCCGGACCAACCGAGTGATCGCATCGACTGGCCGAGCCCGTCAGATCAGGGGCGCGCTTAGCAGCGACCAACCCTGGATATCCAGTACAAGAACCGTTACCCGATATGCTGTAACTTATTGATAAGCTGCCAAATTTAGGCGTTTTTTCGCGATAGATTCCAGTTTTGCACTCTTCCGCCTCCGTTTTTGGATAATGGAAGCGTGGTCAGCCTTGGCGCTTAAGCAGATCCCTGGGATCGACATTGAGGGCCTGCGCAATCTGACCGAGAACGGTGACGCTGGCTGACACGTCTGCGCGTTCAATCGCCCCGATGTAGCGACTGCTCAATCCCGCCCGCTCTGCAAGCTCTTCTTGTGTGAGCTGCCGATCGCGGCGAAGCCGTCGTAGGTTCGTCGCCATAATCTCTTTGAGATCCATGACGCGAAGAAGCCGGCGGAGGGAACGATCGATCCAGGAACGATCGTTCCTATTCGCAGAGCAGTGTGCTACGCAGCGTCATCGCCGGGGGAAATCCAGGGTGTATGACTGTCGCGCAAGAAACTGCTCGCCACCGCGAACCTTAGCAGTCGAACGGCAAGGGCAGGCCATCAGCCCCAAATCGCTCGGCCGACTATTCTAGGCTAGGGGACTTATCGGTGAGCGACTGGTACTATGAGAATAATGGCGAGCGGGGCGGCCCGATCAGCGCCGACGAGCTGAAGAGGCTTCATGCGACGGGGGCGATCAGCCCCACAAACCTGATCTGGACGGCACCGTTCGGGGCAGAGTGGCGAAGGTTCAGAGATACCGAACTTGCGCCGCCAAAGCCGGTTGGGCCGCCGCCTCTGCCTTCCAGGGAACCTCACACACTGCCACCGAAGCCGGACCAGTCGATACTGGCCACGGATGGTTTCCTCGACAGCGAGCTGACCAAGACGCTGATCGGCCGGAAGCAGGAGCACTACCTCGCAAAATGGCGGACACTCCTGGCGAAGGCCGGAGGGGATCCGGCGAAGGTGGTGCAGACGACCTCCTGGAACTGGACTGCGCTGTTCATTCCCTATGGCTGGCTGCTCTTCCGTAAGATGTATGTGCTGGGCGGCATCCTCCTGGCCGTCCAGCTAGTCTATGTGCTGCTGCCGGACAGCGTCCCCACCGCCGTCTCGCGCGCCCTCAGTCTCGCGACGATCGGGATGGGCGTCGTGGCCGCGATGTACGGCAATGCCTGGTACTTCGCCGCAGTCCGCAAGCGCTGGGATGCCCTTCGCCGGGAACCGGACCAGGCGGTGGCCCTGGAGCGGGCGAAGCAGACTGGCGGCGTGAATTGGGCAGCGCCCATCGTCGCCTTCGCGCTCGTCATAGCTGCGGCCGTGGGTCCCTATCTGGTCCGATGGGACAATGGCGAGGCGTTGGTGCGTGACGGCTATATGTCCGGGTACGCAAGCACAACCATTGGCAAAGCCGTTGCCGCCAGTTTCGACGACGCCAATTGGCGGACCTTCACGACCGATAAGGGCGCGAAGGTCATTGAGTTCACCGGGAAGATCAACGCGAGTCTCCATGCGAACGCCGTCGAGCGTCTCATGGCACCGGTCCACGAAGCGGCGACCGACAGCGATCTGAATGTCCGTTATGGCAGCTATGAGGGGCTGATGCCCCACTTTGAGACCGCGCTCGCCGATCTAAAGGCGAGGAATCGTCTTCAGATGCTTTGGGACAAGCACGGCTGTGAGGATCCGCCCGGAAAGCCGCCGACCTGCGACCTGGTGGCGGTGCAATTCACTCGGATACGTGAGGTGGTCGCAGCCTGGGCCGATGACGCCTATTGGCCGGTCGGCGAGCCTGTCTCGATCCAATGGACGGTCAATCCCGATGGACGCAGCTTCAGCCTAGCCAGCATGAACAGCAACGCGTGGAAGGGGAAGCCTTTCAGCGATCTGTTCGCGGTCATCTACGACTGACTGATCCTCACGCTCCAAAGCCCAATTCAATCGGATCACAAGAGGCCCCGCATGCGCATGCCCATCATCCTTGCCTCCTGCCTGGCGGCGACCATAGCCTCGGCGCAAACGCCGCGCATCAAGTGGCGCCAGATGGATTTCCCCGTCACGACGAAGGTAGAAGTGACGACACCAGACGGCCAGGTCGTGCTCGGCGACATCAAGCCCTTCTATCTCTGGGCCAAGACCAGCAAATGGTCCTGCACCTTCGACAACGCCGATCTCAGCTCAGGGCTCCAGACGCTGCAATGCCACGGCCCCTTCCACAAGGAGGCGTTCGTCTGGGACGTCGAATATCTGCCGGAGAAGGGCATACTGCGCTTCGACGAGGCGACCATCCCCAACTCGGGACACGTCGACAAGGAAACCGTCGGAATGACGCTTTCGGCGGTTTACGAGCTCAACAGGCGCTGAAAGGGCGACGGCGGCCAGCGACAGCTGCTGCCACGTTTGCTACATCTGTTTGCTACAATTTCCACTTGTCTCGTTCATCTGGCAGCTGTAACCGCCTGATAAATCTGGTGCTGCGAAACTGGCTGGGTATCCTCCCGCCCCAGCCAGCCCTGAGCTATTCGAAGCGCATTATTTGGTTTTATGACAAGAACCTAAGCTCTTCTTGCCGGCTTGGCCTGGTCTTGCGCTGCCGCCCCCTGACCTGTGTAACAAGCTGCGCAACATCGGAGTGCGCATCTGATGAATTCGGCGGTCGATCGCAGACCGCGCCACATCCTCTGGGTGAAACGCAAATGCACTCGTCGTGGCAGTCTGCGCGTCGAGATACCCTTTTGAGAAGATCGCGCTATCGGGCTCAGACGGCATGCCCGACGAGCGCGCCGATGCCCCAGGTCGCGGCCATGGCGAAGGCGCCCCAGAAGGTCACGCGGATCGTCGGCTTGACCATGTCGGCGCCGCCGATGCGCGCGCCGAGCGCGCCCAGCAGCGCAAGGCAGATCAGCGATCCGCCCGAGACCGCCCAGCTGATTGAGGCGGCGGGGACCGTGACGGCGATCGCCAGGGGGATGGCGGCGCCGACTGCGAAGGTGGCGGCCGAGGTCAGGGCCGCCTGGACCGGCCGCGCGATGGTGTGACCGGCGAGGCCCAGTTCGTCGCGCGAATGCGCGGCAAAAGCATCCTTGGCCGTCATCTGCACCGCGACCTCGCGGGCGAGCCCCGGCTCGACGCCGCGCGCGACATAGATCTGCGTCAGCTCGGCGAGTTCGGCCTCGGGCTGCTCGGCCAGTTCGCGGCGCTCGCGGGCCATATCGGCCTGTTCGGTGTCTGACTGCGAACTGACGGAGACATATTCGCCCGCCGCCATCGACATCGCACCCGCTACGAGCCCGGCCACGCCAGCGACCATGACCTCGTCGGCGCTCTTGGCGGCGGCTGCGACGCCGACGACGAGGCTCGCTGTCGAGATGATGCCGTCATTGGCGCCCAGAACGGCCGCCCGCAGCCAGCCGATCCGTTCGACGAGATGATTTTCGCGGTGGAGCGGATGCATGACGGCGGTCCTTCAGGTTCGTCGGAGGCGTCAGGCGCCGAGGCTGGAACGGCGGGTCTGCACAAAGGGCAGCATTCGCGCCAGCGTAGCATCCTTGAGCACGAGATGATGCACGATCGCCGCCAGCGCATGAACGCCGGCCAGGATCATGAAGCCATGCGCGGCGACCCCATGCGCGTCTTCGAGCGTCTTGGCCAAAGCGGTATCGAGCGCGACCGGCGAAGGGATGACGAAGGCCGAAAACAGGCCGACCACACGGCCCTTCGTCCAGGCTGCAAGGAGCCCGATCAAGGGCACAGCGATCATCGCGGCATAGAGGGCCAGATGCGCCATTCTTGCAGCGAGAGCCGCCATCGGCGTCGAGGCAAGCGCTGTCGGGGCAAGCGTCATCATGCGCCAGCCGACCCGCACGACCGTCAGCGCGAGCACCAGCACCCCGATCGATATGTGCAGCGTCAGCAACCAGACCCGAAAATCACCCTTTGGCAGCTCTTCGCGCACGAGGCCGATCGCATAGGCGGCGACGACCGCGAGCGCGATGATCCAGTGGAGGCTCATGGTGACGGGGTCGTAGCGGCGTGTCGGCATGCGATATGCCTTTCAAAGCATGGGATGATTGCGAGCAAGCAGTCAGTCGTCGTCGCCGTCCCGCGCGACGCGCTCCAGCGTTGAGGGATCGAACTTCGCCTTGACGCGGCGCCCCTCGGCATCGGTGGCGCGGACCTTGTAGCAACCGTCGTCGGTCTTGATCCGGCGTATGGTCCAGCCTTCGGCGCGCAGCTTTTCGACCAGCGCCTCGCGAGGCTTCCACTCCGCCATGGGAGCCGAACAGCGCTGGCCGGCGAGCGCGGGAGCGGCGATGCCGACGAGGATCGTCAGCGCCGCGATGGGCAGGATGCGCTTCATGGGATGTCTCCTCCCCGCATGGCGGCGGTGGCTCTTTCAACCATGCCAAGCTGACACTCACCTGAACGACCCTTGCCGTGGCGTTCAGCGGAATGTCAGCTTCGTGCCATAAGCGGGTTGCCGGTTCCGGAGGCTGCTCACGATATGCGCGTGCTACTCGTCGAGGATGACCCGATCCTGGGATCTGCCGTGCGCGACCAGGTCGCAGCCGACGGGCACAGCGTCGATTGGGCGAAGCGGCTGGCCGAGGCGGGCGACTTTGCCCGGCTGGCGCGCTACGACCTGATCCTGCTCGACTTGATGCTGCCCGATGGGCGCGGTCTCGATTTCCTGCGCAGCCAGCGACAGGCCGGCGACACGACTGCGGTGATCATCCTGACGGCGCGCGACCAGGTCTCAGACCGGATCGCGGGGCTCAATGCCGGCGCCGACGACTATCTGGTCAAGCCCTTCGACCTCGCCGAACTATCGGCGCGCCTGAGCGCGGTCGCGCGCCGCTATGGCGGCAACCCGAACCCGCTGATGCAGATCGGCGGGCTGACGCTGGATCTCGCGGCGCGCAGCATCGTCAGGGATGGCCGATCCATCGCTCTGACCGCGCGCGAATGGGCTTTGTTCGACGCTTTCATCCAGCGGCCGACCATGCTGCTGTCCAAGGCTCTGCTCGAAGAGCGGCTCTACACCTTCGACTCCGAGGTCGAGAGCAACACGATCGAGGTCTATGTCGGGCGCCTGCGCAAGAAGCTCGGCGCGGAGGTGATCGAGACCGTGCGCGGCATGGGGTACAGGCTGGGCGCCGCCACTCTGGCGGGATCCGGAAAGAGCCGGCCGTGATGCGCGTCGCCTGGCCGCCCAAAGGCAGCTTGCAGCGCCGGCTTGCGCTGGCGCTGACCGGCGGGGTCATGGCGCTGTGGCTCCTGGCGACGGTGGCCGCGGGCCTGCTGTTGCGCCGGGAGATCGACGAAGTCTTCGACAGCGCCTTGCAGGAGGTGGTGCAGCGCGTGCTGCCGCTGGCCTATCTCGAGATTCTCGACCGCGACGCCGATATTGATCGGGGCGCCCAGAGCATTGCTTCAACCGGCGCGCATCGCGAGTACATCACCTATGTCGTGCGCGATGAAGCCGGGCGCGTCCTGCTGCAGTCGCACGACGCCGATCTCACACAGTTTCCGCCGAACCCGGCGCATGGTTTCAGCGATGGGCCAAGCTCGCGGCTCTACACCGAGGTCGCGGTCAGCGGCACCATCATCGTGACGGCCGCAGAGCGCCCCGGCCATCGCCAGAAAGCGGTTCGCGATGCGATCAAGATGCTCGCCTGGCCGCTGATCCTGCTCCTGCCGCTCGGCATCGCCGGGACCTGGGTTCTGGTCGCCATTACCCTGCGCCCGGTCGCGGCGTTCAGGCACGAGATCGAGGCACGCGGCAGCGGTCATCTGGCGCCGGTGTCCGGCGCCCATCTGCCGTCGGAAATCGCTCCGGTGGCGGCGGCGGTGAACGCCCTGATGGCGCGTCTGCGCCGGGCGCTCGACGCCGAGCGCAGCTTCACCGCCAACAGTGCCCATGAACTGCGCACCCCGGTCGCGGCCGCGCTGGCGCAGACACAGCGTCTCAAGGCCGAGCTTCCCGAAGGCGCCGCCCGCGCCCGGACAGTTGAGATCGAGATCGCGCTCAAAAGGCTGGCGCGCCTGTCCGAAAAGCTGCTCCAGCTCGCCCGGGCGGAGGGCGCCGGTCTGATCGGCGAAACCCCGCAGGACCTCGTGCCGGCGCTGCGCCTCGTCCTGCACGACCTCGAGGCCGAAGGCGGGGCCGAGGTCGCGCTGCCGACAGGGGGCCGGCTCGTCTCGACACTGGATATGGACGCCTTCGCGATCCTGGCGCGCAATTTGATCGAGAACGCACTCAAGCACGGCGATGCCAGCCGGCCGGTGCGCGTGGCACTGACGGATGAGGGGCGCTTTAGCGTCGTCAGCCCGGGCCCGGTTCTGACACCGGAGATCATCGCCGGGATGACACAGCGTTTCGTGCGGGGCGCGACCAGGGCCGATGGCGCGGGGCTGGGACTCTCGATCGTGCAGGCGATCGCGCGCGGTGTCGGCAGCGAGATCGCGTTCATCTCGCCTGCATCGGGACAGTCGGACGGGCTCGAAGTCCGGGTGCAGCTCCCTGCAGCGAAGCTGACGGCCGGCTGAACGCCTTTCGCCGCCGTCTTCAGGTCGCTGTCAGCTTCGCGGCGCATCTCTTCTCGCATCGCTTCCGCTATCCGGAGAGTTGCCATGAGACATCTCGCACGCGCGCTCGCGCTCGCCCTTCCACTCGGCCTTGCCGGCGTCATCGCGCAGAGCGCCGTCGCCGAGGCGCGGCCCGTCCGCATCACCACGACATTGAAGCCTTATGGCGGCGACGGCGCCTATCTCGCGATCTACATCACCGATCCGCAGGGCAAGCTCCACAAGACGGTCAGGATCGCCGGCGGCAAGGCCAAATATCACAAGCATCTGAGCGCCTGGAACCGGCTCTCTGGCGGCAAGATCGACGGCACGACCGGCGCCAGTGTCGGCAGCGGGCAGTCGCTCGCGGTCAGCGTCGAGATCGCGGATGCGCTGTTCGATTCCGGCTACCAGATCCGCATCGACAGCGCCGTGGAGAACGAAAACGACGTTCCCGGCGACGCGGTTGCGCCGCTGACGACGTCCGGCGCGGGCAAGCCCGTCGCAGGGCGTGGCTATGTGAAATCCCTGACCTTCGACATGTGATCGGGACGAACGCTTCCCATGCTGCGCCAGATCCACTCCCTGCCCGGCCTTGTCGCCGCGCTGCTCGTCGCCGTGCTGGCGCTGACCGGCGCGGTCTTGTCCGTCCAGCCGGCACTGGAACGCTTCGCGGCGCCTTCGGTCGCCACGGGGACGATGAGCGTCGCGGCTCTGGCGGAAGCCGCGAAGGCGCAGCATGCCGAGATCGACAAGATCGTCAAAACCGCCTCCGGCTCGATCGTCGTCAGCTATTTCGAGGGCGACAAGGCCGGCGCCGATCTGGTCGATCCCGCCACAGGCCAGGCCATCGGCCCGCATTCGCCGTCCGCGACCATCCGCTTCGTCACCAACCTGCATCGCTCGCTGATGCTGGGCACGACCGGCCGCGTCGCCGCAGGCCTTGGCGCGCTGGCGATGGTTGTCCTAACCGTGACCGGCGCCATGCTGCTGGCTGCGCGCCTGGGCGGGTGGGCCGCGTTGCTGAAGCCGATCCGGGGCAGCGCCCGCCAGCGTTGGCATGCGCAGGCCGGGCGCCTCGCCATCCTCGGATTGCTGCTGACCGCCATGACGGGTTGCTTCCTGTCGCTGACCAGTTTCGAGCTGATCCCCGATGGCTCCGCCGATCCCGTGGCGACATCTTCCGGCAGTGGCGGCGACCGCGCCTCCGTCGGCAGCCTCGCGGCGTTGAAGGCGATCGACCTCGCCGATCTGCGCGAACTGGCTTTTCCCTATGCGGCCGACCCGACAGACACCTACAGGCTGACCACCGCGGCCGGCGTCACGCAGATCGATGCCGCCACCGGCGAGGCGCTGTCGTTCCAGCCGCATTCGACTGCCCGGCAGCTCTACGAGCTTATCTATAGGCTCCACACCGGCCAGGGCCTGTGGCCGCTGGGCCTGCTGCTGGGGTTATCGGCCCTGGCAGTGCCGGTCTTTGCAGTCACCGGCGCGATGATCTGGTGGCAGCGCCGCCGGTCGCTGCCTCGCATCGCCAGCAACAGCCCGGCGTCCACAGCCGACACGATCATCCTGGTCGGCAGCGAGGGAAACAGCACATGGGGTTTCGCGAAGACGCTGCACGCCGCGCTGACGCAGGCCGGGCACAAGGTTCATGCGGCGCCGATGAACGCGCTGGCGCCCACCTATCCGAAAGCCGCGCGGATGCTGATCCTGACCGCGACCTATGGAGACGGCACGGCGCCCGCGAGCGCCAGCGGCTTCCTCGCCAGGCTCGACCGCAGCGCGCTGAAACTGCCCGTCGCGGTGCTCGGCTTCGGCGACCGCAGCTTCCCGAAATTCTGCCGGCTCGCAGATGATGTCGCCGCCATCCTCGCGAGCAAGGGCTGGCCAGCGCTGATCGAGACCGACCACATCGACCGCCAGTCGGCCCAATCCTTTGCGCTCTGGGGCGACAAGCTCGGGACGGCGCTGGGGCACGGGCTCACGCTCGCCCATATCGCGGAACGGCCCCAGACCACGGCGCTCGAACTCGTGAAGCGCATGGATTACGGCGCCGAGGTCCAGGCCCCGACCGCCATCCTGACCTTCCGCCTGCCGGACGCCACGACCGCCCGCCCTTTCTGGAAGCATCTGTTCCCGGCGTCGCTGCCGCAGTTCGAGGCCGGCGATCTCGTCGGCATCCTCCCGCCGGGGAGCACCGTGCCGCGCTACTACTCGCTCGCCTCGTCGGCGCGCGAGGGCGTCCTCGAGATCTGCGTGCGCAAGCAGCCCGGCGGGCTGTGCTCGGGCGTCCTCAACGATCTGCCGCTGGGCGGGCGGATCGACGGCTTCATCAAGGCAAACCCGGCCTTTCGGCCCAATGCCAGCGCGGCCCCGCTGATCCTGATCGGCGCCGGGGCCGGCATCGCGCCGCTGATGGGCTTCCTGCGCGCGAACCGGTCGCATCGCGAGGCGCATCTCTATTGGGGCGGGCGTTCGCCGGCCTCCGACTACCTCTACCGCGACGACCTCGCCACCTGCATGGCCGACGGGCGCCTGACCGGACTGAACGCCGTTTTCTCGCGCGTCACGGACGGCGGCTATGTGCAGGACAGGCTAGCGAGCGATGCGCAGCATCTCGCCGCGCTGCTGCGGCGCGGCGCCCAGATCATGGTTTGCGGCGGGCGTGACATGGCTGGCGGCGTCTCCCAGGCGCTCGACGCGATCCTCGCCCCGATGGGATCGAGCATAGCTGCCCTCAAGGCGAGCGGGCTCTACCTCGAAGATGTCTACTGAACCCCGGGCGGCGCAGCGCCGCAGCCTCAGCGGGCCGACGATGGGCACGCGCTATTCGGCGGTCTTCTTCGCCTCCCGCGACCTCGACGAGACGAAGCTCGCGGCCGCTCTGCAGACGAGCGTCAATCGGGTCGACCGCCAGATGTCGACCTGGAAGCCCGAATCGGATCTGAACCGGCTCAATGACGCGGCCATCGATGTCTGGGTGCCGGTTCCCGCCGAATTGATGAGCGTCCTGCAGGCGTCCCTGCGGGTCGGGCGGCAGTCGCAAGGCGCCTTCGACATCGGCGTCGGCGATCTCGTCGGCGCCTGGGGCTTTGGGGCCCATGCCGCCATGTCCGGCAGCTCGCTGCCCGGCCCTGCCGTTTTGCAACCGGCAATCACGTCCGAGGCTCTCGAACTCGATCCTTACCTGCGCCGTGCCCGCAAACACGCCTCCCTCGCGCTCGATCTGTCCGGGATCGCGAAGGGCTTTGCCGTCGACGAGATGGCGCGCGTCATGCGCCAGTTCGCCCTCCCCGCCTGGCTGGTCGGAATCGATGGCGAGATGCGCGCGGCCGGTGTGAAGCCCGATGGCATGTCCTGGGCCGTCGCCCATGAGCGCCCGGTGCGGGGCGTGCGCGAGGCGATGGGCGTCATCGAGCTCGATGACCGCGCCGTCGCGACCTCGGGCAACTACCGCCATTATCGCGACATCGGCCCGCGAGCCATCTCTCACACCATGGACCCCCGGAGCGGCCAGCCGCTGGAGAACGGGCTGGCTTCCGTCACGGTGCTGGCGGACACATGCATGGAGGCCGACGCCTGGGCCACGGCCTTCCTGGTGATGGGCGAGGTCGCCGGGCCACGTCTGGCCCAGGTGATGGACATGGATGCCATCTTCGTGCTCGCGAACGGGACCATCCTGGGACGACCTTAAGTCGGTCAGCGTGCCATCAGATCGAACAGCAACAGCAAGAGGCTGCTGCTCAGCCCTGCCACCGGAACCCAGCCAGGACAGAGGAAAACGCCCGGCGGGGGCTCGCTTTCCTGACGCTTGATGCGGATCAGGGCGATATTGACGATGGCAAAGATGATGAGCGTGAATCGCGAGGTGAAATCGGCGAGCCCTGCCAGCGGCACCGACAGTGACAGGGTAAGGATCGCTGAAACGCCGAGCGCCGTCGCGAGAAGCGGTGTGCCGGTCCTGGAACTCAGCTTCGTCAGCACGCGTGGAAGATTGCCCTGCTCGGCCATGCCGTAGATCACGCGCGCGATCATGATCATGTGAACGATGACGCCGTTCAGGGTGGCGACCACCGCGATGGCACTCATGGTCACCAGCGGCAACCCTGTCTGCCTCTCGAAGACGAGCGCCAGGGGTGCCGAGGAGCGCGCCAGTTCCTCCGGAGGGACCGCGACGACCGCGATCCAGACCACGACCGCGTAGATGAGTGCCGTCAGGCCGAGCGTCAGGAACAGGGCACGCGGCAGCGTATGGCGCGGGTCTTTCATCTCCTCGGCAACGTTCACGAGATGCTCGAAGCCGATGAAGGCAAAGACGGCGATCAGGGTTGTGCTCGAGAGCCCGACCCAGGCCGACATGTCGTCGAAACCCGGCCACGCTTCCGGCAACCGCGTCAGCAGCATGCTTCCCGAACCGAAACCGGCGACGATGATCAAGACGAGGCCGCTCACCTCGATCAGAGTCATGATCCCGGCGAAGGTGACCGAATGAACTGTTGCAAGGCAGGCGATGAGACCCATCGCGAGAACGATCCCGGTGATGATCCACGCGGCCGGCAAGGGTATGAAAATCGCAACATAGCCCGCGCTGCCCACGCTGATCGCCGCGGCGGAGATCGTCGCCGTGAAGACAACGAGAAGGCCGATGGCAAGACTGAGCCAGCGCCGCTTGAAGGCCTTCTCGACATAGGCGGCCTCGCTCGCGCTGACGGGCATGCGCGTTCCGAGTTCGGCGAAGGTTGCCGCGGTAAAGGCCATGACGAGCGCCGCGCCCAGAAAGGCGAGCGGGGCATGCATGCCGCTGCGGCCTGCGGCCGTGCCCACCAGGACATAGATACCCGCGCCGATGGTGACGCCGAGGCCATAGAGGACAGCGTGCGCGAGCGTCAGCGTCCGGATGAGGCCGCGTGGAGCAGCGATGCCAGGCTGCATATCGTCGCTAGGCAAGGCGCGGCTCCTCGTGTCGGAACGGGATCGGGAGGCGGCTCTGGCGCGACGCAGAGCCGGGCCCGGCGCCGCGGGCCGGCACAGCCGATCTGGAGCAACCGCCGCAGGTCTGGGCTTTCAGGAGGCGCGCTTCAAGCGGAGAATCCCGGAGCCGATAAGACCTCGCTATTGATCAGCAGTCCGTCCGACACTCAGCCGCCGACCGCCGCCGCGCCTTCGGTCGCCCGCGCGCTCCTCGGCAGCCTCATTTTATCGGCGGCGGGCAGGAGCCGCGCCGAGTTGGAGATGAAGATCAGTTCGGACGAAACATGGATGAAGGCCGCCAGCAGCGGGTTCAGGAAGCCGAAGGCGGCGAGCGCGATGCCGAGCGCATCGACCGTGATCGTGCCGGCAAAGTTCTGCCAGATCACGCCGCGCGTGCGCTGGGCGATCGCGACGGTCTCGACGAGGCGCTCAAGGTCGTTGGCAAGCAGCACGATGTCGGCGCTCTCCTTGGCGACGTCCGTGCCCGAGCCCATCGCGATGCCGACGCTGGCCGCCGTCAGCGCCGGCGCGTCGTTGATGCCGTCGCCGAGCATGGCGACCTTGGCGCCCGACGCCACCAGCGCCCGCACACGCTCCAGCTTCTGCTCGGGCAGCATGCCGGCCTCGACCGTGCCAATGCCCAGGCTCGCGCCGACGCTCTCGGCCACCCTGGCGTTGTCGCCGGTCAGCAGGATGGTGCGGATCTTCATCTTGTGCAGGGCGGCGATGGCCGATGCAGCCTCGGGCCGAACCGCATCGGCTACGGCGAAGGACCCGGCATAGAGCCCATTGACCGCGACGCAGATCTCGGAGGAGACGACGTCGCCGCCCCGATCGATGGGAACGTCGATTCCTTCGGCCTGCAGGAGCTTGACGCTGCCGATCAGGATGCGGTCGGAGCCGAGCTGCGCCGTCACCCCGCGCCCGAGCGTATAATCGAAGCTGTCGGGCTCCGGCACCGCGATCTCACGAAGACGGGCCTCCGCGACGATCGCCTTGGCCAGCGGGTGCTCGGAGCGCAGTTCCGCCGATGCCGCCAGCTTCAACAGTTCGGCCTCCGTGCGGCCGGCCGCCGGATGGACGGTCGAGACCCGGGGTTCGCCGAAGGTCAGCGTTCCCGTCTTGTCGAGCACGATGGTGTCGATGCGGCCGAGCATCTCGAGATGCAAGCCGCCCTTGATGATGGCGCCGTTGCGCGCGGCGCGGCCGATGCCGCCAAGCACCGCCAGCGGCGTTCCCGCCGCGACGCCGCAGGCGCCTGCGACGATGATGACCGAGATCGTGTCGCGAATGTTGCCGGTGAGCCAGTACGTGACGATCGCTGCCGCGAAGGAGAAATAGACAAGGTAGCCCGCAAGCTGGTCGGCCAGGCGCTGGACCGGTGCGCGCGATTGCTCGGCGTTCTCGATCGCGTCGATGATGCGCCCGAAGCTGGTGTCGCGGCCGATGCGATCGACTTGGATGTCCAACGCGCCGGACTGGTTGATCGAGCCGGCAAAGACGGTGTCGCCCTCGCTGCGCTTGATGGGCATCGATTCGCCGGTGATGCGCGCCTGATCGACATAGGACAGGCCCGACTGCACCACGCCGTCGACCGGGATGTTCTCGCCGGGCGCCACCAGCACCCGGTCGCCGACGACGATCGTGTCGATCGGCACCAGCGAAATCACACCGTCCCGGCGCACGGTGGCCTCATGCGGCATCACGTCGATCAGGTCGGAGATGGCCGCGCGTCCGCGATCGACGGTGAGATGTTCGAGTTCCTCGGCGACGAGCACGAAGAAGGTGACGACCAGCGCGGTGAAGAACTCCGAGATCGCAGCCGCCGCCAGGATGGCGATCGACATGGAGAGCTCCATGGTCATCCGCCGCTCTTTGATGTTCTCGAAGGCCTCGCGCAGGATCGGCCAGGCGCCGAACAGCAGTCCCGCGATGCCGATCACGTCCCAGCCGGCGACGGGAGGGACAAGCTGAAACCAGACGAGCGCCGCCGAGATGGCGACGACCGCGACCCGCAGCAGTTCGACGGTTTCGACGTCATGACCGAACAGGCTGACGGCGCGCGGCACATGGCCCCCGAACCAGCCGGGCGACCGCCTCGCCTGCTCGGCCGCGCTGGCTGAGCAGGCGCGTTCGAAAGGGCGGGAGCAGGTGCAGGGCTGCGCGCTCTGCGGGCAGGTCGGCACGGGGCTGGGGGTCGCTGACATGGCGGCATCATCCTTGGCGCGGGAGGACCGCGCTGGCACGCCCTATCTAGTTTAGAAGTATTCTAATTTCAATCTGCACGATAAACAATGGTGGACGACGCTGCCGGAACCGACTCGGGAAAACCGGACAGCGGGCGTAGGCGGCGTCCCTGCCGACTTTTGTTCGGCACATTCTCGTTGACGTCGGGCGTGCCGATCCATCCTGCTCGGTTATCCAGACCGAGTGACGCACCGTGAGCTTCGTCGTTCTTGACGCTCCCGATTGCGGAGTGGGAGTAACCAAGGCTAATCCCACGAGGGGCTCTCCAGAGCCGCGAGCCGGAACGCGAATGCCGCCAGGAAGCGACCAGCCGGCCGGAGAAACAGTGCTGCTGTCCACCCTGGCGCATGGCCGCAACCAGGTGTTGCTGGCTGGCGCGATGTTGGGCTTGTCGCTTTCAGCTTTGGTGCTGATGGCGCCCTACGCATCCCGCCCCATGACCGACATGGTCGTTTTGCTGCCCGCCTACGCGGCTGCGGTGCTGGTGATCGAACTGATCACCTCCGCCTTTCTTCTGGCCCTGTTCTACGTGCAGCACTCGCGCGCCATTCTCATCCTGGCAGCCGGCTACCTGTTCTCGGGCACCTTGGTCGTGCCCTGGGTCCTGACATTTCCGGGCGTCTTCTCGGCGCTCGGCATTGACGAGGGCATCCAGAGCGCGGCGGCCTTTGCCGCGCTGAAGCGCTTGGGGTTTCCGCTCTTCGTCCTGGCCTACGCCCTGCTCCCGGACCGGCACATCGAGCGCAGAAGGGTCGCTGTTTTGATCCTGGCCGTGGTGGCGTCCGTGCTCGCCTTCGTCGCCGCGACGTCCTGGCTGATCCTTGTCGATGGCAGCCGACTGCCTTTGCCCTCGGCGTTCATGAAGGATGCGCTCACCCCCGGGACTCTCTGGCGCTTTATTCCAGCAGTCGCGATCGCGATGTATCTGGCGGGCATCGTCTCGTTGGCAGTCAGGCGCCGCACGATCCTCGATCTCTGGCTCCTCGTCGTCCTGGGTACGCTCCTGATCGAAATCATCCAGATCTCGTATCTCGGCGCCGGCATCCGCATGAGCCTCGGATGGTGGGCAGGACGGCTCTACGGCCTGGTCTCGGCCAGCATCGTTCTCATCGTGATGCTGTCGGAGACGATGGCGGTCTATGCACGTCTTGCACGCTCGATGGCGAGCGAAAAGCGGGCGCGACAGAACCGTTTGACGGCGATGGAGGCCCTTTCTGCGTCGATCGCTCATGAGGTCAACCAGCCTCTGGGCAGCATGGTCACGAATGCCAATGCCGGCCTGCGCTGGCTCGACAATCCCCAGCCGGAGCTGGACGAGGCCAAAGCTGCGATGCGCCGGATCGTGGATGAGGGCCACCGCGCCAACAAGGTCGTCTCCAGCATCCGCACCATGTTCATGAAGGGCACGCGGGAGCGCGCACAACTCGACCTGAACCGCCTGATCGAGCAGATCGTGCGGCAAAGTGGCGTGGAAGCCCGGCTCGGGCGGGTGACCGTCACGTTGGACCTCGACTGCGAGGTCCCCTTCGTGATCGGCAATGCCATTCAGCTCCAGCAGGTGATATCCAACCTGATCGACAATGCTGTCGAGGCCATGAGCACGGTGCCTGCCCGCCAGCGGCGTCTTCGCATGGCCACAAGCAGTATCGAGCACGGAGAAGTGGTGGTCAGCGTCGCGGACACAGGCGCGGGTCTGGACCCTGCCAATCTGGACCGGATTTTCGAGCCCTTCTTTACGACGAAGGCTGACGGAATGGGGATGGGCCTGATGTTCTGCCGCGCCACAGTGGAAGCCCATGGTGGCCGGCTATGGGCCGCGGCGAATGAACCACAGGGAACGGTGTTCAGCTTCTCGCTGCCGACCACCATGCACGAGCAAGCGGTGTCTGAGGCCGGCGAATGAATGCGGAAGCAGCAATCGTCTTCGTCATCGACGACAACCCGGCCATGCGCGCTTCGGTCGAGAGCCTGTTGCGCTCGGTCGGCCACGCCGTCCAATCATTCCATTCGGCACAGGACTTCCTGGCGGCCAAACGGCATGACGGCCCCGGCTGCCTGGTTCTCGACGTGAGGCTGCCGGGCTTGAGCGGCCTGGAGTTCCAGCGCGAACTGATCCGCATGGGCGCGGGGTTGCCGATCATTTTCATCACCGGCCATGGCGACGTCCAGATGTCGGTGGCGGCCATGAAAGCCGGCGCGATCGAGTTCCTCACCAAGCCCTTCCGCGACCAGGACCTGCTCGACGCGGTCCACAAGGGGTTGGCGATGGATGGCGATCGCCGTCAGCGGACGAAGGCGATCGACCAGCTGAGGGCGCGGTTCGAAACATTGACGCCTCGGGAGCGCGAGATCCTCCCGCTCGTGGCCAGTGGCCTGATGAACAAGCAGATCGCAGCCGCGCTCCAGCTCAGCGAGATCACGGTCAAGGTCCATCGCGCGCAGGTCATGCAGAAGCTGCACGCCACGTCGCTGGCGGATCTCGTTCGCATGTCCGACCGGATCACGCAGGCCGGCATCGGCGGTTAGGCCGGCGACACTTGCGCATAATTGCCGCGGGCCTTTGCCCGCTTCCATTCTGCCGGCGATAGGACGCGTGTCGCTGCCGGCGACGGTGCGTCATCCAAAGCGATCGCAACCATCACGATGCCAACATCTGCGCTGATTGTCGTCATCGACGACGATGACTCGGCAAGGGCTGCGATGGTCAGCCTGGTCGGGGCCATGGGCTTCGACACACGCGCCTTCGCGAGCGCATCCGCGTTCCTGACCTCTGATCTCCGGACCTGCGATATCCGGTCGGCGGCGGCGTGCCTGATATCGGACATCCGAATGCCGGGCATGAGCGGCCTGGAGCTCTATCGGACCCTGCTGGCATCCGGCCGTGCGATCCCGACGATCCTGGTGACGGCATACCCCGACGACACCACCAAGGCCCGCGCGCTCGAAGCCGGCGTCCATGGCTATCTCGCCAAACCCTTCGACCCCGAGGTTCTGCTGGCCTGCCTTCACGAGGCCCTGCGTGCGCGGCCGACTATCTGAAAGGTCAGGACGACAGACCCCAGCGCATAATTGCGCCGAGCCGAGCCAGGCTCCTACCAATCGCCATCCGACACGGAGATTCCAGATGGTTCAGGCGACGGCAACCCCAGGCAAGGGTCTTCTTGCTCCCACCGATCACACGCTGATCATGATCGATTTCCAGTCGCAGATGGCCTTTGCGACGAAATCGATCGATGCGGTCGCCTTGCGCAACAATGCCGCCCTGATCTCGCATGCGGCCGCCGGCTTCGGCGTCTCGACCATCCTGACCACGGTGGCCGAGAAGAGCTTCTCGGGTCCGATGTTCGAGGAGATCACCACGGCCTTTCCGGGACAGGCGCTGCTCGACCGGACCTCGATGAACACCTGGGAGGACGCAGCGGTCATTGCCCGCGTCAACGCCATCGGCAAGCCGCGCATCGTTCTCGCTGGCCTGTGGACAGGCGTCTGCATCGTCGGTCCGGCACTGTCGGCGATCGACCAGGGCTTCGAAGTCTTTGTCATCGCCGATGCCTGCGGCGACGTCTCCGACGAGGCGCATGAACGCGCGATGCAGCGCATGATCCAGGCCGGCGCACGGCCTATGACCGCTCTGCAATACCTGCTCGAACTGCAGCGCGACTGGGCCCGCACCGACACCTACGAGATGACCACCGGCATCGCCAAGAGGTTCGGCGGCGCCTACGGCCTAGGCATCATCTACGCCAAGTCGATGTTCGGGGCTTCCGAAGCGCACTGACCCGGCGATCGCCGCTTCCAGGCGGTCGACGTGCCCACGCTCCGTCATGCATGGCGACGTGATCAATCGACCTGTTGGCCTTCATCGAAAGCTGAACGGGCGCGGGGGCGCCGCGTCGGCTGCCTCGCAACCGCCGACCGTACCGGGATCACGCCATGAAACCCTACCTCCTCGCGCTCGGCGCCGGTCTCGTGGTCGGCGTCGTCTACAGCCTGCTCAATGTGCGCTCGCCGGCGCCGCCGGTGATCGCACTCGTCGGGCTGCTCGGCATCCTCGCCGGCGAGCAGATCGTGCCGATCGCCAAGCGTTTGATCGGTGGCGAGGGCCTGAGCATTGGCTGGCTGAGGCATGAATGTGGCGAGCATGTCTTCGGTGCCCTGCCGGCGCGGGCTGACGCCGAGACCGGGGCCTGCGACAAAGGCACATCGTCATGAACCCGACCCGCCGGCAGGCCACGCTGGGTGGAACGGCCGGCGCATTCTCGACCCTGCTGGGTGGAGCTTCCCCCGCCCAGACCTTCAGCCCCGGAGCCCGCGTCATGACCGCCGACCTCATCCTCGTCAACGGCCGCTTCACGACTCTGGACCGCAGCAACCCGAACCCGGAGGCCGTCGCCATCGCCGATGGCCGCTTCCTCGGCGTCGGCACGCGCGCCGAAATGCAGGCGCTCGCCGGCCCCACGGCGAGGACGATAGACCTCGGCGGCCGCCGCGTCGTGCCCGGCCTGATCGATAGCCACATGCACATCATCCGCGGCGGGCTGAACTACAATATGGAGCTGCGCTGGGACGGCGTTCGCTCGCTCGGCCAGGCGATGGAAATGCTGAAGAAGCAGGTCGCGGTGACGCCGCCGCCGCAATGGGTCCGCGTCGTCGGCGGCTTCACCGAGCACCAGTTCGCCGAGAAGCGCCTGCCGACGCTCGACGAGATCAACGCGATCGCCCCCGAGACGCCGGTCTTCATCCTGCATCTCTACGATCGCGCCCTGCTCAACGGGGCAGCGCTGCGCGCCGCCGGCTATACGAAGGACACGCCCAACCCGCCCGGCGGCGAGATCATGAAGGACGAGGACGGCAACCCGACCGGCCTGCTCCTGGCCAAGCCCAACGCCACGATCCTCTATGCGACGCTAGCCAAGGGTCCAAAGCTGCCGCCCGAATATCAGCTCAACTCGACGCGCCATTTCATGCGCGAGATGAACCGCCTCGGCGTCACCAGCGTCATCGATGCCGGAGGCGGCTACCAGAACTACCCCGACGACTACGCCATCATCGAGAAGCTGCATGCAGAAGGCGAGCTGACGCTCCGCCTCGCCTACAATCTGTTCACCCAGAAGCCGAAGGACGAACTCGCCGACTTCGCGGGCTGGTCGAAGCAGGTCAAGCCCGGCCAGGGCGACGATCTCTATCGCCACAACGGCGCCGGCGAGATGCTGGTCTATTCCGCCGCTGACTTCGAGGATTTCAAGGTCGAGCGGCCCGAGATGCCGCCTTCGATGGAAGGCGATCTCGAACCCGTCGTGCGGCTGCTGGCCGAGCAGCGCTGGCCCTGGCGCCTGCACGCGACCTATGACGAGACCATCAGCCGTGCGCTCGACGTCTTCGAGAAGGTCAACCGGGACGTGCCGCTCGAAGGCCTGCACTGGTTCTTCGACCATTGCGAGACGATCAGCGACCGCAATATCGACCGCATCGCGGCCTTGGGCGGCGGCATCGCCGTGCAGCATCGCATGGCGTTCCAGGGCGAGGATTTCGTCGAACGCTACGGCGCCAAAGCGGCCGAGCGCAGCCCGCCGGTCGCCCGCATGCTGGAGGCCGGCGTCAAGGTCGGGGCCGGCACCGACGCGACCCGCGTCGCCAGCTACAACCCCTGGGTCTCGCTGGCCTGGCTCGTCACCGGCAGGACGCTCGGCGGCCTGAAGCTCTATCCGCAACGCAACCTGCTCGACCGCGAGAATGCGCTCAGGCTCTGGACGCAGGCCAATACCTGGTTCTCGACGGAGGAGGGCAAGAAAGGCCAAATCGTCACCGGCCAGCTCGCCGACCTCGTCGTGCTCGACCGCGACTACATGAACGTGCCGGAAGACGAAATCCAGGACATCGAGAGCGTGCTGACGCTGCTCGGGGGCAAGGTCGTCTTCGGCGCGGGCGATTTCGCACCCATGAGCCCGCCCCTGCCCCCTGCCATGCCGGACTGGTCACCGGTGAGGACCTTTGGCGGCTATCAGAAGCGCGCGGCCGTGAATGACGACCGCAAATACGCGCTCATGGCGAGTTGTGGCTGCGACAGCGCCTGCGGCGTCCATGGCCACGGCCATGCTGCGGCACTTGGCCAGCAGGCGCCCGCCCGGGACGAAGCCGCTTTCTGGGGCGCGCTCGGCTGCTCCTGCTGGGCGTTTTGATCATGCTGAATCAAGCCCCCGCCTTGACACGCATGGCAGCGCGCTTCGCCACCCCGCCAGTCCGCTGGATCGCCCTGCTGGGCTTGTGCGCCGCCTATCTCCAGGGGGGCTTCAACAAGGCGACCGACTTCGCCTCGGCCGTCGTCGAGATGCATCATTTCGGCCTCTCGCCGGAGGCGCCCTTCGCCATCGCCGTGATCGCACTGGAGCTCGTCGCCTCGGTGATGATCCTCACCGGCATCGGTCGCTGGTTCGGCGCGCTGGCGCTGGCCGGCTTTACCCTGATCGCCACCTTCGTGGCGCTCCGCTTCTGGGAGATGGCCCCGCCCGACCGTTTCATGGCGGCCAACGGCTTCTTCGAGCATCTCGGCCTCGTCGGCGGCTTTCTGCTCGTCGCCTGGCATGATCTGCGCGAGCACGCGGCGGCATCGGACCAGCCATCATGAGCGATGCCACCCCCAAGGCCGCCGCTCCGGAAGCCGGCGCCTTCTCACCGCTGAAGCAGCCCGTCTTCGCCGTGCTCTGGGCGGCCACGGTACTCGGCAACACCGGCAGTTTCATGCGCGACGTCGCCAGTTCCTGGCTGGTGACGGACCTCTCGGCCTCTCCCGCGGCGATCGCGATGGTCCAGGCGGCGGCGACGCTGCCGATCTTCCTGCTCGCGATTCCCGCTGGCGTGCTGTCGGATATCCTCGATCGCCGGAAGTTCCTGATCGCCGTGCAGATCCTGCTCGCGGCTGTCAGCATCAGCCTGATGGCGCTCTCGCATCTGGGTCTGCTGACCGTCAGCTCCATCGTCGCCCTGACCTTCGTCGGCGGCATCGGGGCTGCGCTGATGGGGCCGACCTGGCAGGCGATCGTGCCCGAACTCGTGCCGCGCTCCGACGTCAAGAACGCCGTCGCGCTCAACTCGCTCGGCGTCAACATCGCTCGCTCGATCGGCCCGGCCGCGGGTGGTCTGCTGCTGGCGGCCTTTGGAGCGGCCGTCACCTATGGCGCCGATGTCGTCAGCTACGCCTTCGTCATCGCCGCGCTGCTCTGGTGGCCGCGCCAGGCTGGCGCCGACGATGCCTTGTCCGAGCGCTTTGCAGGCGCCTTTCGCGCCGGGCTGCGCTACACGCGGGCAAGTCGCGAACTGCATGTCGTGCTGCTGCGCGCAGCCGTCTTCTTTGCCTGCGCCAGCGCCGTCTGGGCCCTGCTGCCGCTGGTTGCGCGCGGACTGCTGGGCGGCGATGCGCGCTTTTACGGCATCATGCTCGGCTGCGTCGGCGCGGGCGCGATCGGCGGGGCGCTGATCCTGCCGACCCTGCGCAAGCGGATGGACGCCGACCAGTTGTTGCTCGGCGTTGCGATCGTCACGGCGCTGGTCATGGCGGCGCTCGCGCTCAGCCCGCCCAAGCCGTTGGCGCTGGCCGTCCTGCTCTTGCTTGGCGCGGCCTGGATCGTCGCCCTGACGACGCTGAACGGCGCGGCCCAGGCGATCCTGCCCAACTGGGTGCGCGGGCGCGCGCTGGCCGTCTACCTCACCGTCTTCAACGGCGCGATGACGGCCGGCAGCCTGTGCTGGGGCCTTGTCGCGCAGGAACTCGCCGTCCCCGTGACGCTGCTCGTCGGGGCAGGCTGTCTCCTGGTCGCGGGCGTCCTGTTCCACCGCGTCAAGCTGCCGAAGGGCGATGCCGATCTCGTCGCCTCCAACCATTGGCCCGAACCGCTGACGGCAGAGCGCGTCGAGCATGATCGCGGCCCCGTCCTGATCCTGATCGAATACCGTGTCGCCAGAGCCGATCGCCCGGCCTTCCTGCAGGCCCTCAACCGCCTCTCGGCCGAGCGCCGGCGCGATGGCGCCTATGGCTGGGGTGTGACCGAGGATGCCGCCGACCCCGAGGGTCTCGTCGAATGGTTCATGGTCGAATCCTGGGCCGAGCATCTGCGCCAGCACAAGCGCGTCTCGAAGTCCGATGCCGATCTGCAGCTCGAGGCCGTGACATTCCATATCGGCCCCGGCAAGCCGGTGGTGCGCCATTTCCTCACGCTCGACCCAGGCGCGGCGGGCACCTCGACACGCAACAAGGCCGCCTGAACGACACTCGGTCAAAGCGCCTTCAAACGAATTCGGTCCAGAACTCCGTCCCGTCATATCGGCGCGTCTGATTTTCAGAACGGGTCGAGAGGGCGTTCTGCCCGATCGGACTGGAGGAACAACGACGAAGCCTGTCAGAGGCTGGTCAAAAGCGATTTGATTGCAAGGGCTTGGCCAAGTCGGCGATTCAGGTCGGTATCCTCCCGTCCCAGCCAGCCCTCGCCGTTCAGGCCCCGTAGATGGGGAAGGCGTCGGTGAGCCTGGCCACCGTCGCCCTGGATGCCGCGACGACATCGTCGGCATGGCCGGTGGCCTCGGCATCGATCAGGTCGGCGATGATGTGTCCGAGCGTCGCGAATTCGTCTTCCTTCATGCCGCGCGTGGTGGCCGCCGCGACGCCCAGCCGCATGCCCAGCCAATCCGCCGGGCGCGGGCCGTCATTGGGGATCGGGTTCTTGTTCGAGGTGATGTTGGCGCGCGCCAGCACGACCTCGGCCTGCTTGCCGTTCAGCCCCTTGCTCGACAGGTCGAGCAGGACGATGTGCGTGTCCGTGCCGCCCGACACGATCCGGACGCCCCGGCTCATCAGCGTCGCCGCCAGCACCTTGGCGTTCGCCTTGACCTGCGCCGCATAGACCTTGAAATCGTCCCGCAGCGCCTCGCCCAGGCAGATCGCCTTGGCGGCCAGAACCTGGCTGTGCAGTGACCCCTGGACGCCGGGGAAGACCGCCGATTGCAGCTTCTTGAACCAGTCTTCCTTGTTGGTCAGGATCAGGCCGCCGCGTGGACCGCGCAGCGTCTTCGTGGTGGTGCAGGTCACGATGTCGGCATGCGGGAACGGCGAGGGATGCACGCCGCCCGCGACCAGGCCCGCGATATGGGCCATGTCGACCAGGAACCAGGCGCCGACCTTTTTGGCGATCTGGCCCATCCGCTGGAAATCGAGCTCGCGCGGATAGGCCGAGCCACCGGCGATCAGCAGCTTGGGGCGAACCTCTTCGGCGACACGTTCGAGCTCGTGATAGTCGATCACCTCGCTTTGCGGGTTCACCTTGTAGTTGTGCGCCTCGAACCAGCGGCCCGAGAGATTGCCCTTCATGCCATGCGACAGGTGGCCGCCGGCCGCCAGATCCAGCGACAGCACCTTCTCGCCGGGCTTCAGCAGCAGGAAGAAGACAGCGAGATTGGCCTGGCTGCCCGAATGCGGCTGCACATTGGCGTAAGCGCAGTTGAACAGCGCCTTGGCGCGGTCGATCGCCGCCTGCTCGACGACATCGACGAATTCGCCGCCGCCATGGAAGCGATTGCCGGGGTATCCCTCCAGCGTCTTGTTGGTCATCTCGTGGCCGAGCGCATCGAGCACGGCGCGGCTGACGATGTTCTCCGACGCGATCAGCTCGATCTGGTTCTGCTGGCGCTGGCGCTCGCCATCCAGCGCCCGGGCGACCAGCGGGTCGCGTTCATGGACGGGCGCGTTGAAGAAGGTGACCTGGTCAGAGGAGAAGGCCTGCGTCTGTTCGGTCATGACGTTCTCCGGGAACCTGCTGAGGATGCGCTGGAGAAGCCCTAGCTGCTCGGCTGATCCAGAAAAAGTTAATAATACTTGTCTCTATATCCAGTTTTGCTAATCATTTTCCGAGACGAAGCAGGGCTGGATCATGGACCTCGCGCGTTTGCGTGCACTCCGGGAATTGTCGTTTCGCGGCACCATGGCTGCAGTGGCCGAGGCGCTTCACGTCTCGCCATCGGCGGTGTCGCAGCAGATCGCTCTGCTGGAGCAGGAGGTCGGCGTCGCGCTGATCGAGCGTCGCGGTCGCGGGGTCCACCTGACCTTGGCCGGCCGCCACCTCGTCGAGCGGGCCGAGCGGATTTTCGCGGAAATCGAGTCGGCGCGCGCCGACATCGCCGAATTGAAGAAGGTGATCGCCGGCGAAATCCGCGTGGCGGCATTTCCCTCCGTCGCGGCGGCGCTGATACCGGCAACAGTGCGAGATCTGCTTCGGTTGCACCCCAACCTGACAGTCCAGTTCGACGAAATGGAGCCGGCCGAGAGTCTGGCCGCGCTCCGCAGTTGGCAGACGGATATCGCGATCATCGACGATCTCAACATCCCCAAGGGGGCGCTCGACCCAAATGTCGAGACGATTCCCCTGACGGAAGACGTCTTCAACGTCATGGTGCCGAAGAATCACCCTCTCGCACAACGCCCGACCGTGACCTTGCACGAACTTCGTAACGAGCGCTGGGCGATCGACACCGCGTCCTCGACCTATACGCGGATGCTGACCGCCGCCTGCCAGGCGGCAGGCTTCAATCCGCAGATCGTGGCGCGCTGCCGCGGTTTCGAGGTCACCGTTGCGCTGATCCGCGAGGGCTGCGGGATTTCGATGCTGCCCGGCCTGCGCGCGAGCCATGATCTCCAGGATGTCTGGGTCTGCAGGATCGTGCCCGAGATCCGGCGCCAGATCTCGCTCGCTTTTCGTCGGGGTGAGAAGCGCAGCCCCGCCCTGCAGGCCTTCATCCAGCAGATCGGCGTGCAGGTCGCAGCGGCTCCGTCTCCGGCCTCGTCGCCGTGACGGGCCCTATGCCCCCACCTTCGCCAGCACGTCGGCGCGCAGGAAGCGCTCGATGAAGAGCATGAACAGCACCGAGGGCACGAGCAGGATCAGCGCCGTGATCGAGGCGACCTGGTAGTTGCCGCCCATCGCCGCGTTGTAGAGCAGCAGCGGCAACGTCGTGACCTGCGGCACGCCGACGAAGAAGGTGCCGGTGAACTCGTCGAGCGATTCCAGGAAGACGAAGATGCCGCTCGCGATGATGCCCGGCGCCGCCAGCGGCAGCGTCACGGTAAAGAAGGCGCGCAAGGGCGTGGCGCCCATGTTGCGGGCGGCGAGTTCAAGGTCCTTGTCGACGGCGGCAAAGGCCGCCGCCGCGATCCAGACGGAAAACACGAGGCCATGCGCGGCATGGACCAGCACCACGGCGAAGACCGTGCCATTGATGCCGATCTGGTAGAAGATCCGGGCGACGTTGATGTAGATCGCGACCGACGGAAACGCCTGCGGCAGCAGGAACATCAGCATGAACAGCGCCCGCATCGGCAGCTTCAGCCGCGCCAGCGCATAGCCGGCGGGGATCGACAGCGCCAACGCGAAGACGACAGTCAGCACGGCGATCCAGACGCTGGTGCCGAGCGACACCATCGCGTCGCCGGTCGGCCGGAAGACCTGCTCCCAATAGCGCGTGCCATAGGTCACCGGCAGCTTGAACGGCGTATACCAGCGCTCGGCGACCGACCAGAGCGCCAGATTCAGGATCGGCCCGATCAGGACGAAGGCGAAGGCGGCGAGCAGCGAGACCGCCAGCACCATGCGCGCGGAGGAGGAGACGAGCCGGGTCATCGCGGTGCGCCCTCGGACATGCCACGCTTGAGGTAGAGGATCGCGGCGCCTGCCGAGATCAGGTAGGTGATGACGCCGAGCGCATTGGCCGTGGCGTAGTCCCCATAGGCGTTGATGCGGAAGGCCATGTCGACGGTCAGCATGGTCGGCTGCGAGCCCGACACCATCATCGGCACCGACAGCACCGAGAGCATCGTCACGAAGGACAGGACGAGCGCGACGAGCAGCGTCGGCATCACCTGCGGCAGCGCCAGCTCGAACAGGACGCGCGGCCGCGACGCCCCGAGATTGCGGCCGGCCTCCAGCGTCGCCCTGTCGATCGAGGCCAGAGCGCCGGCCAGCAGCAGCGCCACGAACGGCGTCTGCTTCCAGACGAAGGTGGCGATGATGCCGCGCCAGTCGAGGAAGCTCACCGCCTGCAGCGGCTCCATCAGCCCGAGCGAAACGAAGGTGTTGTTCATCAGGCCGTTCTTGGCGAGGAAGGTCCGCATGCACTGCGCGGCGACGATGAATGGAATGAACAGCGGCCAGCGGTATAGCGCCTTCAGCGTGCCGACGATGTAGCGGTTCTCGCCCAGCGTCAGCGTGCCCGCGATGACGATGGCGGCGAGCGCCGTCAGCGCGCAGGAGGCCAGCACGATCACCACCGTGAAGACGATGTCGGTGGAGTAAAGCTCGAACGCCTTCTCGAACCATTGCAGCGTGAACGACCCGTCAGGACCGCTGAAAGCCGAAATCAGCGAGAAGCACAGCGGATACAAAAACAGCGCGGCGACCAGCATCAGGCCGGGCGCGATCAGGATCAGCGCCAGATGGCGTTGGGAGAGGCTCATGCCGTGGCGCTTCTTGTGAGGGAAATGGCCCGGCAACGCGCCGGGCCGGAGGATGGCAAATCGGAGTGGCGCGCCACTGGGCTGCAAAAGCGCGCCGTCATCCCGGGCTTGACCCGGGATCCATCAAAGAGCGCACCGCCCGACGATGGATCCCGGAGCTCCGCTTCGCTGCGTCCGGGATGACGGTCGTGTTTCAGAGCGCGAACGCCACGCCCCTCAGTCTCAGTTCGAGACCTTCTTCTCGTAGCCCTCGAGGATGTCGTTGAAATAGGGCGCGATCGGGAAGGCCTTGCCGTTCTTGGCGAGATCGGCCGGGGTCACATCGACGAAGAGCTTGTCCCAGGCGGCCTTGTCGAGCTTGCCCTCGAGGTTCTTGGCGTCGATGCCCGGATACCAGTTGAACTTCTTGACGATGCCGTCGGCCTGGACCTGCGGCGAGGTGGCGAGCGCGATGAAGGCCTCGGCCAGCTTCTTCTGGGCGGCCTTGGCGGGCACGGCGTAATACATCGGCTGGCCAGGCATGCCGGGCGAGATCAGCTTGAGCTTCATGTTCGGCGGAAGCTTGCCGTCGGCCTGCCAGGAATAGAACATGTCGACCCAGACCGGCCCCATCGCGATCTCGCCGCGGTTGAGCATGTCGAGCGTGCCGGCATTGCCGGGCGTGATCGTGGCGACCTTGTTGAACTCCTTCAGATCGGCGAAGGCCTTGTCCCAGGTCGTCTTGGTGGCCGCGTCATAGGGGCCCTTCATCAGCTTCTCGGCATCGCCGCCGAAGGCATAGACCCAGCCGGCGACGAAGGAAACGCCGGACATGCCGCCCTTGATGCCGTTATAGCCGAACTGCTTGGGGTTCTTCTTGGCCCAGTCGGCGAGCTCGGCGAAGGTCGCAGGCGGTGCCTTGACCATGTCGGCATTGTAGGCGAGCGCGGTCTGCGACTGGAACATCGGGATCACGAAGCCCGAGACATCGGTGCCCAGCGCGTTCTTGGCGGCATCGCCGGTGGCGAGCTTGGCGGTCGCGACATTGGCGGTGTATTTGTCGAGCAGCCCATCCTTGACCATCTGGCCGGCGGCCTTCTGGTGGATCACGACGACGTCGAAATCGGTCGTGGCCGAGCCCTTCTGGGCGTCGAGCTTCTCGAGGATCTTTTGCGAGCCGGAATCGCCCGCGCCGGTCCCGACCGAGACGACCTTCACGCCGGGATGGGCCTTCTCGAACATCGGCCCGAGGAAATCCTTGACGTAGTCGACCATGTTCTGGTCGCCGGCGGAGGCGACGTTGAGGGTCTGGGCCGACAGCGGAGATGCCGCCATCAGCGCCGCGAGCGAGCAGGCAATCGTGAGAATACGCATGGGTTCGGACTCCTGGTTGGGTCGAAGTTCGTCAGGCGGCGATCCCGGCCTCGGATGCCGGGAAGATGTGGAGGCGCTGCAGCGGAATGCGCAGGCCGATGGTGGTTCCGAGTTCGTGGCGGTCGCTGTCGTCGACCGTGATCTGGCGGCCGGCGGCCTCGACGCGGTAGCGATAGACGCCGCCGGGATAGGCCCGCGCGGCGATCGTGCCGGGCACCAGCAGATCCCCGCCGGCGACGGCGTCGGCGGCGTCGAGCCTGGCGACATCGTCGCGGAAATAGGCGACGGCGTCCCCGGCCGGCAAAGTCGCTGCCGCATCCGCCCTGACCTGCGCCGACGCCTCGCCGGTGCTGAGCCGGGCGCCCTCCTCCGAGCGCTCGACGCGCAGCGGCAGGATATTCTCGGCGCCCATGAAATTCGCGACGAACGCGGTCGCCGGGCGGTCATAGACCTCCTCGGGCGTGCCGACCTGCGCGACCCGGCCCGCCTGCATGATGACGAGCCGGTCAGCCATGGTCATGGCCTCCTCGCGATCATGCGTGACATGGACGGCGGTGAGCCCGAGCCGCTGCTGGATCGCCCGGATTTCGTGGCGCATGACCATGCGGATCTTGGCGTCGAGATTGGACAGGGGCTCGTCGAGCAACAGGATGCCGGGGTCGATGGCGAGCGCCCGGCCGAGTGCGACGCGCTGGCGCTGGCCGCCCGACAGGGCCGTGACCTTGCGGTCCTCATAGCCCGAGAGCCCGAGGAACGAGAGCATCGAGGCGACCTTGGTTGCGATCTCGGCCTTGGAGGCGCCGCGCAGCTTCAGCCCGTAGCCGATGTTCTGCAGCACGCTCATATGCGGCCACAGCGCATAGGACTGGAACACCATCGCCATGCCGCGCTTCTCCGGCGGCAGCGAGGCGACATCCTGGCCGCCGACGATGATCGAGCCGGATTCGACCGGCACGAAGCCCGACAGCGAGCGCAGCAGCGTGGTCTTACCGCAGCCCGACGAGCCCAGCAGCGCCGTGAAGCTTCCCGGCGTGAAGTCGATGCTGACGCCGTGCAGCACCCGCGTGCCGCCATAGGCGACATGCAGATCGCGCACCGCGATGGCCGCGCCGCTTCGCAGCCCGCTGGGCAAATCCGTTGGCAAGTTGCCATCTCCCTGGTCGCGATCTTATGCGGAATGAATGGAATGCATCTTCCATTTCCGATACGCTTGGATCAAACATAACGCTCCGCAGCGACCGTGTGCAATAGGTTTGTGAACCTCTCATGACAGCGCCGATCCATTCCATCTGGCTGATGCCGGCAAGCGACGACGCCCTGCTGCTCGCGGGCCTCGTTTCCGGGCTCTCGCAGCGTTTCGGCACGCCGCTGTTCGCGCCGCATCTCACGATAGCGGGCGACACCGACAGGCCCGTGACGACGCTCGCCGCCGCGATCGGGGAAGCCGCAGGGAGGGTGGGGGCGTTTTCGGAAACCGTCGCGGCAATCGAGACCAGCGAGGCCTTCTTCCGCTCGTTCTATGCGCGCTTCGCCATCGCCGCGCCGCTGGCCGCTCTGAAGCAGCGGCTCGACGGGCAGTCGTCAGAGCCCTTCACGCCGCATGTCTCGCTGCTCTACGGGCCGGTCGAGGCGGGGCCGAAAGCGGCGGCAGTCACAGAGGTCGCGGCCTCGCTAGTAGGCCGGTCGATCCGCTTCGACCGCCTCTGCGTCGTGACTTCCGGCCAGGACGTCCCGATCGCCGACTGGCGCATCGTAGAGACGGCCTGGCTCTGAAACGCAACGTCATCCCGGACAAGCGGCGAAGCCGCGCCGCTCCGGGATCCATCGGAGGGCTCCGGAGCTCTACGATGGATCCCGGGTCAAGCCCGGGATGACGGCGGTGGTTCAGGCGACCATCACACCGCCCTTGGCAGTGCCTCCAAAAACCGCGCCGGCTCGCCCTGCGCCGGCGTGACGATCTCGGCTTCCCACATCACCTTCCGCCCACGCACGAAGGTGCCGACCGGCCAGCCGGTGACGGTGACGCCGTCATAGGGCGTCCAGCCGCATTTCGAGGCGCCCCAGGCGTTGGTGATGGTCTCCTTGCGCTTCAAATCGACGATGGTCAGGTCGGCGTCGTAGCCGGCCGCGATCCGGCCCTTGCCCTCCATGCCGAAGATGCGCTGCGGCCCGTGGCTGGAGAGATCGACGAAGCGCTCCAGCGTCAGCCGCCCGGCGTTGACATGGTCGAGCATGATCGGAACCAGCGTCTGCACGCCCGGCATGCCGGAATGGCTGGCGGGATAGGCGTGGTGCTTCTCCTCATGGGTGTGGGGCGCATGGTCGGAGCCGAGCACGTCGACGATGCCCTGCTCCACCCCCCACCAGATGCGCTGACGGTGGCTGTCGTCGCGGATCGGCGGGTTCATCTGGGCATAGGTGCCCAGCCGCTCGTAGCAGTCGGGCGCGACCAGGGTCAGATGGTTCGGCAGCACCTCGACGGTCGCGACATCCTTGTGATCCCGGAGGAACACCATCTCCTCTCCGGTGGAGATATGCAGGATATGCACCCGCGCCCCGGTCTCGCGCGCGATCCGCACCAGCCGCTTCGTGCAGGTCAGCGCCACCTCGGGCGAGCGCCAGACCGGATGGCTCGACGGGTCGCCGGTGACGCGCAGCGGCATGCGCTCGCGCAGCATGCCCTCGTCCTCGGAATGGAAGGCGGCGCGCCGGCGCGTGCGCTTCAGGATTTCGGCGACGCCGGCATCATCCTCGACCAGGAGGTCGCCGGTGGACGAGCCCATGAACACCTTGATGCCGGCCGCGCCCGGCAGCCGCTCCAGCTCCGGCACGTCCCTGACGTTCTCATGCGTGCCGCCGACCCAGAAGGCGAAATCGCAATGCATCCGATGCCGCCCGCGCGTGATCTTGTCGGCCAGTGCCTCGGGCGTCGTCGTTTGCGGGATCGTGTTGGGCATCTCGAACACGGTGGTGACGCCACCGAGCACGGCGGCACGCGATCCGGTCTCCAGATCCTCCTTGTGGTCGAGCCCCGGCTCGCGGAAATGCACCTGTGAGTCGATCACGCCGGGCAGGATGTGCAGACCGGTGCAGTCGACCACCTCGCCGGCCGAGGCGCGCGACAAATCGCCCAGCGCCATGATCTTGCCGCCGGTGATGCCGAGGTCGCGCTGCACGCGCCCGTCATGGTTCACCACCGTGCCGCCCTTGAGGATGACGTCGAAGGTTTGCGGCATGGCGGGTCTCCTGAAGCTGGACAATGATGCCTCAGAACCTCTCCGTCATCCCGGACAAGCCGCAAAGCGGCGCCGATCCGGGATCCATCATAGGGCTCGACGGTGCTCTACGATGGATCCCGGGTCTCCGCTTCGCTGCGCCCGGGATGACGGAGAGGTTCACGAGGCAGATGGACCGGAGTTAGCGGAAAGATCGCGCGGTGGCGAGTTGAGAAGACGGCGCGATCCGCCTACCTATCGGACACGTTCCGGAGACCACACCATGCCCGCCACCCACCTCATCGATCGCGGCGTCATCCGCGTCAGCGGCGAGGATGCACGCGACTTCCTGCAAAACCTCGTCACCAACGACATGGACGCGGTGACGGAAGACCGTGCTGGCTATGGCGCGCTGCTGACACCGCAAGGCAAGATCATCTGCGATTTCCTGATCGTCGCGGTCCCGCAGGGCGAGGGCGGCGGCTTCCTGCTCGACACCCCCCTGCTCCAGACGGCCGACCTGATGAAACGCCTGAAACTCTACAAGCTGCGCGCCAAGGTGGCGCTCGACGACCTCACCGAAACGACGGCGGTGATCGCCTCGACCGACGGCTCGCCCCTGCCCGGCGACGTGGGCGTCGTCTATACTGATCCGCGCCTGCCGGGCCTCGGCCAACGCGCCATGACCGACCGCGCCGGCGCCACTGCGTCGGCCGAAGACTGGCACGCCCGCCGCATCGCGCTCGGCATCCCCGATGGCGGGCGCGACTTCGCCTATGGCGACGCCTTCCCGCATGAAGCCCTGCTCGACCAGCTCGGCGGCGTCTCCTTCAGGAAGGGCTGCTATATCGGCCAGGAGGTGGTCTCCCGCATGCAGCATCGCGGCACGGCCCGCACCCGAATCGTGCCCGTCGTCTTCGACGGCGGCATCGCGGCCGAGACCGGCTCCGAGGCGATGGCCGGCGGCAAGGCGCTAGGCAAGATCGGCTCGGCCGCCGGCGGTCGCGCGCTGGCCATGCTCCGGCTCGACCGCGTTGCGGACGCATTGGCCACAGGCGAGCCCCTGCTCGGCGGCGGGCTTTCCTTCACGCTCGCCAAGCCCGATTTCATCCGCTTCCCCTTCCCCGGCGAGGCCGGCTTCGGAGCGGCCGCATGAACGAGCCCGCCGCAGCAAGCGAGGCGACCCCTTCAAGCGAGGATCGCGTCGCCATCGCCGGGCCGGATGGCAAATTCCGTTGCCGCTGGCCGGGCACGGACCCGCTCTATCTCGCCTATCACGACACCGAATGGGGCGTGCCAGAATATGATTCCCGCGCGCTCTGGGAGAAGCTGATCCTCGACGGCTTCCAGGCCGGCCTGTCCTGGATCACCATCCTCAGGAAGCGCGACGCTTTCCGCGCCGGCTTCGCCGGCTTCGAGCCGGAAGCGGTCGCGAACTTCACTGAAGCCGATGTCCAGCGCCTGCTCGCCGACCCCGGCATCATCCGCCATCGCGGCAAGATCGAGGGCACGATCAAGAGCGCGCGCGCCTATCTCGCCATCAGCGAGCGCGAGCCCTTCGCCGATTTCCTCTGGAAGCATCTCGACGGGCGCGTGCTGCAGAACCGCTTCCGCACGCAAGGCGAAGTCCCGACGCAAACCAGCATCTCGGAGGCGATGGCGAAGGATCTGAAAAAGGCCGGCTTCACCTTCTGCGGCCCGACCATCGTCTACGCCTTCATGGAGGCCTGCGGACTGGTCAACGACCACCTCACCGGTTGCTTCCGCTGGCAGGAATGCGCCGCGCTGGCGCGTGACCAGCGGCCCGCCGCCTGACCATGGCTCGACCTCCCGCCCCACCCCGCGCCTGGCAACGCATGCTGTCGGGACGCAGGCTCGACCTGCTCGACCCCTCCCCGCTCGATGTCGAGATTGAGGACATCGCCCATGGCCTCGCCCGCGTCGCGCGCTGGAACGGCCAGACCCAAGGTCCCCATTCCTTCTCGGTCGCGCAGCACAGCCTGCTGGTCGAGGCCATCGCCAATCACCTCAACCCCGATTGGTCCGATGCCTGGCGGCTGATGGCGCTGTTGCACGATGCGCCCGAATACGTCATCGGCGACATGATCTCGCCCTTCAAGGTGGTGATGGGCGACGCCTACAAGGCGGTGGAGACACGGCTGCTCGGCGCCATTCATCTCCGCTTCGGCCTGCCGGCCGCCCCGCCCGCGATGCAGAAGCGCAGGACCAAGGAGGCCGACACCATCGCCGCCTTCCTGGAGGCGACGCAGCTTGCCGGCTTCTCGCGCGAGGAGGCGCTGCGCCATTTCGGCCGGCCGCGGGCCCTGCCGCGCGACGTCACCGCGCTGCTGGCGCCGCTCGACACGCAAGCGGCGCAGGATCACTTCCTCGCCCGCTTCGCCGCGCTCAGCCCCGGCTGAGGGCCAGACGGCTCAGTGCGTCAGCCGGACCTGGCTGATCTCGCGCGCGATCTGCTGGAAGACCGGGGTCAACTGCGCGGCGCTGCTGACCTCGTAATACATGCTCGTATTGGTGGCGCAGTTCTGCAGCAGGGTACGGTCGCCGTTGATGACGCGCACCGTGTAGACCTTGATGCCGGCATCCTTGGCGGTCTGACAGGCCAGCGTCGTGCGGGCGTCGATCTGGCTGCCATTGGTGGTGAAGCGATTCTGCGTGTTCTCGCCATCCGTCAGCAGGATCATGTATTTCGACAGCCGCGGCGTCGCATAGGGACGCGCCTCGGTGAAGGGAACGCCCGGTGTCAGCGTCGCCATGCCCCAGTTCGCGCCGATCGTGACGTTGGTGTTGCCCACCGGCGTCATCGCGTTGATCGCATTCGTCAGCGCCGTCCAGTCCGCCGTCAGCGGCAGGATCGGCGCCAGCGTCGTCTGCGCGCAGAAATCGGCGGGGTAGAGCGTCGCATGGGCCGAGACGGACTCGTTGTCCTTGACGTCGTTGGGCTGATCGCGGTCGCTGACGCAGCCGGTCCAGGTCGATTTGGTGATCGGTGTCGGCGTGCCGCAGGTCTTGTTTCCCCATTTGTCGGTCGTGCAGTTCGGCTTGGTCTGGTCGAAGCGCAGCCAGCTCTCGTCCTTGAAGCCGGTCGAGACCTTGACCTGGGTGGCGAAGGGCACGACCGAGATCTTGATCTGGTCGGTCGCGAGCGTCGCATCCTTCATGATCTGGATCAGGTTGAGCGATGCCGCCTTCAGCGCCGTCATCTTATTGGACGACGCCATCGAACCGGTGTTGTCGAGCGCCAGCGCCAACTCGATCGTGTTCGTGCCCCAGGTCGACTGGGACTTGCTTTTGATGGTCATCGCATCCTGACCGATGAGCCGCGTCAGGCTGGTGTCGATATTGAGCTGCGCCTCGATGGCGATCGTGCGCGCCGTGCGGTCGATCGCGATCGTCGCGCTGGTGAAACCCTTGACGCTGTCGCCATGCAGGTTCGCCTTGATCCATTTGTCGATGCGGTTGCGCATCTCGGAATCCGACAGCTTGGTCGCGTCGCGCGCCGCCATCAGCGCCGCCGAGTCGACGGCCGCATTGAGCAATTCGCGAGCGCCCGAGGCGCGGGAGTAGTCGATCGTGGCCCCGGCCAGCCCGATCACGGGCACCATCGCGAAGCCGAACATCACCAGGACATTGCCGCGCTCGTCGGAACGCAGCGCCCGCCATCGTGCCCGCAGAAAGCCCGTCACAGCCATGGCCCGTATCCCCCGTAGCCTTTTCAGCCTCCAAGGACGCGCCGGCAGGACTTACATGCGACTGAAATCAATCTGTTAAATTTTCCATAACCGGCCCTTTTGCGGCTTTTCCGGGCATTTTCCGCCCGCCCCTTCTTGGAGCGGCAGCTCTCGCGCCGCCGCCCGACATGATTATTTCCAATTTGGCAAAGGTGATCTCGCGCTTTTCCGGATTTCGAGAAACCGGCTTCCGGCCCATAAGCGATGGCAAGACCACATTCGCCCTTCGCTCGACCAAGGAAATGCTCATGTCCCAGCCTTCCCTCACCCTGCCGAAAGGCGTCGTCGTCAAGGGCGCGCTCGCCGACCGCTATGACGAGGTTCTGAGCCATGACGCGCTCGCCTTCGTCGCTGAGTTGCAGCGCCGCTTCAACGAGACGAGGCTGCGCCTGCTCGCACTGCGCGCCGAGCGCCAGAAGCGCTTCGATGCCGGCGAGACGCCCGACTTCCTGGCGGAAACCCGCCACATCCGCGAGGGTGACTGGACCGTCGCCCCGATCCCGGCCGACCTGCAGGATCGCCGCGTCGAGATCACCGGCCCCGTCGACCGCAAGATGATCGTCAATGCGCTGAACTGCGGCGCCAAGGTCTTCATGGCCGATTTCGAGGACGCCTCCTCGCCGGTCTGGGCCAACATGATCGAGGGCCAGATCAACCTGAAAGACCGCTGGGCCAATGCGATCGACTTCACCGACAAGGTGACCGGCAAGGCCTACAAGCTCGGACCCAAGCCCGCCGTCCTGATCATTCGCCCACGCGGCTGGCACCTGCCGGAAGCGCATATCGAGATCGACGGCGAGACAGCTTCAGGCTCGCTGGTCGATTTCGGTCTCTATGTCTTCCACAACGCCAAGGCCGCGATCGCGGCCGGCTCGGGCCCCTATTTCTACCTGCCCAAGCTCGAAAGCCATCTCGAGGCGCGGCTCTGGAACGACGTGTTCGTGGCCGCCCAGAACGCGCTCGGCCTGAAAATCGGCACGATCAAGGCCACCGTCCTGATCGAGACCCTGCCGGCCGCCTTCGAGATGGACGAAATCCTCTACGAATTGCGCGACCACATGGCCGGGCTGAACTGCGGCCGCTGGGACTACATCTTCTCCTTCATCAAGAAGCTCGCCCGCAACCCCGCCTATGTCCTGCCGGACCGGTCGCAGGTCGTGATGACCAAGGCCTTCCTGAACGCATATTCGTTGCTGCTGATCAAGACCTGCCACCACCGCGGCGCCTTCGCGATGGGCGGCATGGCGGCGCAGATCCCGGTCAAGAACAATCCGGAGGCCAATGCCGCCGCCTTCGCCAAGGTCAAGGCCGACAAGGAACGCGAGGCCGGCAACGGCCATGACGGCACCTGGGTTGCCCATCCCGACCTCGTCCCCGTCGCCATGGAGGTCTTCGACCGGCTGATGCCGCAGCAAAACCAGCTCGGCAAGCTGCGCGAGGATGTGCAGGTGAGCCGCGCAGACCTCCTCGAAGTCCACGAAGGCACGCGCTCGGAAGAGGGCTTCCGCGAGAACATCCGCGTCGGCGTTCAGTATCTCGAAGCCTGGCTGCGCGGCCGCGGCGCCGTGCCGATCTACAACATGATGGAAGACGCCGCGACCGCCGAAATCAGCCGCGCCCAGATCTGGCAGTTCGTCAGCTACGGCGTCGAGGTCGACGGCAAGACCAAGGTCACCCCCGATCTGTTCAAGCGCTGCCTGACTGAAGAGATGGAGCGCGTGAAGAGCGAAGTGGGCACCGAGAGCTACGACAAGGGCCGCTTCCCGGAAGCCATCGAGCTGTTCTCGAAGCTGTCGCTCGCGCCGGAGTTCGAGGATTTCCTGACCGTGCCGGCTTACGGGAAGCTGTGAGTTTGAGGGTGTGAGGAGGGCGCCGCCGCGAGGCGGCGCCTTCTTTGTTTCAAGCCTGCTGTTGGTCCTTTCCGGACTTCAATCATGTCCGCTGCGGGGCGTCTCGATTCACGAGCGAACCCACGGTGAGGCCATGATCCACGTCGCAATGGTCAGCCTCATACCTCGTGTCAGCCACTGGCTCGATCTCGAACGGACGCTGAGGCGGCCGAGCCGCCTTGTCGTCAGCGCAAGAGGTTCGGGGGCAGCGGCGGCTCCGCATTGAGCAGCGTGATCGTCACCCGTCGGTTCGGCGGGAGGTAGGGATTGTCGGGGAAGACCGGCTCGGTATCGGCGCGTCCCACCACGGAGAAGAAGTGGTCGCTGGGGAGCCCGGCACCCGACAGGATATCGCGCACGGCGAGCGCGCGCCCGGTGGTGAGGCTCCAGGGTTCGGCGGCCCCCACCGAGCCCGGGCGCGCGGCGGCCGTGTGACCGGTGACGCGCAGGCGGTTGGGCAGCCGGCGCAGGGTGGGCGCGAGCGCCTCCAGCACACGACGGGTGCGCTCGTAGGGGTCGACCGAGCCCTCGCGGAACATCGAGCGGCCGTCCTGGTCCACCAGCGAAACGTCCACCCCCTCCTTGGTCGGCTCGATGACGATGTTGCGCGACAGCTCGGCAATTTCGGGCATGTTCTGCAGCGCCTGCCGGATGCTGGCTATGGCGCTGTGGTTGGCCTGCTCGGCGGCCGCGCGGCTGACCTCGCGGTCGCGGGCGTGGCCCCACCAGCCCGGGCGCCCGTCGTCCTGCGCGGGGGTCCCCGTCGCCGCGTCGCGGGGCGCCGACGACTTGGCGCCTGACTTGTCCAGGGCGGTGCCCATCAGGATGCCGCCTGCCCCACTGGCCGTAGGACTCGTAGCCCCCGGCGCGAAGTATTCCGCCAGGCCGTTCTTCTGCTCCTGCGTCGTCATGCTGATCAGCCACATCAGCAGAAAGAACGCCATCATCGCGGTCACGAAGTCCGCATAGGCGATCTTCCAGGCCCCGCCATGGTGCGCGTGAGCGGCCTTCTTGACCTTCTTGATGATGATCGGCTGGAGGGGCTTGTCCATCGAGATCCTGCTGGAGATCGGTCAGATCTAGGCGGGCAGAGCGGCGGTTGCCGCTTCGACTTCGCTGAAGGTCGGGCGGACGTCGGTCATCAGCGCCTTGCGGGCAAATTCGACCGCCATCACCGGCGGCTGCCCGCTGATATGGGCGAGGAGACCCGCCTTGAGTGAAAGGTAGTACTTGGCTTCCGCCTCGAAGGTGCTCTTGAGCGACGCCGCCATCGGCGCGAAGAAGCCGTAGGCGACGAAGACGCCGAAGAAGGTGCCGACGAGCGCTCCGCCGATCAGATGTCCCAGCACCTCCGGCGGCTCCTTGATCGCGCCCATCGTCTTGATCACGCCGAGCACGGCGGCAACGATGCCGAGCGCCGGTGTTCCGTCGGCCAGCGACTGCATGGCCGAAACGATACGCTCCTGCTCCTGGTGGTGCGTCTCCAGTTCCTCATCCATGAGAGCGTCGATTTCATGGACGTTGTTGGCGCCCAGCGTCACCATGCGCATGTAGTCGCAGACGAACTCGACCGCATGATGGTTCGCTGCAAAAGTCGGAAAGGCATTGAACAGCGTCGACTCGTGGGGATTTTCAATGTGCTGCTCGACCGCGAGCAGGCCCTTCTGCTTCACGAGCTTGTACAATGAATACTGCATCCCGAGCAGTTCGACATAGCACTCCTGCTTGTACTTGGAGCCCTTCATGATCGTGCCGAACATGCCGGGCACGGCCTTGAGCACCGGCCCGGGGTTGCCGATGATGAAGGCGCCGATCGCTGCACCGAGGATGATGACGAACTCGAACGGCTGCCAAAGGACCTCGAGGTGGCCCCCCATAGCCGCATAGCTGCCGAAGACGCAGACGAAAACGATGATTGAGCCGACGATCAGCCGCATGGTTTGCCACCCTCGCTCCGCGGCAGGTACAGCCCGCGCGAAGCCACTACTGGTCCGACGAACTAACCGATCGGGGTTAACGGCGAGTTCAAAGCCATGGGGCTCCAGAATTGTATGCGTCGTCCTCCGACCATGGCCCTGCGCGAGGAACTCGCCGGAACGGTCGGCGGCATCACGCCTTCGCCCCATGCCCAAGTGGATGCGACGAGGCGATGAGCCGAAGTGGCGTCGAAACGGCGCGCGGCACCGGATGGCGCTCGACCCGCCCAGCGCGGCCAGGGGTCGTCAAATCGCCGACGAGCGGAGCGCCACGGGGCGTGCGGCAGGTGGCTCGATCCTGTGGCGCCGCTGCCTGGCTCGATGGAAGCGGCCTTATGCCCCGCGCCTCGCGGCGCTCCGCTGCCCCTCGCTTGGCAAACCGAACGCGGTGACGCCGGCGGAAGGACATGGCGCGCGCGTCCCTTCGCCCCCCGCGGGAGAGGGCAAGGTGCCGCCGCGCACCTTACGGCGCCGGCGCCACCGTCAGCGTCATCTGGGCGCGGCCGATGCGGCCTTCCTTGTCGACGGCCTGGATCTCGATGATGTGCTTGCCCGGCGGCACCAGCACGGCGGGCGCCTCGATGCCCTGTGGCGTGATGAAGGCCTTGACGCGGGCGGTGACGTCGAGCGCCGGCTGGCGGCGGTAGATCACCTGCACCTTCTCGGGATCGACCGGCACGCCGTTGCTCGGCAGGAACTTCACCGCCAGCCGCAGCGGCTTGCCGGCGACGCCGGTTCCGAGCGTGCCTTGCGTGTCGACGCCGGGGCCCCGCGTGAGGTTGCGCGTCGGGACGCCCGTCGCGTCGGGCGCCGGCGGTCCGGCCTCCTCACGGGTGATGAGCTGGACGGGCTCGGCGGCGCGCGCGGGCGCCGGCGCCATCAGCAGGGCGCAGGCGAGGAGAGCAAGCAGGAGGCGGCAGGCGGTCGGCTGGATCATTGCGGTCACTTCAATCCCAGGAGGCCGGCAATCAGGCCGGCGGCGACGGACAGGACAGTGCTGGCCATGAGGATGGTGGTTTCGATCGTCTTCAGCGTTTCGAGCGGCAGTTTTCCGTGAACGGACGACAGGCCCTGGCGCAGTCCCGGCAGCGAAGCGAGCCCCTTGGCACTGAGCGCGGCCTGCGACACGCGCAGCAACAGGCCGGCGAACAGCGAGGCGCCGATGCTCAGCGCATAGAACATCGTTTCGCGCCAGGCGGCGACTCCTTGTGGCAGCACGGGGATGTTGTCGCTCCAGCCCAGCCATGCGTTCATTGCCGCGACGGAAAAAATCGCGAAGGCCAGCGCGACCGCGATGTCGATCTTCGCCAGCCGCGGGCGGACGCCGAGATAGAGCACGCCCGTGACGAAGGGCACGACGATCGAGGCCGTCCGCAGCACCCAGAGCGGCAGGTCGAGCCACATAACCACCGTGCCATAGGCGGCAAGCAGGACGAGGAAGCCGAGCGGCAGCGCCCAGAGCCGGCGGGATGGCGGCGGCGCCAGCGCCGCTTCCGCCGCATCGGCGGCGTCGGCCAGCGCGACGTCGTCCGGTCCAGGTGCACCCGCTTGGCCCGTCATGGGCGCAGGCGCGGCCTCGGCCTTGAAGCGGCGGACCTCGTCGAGCGCCTGTTCGAGGGAGGCGCGCGCCTCCTCCAGCCCGGCGAGGCGGCGCTCGGCGGCGTCGAGCCGGCGCAGCAGCGGCAGCACGGGCGTCAGATCCCGCCCGCAGCAGCGGCAGGAGATCGCGCCGGGGTTGAGCTGCGCGTCGCAATAGGGGCAGACGAGGTGTTCCGTCACGGCGTTCTCACAAGGCCCGTGAAAAGGCGCAGGCTCAAAGCCACAACTTCAGGTCGCGTGCAAGTCCGCCGCAGGCCGCTACAAGGTGGAGCGAGACGAACAGGGTAATCCACCGATGAGCCAGCCCGCCTTCTCCGCCCGCCTCGCGGCCGCCGTCGAGCGCTATCGCGCCGAAATCGCTGGCCCGCGCGAGCATCTCTCGCTGCTGCGCTGGCAGATGGCGCAGGGCCATGCGCTGGACTCGCGCGACTGCTTCCCCGGCCATGTGACGACCAGCGCCTATGTGCTCTCACCCGACCATGCCCGCATCCTGCTGATCGACCATGTCGTGATCGGCCGCTGGCTCCAGCCCGGCGGGCATTGGGAGGATGCCGCGACCTTCGCAGCTTCGGCCGCGCGCGAGGCCTTGGAGGAGACCGGCGTGCAGGGGTTGCGGCTGCATCCCTGGCACAATTCCACCGACCTGCCCTTCGTCATCGACAGCCATGACGTGCCCGGCAAGCCGGCGCGCGGCGAACCCGCCCATGTCCATCACGACCTGCAATATCTCTTCCTCGCCGATCCGGCGGCGCCGCTCGTCGCCCAGATCGAGGAGGTCCATGCCGCCGCCTGGAAGCCGCTGGCTGAACTCGCCGACATCGCCCCGCTCGGGCTGGAACGGATCAAGAGCCTGACGCTGCCCGTATGAGGGCTGCGGCGTCGCGGCCGCGTTGACGGCTCCGGCCGGGCATCCTAGAACGGCGGAACGATACTCCACCCCAGTATCAGGGCGCCGATGCCGCATACCCCCGAGGAAAAGAAGCGCGCCGTGACGCGGCTCAAGCGCATCCGCGGCCAGGCCGATGCGCTGATCGCCGCCGTCGAGCGCGGCGAGCCCTGCGGCGCCCTGCTGCAGCAGCTCTCGGCCCTGCGCGGCGCCGCCACCGGGCTGATGGCGGAGGTGCTGGAAAGCCATCTGCGCGAGACCCTGCTCGGCCAGGCCTGCGGAGATCAGAACGCCCACGACCATGTCCCGGCGCGCGAGCCGGCCGAGATCGGCGAGATCATGCGCGTGATCCGCCCCTATCTGAAATGACCCGAGAAAACGAGGAAGGAACCGCCCGATGAAAACCCGCGCCGCCGTCGCCTGGGAAGCCGGCAAGCCGCTCACCATCGAGACCATCGAAATCGGCGGCCCGAAGGCCGGCGAGGTGCTGGTCGAGGTCATGGCCACCGGCATCTGCCACACCGACGCCTACACGCTGTCGGGCCTGGATTCGGAAGGGAAATTTCCCGCGATCCTCGGCCATGAGGGCGCCGGCATCGTCCGCGAGGTCGGCGCCGGCGTCACCTCGCTGAAAGCCGGCGACCACGTCATTCCGCTCTACACGCCGGAATGCCGCAGCTGTAAGTCCTGCCTGTCGCGGCGCACGAACCTGTGCACCTCGATCCGCTCGACGCAAGGGCAAGGCGTGATGCCGGACGGCACCAGCCGCTTCTCCTGCGATAGCGGCGAGATCTTCCACTACATGGGCTGCTCGACCTTCGCGAACTTCACCATCCTGCCCGAGATCGCGCTGGCCAAGGTCCGCGAGGACGCCCCCTTCGACAAGATCTGCTATATCGGCTGCGGCGTCACGACCGGCATCGGCGCGGTGATCTACACGGCCAAGGTCTGGCCCGGCGCGAATGTCGTCGTTTTCGGACTCGGCGGCATCGGCCTCAACGTCCTCCAAGGCGCGCGCATGGTCGGCGCCGACAAGATCATCGGCGTCGACATCAATCCGGCCCGCCAGGAGATGGCGCGCAAGTTCGGCATGACCCACTTCATCAATCCCAAGGAGATCGGCAACGACAAGGTCGTGCAGGCGATCGTCGATCTCACCGGCGGCGGTGCGGATTTCTCCTTCGACGCCACCGGCAACACCGACGTGATGCGCCAGGCGCTCGAATGCTGCCATCGCGGCTGGGGCGAGTCGATCATCATCGGCGTCGCCGAGGCCGGCAAGGAGATCGCCACCCGCCCGTTCCAGCTCGTCACCGGCCGCGTCTGGAAGGGCACGGCTTTCGGCGGCGCGCGCGGCCGCACCGACGTGCCCAGGATCGTCGACTGGTACATGGAGGGCAAGATCAACATCGACGACCTGATCACCCACAAGCTCTCGCTCGACGAGATCAACCACGGCTTCGACCTGATGCATGAAGGCAAGTCGATCAGAAGCGTGGTGGTGTACTGAGGCGCCGTTCTTCCGCCTTATCCATGACGCACTGAAACACGGCGTCATTCCGGACAAGCCGCGCAGCGGCGCCGATCCGGAATCCATCGGAGGCCACAGTTCTCTACGATGGATTCCGGGTCTCCGCTTCGCTGCGCCCGGAATGACGGCGGAGGGTGCAATCCGCCCTAGAGAAAGGACACCCCATGGAACTGCTCTCCGCCTCGAAAGCCTTCGGCGGCTCGCAGCGCGTCTATCGCCATGACAGCGCGGTTTGCGCCTGCCCGATGACCTTCGCGATCTTCCTGCCGCCGCAGAGCGAGGACGGGCCGGTTCCGCTGCTCTGGTATCTCTCGGGGCTGACCTGCTCGCACCAGAACGTCATGGACAAGGGCGAGTATCGCGCCGCCGCCGCCGCCAACGGCATCGCGATCATCTGCCCCGATACCTCGCCACGCGGCGAGAGCGTGCCCGACGAGCCGGGCAACTGGCAGTTCGGCTCGGGCGCCGGCTTCTATCTCGACGCGACGCAGGAGCCCTACGCGAAGAACTACCGCATGGAGAGCTATATCCGCGACGAGTTGCCCGACCTCGTCTCCCGGCATTTCCCGGTCGACATGGGCCGGCAGGGCATCTTCGGCCATTCCATGGGCGGCCATGGCGCGATCACGCTCGCACTCAAGAACCCGCAGCGCTACGCCTCCGTGTCGGCCTTTGCGCCAATCGCCCAGCCTTCGACCGCCGGCTGGTCCCGCCCCGCTTTTGAGAAATATCTCGGCTCCGACGAGCGCAGCTGGCGTCCTTACGATGCGACGCTGCTGATCGCCGACGGCCATCGGCTGAAGGACCTGCTCGTCGATCAGGGCACCGCCGACGGCTTCCTCGATGAGGGCCTGCGGCCGCAGCTTCTGGAGGTCGCCTGCGCCGCCGCCGGCATCCCGCTCGAACTGCAGATGCGCGACGGCTACGACCACTCCTACAATTTCATCTCGACCTTCATGGCCCAGCACATCGCCTGGCATGCGCAGCGGCTGGTGAAGGGCTGAGCCGTCCTCCGGGAACGCCGCCGCCTGCCGGACGTTGAGCCCTCCGATCCGCTCGGGTCAGGGGGACTTCGTCATGGCATCACGTTCCGAACCGCTCACCAACCGCACGCTCTTCACCCGCCTCTCGCAGGCAACTGCGCGCTGGGCCGGCAAGCCGCAGACCTTTGCCGTCGCGGTCTCGGCCATCGTCCTCTGGGGCCTGTCGGGGCCCTTCTTCGGCTTCAACGACACCTGGCAGCTGGTGATCAACACCTCGACCACCATCATCACCTTCCTGATGGTGTTCATCATCCAGAACAGCCAGAACCGCGACACCGCCGCGATGCAGATCAAACTCGACGAGCTGCTCGCCAAGGTCGAGGGCGCACGTCAGGAACTGATGGATCTGGAAGAACTCGACGAGGAGAAGATCGAGGGCATCCGCAAGGAGTTCGAGAAACGGGCCCGGGCGGCCCGCGAAGGCCACCCGCTCGCCGAGGCGCAGGGCTGAGGCCGCGCGGCTTTCACACCACCGCGGTCAACCCGCCATCGACCATCAGCAGATGGCCGTTGACGTAGTCCGAGGCCGCCGAGGACAGGAAGATCGCGGCGCCGACCAGTTCCTTGGTCTCGCCCCAGCGCCCCGCCGGCGTGCGATTGCAGACCCAGGCCGTGAAGGCCTCGTCGGCGATCAGCGCCTTGTTGATCTCGGTGGTGAAATAGCCCGGCCCGATCGCGTTGGCCTGGATGTTGTGCTTGCCGAGTTCAGCGGCGAGCCCGCGCGTCATCATCTTCACCGCACCCTTGGAGGCGGTGTAGGGGATGATCGTGGCCCGTCCCAGTTCGCTCATGACGGAGCCGATGCTGATGACCTTGCCACGCCGACGCGGCACCATCCGCTTCGTCACGGCCTGTGTGACGTAGAACACCGAATGCAGGTTGGTCGCCATGACCTCGTGCCAGCCCTCGACCGGAAATTCGGTGAAGGGCGCGCGCTTCTGCATGCCGGCATTGTTGATCAGGATGTCGATCGGCCCGACCCCGGCTTCGATCGCAGCCACGCCCGCCTCGACCGCGATAGGGTCGGTGACGTCGAAGGGAGCGACCGAGACCTTGCGCCCGGCCGCCGAGATCGCCTGCGCCGCCCGCTCCAGCTTGGCCTTGTCGCGACCGTTCAGCACGACATGCGCGCCGGCCTCCGACAGGCCCTCCGCGATGGCAAGGCCGATCCCCTGGCCGGAGCCGGTGACGAGGGCGACCTTGCCCTCCAGGCTGAACAGCGACAAAGACATGGCCGATCCTCGCTTGAGACGATGCGTGCGCGGCAGTTTGGGTTTGCGCCCGTGCCGCCGTTTTCGGTAAGCATCTTTCAAACGATTAGACAATGAATCGATTAGAGATTGGAGGAGCGGCAACAGCCCCCCTCTCACGGAGAAGCAGCCATGCGCGCCGTCGTCATCCATGCCGAGAAGGACCTTCGCGTCGATGAGGTCGCCATCGGCGAACCCGGCCCGCAGCAGGTCCGCGTGAAGATCGAGGCCGGCGGCATCTGCGGCTCCGACCTGCACTACTACCTGCATGGCGGCTTCGGCACGATCCGGGTCCGCGAGCCCCTCATCCTCGGGCACGAAATCGCCGGCCGCGTCGAATCGGTCGGCGCCGAGGTGACGCGCGTGAAGGTCGGCGATCGGGTCGCGGTCAATCCGAGCCGCGCCTGCGGGCATTGCCGCTATTGTCAGATGGGCCAGCAGCAGCACTGCACCGACATGCTGTTCTACGGCAGCGCAATGCGTTTCCCCCATGTCCAGGGCGGCTTCCGCGAGATGCTGGTCGTCGAGGAGCGGCAGGCGGTGAAGGTCGCCGACCATGTCACGGCGGCCGAGGCCGCCTTCGCCGAGCCGCTCGCGGTCTGCCTGCACGCCGCCAAGCGCGCCGGCCCCCTGCTCGGCAAGCGCGTCCTTGTCACCGGCTCGGGCCCGATCGGCATCCTCGCCATCGTCGCGGCGAAGGCTGCCGGCGCCGCCGAGATCGTCGCGACCGACGTGGTCGACGGCCCCCTGCTGACGGCGCTGAAGATGGGCGCCAGCCGCGCGATCAACGTGATGGCTGAGCCCGATCTGCTGAAGGCCGAATACGGCGCCGAGAAGGGCGCCTTCGACGTGATGTTCGAGGCCTCGGGCAACCAGCACGCGCTGACGGGAGCCTTCGACGTGCTGCGATCAGGCGGAACCATCGTCCAGATCGGCGTCGGCGGGAATTTCACCCTGCCGATGAACGTCGTCGTCGCCAAGGAATTCGACCTGCGCGGCTCGTTCCGCTTCCACGAGGAGTTCGACTGGGCGGTGGCGATGATCGGCTCGAAGACGATCGACCTCTCGCCACTGCTGACCGCGACGCTTCCCGTGGAGCGCGCGATCGAAGCCTTCGACCTCGCCGCCGACAAGTCGCGGGCGATGAAGGTGCAGCTCGCCTTCGGGTGAAGCTACGGACTCGACCCTCACCCGCGCCGTCATTCCGGACAAGCCGCGAAGCGGCGCCGATCCGGAATCTATCGTAGGGTTCGGTGGCCTCCGATAGATTCCGGGTCTGCGCTTCGCTTGCCCGGTATGACAGCGCGGGGATGGTCGGCGACCAAACCCACGACCCCATCCTCGAGCCATCTACGATCCGTCACAAATCGTGAGAAGGCGGAAACCAATTCCCGCTATAAAACGCAGCCGGAACAGGCTCAGCGCCCGGTTGGACAAACACGACATGACACGCAAATATTTCGGGACCGACGGCATCCGTGGACGCGCCAATGGCGTGATCACGCCCGACCTCGCCCTCAAGGTCGGCCAGGCCACGGGCCTCGCATTCCACCGCGGCGACCACCGCCACCGCGTCGTGATCGGCAAGGACACCCGCCTGTCAGGCTACATGATCGAATACGCCATGGTCGCCGGCTTCACCTCGGTGGGCATGGACGTGATGCTGCTGGGGCCCATGCCAACGCCGGCGGTCGCGATGCTGACGCGCTCGATGCGCGCCGATCTCGGCGTGATGATCTCCGCCTCGCACAACCCTTACGAGGACAATGGCATCAAGCTGTTCGGCCCCGACGGCTACAAGCTCAGCGACGAGGTCGAGGCCGCGATCTCCAAGCTGATCGATTCCGACCTGACGCCGCGCCTCTCGACCTCGCCTGCGCTCGGCCGCGCCAAGCGCATCGAGAGCGCCCATGCGCGCTATATCGAGTTCGCCAAGCGCACCCTGCCGCGCAACATGAGCCTGGAAGGCCTGCGCATCGTCATCGATTGCGCCAACGGCGCCGGCTACAAGGTCGCACCCGAAGCGCTCTGGGAACTCGGCGCCGAGGTGATCTCGATCGGCGTCGATCCCGACGGGTTCAACATCAACAAGGATGTCGGTTCGACGGCCCCCGACGCGCTGATCGCCAAGGTACGTGAATTGCGCGCCGATATCGGCATCGCGCTCGACGGCGACGCCGACCGCGTGCTGATCGTCGACGAGCTCGGACAGGTCGTCGACGGTGACCAGCTCATGGCCGTCATCGCGCGCAGCTGGCAGGAGGACGGCCGCCTCTCGCAACCCGGCGTGGTCGCAACCGTGATGTCCAATCTCGGGCTGGAACGCTATCTGGCGGGCCTTGGCCTCAGCCTCGCCCGCACCGCCGTCGGCGACCGCTATGTGCTGGAGCACATGCGCAGCCACGGCTTCAATCTCGGCGGCGAGCAGTCCGGCCACATCATCCTCTCCGATTTCGGCACGACCGGCGACGGTCTCGTGGCGGCGCTGCAGCTGCTCGCAGCCGTCAAGAAGCAGGACAAGCCGGTGTCCGAGGTCTGCCACGCCTTCGAGCCGCTGCCGCAAATCCTCAAGAACGTCCGCTACAAGCAGGGCCAGCCCCTGAAGGAAAAGCCCGTCGTCAGCGCCATCGAGGCGGCCCGTCAGATGCTCGGCGAAAGCGGCCGCCTCGTCATCCGCCCCTCCGGAACCGAGCCGGTGATCCGCGTCATGGCCGAGGGCGACGACGCCGACCTCGTCATGCGCGCCGTCGACGACATCGTCGATGCTGTGACCAAGGCGGCGGCCTGACACACTCGCCTCTGCTCTCGACACGAAAACGAGTCATCCCGGACAAGACGCGTCAGCGGTGCCGATCCGGGATCCATGCCTGAGCCCTGATCGGAGAGGTTCCGGCATGGCTCCCGGGTCTCCGCTGCGCCACGCTCGGGACGACCGCGCGATCACGGCGCAAGGCAGCGTGCCCCGGGCACGCGTTCCCGCAACATCCGGAACCCCGTCCAGCGCCCCCCGCACGTCAGGGCGGCATGCTCCATTAACGTCTCGGCAAGTATTCGGACGAATTTCAGACTTTCTTGAGGTTAATTGTCAAGGTTAAGGCTCGCTTAAGAAATTGCGGGCATGGTTGTCCTGTCGGTAACTCGCATGGGCTGCGTTCTTGGCGCCGTGCAAACTCGAGGGACACTGCCATGGGCAGCCTGAAAACTTTTGCGCTGGCAGGCGCCTTGGCGCTCGGGGCATCCGCCGCCACCGCCGCCGATCTCGCCTACCCGCCGCCGCCCCCCCCGGAGCCGCTCGGCCTGAAGGGCACGATCAGCAGCGGCTTCTATCTGCGCGGCGACATCGGCGTCGGCTCGCAGTCCTATGACGAGCTGGACGTGAAGCTGAACGGCGGCCCGGTCATCGCCACAGCCGGCGTGACCTCCTTCACCACCATCAAGCCGGATCGCGGCTTTGCCGCCTTCGCGGGCGTCGGCGTCGGCTATCAGTTCAACAGCTACCTGCGCTTCGATCTGACCGGCGAATATCGTGGTGCTTCGTTCAACGGCCGCGACCAGCTGACATACAACAACGGCGGGACGAACCAGACCAACGTCTACCGCGCCGACATCGCCACCTTCGTCGGGCTGGCGAACGCCTATATCGACCTCGGCACCTGGAACTGCCTGACGCCCTATCTTGGCGCCGGCATCGGCTTCGCCAGCCACACCGTCAATGGCCTGAGCGACAATGGCATCAACCAGAACGTAGGCGCCCAGTTCGGCAACGTCTCCTATGCCTACGGCAACTCTGCCAGCAAGACCGATGTGGCCTGGGCGCTGATGGCGGGCGTCTCCTATGACGTCACCTCGAACCTCAAACTCGACATCGGCTACCGCTACCTGAACATGGGCGATGGTCCGACCATCGGCCTCGGCGGCGCCAACGGGCTCCTGACCAACCCGAGCTCGTCCGTGCGCTTCAAGGGCATCGACAGCCACGACGTCCGGATCGGCATGCGCTGGAACTTCAGCGATCCGAGCTGCTGCGGCCCGGTCGAGAGGCCGATCGCCTACGCGCCGGCCCCGACCGTCCGCAAGTACTGAGCCCGACCACAGACGATCCCGACAGCGCGGACCCCGGTCCGCGCTGTTTTCGTTTGGCGCAGTCGCAACGCCTCAGCGCAGCAGCGAATGCCCGGTCATCTCGGCCGGCTGGGCGACACCGAGCAGCGCCAGCAGCGTCGGCGCAACATCGGCGAGGCGTCCATCGGCGAGCCCTGCGGCCGCGCTGCCGACGACCATCACCGGCACAGGAAACGTGGTGTGTGCGGTGTGGGGCTCCCCGGTCACCGGATCGACCATCAGCTCGCAATTGCCGTGGTCAGCCGTCACCAGCATCGCCCCGCCCGATTGCGCGATCGCGTCCGCGATGCGCCCGAGCCCGGCATCGACCGTCTCGACCGCCTTGATCGCCGCGCCGAGCATGCCGGTATGGCCGACCATGTCGGGGTTGGCGAAATTGAGCACCACGAGATCGTAGCGGCCCGACCCGATCGCCTCGACGGCACGGTCGGTCAACTCGGGCGCCGACATCTCCGGCTGGAGATCATAGGTCGCGACCTGCGGCGAGGGCACCATGACCCGGTCCTCGCGCGGATAAGGCGTCTCCTCGCCGCCGTTGAAGAAATAGGTGACGTGCGGATACTTCTCCGTCTCGGCCATGTGGACCTGTGCGAGGCCCGCCTTCGCCACCGTCTCTCCGAGCCCGTTGGCAAGCGTCTGCGGCGCAAACAGCGCCGGCATGACCGGGTCGAGTTCGGCACTGTAGGAGGTCATGCTGACGGCCTTCGCCAGCAATGGCCGGCGCGGCCGCGCGAAGCCCGTAAAATCCGGGAACAGAACCGCGTCGAGGATCTCCCGGATGCGGTCGGAGCGGAAGTTGAAGCTCAGCAGACCGTCGCCATCGCGCATGCCGGCATAGCCGCCGATCACGGCAGGCTTGATGAACTCGTCATTGATGCCCTGCGCATAGGCGTCCGCAATCACGGCCTGGGCGTCGGCGAAAACCCGCCCTTGCCCCATCACCATCGCCTGCCAAGCCTGCTCGACCCGCTCCCAGCGGTTGTCACGGTCCATCGCGAAATAGCGGCCACTCACGCTGGCGATCACCGCCTGCGGCGGCAGGGCCGCGATGAAATCGCGGACGAAGCCGGCCGCCGATCGCGGCGGCGTGTCGCGCCCGTCGGTGAAGATGTGGACGCGCACGGGAATGCCCTGCCCCACCAGGACATGCGCCAGCGCCACTGCATGGTCCTGATGGGCATGGACTCCGCCGGGCGAGACCAGGCCGAGCAGATGGCAGGCGCCGCCGCTGGCCTTGAGCGCATCGACGAGCCCGGAAGCCGCCAGAGCCTGCGCGATCGAGCCGTCCTTGATCGACTGGTTGATGCGCGGCAGATCCTGCATCACGACCCGGCCGGCGCCGAGATTGAGATGGCCGACCTCCGAGTTGCCCATCTGGCCCGGCGGCAGCCCCACATCGAGGCCAGACGTCTTCAGGAAGGCGCGCGGCGAGGCGGCCCAGAGCCGGTCGAAATTCGGCGTATGCGCCAGGCGCACGGCGTTGTTCTCAGCGTCCTCGCGCCAGCCCCAGCCATCGAGGATCATCAGCATGACGGGGCGCAGGGACATGATCGACCTGTGAACATTCGTGACAGCCATTGTGCGAGTATCATGCCCCCCGGTGCGCATGCGAGTGCTAAGAAGGCTGGCGAGACCCGTGGGGAGAGCACGCATGACGATCAAGGCCGTGGTTTTCGACGCCTATGGCACCTTGTTCGACGTGCAGTCCGTCGCCGGGGTCACCGATGCCGCCTTTCCCGGCCATGGCGAGGTCATCACCCAGATCTGGCGGTTGAAGCAGCTCGAATACACCTGGCTGCGCGCTCTGATGGGCCGCTACGAGGATTTCTGGACGGTCACGCAGAATTCGCTCGCTTACACGCTGGAGACGCTCGGTCTTGCCGCGACGCCCGAGCTGATCGCGAGGATCGCGGAAGCCTACGACGCGCTGGCGCTCTATCCCGAGGCGCATCAGGCGCTCGAGCAGCTCGCGCCCTTGCGCTTGGCGATCTTCTCAAACGGCAGCGCCGCCATGCTGAAGCGGCTGGTCGCCCAGGCCGGCATCGACGGCCTGTTCGAGGCCGTGATCAGCGTCGACGAAATCGGCGCCTACAAGCCCGATCCGCGCGGCTACCGGCATGTCGAGACGCGGCTGGGACTGGCGCGGGAGGAGATCCTCTTCGTCTCGTCGAACGGCTTCGACAGCGCCGGCGCGAAGGCCCATGGCTTCCGCGTCGCCCGGATCGCGCGCATCCCAGCGGAGACCTTGCGACGGGAACTCGCCGACGCCGGTACGATCGGCCCGGGCCTGCTGTTCAAGGCGCTGCGGATGCGGCCCGAGCAGCTTGGTTTCGATGCGGATGTGACCATTGCCGCTTTGACCGATCTCGTCTCCTATGCCGCCCGCGACAATGGGTCCCAAGAGTGATCCGTCGTACAGCCCGCCTTCGCCCGAGGAGCATCGCATGATCAAGTTCTATTACCACCCCTCGCCCAACCCGGCGAAGATCGCCCTGTTTCTCGAAGAGGCCGGGCTGCCCTATGAGATGGCGCCGGTCGACACCCGCAAGGGCGAGCAGTTCAAGCCGGATTTCCTGGCGCTCAACCCCAACGCCAAGACTCCGGTGCTGACCGACGGCGACGCCACGATCTTCGACAGCAACGCGATCCTGCTCTACCTCGCCGAGAAGACCGGCCAATTCCTGCCGGAGAACACGCCCAAGGCCCGCGGCGAGATGCTCTCCTGGCTGATGTTCGTCGCGACCGGCATCGGCCCTTATTGCGGCCAGGCGGTCCATTTCGCGCGCTTCGCACCGGAGAAGATTCCCTATGCGATCAACCGCTATGCGCGCGAGGCCGAGCGCCATTGGGGCATCATCGACACGCGGCTGGGCCAGCACCGTTACATGCTGGGCGACAGCTACACCCTGATCGACATGTCGGTCTGGGGCTGGGCGACGCGGCTGTCATTCGCGGTCGGCGACGACTGGGCGACGACGTTCCCGAACGTGAAACGCCATCTCGACGAGATCTCGGCCCGCCCGGCCGCGCAGCGCGCCCTCGCGCTGAAGGACGCCTTCACCTTCAAGACGGATTTCGACGACGAGGCGCGCAAATTCCTGTTCCCGCAGAACGCGCATCTCGCCGGGGCTTGAGCGGCGGCAAGGAAGCGGCGGCCCGGGAGGCGCGGCGCACAGCCGCCCGGCGCCAAGAACCGGCGAACATCTTCGTTCTGCTCAAGAAATGCGACCACCTGGACTGAACAACGCCGCGATCACATCGATGTGATCGCGGCGTTGTTCGTTTAGAGCGATTGAACCTCTTTGTGTCCTTGCAGTCATAGCCCCAAAGCGCGACCCGGCGCATGGATTGAGTCCGCGACACCACCTCGCCTGACAAGCGATAGACTTCCTCGGAGTGCCTACCATGACGAAGAGTATCCTGACTGCCCTGGCGCTCGTCGCGCTAAGCGGCACCGCTTTCGCCGCCGACCTGCCGTCGCGCAAGGGGCCGGTCTATGCCCCCGTCGCCCCGATGTTCACCTGGACCGGCTTCTACGCCGGTGTGAACGCTGGCGCCGTCTTCACCGACAACAGCATCCGCACCGCGGGCACCGCCCCGTTCACCATCGGCAACGTCCTGGCCGAGCGCCGGCCGTCCTCGCTGTCGAATGACGAAACCGGCTTCATCGGCGGCGCGCAGATCGGCTACAACTACCAGATCGGCAGCTTCGTGATCGGCGCCGAAACCGACATCCAGTACACCGACATCTCGTCGCGCACCTCGCGCATCGGCACGAGCGGTGCAAACTCGGTGTTCAGGCAGGACCTCGACTATCTCGGCACCGTGCGCCTGCGCGCCGGCTATGCCTTCGACCGCGTCCTGGTCTATGCCACCGGTGGTCTGGCCTATGGCGACGTCTCGAACCGCGCGACCTTCTTCAACGCCGCGGTCCCCGGCCAGATCGACTATGTCGGTGGCAAGAGCGACATCAGGGTCGGCTACACGGTCGGCGGCGGCGTCGAATACGCCTTCACCAACAATCTCTCGCTGAAGGCCGAGTATCTCTACTACGATCTCGGCAAGCAGAACGTCGCCGTGAATCAGGTGAACCTCGCGCTCGCTCCCGGATCCTATGTGTCCCGGATGGAGAACACCGGTCACATCGTCCGCGCCGGCCTGAACTACCGCTTCAGCACTTTCTGAGAGCAACCGTCACGCCGCTTCGGTAGACGTCAGGGCCTCCGCGAAAGCGGGGGCCTTTTTTGTGTGAGAGCAGCGCGGCTGCGACAGGCGTGTTCAGTTCCGCCCGGCATCCTCGTCATCGCCGTCCTTCAGCGTGTCGAGGGTGGTATCCAGTGTGAAGACCAGACCGGTCGGTGGGAAGGCGCTTCCCGCGCGCGCCTGCGTCGACGAGAATGTCCGCTCGATCAGGCGCGAGCCGAAGCCGCGCCGCGAGGGCGCAACCACGGTAGGCCCGCCGCTCTCCTGCCAGCGCAGGCGAAACTGCGAGACGCCGTCGATCTCGTCGATGCGCCATGTCAGCTCGACAGTTCCCGTCTCGTTCGATAGCGCGCCGTACTTCACCGCGTTGGTCGCCAGTTCGTGCAGCACGAGCGTCAGCGCCAGAGCGGATCTCGGGCCGAGCATGACATCGGGTCCCGCAATCCTGAACCGGTTTGGATCACCCTGGAGTCCGACGACGCTCGAGGCGATGTCCGCCATCGGCGCATTGGCCCGTTGACCAGCCACCAGCAGGTCGTGAGCCCGCGCCAGCGCCGCCAGCCGCGCGCTGAAGGTTTCGTTGGCGGCTTCAAGCGATGTCGCGCCACGAAAGGTTTGCGAGGCGATGGCCTGGATCATGGCGAGCGTGTTCTTCACCCGATGCGCCAGTTCCTGCATCAGCAGGCGCTGCTGCGCTTCGGCCTCCTTGCGCTCGGTGATGTCGAGATGGGCTCCGATCAGCCGCACCGCCTTCTCGTTGTCGTCGCGTTCGATCTGGGCCACTGCCGAGATCCAGCGCACCGCGCCGTCCGAGGGACGGATGATCCGGTACTCGATCTGGTAGTCGCGCGCGGTTCCCGCCACGGTCTCGCGAAAATGGCTTTCGACCATCGCGCGTTCCTGGGGATGGATACGCGCGACCCAGGCCTCATGGCTTTCATGCACCGCCTCGGGCGGCAGCCCGTGGATCAGCAGATATTCCGGCGAGCGCTTGTTGCGGAAGCCGTCACGCAAATCCACCTCGAGGCCGCCGACCTTGCCGATCTTCTGGACCTGGGCCAGCTCCCGCTCGCGGCGGCGCAGCGCCTGCTCGGCCGCGTCGCGCTCGCGCTGCGCACCCACCAGCGTCGTCGTCTCGATGACAACGGCCAGCACGCCGAGCGCCATGCCGGCATCGTCGAAGATCGGGCTGTAATCGACATTCAGCCAGACCTCCTCCGCCACGCCGTTGCGGTGCAGGACGAGCGACAGGTCGCGATAGGACAAGGGCGACCCGCCCGCGAAGACGGTCGCCATCACCTCGCGGTGCAGATCGGCGACCTCCGGCCAGGCATCCAGCAGGCTGCGACCGAGAATGTCGGGATGCTTGGCGCCCGCGATGACCGCATAGGCGTCATTGTAGAGCAGCAGGCCGGATGGCCCCCAGAAGATCACCATGGGCGTCGGCGAGGCCAAGAGAACCTGCAACGACGATCTCAGCCGCTCCGGCCAGTCGCGAACCGGTCCCAGCGCGGTCTCTGAACCGGTCCAGGACCGCAGGATGGCCCCCACGGCGCCACCGCCGACCGGCCACAATCGCTCCGCCATGGTCGTATCCCCCGAGCCGACCAACACGCACGTCGCGCGTCCAGGCTCCAGCCCATGCTGATTGCCAGCCGCGGCGAGACCCTGCAAGTCAAACGCAAGGCTCACGCGCAGGAATAGCAGGCCGCGCCGGCGCCGTTCACGTCAAAAGACACATCACCGATGCCGATCGCGCTGCCGCGGCCGAGGCCCTGGCCGCCGCGAAAGCTGTGGCACGCGACCCCGTTTCGCGGCAGTGTCGCGACAATGATTCCGCGCGGCGAAACAGCCGGCGGACGAGGCGCAGCAGAGGGACGGGTATGCCGACCGACATCGAGATCGCGCGCGCGGCGAAGCTTCAGCCGATCGCGGACATTGCCGGCCGCGCCGGCATTCCGGCAGCCGCCCTCAACCCCTATGGCAAGTTCATCGCCAAGATCGACACGCAGGAGATCCCGGATTTCGCGACGAAGCCCGACGGCAAGCTGATCCTCGTCACCGCGATCAGCCCGACGCCCGCCGGCGAGGGCAAGACCACGACGACGGTGGGCCTCGGCGATGGCCTTTCGCGCATCGGCAAGCGCTGCGTCATCGCGCTGCGCGAGCCGTCGCTCGGCCCCTGCTTCGGCGTCAAGGGCGGCGCGGCCGGCGGCGGCCATGCCCAGGTCGTCCCGATGGAGCAGATCAACCTGCATTTCACCGGCGACTTCCATGCCATCACCAGCGCGCACAACCTGCTCGCCGCGATGGTCGACAACCACATCTACTGGGGCAACGCGCTGGGCTTCGACACGCGCCACATCAGTTGGCGACGCGCTTTGGACATGAACGACCGCGCCCTGCGCTCAACCATCTCCTCGCTCGGCGGCGCCAGCAACGGCTTTCCGCGCGAGGACGGTTTCGACATCACCGTCGCCTCCGAGGTGATGGCGATCTTCTGCCTGGCCACCGATCTCACCGATCTGGAGGCACGGCTGGGCGCGATCGTCGTCGGCCGCACCCGCGACAAGCGGCCGATCACGGCAGCTGATCTGAAGGCGACCGGCGCGATGAGCGTGCTCCTGAAGGACGCGCTCATGCCCAACCTGGTGCAGACGCTGGAGGGCACGCCGGCCTTCGTCCATGGCGGCCCCTTCGCCAACATCGCCCATGGCTGCAACTCGGCTATCGCGACGCGCGCCGCCCTGAAGCTCTCTGACTACACGGTCACCGAGGCCGGCTTCGGTGCCGATCTCGGCGCCGAGAAGTTCTTCGACATCAAATGCCGCAAGACCGGGCTCAAGCCCGCCGCCGCCGTCCTCGTCGCGACCGTGCGGGCGCTGAAGATGCATGGCGGGACGGCGAAGGAGGCGCTCGGCCAGGAGGATCTGGTGGCGCTGCAAGCCGGCCTCGCCAATCTCGCGCGGCATGTCGGCAACATCCGCAAGTTCGGCGTGCCGCCGATCGTCGCGATCAACCATTTCATCAGCGACACGCCGGCCGAGCATGAGCTGATCGCGAATTTCTGCCGCAACCATCTCGGCGTCGAGGCGGTGGTCTGCCGGCACTGGGCCGATGGCAGCGCCGGCGCCGAGGAACTGGCGCGCCGGGTCGTCGCCCTGGCGGAAAGCGGCGAGGCCGATTTCGCGCCGCTCTACCCAGACGCCATGCCGCTGTGGGACAAGTTGGAGACCATCGCCCGCGAGATCTATGGCGCCGATGGCATCTCCGGCGACGCCAGGGTCAAGGCCCGCTTCGCTGAACTCGAAGCCGGCGGCCATGGCCGCCTGCCGGTGTGCGTGGCGAAGACGCAGTATTCCTTCTCCGCCGACCCGAGCTTGCGCGGCGCGCCAAGCGGCCACATCGTGCCGGTGCGCGAGGTCAGGCTCTCGGCCGGCGCCGGCTTCGTCGTGGCGATCTGCGGGGACATCATGACAATGCCGGGCCTGCCGCGCGTGCCGGCGGCCGAGCGCATCCATATCGACGCGCAAGGGCGGATCGAAGGGCTTTTCTGACGGACGCATGCCGCCGTTCGCGGATTCTTAAAGGCGTGCGCGACAGGATTTCGGCTCCATGATTGGCAGCAGCCATCGCGAGGAGACATCGCACCGATGAGAGCCATCGCCGGAGCCATAGGGCTGCCCCGCGGCCTGAGGGCCCGTGTGCTCGGCTGGACGCTGGCGATCCTGGTCGCGGTCGCGCTGCCGGCGGCGGGCGTCTTCATCTGGCTCGTGGACGGCACGGTGGTGAAGCTCGGCACGCTCTTCGCCGAAAAACAGATCCTGTTCGACCGCTATCGCGGCCTGGATTCGCTGATGCGGGAGGTCTCGCTGGCCGAGACGGTCGCCCGCTCGCCCGCCATCCTCGAATGGGCGCAGGACGAGACCGATCCCGCCAAGGCGGAGCGAGGCCTGGCCGAACTGGAGCACTATCGGCTCTCCTTCAAGGACCAGAGCTATTTCGTCGTGCTCGACGGCTCGGGAAACTATTATTTCAACGACAAGGCCAACAACTACGAGCACGACCGCAAACGCTACACCCTGTCGCGCGATAACCAGCGGGACGGCTGGTACTACAAGACGACGGCGCTCGGTTCGGGCTGCCATCTCAATGTCGATCACGACGACAACCTCAAGGTCACCAAGGTCTGGATCAACTGCATCATCCGGCGTGGCGAGCGTGTGCTCGGCATCATCGGCACCGGCGTCGATCTCAGCCAGTTCATCCGCGAGGTCGTCGACATCCCGCAGACCGGCGTGCAGAGCATGTTCGTCGATCGCAACGGCGCCGTGCAGGCCCATCGCGACCCGAAGCTGGTCGACTTCCACAGCCTGACCAAGGACATCAAGGCCAAGAAGACGATCTTCCTGCAACTCGACAACGAACGGGACCGCAGCGCGCTGGCCACAATGATGCAGCAGGTCTCGGCCGGGGGCGCCCTGGTGCGCTCGCGCTTCATGCAGATCGACGGCCGCGAGGCGCTGGTGGGCGTCGGCTATCTCGACCGGCTCGGCTGGTTCAACGTCACCATCATGGATGTCGACGAAATCATCGACAGGCGCCTGTTCGTGCCGATCGCCATGCTGCTGGGCGCCATGCTGCTCGCCGCTGCGGTTCTGATGACGCTGCTCTTCAAGCGCAGCGTTCTGGACCGGCTGGCAGGGGTGGAGGCGGCGGTGCAGCGTGTGCAGGCCGGGCGCTTCGACGATGTCGTCACCGATCAGGCCACCGACGAGATCGGCCGGCTCAGCCGCGCCTTTGGCGAGATGGCCCGGGCGGTCGGCGACAACACCGACCGGCTCGAACAGATGGTGAGCGAGCGCACGCGGAAGCTGGAGCGCCTCGCCCATCTCGATCCGCTGACCGGCATCTTCAACCGCCGCGGTTTCGAGCTGGCCTTCACCACCGAGCAGAACCGGTCCAGGCGCACCGGACGGCCGATCGGCCTGCTGCTGATCGACATCGACAACTTCAAGCCGATCAACGACAGCCACGGCCATCAGGCCGGCGACCGCGTGATCCTGGAGGTCGTCAGGCGCATGACCTCGCTGCTGCGCAACTACGACCTCTGCGCCCGCTGGGGCGGCGACGAGTTCTTCGTGATGCTCGGCGATGCCAGCCTCGACGCATTGAACTCGGTCTCCGCCAAGATCGTCGCGGCCATGCGCGAGCAGCCGGTCGCGCTTGCCGATGGCATGTCGCTGTCGATCACGGCCAGCATCGGCGCCTGCCTGGTCGCGGACGGAGAGACCCTGGCCGAGGCCGCCGGCCAGGCCGATGCGGCGCTCTACATCGCCAAGCAGCGTGGCCGCGACAGCTACGTCGTGACCGACCAGGCCACCATGGCGAGCCGGGCCATGCCTCGCTGACGCGCGGCTGATACCGCTCCGACGGATCCCAACGAAAAAGGGCGCCCTTGCGAGGCGCCCTTCCCAAAATCGTTCCCTGAAACGTCCGCCTCAGGCCTGCGGCTGCGGCTCCAGCCCGGCATCCGGTTCGCCGCGCTTGCGGCCCTTGCCGGCGCTCGGCACGGCCGAGCCGCGCGGCGCGGACGGCGTGTCGTCGAGATCGCGCGTCGGGCGCTTGCCGGCGATCAGGTCGCGGATTTCCTCGCCGGTTAGCGTCTCGAATTCGAGCAGCGCCTCGGCGACCGTCACGAAATGCTCGTGGTGGTCGGTGAGGATCTTCTTGGCGTCCTGATAGCCGGTATCGACCAGCTTCTTCACTTCGGCGTCGATCTTCTGCGCCGTCGATTCGGACAAGCTCTGGCTGCGGCCCATCGACATGCCCAGGAAAACCTCTTCCTGGTTGTCGCCATAGGCGACCATGCCGAGCTCTTCGGAGTAGCCCATCTGGGTGACCATGGCCTTGGCCATCTTGGTCGCCTGCTGGATGTCGCCGGTGGCGCCCGAGGTCACGTTCTCGCGGCCGAAGGTCATCTCCTCCGCGACGCGCCCGCCCATGGCGACCGCGAGCTGCGAGGTGAACTCCTTGTACTTCATCGAGTAGCGGTCGCCCTCGGGCAGGAACTTGACCATGCCGAGCGCGCGGCCGCGCGGGATGATCGTCGCCTTGTGGACCGGGATACCCGCCGGGACATACAGGCCGACGATGGCATGGCCGGCCTCGTGATAGGCGGTCAGCTTCTTTTCTTCCTCGGACATCGCCATGGACTTGCGCTCGGCGCCCATCATGACCTTGTCCTTGGCGTCCTCGAACTCGGCATGGGTGACCATGCGCTTGCCGCGGCGCGCCGCCAGCAGCGCCGCCTCGTTGACGAGGTTCATCAGGTCGGCGCCGGAGAAGCCGGGCGTGCCACGGGCGAGGATGCGCAGATCGACGTCCGGCGCCAGCGGCACCTTGCGGACGTGGACCTTGAGGATCTTCTCGCGGCCGGCGACGTCGGGGTTCGGCACCACGATCTGGCGGTCGAAGCGGCCCGGACGCAGCAGCGCCGGATCAAGCACGTCGGGACGGTTGGTGGCCGCGATGATGATGACGCCCTCGTTCGGCTCGAAGCCGTCCATCTCGACGAGAAGCTGGTTCAGCGTCTGCTCGCGCTCGTCATTGCCGCCGCCGAGACCGGCGCCGCGATGACGACCGACCGCGTCGATTTCGTCGATGAAGATGATGCAGGGCGAGTTCTTCTTGGCCTGCTCGAACATGTCGCGCACGCGGCTGGCGCCGACGCCGACGAACATCTCGACGAAGTCCGAACCCGAGATCGTGAAGAACGGCACATTGGCCTCACCCGCGACGGCACGCGCCGTCAGGGTCTTGCCGGTGCCGGGAGGGCCGACCAGCAGCACGCCGCGCGGGATGCGCCCGCCCAGCCGCTGGAACTTCTGCGGATCGCGCAGGAACTCGACGATCTCGGTCAGGTCTTCCTTGGCCTCGTCGATGCCGGCGACATCCTCGAAGGTGACGCGGCCATGGGCCTCGGTCAGGAGCTTGGCCTTCGACTTGCCGAAGCCCATCGCCCGGCCGGCGCCGTTCTGCATCTGGCGGGACATGAATATCCACAGCCCGATGAAGATCACGAAGGGCAGCGAGTTGACCAGCAGCGCCATGAACCAGGGCGTGCCCTCGGCGGGAGCGCGGGCCGAGACCGTCACGCCCTTCTGGGCCAGAGTCTTCAGGAGCTGCGGATCGCCATAGGGCGCGTAGGTGACGAAGCTGCGGCCATCCGAGAAGGTCCCGGAAATCTCCTGCCCGGCCACGACGACGTTCGAGATGCGACCAGCTTCAGACTCGTTGATGAGCTGGCTGTAGGGGATCTCGTTGGTGCTGGCGCGCTGGCTTGGGCTCTGGAACAGCGTCACGAGCGCCAGCACCAGCAGGAAGATCACCACCCAGAGGGCGAAATTGCGAAAATTCGGATTCATCATCTGTCCGATCGGGCCTTCCGGACCAACCGGAAGAGGCCAAGAGTTTGCAGAGCTAATCTAGATGCGACAGGGGCCCTTGCCAAGGGAAACAGAAAAGCAGCGTCATCTATGACGTCGCAGGGTGAACACCGCGTCTGCGGAGCCCCTCGCGCCTGATGCTCAGGACGCCGTCAGCGCCGAGCGCGAGCACGCAGCCCGACAAGGTCCGCGCCACCCGCACCCTCTCCTGCGCGGCCCGTGCCAACGCCTCGACGCAGGCTTCGAGCCGCTCGAGCCGGGGGGCCGCGCCACCCTCCCCGCCGATCTCCTCCAGCGCCAGCGCGACGACGCGCAGCACGATGTCCTCGGGCTCGGCCAGCAGGGCGTCAAAACGCAGCCGCAGCACCGGAGCGGCCCCGGCCGGAAGCCGGACCTCTGGCAGAACCGCCTTCGCACGCAGCACGGCGACCTCGTCGAGCCGCGCGATGCGGCGGGCCAGCAGCGCCAGCCGCTCGGCGCTCAGGCCCGCATCGGCGAGCCCCGGCATCAGGGAGCGCCAGCGCACACGCTCGAAGCGCGGATCGCCATTGCTGGGATCAGTGACGAAGGGCAGGTTGCGCGCCTGAGCTGTGGCGACGAGCCTCGCCTTCTGCACATCGAGCAGCGGCCGCGCCAGCAGGACAGCCCCCTTGCGCATAAGGCCCTTCATTCCCGCGAGACCGGACGGGCCGGAGCCATGCGCCATCCGCATCAGCAGCGTCTCGGCCTGGTCCTCCTGCGTATGCGCCGTGACGAGCGTCGCGCCACCGAGCCGCAGCGCCTCATCGCCCAGCAGCCCGTAGCGGGCCGCCCGCGCCCTTTCCTGCAAGCCAGTGCGAGGCTTGGAGCCGTCCCAGCGGAGGATGCGGTGGGGAACACCCAGCCTCTCGCACAACACGGCCACGCCCGAGGCCTCCTCGCCTGAGTCCGCCCGCAGGCCGTGATCGACCGTCGCGGCATGCAGCACCGGGCGCCCCGGCTCCCGCGCCCATTCGGCGAGCAACGCGAGCAGCGCAACCGAGTCGGGGCCACCGGAGACAGCTACGAGCAGCCTCGCCTCGCCCGCCAGGCCGGAAAACAGATCGACCGCCTCACGCCCGCCGATCGGCGGATGATCGCAGAAGCTCTGAGGGACCGCGCTCAAGCGCAGCCCGAGCGCCGCCGCTCGCGCTCGATGCCCTGCCGCACCGAATTGGGCGCGGACGGGTAGTCGATCCCAGCCTTCGCGTAGGTCGCGCAAGCCTGGTCCTTCGCGCCGAGCCCGTTCAGGGCGATGCCGAGGCGCAGCAGGCTTTCGGGCGCCTTGGTCGATTTCGGCGCCTCGTTGCTGACCTTCAGGAACTGCTCTGCCGCCTCGCGGTAGCGCTTGCGCTGGAGATAGCTCTCTCCCAGCCAGTAGGTCGCGTCGATGGCAAGCCGGTCACGCGGATAGCTCTGCAGGAACTGCCGGAAACCCATCTCGGCCTGCTCGTATTCCTTGCGCAGGATCGAGGCATAGGCGAGGTCGTAGGCTTCCTTGGCGCTCGCGGGCCCGCTGGCGGCGGCGACGCTCGGCCCGCGCGGAGCGGTCTGCGGCAGCGCCCCTTGCGGGACGTTGCGCCCTACGCCCTGCAGGTCAAGCGGGCCCTGGGCCGCGCCGCCCTCGGCGAATTCATCCTCGATGATACCGCTGATGCCGCCGTTGAGCGGACGCGGCGCGCCTGCCGCACCGTGCTGCACGCTCGGATCGAAGGCGTCGCCCCGGCGCTGCGGCCGAGGGGCTGCGGCGGGCGGAGCCGTGTTGCCGGGCGCGGCCGCACCACTGGCGCGGCCGCCACGCTCATTCAGGCGGAAATCGACGTCTTCCTGGAACTTGCGGAGCTGCTCGCTCAGGCGCTTGTTCTCGAACTGCAACTGCTCGATCTGGCCGGAGAGCTGGCGGATCTGGTTCTCCATCCGCGAGGTCCGTACCACCAGGTCGGCGGCGTCCTGCGCCTTCGCGGGCAGGCCCAGGCACGAGACCGCCACGCCGAGCGCGAGAGCGGCAAGGCCGGAACGGATCCTGCGATCGAGGCGGAACTGTCGGAGCATCATTCAAAAACCGGGGTTGAGCGTGAAGACGCGCCTATAACACGTCACGACCACGGCCAAAATATGAAAGGCCGGCACCTTCCCGAAAGGAAAGCGCCGGCCCTTGTCGTTCGTTGCCGCGCGATTGTGTCAGACGCCGCCGCCGGCCGCCGCACCATCGAGCACCGTCACGACGCGGCGGTTCTGCGACCAGCAGGAAATGTCGTTGCAGACCGCGACCGGGCGCTCCTTGCCGTAGGAGACGATCCGCATGCGGCTGCCCTGGATGCCGCGCGAGGCGAGATAGTCGCGCACGGTCTGGGCGCGACGCGCCGAGAGCGAGAAGTTGTATTCGCGGGTACCGCGCTCGTCGGCATGGCCCTCGACGATGAAGGTGTAGCGCGGGAAGCGCTGCAGCCAGGCCGACTGCTTGTCGAGCGTCGCGACGGCGGTCGAGGTCAGGTCKGKCGCTTATACACATCTCCGAGCCCACAACACTCCTGAGCTCATCGTATGCCGTCTACTGCTACAAAAAAACCTACCAACACCCGTACCATGACATACCAAAATCCATCTGCCTGTATTTCA
>NNBV01000929.1_pt1 | contig 187861 bp, 184 predicted proteins | sample 1173771 | NCBI WGS metagenome assembly NNBV01 (sample SAMN07173938, study PRJNA388173) | plant metagenome | isolation source: symbiotic tissue sample KVS11 | place: Norway: Troms, Kvaloya island | reverse complement strand
GATGGTCGTGAGGCTGGTGGGCTGGGAGGTGGGTATAAGAGACAGCCATGGCCACGAKGCATGGGGCCTGCACCGCCAGCATGTGCATCAGCTTGGCGCGCGACACCGTGCGGTTGAATAGAACCGCCCCGCCTCGAGCCGTCCCGCAGACCTGGAAGCTTCGCTTGGCGAGATCGATCGCCAGAACATAAACGTCGGACATGCGCTCCTCCCTCGATCGCGCCCCGATGGCGCTCACTGGCACCTTACGATGCCGGACGGAGGGGGCATCCACCCCATCAGTTCACGTCCATCACAGGACTCGAAGCCGCACGGCGCGCATTCAGGCTCGCCGCGAAGGACACCACAAATCCCAACGAGCAGTTGGCATCCAGTCGACTCATTTCTGGACTGGATGACTTCGTTGCGAAAGGTGACCCGGCAACTGTTGTGGCTGGACCCGCTGCCGCCGCGTCAAGATTGGCCACCGAAGCCCGTGGAAACTACGCCGCCGCCCAGCGATCCAATCAGCTTACCGGTATTGGAGAATCGGCCGAGCTACGAAGTGCTGCCACCAATTCGGGCCAAAATCTCGACAACTCCATTCGACAGCGAATCGCCAGTGTTCTGGAAAACCCCAAGAAGTCAGCCGGTTTCAGTGAATCGGAACTCGGAGGACTAGAAGGCGTCGTTCGAGGCTCCGGGACCGGCAACGCCGCCCGCTACGTCGGCAACCTCTTTGGAGGTGGCGGCGGCTTGGGCGCGATGTTTGCCGGCGCTGCCGGTGGCTATATGACCGGCTCTCCCGGTCTGTCGCTGGCGGCTGCGGCTGTCCCGACAACCGGCTTCGCAGCGAAGAAAATCGCGAACAAGATCACCTCGGGCGGCCTCCGGGCCGTTGACGAAGCCACGCGCGCGCGTTCGCCGCTGGCTGCTTCGGGGCCTGCTGAAGTCGGCGGCTCGTCCGGTCAGCAGGCCGTTATTCGCGCCATTATCCTCGCAGAAGAGGCGCGCAGGCGCGGCGAGACCAGATGATCGCGCCCCATTTCGGGCGCTGATCCATCCCCCATCCAACGGCACTCAGCAACGGGAGTCCACGGTTGATTACATAAATATTTGAATAGTTTACGAGGTTATTTTGAGATGTCTTATACCACTCCGTTTATGAATCAGGGCGGCAACCTGCAAGTCACGACCGCCGCAATCGGAACGAACTACGTCACCTTCGCTGCGCGACCGTGTCTTGAGCTTCAGATTATCAATTGCTCCGGCGTAGAAATCGTTTGGCAACAGGACAACGATACGGTCGACGTGCCGCTCCCGACCGGGTGCGCCTACACCGCGCGCGGCATCGCCAACGCCAATCAGATCAAGGTGAGGCGCAGGGATACCGCGAACACGCAGATCGTGATTCAGGCGCGTTGGGAAAACTGAGACCCGCAGTGACGGTCGATCAGACTTCCGGAATCTGTTTCCAATCGCCGGATGCCAGCGGGCCGAACTTCTCGATGATCCATTCAGGCGCGACCTGAAATTTAAACTCGCCGTCGACGTGGCCCGCAGCCTCTAGGATTTTCTGTGCGTCGTCCTCGCTTTCAGCGCGGACTAGGAAACGGAAAAGGTCATCGTTTTTGACGAAAGAGGCCTGATAATAGTTGTCCATAGTGCCCCCGCCAGACATTCAAACGCCGCCGACCGAGGCCCGCAGACTTGCGTCCTTATTGCAGGCCATCAACGACCAGTCAAAAGCCAGTATTCCAGTCCGTTTGGCCTAAATATTCCATGACATCAGAAGCCGAAATGAAGACCGTGATCACTCGGCTTGAGGTTCAAGTCGAGCATCTGGCCAAGGAGGTCGCCGGACTCCGGGGGCTCATGATCGATCAGAAGTCGCCCATCGACGTCCGCGTCGATCGGCACGAACAGCAGACCAAGGAGCAGTTTTCCGAGATCAAGGAATCGCTCAAGGGCTTGCACACGAAGCTCGAAACCGGGTCGAAGCCGAACTATGCGCCCATCATCGCGGGCATCGCTCTCGCATGGTCGATCTCGTCGGCGATCGGCGGCTTCTTCATCAACAGCCAGAACGCGACCATCAGCCGGATCGAGCGCGACATCGCGAATCTTCAGCAGTCGGACGTGCCCCGGACGGAACTGAACGACAAATTCCGGGAGGTGCATCGTCGCCTAGAGGCTGTCGAGAACAAGCGGCCGGCTTCCTCCCGCTAAATATCGGGTGACATTCCGATCCAAATTCGAGGGCACGATAGCCAAGCAGATCGGCCCTCGCGGCACCTACGAGAGCCGCACCATCCGCTTCACGCAGCCCGCCAAGGCTCGCACCTACAAACCCGATTGGGTGCTCTCCAATGGCATCGTGATCGAGGCGAAGGGCGTGCTCGATCTCGCCTGTCGTCAGAAGATGCTTTGGGTTCGGGAGCAGCATCCGGAACTCGATATCCGGTTCGTTTTCCAGCGAGCCAACAATCCTATCCGCAGGGGGTCGAAGACGACCTATGGCGCTTGGGCAGATGCCAACGGCTTCCCGTGGTGCGAGCGTGTCATCCCGCAGGCTTGGTTTCACTGACAGGAATCTGTTGACCACCCGTTTCCTGCCTTGCCGACTCATGGATCATGTTCCTATTTTGTTCTCATCATAGGAACGAGGACTTACCCATGGGCAACAAGATCGGTTCGAATTGGGAAGTCGTCTCGATCACACCCGAAGGGAAGACCGAATGGATGGCCGAATCCATGAATGTCAGCGTCGCGAAGGCCGCCTTTGACGAGGCCCTGAAGCACCGGCCCGGCCGGGAGGTTCAGTTCCGGCATGGGGCCTTGATCCTGCGTCGGGAGATCGGGCCCCCGAAGTCTCCGGAAGACTAAAGAAAAAGGGACGCCCGGTTGAGCGTCCCTCTAAATGCATTCAGCCGGACGAAGGATCGTCCTCCTCGTCAATCAGGACGAGATAGCAATCTTCGAGTTCTTCAATCACAACAAACAACTTGCCGATCTTTCCGAGATCGGTCTTAGGGACTTTTCGATAACTCATAAAATAAGGGACTCTCTCAGTTGGCGTCGCAATATGACGCTGACCTTCGATAGCGAATCGAGTTTCGGGATGTCGATATCTTTTTGCTAGGACGCTCACCCTGCGCCTCGCCCGGCGATCCACCCAGAAGAAATTTTCGAATGTTGCATTTCGGCGAAAGTTGTGTTTTTTCATTGGTTTAAGCCGCCCTGTGAGGGTGCTTGCAAACCCAATCTTACAGCACGATGTGGTAGATGCCGGCAGCGCGAAGGTCGGTGTTGGTCGTCTCGGTGATCAGCCCGCGCTTGCCGGTGACGAGTGCGGCCGCCATCGCGCCGCCCTGGCCGCCGCCGATCTCGGCGATGCGGCGGGTCAGGGCATTGCGCGCCCGGTCGATCATCGCTGCCAGCACCAGGTCGAACGGGGGCGGCGCCGGCGGCGGCGTGAGTGTGATCTTGCCGGGAATGCTGCCGACCGCGCCCAGCCCGCGAAAAAAGGCGTCGCGGCCGAAGTCGTAGCCGCCCGGCCGTGCCGGTCCCGGCGGCGGCAGGAGCCGCGCCAGCGCCGCAATGTGATCGCCGGGCGAGACCGTGCCGCTGCGGGCATTGACGCGCACACGCTTGGGCCAACGCTGCGGCTCCAGACCGGCGAGGCCGGTGACCAGCAGGACGATGCGGGCGCCGGCATCGCGCGCCTCGACCGATTCAACGAAGCCGCTGACCTGGCCGATGCGGGGCCGGTCGAGCATTGGCGCCGCAATCGTGGCCGTGCGCCAGGTCGCCGCCGCGAAGCCGACAAAGGCTGCGGCGAGACCGATGCAGACCAGCAGCGCGTGCTGGCGTCGCCGCAGGAGAATGGCCGCCGTGCCCGCCAGCAGGGCGCCCGTCACCGGCGCCCAGAGCACGGGCTCCCGATCAGCGGCGAAGTAGAGCAGGATGCCCGCTCCCATCAGCACCGGCAGCCAGAGAAACAGCCTGCGGCGCTCGGCCTCGCGTGAGAAGGCGCCCAGCAAGCGCTTCATCCACGCGGCCAGCGTCAGCCGGAGGCCGGGTTCACCGAGCACAAAGGCCGGCAGGCGCGACGGCAGCACGGCGACCCGCGCGCCGCGCGGGCTCGTCGGACTTCCCTGCCCTGGCGGCGCCGGCTGCATCGGCCACTTCCCTTAGCGCTGCCGGCTGCGATCTTGCGCTTAACGCAGCCGGCCGGAGCATGTTACAGGGGCGGCGCCGGATGTCATGTCAGCTTCGGCGCGCGCCGGCATCCGGCGCGCCGATTCGTCCTTCCCACCTCGATCTGGGCCGTGGGTCTTCGCCCAGCCGGAGCTTTGCCTTTCATGAGCGATGCCGTCGTCACGCGCTTTGCACCCTCGCCCACCGGCTTCCTGCATATCGGCGGTGGACGCACGGCGCTGTTCAACTGGCTCTATGCGCGCCGGCACGGCGGCAAGATGCTGCTGCGCATCGAGGACACCGACCGCGAGCGCTCGACCGATGCGGCGATCACCGCGATTCTCGACGGGCTGAAATGGCTTGGCCTCGATTGGGACGGCGACACCGTCTACCAGTTCGCGCGCGCCGAGCGGCACCGCGAGGTCGCCCACCAGATGCTCGCCAGCGGCAACGCCTATCACTGCTATGCGACACCGGCCGAGCTCGACGAGATGCGCGAGCAGGCCAAGGCCGCCGGCAAGCCGATGCGCTATGACGGGCGCTGGCGCGACCGCGATCCCGCGACCGCCCCTGAGGGCGTCAAGCCCGTCATTCGCCTGCGCGCGCCCCAGACCGGCGAGACGGTCGTGGAGGACGAGGTGCAGGGCCGCGTCGTCTGGCAAAACGAGAATCTCGACGACCTCGTGCTGCTGCGCTCCGACGGCAACCCGACCTATATGCTCGCCGTGGTGGTCGACGACCACGACATGGGCGTGACCCATGTCATCCGCGGCGACGACCACCTCACCAACGCCGCGCGCCAGACCCAGATCTACAACGCCATGGGCTGGCGCGTGCCGAGCATGTCGCACATTCCGCTGATCCATGGCGCCGACGGGGCCAAGCTGTCGAAGCGCCATGGCGCGCTCGGCGTCGATGCCTATCGCGCGATGGGCTATCTGCCGGTCGCGCTGCGCAACTACCTGCTGCGCCTCGGCTGGAGCCATGGCGACCAGGAGATCTTCTCGACCGATGAGATGATCGCGCTGTTCAACCTGTCCTCGATCGGCCGGTCGGCGGCCCGCTTCGACTATGCCAAGCTGGAGAGCCTGAACGGGCTCTACATGCGCCAGTCCGACGATCGCGACCTGCTCGAGGCGCTCAAGGTCATCCTGCCCGAGATCGGCCCGCCGCGCGGCGTTCCCGCGACGCTGTCGCCCGCGCTGGAAGCGATGTTCCTGGCCGCCATGCCCGGGCTGAAGGACCGCGCCAAGACCCTGGTCGAGCTTCTCGACAGCGCCTACTACCTCTATGCGGCGCGCCCGATCCAGCTCGACGCCAAGGCCGCCGCCCTGCTCGACGACGCCGCCAGGCAGCGCCTGCCGGGTCTCGCCGAAACGCTTGGCGCCGTGAACGACTGGTCCGTCGCCGCCCTCGAAGCCGCCGTGCGCGGCTATGCCGAGCAGAACGGGCTGAAGCTCGGGCAGGCCGCGCAGCCGCTGCGCGCCGCCCTGACCGGCCGCGCGATGTCGCCTGGACTGTTCGACGTGATGGCGGTTCTCGGGCGCGAGGAGACGCTGGCGCGGCTGGCCGACCAGGCGTGAGGCAGAGTTGGCATGAGCGCAGGGCTGACATGAGCCGAGGGCCTTGCCGACCGTCTTTCGGCTCGGTTGAACAGCTCCCGCAAATGGTCTAGTGACGCGACCGTGCCCTGTTCCGGCGCCTGCCGGATCGGGCACAGATATTGCTTGAAAATCAGTCGATTGAACTGCCCCTTCAACCTCCCCGCCGCGTCCCCGACACGACATTGTCACGTCGGGGCGGCCTGATGACGGGAAGGCCTCATGCCGGGAAAGCGTCCTGGACAACCGGGGACGGATCGAGCCGGACGACGACTGACCAGCAGCGAGCCTGAAAGGATCGGTATCGATGAGCGGAACCACCAGCCAGCTTCAAGTCGACGGCAAGACCGTCGACATGGCGATCAAGACGGGCTCGATCGGCCCGTCCGTCATCGACATCGGCAAGCTTTACGCCCAGACGGGCATGTTCACCTTTGACCCGGGCTTCACCTCGACGGCGAGCTGCGAATCGCAGATCACCTATATCGACGGCGACGAGGGCGTCCTGCTCTATCGCGGCTACCCGATCGAGCAGCTCGCCGAGCATGGCGACTTCCTCGAGACCTGCTTCCTGCTGCTGGAAGGCGAACTGCCGACCGCCGCGCAGAAGGCCGATTTCGACTATCGCGTGACGCGCCACACCATGGTGCACGAGCAGATGGCCCGCTTCTTCCAGGGCTTCCGCCGCGACGCGCACCCGATGGCGGTGATGGTCGGCTCGATTGGCGCACTGTCGGCGTTCTATCACGACTCGACCGACATCTCGGACCCGCATCAGCGCATGATCGCCTCGATGCGGATGATCGCGAAGGTGCCGACGCTGGCGGCGATGGCTTATAAGTACACGGTCGGCCAGCCCTTCGTGTATCCGCTGAACTCGCTCGACTACACCTCGAACTTCCTGCGCATGTGCTTTGCGGTGCCGGCCGAGGAGTACAAGGTCAACCCGGTGCTCTCGCGCGCGCTCGACCGGATCTTCATCCTCCATGCCGACCACGAGCAGAACGCCTCGACCTCGACGGTCCGGCTCGCCGGCTCGTCGGGCGCCAACCCCTTCGCCTGCATCGCGGCCGGCGCGGCCTGCCTCTGGGGCCCCGCCCATGGCGGCGCCAATGAGGCCGCGCTGAAGATGCTCGAGGAGATCGGCTCCGTCGAGAACATCCCGAAATACATCGCCAAGGCCAAGGACAAGAACGATCCCTTCCGCCTGATGGGCTTCGGCCACCGCGTCTACAAGAACTACGATCCGCGCGCCAAGATCATGCAGAAGACCACGCATGAGGTGCTCAACGAGCTCGGGATCAAGGACGATCCGCTGCTCGACGTCGCCATCGAGCTCGAGCGGATCGCGCTGTCGGACCCCTACTTCATCGAGAAGAAGCTCTATCCGAACATCGATTTCTATTCGGGCATCACCCTGAAGGCGATGGGCTTCCCGACCTCGATGTTCACCGTGCTGTTCACCCTGGCCCGCACAGTCGGCTGGATCGCGCAGTGGAAGGAGATGATCGAGGATCCGTCCCAGCGCATCGGCCGTCCGCGCCAGCTCTACACCGGCGCTCCGGCACGCGAGTACAACCCGATCGGCCGCCGCTGAGGCGCGAGCCAAGGATCGATTTCCAAGGATCGACTTCCCATCTGGGCGCGACGGTTAGACGTCGCGCCCAGATTGTTTGAGGCGATTGATACGAAGGGCGGTGTTCGACAATCTGCCCTCCTCCGCGGAGTTGATCCGCGGCGGCCAGCTGCGCGATCGGCGTGACCACCAAGGAGCGCGTCTCCTCGTTTCCGGATCTGCCGACGAGCGCCGAGGGCGACCTTGCCGGCTACGAGACCTATACCTGGAACGCGCTGTTCGGCTCGGCCAAGATGCCGGCCGACATCGTCGCCAAACTCAACAAGGCGGCCAATGACGCGCTGAAGGACGAGAACGTGAAAAAGCGCCTCGAAGACGTCAGCGCCGTGACCATCGGTTCGACGCCGGAAGCGCTGGGTGAGCCCGTCAGGATCGGGTGGCGAAGTGGTTCCCGATCGCCAAGGCCTCGGGCGCCGCGCTGGAGTGAGGCCTCGGCTGCGTCGAGCCTGGCCGGGACCTATGCCGGCCGGTGCTCGACCAGCGCCAGCGCGGCCTCGACCGCGTTGGCGGCCGGGCTGGCGCCGGCCGAGCGCATGGTCGCCTCGATTTCCACGAAGCCGTCGAGCTGCCCTTGGCGCTCCGCTCCATTCGCCAGGGCCGCGAGGAGCTTGTTGCTCAAGGCTTCCGATGTCGCATCATCCTGAATGAACTCCGGCACGATGCTGCGGCCGAGGATCAGATTGGGCAGGATCACGCTCGGCAGCTTGATCAGGCGTCGCGCGATGGCGGCCTCCCAGCCTGCCCCGCGATAGGCCGCGACGGTGGGAACCTGCGCCAGCGCCAGTTCGAGCGTGACCGTGCCCGAAGCCGCCAGCGCCGCGCGCGCCGTGCGGAAGGCTGCGAGCTTTCCAGCCTCACCGACAACGATGTCCGGCCTGACGGGCCACCCGGACACCGCCTGCCCGATCTCGTCATGCAGATGCGCCACCGCCGGCAGCAGAAAGCGCGCGCCAGGCAAGGCCGCAGCGATCCGCGCGACCGCCTCGCCGAAAACAGGCATGAGATGGCGGATTTCGGAGCTGCGGCTGCCGGGCAGGATCAACACCACCGGCGCCGCCGCATCGGCGCGACGTGCGGCCTCCTCGGCATTGGGCCTGAGATCGGACAGGCGTTCGATCAGCGGGTGGCCGACATAGATCGTCCTGGGACCATGCAGCCGTTCCAAGGCGGCCGGCTCGAAGGGCAACAGGGCCAGGATACGGTCGATATGGGGCGCCATGCGCCGGGCCCGCCCCGAGCGCCAGGCCCAGACGCTGGGGCAGACCCAATGGGCGATCGGGATCGAGGGCGCGCGGGCACGCACCTTCCTGGCGACGCGCAGGCTGAAATCCGGTGCATCGATCGTCAGCAGCAGATCCGGCGCGAAGGCGATCACGCCGCGCGCCGCATCCTCCATCCGCCGCAGCAACAGCGGCAGGCGCGCGACCACGGGCCCGAACCCCATCACGGCGATGTCGGATTGCGCGAAGAGCGGCACGAGCCCGGCTGCGACCAGCGCCTCGCCGCCGACGCCGGTGACGACGAGTTCGCGCTCGCCGAGCCGCTGCCGGAGGTTTTCGAGGAACCGCAGCGCTAGCGCGTCGCCCGAGGCCTCCCCCGCGATCAGCGCGAGGCGAAAGGGCGGGCTCACGCGGCGACGCCCTCGATGAACAGGCCGGACTGGTCGGCCAGTTTGCCGAGCTGGGCGGCATCGCCGACCAGCACGCGCCCGGCCCGCAAGCCGATGCCCGACAGGCCGGCCTCCGTGACGTGGCGCAAGGTGTCGGGGCCGATCGCCGGCATGTCGACCCGCAGATCCTGACCGTCCTTGGGGGCTTTCACCAGGATGCCGTCGCCCTTGGCGAAGCGCAGACGTCCCGACGCGACGAGATCACCGACGCGGCGGATCATGGCGTCGGTGCCTTCGGCAGCCTCGATGGCGATCACCCGGTGGTCGGCCAGGATCGCCGCCTGACCGACGTCGAAGGGCGACAGGGCCGCCAGGAGCTGGAAGCCGCGCGTCACGAGATCCTTCTGCGCGACGGATGCCACCTTGCGGCCGAGCGGACCGATCGGCGCCGCCATCTGCGGCGCAACATCGGCGGGGCCATGGACGGTGAAGCCCTGCCCCTCGAAGAAGGTGACGACGCCGCGCAGGAGATGGTCGTCGCCGCCGCGAAAGGCGCGGGCGAAATGAGGCAGGTATTTCAGCGTCGAGGCTTCCGGGCGCAGCGCCCCGAAACTCGGTCGCGGCAGGCTGCCGATCAGGATGAGATCGACGATGTCGCGCCGGCGCAGATCCTCCAGCAGCCGGCCGAGTTGGCCGAGGCGATAGCACTGGAGATCGGCCGCACCGAAGTTCGCCGGAACCGCGGCGCCCTCGAGCGCGGCGATGAAGACCTGTCGGCCGTGGCCGGCTACGAGGCTGGCGAGGCGGGGTGGAAAATCTCCCGCGCCAGCGATGATCGCGAGAGGGCCGCGCATCGCCGACGATGCTGCGCGATCAGCGTTCACCGATCCGGCGCGTTGACGTCATGGGGCACGCAGATCGCGCGCTCGCCGCCGACCCTGATGAAGTCGAGGATCTCGTGGACCAGCGGATGCGACGCGAACTCGCTGGCGACGTCCTCGACGCGCTCCGACAAGGTGCCTTCATCGGCAAAGAGCAGGCGATAGGCACGACGAAGCTCGTGGATCTGCTCGCGGGAAAACTCCCGGCGGCGCAGACCGACGAGATTGAGCCCGGCCAGATGGGCTGGGTTGTCGCGGACGAGGCCGAAGGGAATCACGTCGTTCAAAACGCCTGCGCCGCCGCCGATGAAGGCATGATCGCCGACGCGGATGAATTGCTGCAGGCCCGTGCCACCGCCGACGATGACGAAATTGCCGACCGTGACATGGCCCGCGCACATGACGTTGTTGGAAAAGATGACATTGTTGCCGATATGGCTGTCATGCCCGACATGCGAATTGGCCAGGAAGAAGCAGCGGTCGCCGACCGTCGTCTTCATCCCGCCGCCCTCGGTACCAGGGTTCATCGTGACGCCTTCGCGGATCAGGCAATCGGCGCCGATCGTCAGCGTCGAGGGCTCACCCTTGTACTTCACGTCCTGCGGCGGATGGCCGATCGAGGCGAAGGGATAGATTTTGGTGCGGGCGCCGACCGTGGTGCGCCCGGCGACAGCGGCATGGCTGATGAGTTCGACGCCATCGGCCAGCACGACGTCGGGGCCGACGGTGCAGAACGGCCCGATCCTGACGCCTTCGCCGAGGCGCGCGGCCGGATCGACCACCGACATGGGATGGATGCTGGAACTCATGACCGGACACTCACGCAAAAGGCCGCCCTGCTCGTGGCGATCGTCATGGGTCAGACGACCATCGCCGAGAGATCGGCCTCGGCCACAAGCACGCCCTCGACCCTGGCCTCGCCACGGTAGAACCAGATGTTGCGCTTGCGCGCGATCTTGGTCAGGTGGAAGCGCAGCGTGTCGCCCGGCACGACCGGCTTGCGGAACTTGGCCTTGTCGATCGTCGTGAACAGCACGCTGCTGACCGCAGGATCAGCCTCGCCGCGCGAACTCACGACGAGCACGCCCGCCGTCTGCGCCATCGCTTCGATCATCAGCACACCCGGAAAGACCGGGCGCCCCGGAAAATGCCCGGTGAACTGAGGCTCGTTGATGGTGACGTTCTTGATGCCGATCCCCGATTCGTCGCCATTGATCTCGACGACGCGGTCGACGAGGAGAAAGGGGTAGCGGTGCGGAATGCAGGCCATGATCTTCTGGATGTCGGCCACACCCAGCGTCGTCGTCGCCTCGGTCATCGTATCGTTTCTCCCGTGCGGGCCGTCCGTGCGGCCGCATCATCAATTCGTTCTAGCCGCGTGAGCGCAGGAGGCCAACACCCGGCCAGGCCCCGCGATGCAGGCTTGTCCATTTCGGGCAGCCGGACACCGAGGATCCACGCGACCGGCTCAGCCTTGCGTTCGTCCCTTGCCGCGATTGGCCACCAGCGACTTGAGCAGCGCCGTCTCGCGCGCCCAGCTCAGCGCCGGCTGAGCCGGCGTGCCACCATAGCGCGCGCCGCGCGGAACATCGCCGGCCACGCCGCTCTGCGCCGCGACCTGCGCGCCCATGCCGACGGTCAGGTGACCGGCGAGACCGACCTGGCCTCCCAGCACCACGAAATCCTCCAGCGTCGTCGAGCCGGCAATGCCGACCTGCGAGACGATGACGCAATGACGCCCGACGACGACGTTGTGACCGATCTGCACGAGATTATCGATCTTGGTGCCCTCGCCGATCACCGTGTCGCGGCTGGCGCCGCGGTCGATGCAGGTGTTGGCGCCGATCTCGACATCGTCCTGGACGATGACCCGGCCGATCTGGGGCACCTTCATATGTCCGCGCGGGCTCATGGCGAAGCCGAAACCATCCTGCCCGATGCGAACGCCGGGATGAATGATGACGCGGTTGCCGATGAGCGTCGCCTGCAGCGTGCAGCCGGCGCCGATGGAGCAATTGCGGCCGATGCGGACCTGCGGCCCGATCACCGCATGCGAGGCGATGATCGTTCCAGAGCCGATCTCGGCTCCCGGACCGATGACGGCGCCGGGATCGACCGTGACGCCGGCCTCCAGCACCGCCGTGGCATGAACGAAGGCGCCCGGCGCGACGCCCTGCGAGCCGAAGACCGAACCGGGCCTGAGCGCGGTGGGGAACAGGCGGGCCAGCACCTTGGCGAAGGCATGATAGGGGGCCGGAGACACCAATGCCGTCGTTCCGGCCGGCACACGCTCGGCGAAGCGCGGAGAGACCAGGCACAAGCCCGCCCTCGTCGCGGCCAGCGCTTCGGTGTATTTCGGGTTGTCCATATAGGCGACGTCGGCCGGGCCGGCGTTCTCGAGCGCCGCGGCGCCGGTGATCGCGCGCGCCGGATCGACGCCTTCAGGCAGCGTCGCGGCCGAAATGGCAGCGACCTCGCCGAAGTCGAGCGAGGTCGCGATGGGGAAGAAGTGCGGGTCTGACATCGGGAATGTCCGGAGCGGGGCGCGACGAGCGCCCCGCCTCGTCAGAAGCGGGTGCCGCCGGAGAAGCGGAAGGCCTGGGTCCGGTCGCCACCGAACTTGGCGGTGACGCCATTCAAGGTACCGATCTGACCGTCATCCTTCGACAGCGCGTAGGCATAGTCGAAGCGGATCGGACCGAGCGGCGACTGCCAGAGCAGGCTGACGCCGACCGAAGAGCGGATGACGTTCTTGTCGCGCACACAGGCGATGTTGGTCTGCGACGTCTGCAGGGATGACAGGGCGACGTTGAACTGACGCCCCGACGAGCCCGCCGGGCAGGCGGCGGTAACCGCCGTGCCACCGTCATAGTTGAACAGCGTACCGGCGTCCGCGAAGACCGCGCCGCGCAAGCCAAGGTCGCGCGGCAGGCCCCAGATCGGGAACTGCACTTCGAGCGAACCGCCGAAATAGGTGGTGCCGCCGAGCGCGTTGGCCGTCGGGTCGTTCGTCACGTCGCGCGGGCCGATGCCCGACGGCGCGAAACCGCGCACCAAGGTCGGTCCGAGGAAGTAGTGGTCGATCATGCGCAGATCGCCGCTGGTCGCCTGAACGTGACCGCCCTGGAGACGCGCAAAACCGACAACGTCGTCGAAGATTTCCTTGTAGTAACGCGCATCGGCTGAGACACGCAGGAACTTCGAGTCACCGCCGACACCGGCGAATTCCGGCTTCAATTCGGCGATGAAGCCGTTGCGCGGGTTCTGGTTACTGTCGAGCGAGTTGTAGTTGAAGCTCAACCCGACCAGGGAGGTCAGCGTCGTGCCAGCCGCTTCCTTGACCGCGATCGACGCCTCGCCGTTGGTCAGGCAGTTGAAGGTGGAGTTCGCGGCGATCGCGCCGGCCGTACCGGGCGTAATCCCCGTCAGCGGCACCGAACAGTCGTTATACGGACGCTCGGCATCGTTCCGGACCTCGATCTCCGTGCTGTAGATCGAGTAGCGCGGCGTGATCGAAAGCTCTTCCGTGATCGGGAAGGTCAAACGGACCGTGCCGCCAGTGACGCGGCTCTCGAAGCGGCCGGTGTTGTAGTTGTCGCTGAACTTCGAGAACAGGTCGAAGCCCGCCGCGATGCGGCGACCGAGGAAATAGGGCTCGGTGAATGAGAAGTCGACGCCCTGGGTGCGCTGGCCGAGCGTGCCGGCGATGCGGACGAACTGGCCGCGGCCGAGGAAGTTCGACTCCGACAGCGAGACCTCACCGATGATGCCGTCCGATGTCGAGTAGCCGCCGGCGACCGAGAACGAGCCGGTCGCCTTGTCCTCGACGTCGATGTTGACCACCACGCGATCGGGCGCCGAGCCCGGCTCGTTGGTGATACGGACCTTGTTGAAGAAGCCGAGATTGTTCAGGCGACGCTCGGCACGATCGACATACACCTTGTTGTAGGCATCGCCCTCACCGAGATCGAGTTCGCGACGCACGACATAGTCGCGCGTGCGAGTGTTGCCGCGCACATTGATACGCTCGACATAGACCCGCGGGCCCTCGTCGACGACATAGGTGATGCCGATCAGGCGGCCGGCCGAATCCCGATCACCGCGCGGGCGGACCTGGGCGAAGGCATGGCCGCGGCGCGAGACCTCGGTCGTCAGGTTGACGAGCGACTTCTCGACCGCTTCGGCGTTGTAGGTATCGCCGGCCGAGGTGACGACATAGTTCTGGAGCGCGGCGGCATCGATGTCGCGCAACGTCGAATCGACAGAGACGCTGCCGACCTTGTACTGCGGGCCTTCCACGACGGAGACGTCGATGACCCAGCCGCCGGCAGCCTCGTCGAAGCGGGCGGTGTTGCCAACGATCTGGAAATCGGCATAGCCGTTCTTCAGGTAGAAGCGACGGACCAGTTCGAGGTCCGAGGTGATCCGGTCGGGATCATAGACGTCCGAGGTCTTGATCCAGCTCAGGAAGTTCGATTCGGTCGTGGACATCAGGCCGCGCAGGCGACCGTCCGAATAAACCTGATTGCCTTCGAAATTGATCGACTTGACGCCGGTCTTGCCGCTCTCATTGATCGTGAAGACAACGTCCGACCGCCCGTTCGGCAGCGGCGCGATACGGCCGCTTACCGAGGACAGGCCATAGCCGGCGCGACGATAGACTTCCTTGAGGCGCGCGACGTCGGCGTCGATCAGCGCCTGACTCATCGGGCCGCTGGCCTTCGACTGGACCTGCTGCAGCAGCACATCGCTCTTCAGGCGACGATTGCCTTCGAAGGCGACGCGATTGATCGTGTCGTTCTCCTGGACGGAGATGACGGTCTGGGAGCCGCGACGGCTCACCTGAACATTGGTGAAGAGGCCGGTGGCGAGAAGATTCTGGCGAATCTCCTGCGGGCCACCCTGCCCTGCGGCGTAGGTGCGGATTGTCTCCGCATCGACGCGCCTGTTGCCCTGGACAATCACGGCCTGCGCGAAAACCACGCCACCGCTAACGGCCAACATGAAGGCCGAAAGTCCGACTGATCGAGAGAGCCGCGCTCTGAAGGTCCGGCTCTTTTGGGTCGACGTCATCGGGTCGCCTATTCCATTTATCAGGTCACCACCCCAAAGACGGGGGCCACCACCCGACAGGTGGTCGCAAGGGGACATTGCAGTCCATTCGCTTCTACAAAGTTTCCCGCAGGGTGCAAACCGGCATTGTCGTTAACAAAGTATTTTTCGCCCCCTCGTTGCCATGAGGCCACGCGTCGTGCCGTGATTTTGCCGCAAAGCCGGGCGGATTGCCGCAGTTAAGCGTGTTCCAGCGCTCGCCTCGCGGAGGCCGTCGCCTAACGAAGCCATAAGCCAAAAACAAAAAAACCCGGAAATGCGTTAACAGATCTGCACGGCCGAAAGCCGCCGCGCAGCGGATCGCGACGACCGTCGATGAGGCCTCGAACAGCGCCCCGCAGCTTTGGTGGGCGCGCTTCTAGAGCAGCGAGCGGACGTGAACGAGGTCGTTCCAGGTCACGAACAGCATCAGCATCAACACGAGGCCAAGGCCAACCCGAAAGCCGATCTCCTGCGCGCGCTCGCTCAGCGGCCGGCCGCGCAGCGCTTCGAGCCCGTAAAACAGCAGATGCCCGCCATCCAGCATCGGCACCGGGAACAGGTTCATCAGGCCAATCGAGACCGAGAGGATCGCTGCGAGGTTGATCAGCCCGAGCACGCCGGAGCTGGTCGCGACGAGTCCCGACACCTGCGCAATTCGAATCGGGCCGGAGAGCTGATCGACCGATTCCCGGCCGCTCACCAGTTTGGCGAGATAGTCATAGGTGCGCTCGACCACGAACCAGGTCTCGCTCACACCCACTTTGGCTGATTCCAGCAGGCCGAAATGCTGGGTTGTCCAGTCACTGGCCTGGCGAGAGGCCTGCACGCCGAGGACGCCGATGCGCTGCTTGCCGACCGGCGTGCTCTGCTCGACGAGAGCTGGCGTGACCGGCAGCGTCACCGTGGCGCCGGCCCGCTCGACCACCACCGAAAGCGTCTCGTTGGGCCTGACGGAAATCGCGCGCTGCATGTCTGAGAAGCTGCCGATCGGGCGGCCGTCGATCGACAGCACGAGATCGCCGGCGAGAAGCCCGCCACGCTCGGCGGCGCTGCCGACGACGACCTGGTCGATGCGGGGAATCAGGACCTGCTTGCCGAAGACATAGACGGTCGAGGCGAAGATGAGGATCGCGAGCAGGAAATTGGCGATCGGGCCGGCGGCGACGATGGCGGCGCGCTCGCCGATCGACTGGGCCGGGAAGGAGCGCTCGCGCTGCCTTGCGGTCATCGTCTGGAGCTCGGCGGAATCGGTCCCGCTCGACGTGGCGTCGGCGTCGCCCGAGAATTTGACGTAGCCGCCAAGCGGGATCACCGCGAAGCGCCAGCGCGTGCCGTGCCTGTCGTTGAAGCCGAAGAGCTCGCGGCCGAAGCCGATCGAGAACACCTTCACATCGACGCCGCACCAGCGACCGACGAGGAAATGGCCGAGTTCATGGACGAACACGACCAGCGTCAGGACAAACAGGAAAGGCACGAGGTAGCCGAGCAGGAACGAGCCGGCGTTCCAGAGTGTCGCTACGAAGTCCATCGATATCTCCCGATCGGTCGCCACAGATCATGTCGTATTCGGATAGTTTCGTCCGAATACGACATGATCTGCGATGTAAAGTCGGCGCATGGCCTCAGCGAAAAACCGGTTCCCACTTTTTAGCGCCATGCTCTAGGTGACAGCGAAGGGGCGCCGCTACAAGAGTGCGCGCGCGCGGTTTCTCGCCTCATGGTCAATCGCCAGCGCGGCGGCGACGTCGGCGGGCGCCGCAAGGTCCTGCCCGGCACCGGCACAGACCGCCTCGACCAGCGCCGCGATGCCGGGAAAGGCGATGCGCCCTTCGAGATAGGCCGCGACGGCGACCTCGTTGGCCGCGTTGAGGATGGCGGGCATGGCGCCCCCCGCCGCCAGCGCAGCCAGAGCGAGGCCGAGCGCCGGGAAGCGCACGAGGTCGGGCCGCTCGAAGGTCAGCGGCGCCGTCAGCGCGAGATCGAGAAAGCGCGCGGGAGGCGCGTCGAGCCTGCCATCGATGCCGAGGCAATGGGCGGCCGCGACGCGCATGTCGGGCAAGGCCATGCCGGCGCTGACCGAGCCGTCGCGGAAGGTGACGAGCCCATGGACGAGCTGCTGGGGATGCACCAGAACCTCGAGTTGGCCAGCCTCCAGACCGAACAGGAAGCAGGCCTCGATCAGCTCCAGCCCCTTGTTCATCATGCTGGCCGAGTCGATCGAGATCTTGGCGCCCATCGCGTAATTGGGATGAGCCAGCGCCTGCTCTGGCCGGGCCTCGGCGATCTGGGCTGCGCTCCAGGTCCGGAACGGCCCGCCCGATGCGGTCAGCGTCATGCTGCGGATCGCCGAGATCGGCTCGGAGCCGAGAACCTGGAACAGGGCGTTGTGCTCGGAATCGAGCGGCAGGATGCGCGCGCCGACGGCCTGGGCGCGCGCCATCACGGCCGCACCGGCGCAGACGAGGCTTTCCTTGTTGGCCAGCGCCACGACACGGCCAGGGGTCAGCGCGGCGAAGGTCGCCTCCAGCCCGGCCGCGCCCGAGATCGCGCTGACGACGATGTCTGAGTCCATCGCCACCGCGTCGAGCACGGCGGAGCGCCCGGCCCCGCAGGCGATGCCGCTACCGGCCAGCGCGTCAGTCAGCGCCGGCCCCGCTCTTTCATCAGCCAGGGCTGCGAAGGACGCGCCGGTCTCGATCGCGACCCGCGCGAGCGAAGCGGCGTCGCGGCCGGCCACGACGGCGCCGATCCGCAGCCGGTCCGGGTTTTCCGCCACGATCTCGCGCGTCGATTTGCCGATGGAGCCGGTCGCTCCCAGAAGTGTGACGGTGCGGAGCATGCGCGGTTCAGACTTCGAGACGGGCTAGGAACAGCATCATGCCGGCGAAGACCAGCACCGCCCAATAGCCGTCGAGGCGATCGAGGAAGCCGCCATGGCCGGGGATGAGGCGGCTCGAATCCTTAGCGCCGAAGCGGCGCTTCAGCGACGATTCGAAGAGATCGCCCATCTGGCTGAAGACCGAGGCCGCAAGCGAGCCCGCGATGACGAGAGCCGGCCCGACGATCTGCACGGCCGCGGGTGTCAGCGCCCAGACGGCATAGCCGCACAGGGTGCCGGCGATCGTCCCGCCGAGCGCGCCGGACCAGGTCTTGCCCGGGCTGACGCTTGGCATCAGCTTGGGGCCGCCGAACCTGCGGCCGGTGAAATAGGCGGCGATGTCGGTGAGCCAGACGACCGCGAAGCTCCAGATGATGATGGCGAGGCCCAGTTCGGGCAGTGCCCGCAGCGCCGGCGCGATCAGCGCGAAGGCCAGCGCATAGGCGACGCCGCAGAGTTCGAGCGCAAGCCGGCCCGAGACCAGCGGCGTCAGGAGGGCGCCGGCCAGCGCCACGGTGGCGGCGACGCCGGCCAGCGCAGGCTGGCTCGCCGAGGAGAAGCCGAGCAGGAGACCGGACAAGACAACGCCAAGCCCCGCGGCGACGGCATGGTCCCGGCTCGCCATCGACAGCCATTCATAAGCGACGAGGCCGGCCACCAGCACCCAGACCACTCGAAACGGCCAGCCGCCCCAGGCGGTGACGATCAGGACGACCACCGCGAGCACCAGGGCCGAGGCGATCCGGAGCAGCAGTTCACCCTGGCCGGGTTTGGGCCCACCAGGGGCGAGCTCGGTCACGCCGCGCCTACCGTGCGATCGGCAGGTTCCGACACGCCGCCGAAGCGCCGCTCCCGGCGCCCGTATTCAGCCAGCGCCGCCTCGAAGGCGGCCCGATCGAAATCGGGCCACAGCACCGGCGTGAAGACGAATTCGGCATAGGCGGCCTGCCAAAGTAGGAAATTCGAGATTCGCGTCTCGCCGGACGTGCGGATCACCAGTTCCGGGTCGGGCAGATCGGCCGTGTCGAGATGCCCGGCGAGCATGGCCTCGTCGATCGCGGCGGGTTCGATTCGCCCAGCGGCGGCCTCGGTCGCGAGCCGGCGCGCCGCCCGGACGATCTCGTCGCGCGCGCCGTAATTGAAGGCGACGACCAGCGTCATCGTGGTGTTGTCGCGCGTCACCGTCTCGGCATGCTCGACCAGCCTGCGAATATCCGGCGCGAGGTCGTCGCGACCGCCGATGACGCGCACGCGCACGCCCGCCCGATGCAGTTCGCCGAGATCCTTCTCGACAAAGCGCTTGAGCAGGCCGAGCAGGAAGGAGACCTCGGTCGCCGGCCTGCGCCAGTTCTCGGTCGAGAAGCTGTAGAGGGTGAGGATGCGGACGCCGAGTTCGCCGGCGTTCCTGACCGCGCCGCGCAGCGCCTCGAGGCCGCGCCGGTGACCCTCCTGGCGCGGCAGGCCGCGCAGCTGCGCCCAGCGGCCATTGCCGTCCATGATGATGGCGACATGGGCAGGATGGGCGGCTTGCCCCGGGCGCTGGCCTGCTGACATTCTCGGTATGCCTCATTCGGCCTGGCGCCGGGGGACCTGACGCCGAGCAACCTGGCGCGGGATAACCTGACGCGGGACGCCGCGTCGACGGCATCAGACGCTCAGGATTTCCTTTTCCTTGATCGCCAGGGCCTGATCGATCTCGGCGATGTGCTGATCGGTGGTCTTTTGGACCAGATCGGACTGGCGCGTCACGTCGTCCTTGGTGAAGGCGCCGTCCTTCTCGACCTTCTTGATGATGTCGATGGCGTCGCGGCGGACATGGCGCACGGCAATCTTGGATTCCTCGGCGTATTTATGCGCGACCTTGACCATCTCCTTGCGGCGCTGCTCGTTCAGCTCGGGGATGCGGATGCGCAGGACCTGGCCTTCCGTCTGCGGGTTCAGGCCGAGATCGGATTCACGGATCGCCTTGTCGACCGCATTGACCATGCTGCGGTCCCAGACCTGCACGCTGAGCAGGCGGGCTTCCGGCACGCTGACGGTCGCGAGCTGGGACAGCGGCTGGCGCGCGCCATAGGCCTCGACCTGGATCGGGTCGAGCATATTGGCGGAGGCGCGTCCCGACCGCAGCGAAGCCAGGTCCCCCTTGAAGGACTGGAGCGCGCCCTGCATGCGGCGCTTCACGTCGTCGAGATCGAATGTCGTCTGGGCCATCGTCTTCAAGACCTTGAACTGGTGCATCGCGCAAAAAGCGAAAGCCCGGCGTTCCGCCAGTCACGATGCGACATCGGTGTTGCAAAACCGGGTTTTGCGTCGTCGGCGCGACCATGGCGGCGGGCTCGCCCATGGTCAAGAACATCATGCCGCAAGGATGTTACGGCGTCACATAGGTCGCCCTGCCCTCGCCGCGCAGCACGGCCGCGAGCGCGCCGGCTTCCGCGATCGAGAACACCACGATGGTCAGACCCGCATCGCGCGCCAGCGCGAAGGCCGCCGTGTCCATGACCTTCAGGTCGCGCCGGATCGCGTCCTCGTGGGTCAGCGTGTCGTAGCGGGTGGCGCTGGGGTCCTTCTTGGGGTCGGCGGTGTAGACGCCATCGACCTGCGTCGCCTTGAGCAGGTGGCTGCAGCCGAGCTCGGCCGCGCGCAGGGCCGCGCCCGTGTCGGTGGTGAAATAGGGGTTTCCGGTGCCGCCGCCGAGCACCACGACCTTGCCGTTCGTCAGGTGGTCGAGCGCGCGCTTGCGGGCGTAGCTCTCGCAGAGCGAGGGCATCGGCACGGCCGACATGGCGCGCGCGGGGGCGCCGGCGCTCTCGATCGCATGTTCGAGCGCGAGCGCGTTCATCACCGTGCCGAGCATGCCGATGGAATCGGCGCTGGTGCGGTCGAGCCCCTTGGTCAGGCCCTGGACGCCGCGAAAGAAATTGCCGCCACCGACGACGATGGCGATCTCGACGCCCTCGCGCGAGGCATTGGCGATGTCGGCCGCCAGGGCCGTCAGTGTGCCGCCGTCGAGGCCGGATCCCGCTTGTCCGGCAAGGGCTTCGCCGGAGAGCTTAACGAGAACGCGGTTGGGTCTCATCAGATCGTCTCCGTATTGCAGTTCATGACCGCATCATCCTGAACTGAAACGGAAAAATCAGTTCGGACCGATGCATGGAAAGCAGTAGCGATTCGCAAGCCGCTCTCCTTCCTACAAAAAAGGCCGCGCAGGGCGCGGCCTTTTATTCGTGCTGCGGACAGGCGCGATCAGCCCGTCGTGCCGCCGGCGGCAGCGACTTCGGCGGCGAAGTCGGTCTCTTCCTTCTCGATGCCCTCGCCGAGTGCGTAACGGACGAAGCCCGTCAGCGTCACGGGAGCACCGACCTTGCCTTCGATCTCCTTGAGCACCTGGCCGACCGACTTCGAGCCGTCATGGATATAGGACTGCTCAAGCAGGCAATATTCCTTGGCGTAGCTCTTCATGCCGCTCTCGGTGATCTTCTCGAGCACATGGGCGGGCTTGCCGGCATTCTTCTCGGCCAGGATCGCCTTCTCGCGGGCCAGCAGGTCGGGGTCGATCGAAGCGAGATCGAGCGCGACCGGGTTGGTGGCGGCGACGTGCATGGCGAGCTGGCGGCCGAGCAGGGCCAGCTCATCGGTCTTGCCGGTCGATTCCAGCGCGACGATGACGCCGATCTTGCCGAGGCCATCGGCGACAGCGCCATGGACATAGGAGCCGATCAGGCCGGCCGAGACCTTGAGCGAGGCGACGCGGCGCAGCGTCATGTTCTCGCCGATCGTGGCGATGGCGTTGGCGATCGCCACCTGCACGGTGCCGCCGCCCGGATAGTGATGGGCGAGCACGGCCTCCGCATCGCCGCCACGCTCGAGCGCGACATTGGCGATGCCGTGGGCGAGCGCCTGGAATTCGAGGTTGCGGGCGACGAAGTCGGTCTCGGAGTTGAGCTCGATCACGACGCCATTGTGGCCGGAGATCGCGACGGCGACCAGACCTTCGGCGGCGACGCGGCCAGCCTTCTTGGCGGCCTTGGCGAGGCCCTTGGTGCGCAGCCAGTCGATCGCGGCCTCGATGTCGCCATCGACGGCCGAGAGCGCGGTCTTGCAGTCCATCATGCCCGCGCCGGTCTTGTCGCGGAGTTCCTTCACCATGCCGGCGGTGATCGCAGCCATCTTTGTCGTCCTTGTCTGTCGTGCGGCGCCCCATACCGGCCAGCCGCGTCAATCATGCCGACCGTCCCTATTGGGAAACGCCGACGCTCCGTTTCCGGTCGTCGGCGCTGGTCGGCGTCAATCTCAGTCTCAATGCAGCAACCGGATTGCGACGCGTCGATGACGCGCCGCCTCCCGTCTCACATCGTCAGGCGTCGGCGAGCTCGCGCGACTGGGCGACCCAGCCCTCGCGCTCGATGCGGCCGGCGAGCTTCAGGTCCTGGTCGACCTTGGTGACGTCGGCGGGCGCCATGGCGGCGAACTGCCAGAAGTGGAACAGGCCGCCGTCATTGAGCTTCTGAACCAGCTCGGGACCCATGCCCGAGAGCTTCATCAGATCGTCGGGCGCGCCGCGCGGCGCGGTCAGCAGCTCGAAGGGCACGCCGGCATCGGCGGCGGCCGGCTCCTCGATGAGGGCCTCCTCGATGATGACCGGGGCCTCGGCAGCGCCGAGATCGACACCATGATCGCCCGAGGCGCGCGAGATGCCGTCGATGGCCGAGCGCGCGATGAGGTCGCAATACAGCGCGATGGCGCGGCCGGCGTCGTCATTGGCGGGGACCGGGAAGGTGATGCCATCCGGATCCGAGTTCGAGTCGATGATGGCGGCGACCGGGATTCCGAGGCGCTGGGCCTCCTTGATCGCGAGCGCTTCCTTGTTGGTGTCGATCACGAAGATCATGTCGGGCGTGCCGCCCATGTCCTTAATGCCGCCAAGCGCCTTCTCGAGCTTGTCGCGCTCGCGGGCGAGCATCAGGCGCTCCTTCTTGGTCAGGCCGGTGCCGCCACCGCTGAGCAGCTCATCGACCTTGCGCAGGCGCTGGATCGAGGCCGAGATGGTCTTCCAGTTGGTCAGCATGCCGCCGAGCCAACGCGAATTCACATAATACTGGGCCGAGCGCTTGGCGGCGTCGGCGATCGAGTCCTGCGCCTGGCGCTTGGTGCCGACGAAGAGGACGCGGCCGCCGCGGGCGACGGTGTCCGACACGGCCTGCAGGGCGCGCGAGAGCATCGGCACCGACTGCGACAGGTCGAGGATGTGGATGTTGTTGCGCGTGCCGAAGATGTAGGGCGACATCTTCGGGTTCCAGCGATGCGACTGGTGGCCGAAATGGGCACCCGCCTCAAGGAGCTGGCGCATGGAGAATTCTGGCAGAGCCATGGTCTGTATCGTCCTTCCGGTTTTAGCCTCTGGGGTGCGAATGAACCGAGCATGAGCTGCAAGGTCACCGGAACGCTTCGGAGATGAAGCGGTGCTCCCCATGTGGGATGGGCTGCGCCATACAGGGGATAAGTCGGGAATGCAAGCCGGACAGAGCCGCGCCCGATGCAATCCGCGGATCGACGCCGGGAATTAGCGTCCGGCCGCGCGCGTCATCCGGGTCATGCCCTTGCGGGCGGCGAACATGCGGCCATAAACGTCGCCGGCGAGGTCGGGCCGGTAGCAGCGCTGTTCGAGCAGCGGGTCCCAGATGTGTTCTACCGTGTCGATCAGGTCGAAATCGGCGCTCAGCCGGGCCGCGAGCTGATCGCGGTTCTTGCGGTTCTGATACTCCAGCAGCACCAGCGAGGTCTTCGACAGGTCGATGCTGTCGAGCACGTCGCCCTCGCCGCCCTCGATGTCGATCTTGACGATGTCCGCTGAGGGCAGGCTTGCGGGATCGACGACCGCGACCTCGTAGCGCTCGACCATGGCGCCGTCGACGAAGGTGTCGCCGGCATAGGAGGCCAGGCCGGATTCGCCGTCACCGGCGAAGCGGCTGACGAAGCTCGCCGTCTTCGCGCCGCCGGGAAACAGCGCGGCATTGACCGGGACGATGTCGCGACGCTGATGCGTGTTGCGCTGGAGCAGCGCGAAGGTGCCCGGATGCGGCTCGTAGGATGTCACCAGGCTACCCGGCCAACGCGCCGTCGCCCAAAGCGCGAACGAGCCGACATTGGCGCCGATGTCGAGGATGTCGAGGCCGACGCCGTCGAAACCGGTCTCGTATTCGCCCTCGAGGACGTCCTTGATGGCCCAGTACATGGCCTCGGGCACGGCGAGGCTCATCGGGATATGTGCGACGTAGTGCTTCACGGCTGCCCCCCGGCATGGACGCGACCTGCCATTGTGGCAGGACAGGGCGTCTCTTCGCCAGAATGCATTGCCGGCTGGCTCGCACAAGGCCAGAGCGTGCGATTCAGCGCAACTCCACGCTGACAACGCCGGGCGCTGCCCTGACCGCATTGGCGATCTGCTGGTTGACCGGGTACCTGCCGGGCAGCTCGATCTCGACCTCCTGGGCGCCGTCGTCGAGGATCATCACGAGCGCGATCTTGCCGTCGGCCTTGATGCCGTCGCCGCGCGGGCGAACGCGCTCGGCGATCGAAGCCAGCGCCTTGTCGTCGCGCAGATAGACCAGGAGGTCCTGCTTCTGGCGCGCGGCGAGGTCGTCGAGCACCTCCACATCCTCGATGCGGGGGCGGACATCATCGCCGTCCAGCACGGCCGAGAGGCGCAGGACCAGCGCTCTGCCCGGCTCCAGCAGGTCGCGGAAGCGCTGCAGCGCCTCGGAAAACAGAATCGCCTCGAACTGGCCGCTGGGATCGGAAAGGTTGACGATGCCCATCTTGGAACCGGATTTCGTGCGCCGCTCCGACTTGTCGATGACGGAGACGGCGACCTTGGCGACGCCGGTGCCGTTGGCGCGCACCATCTGGGCGAAATCGGCGAAGCGCTGGACCCGCAGCCGCTTCAGCACGTGCTCGTAGTCATCGAGCGGATGGCCCGACAGGAAGAAGCCGACGGCGTCGTGCTCGCGCCGGAGCCGTTCGGCCGGCGCCCAGGGCTCGACGGGCGGGATGCGGAAGGCCTCCTGGACGGAACCGCCGCCGAACAGCTCGGACTGGCCGCCGGCGGCGGCATCTCGGGTGCGGTTCGAGAGGGCCAGCATGCCCTCGATCGCGGCCATGGCGCGAGCGCGCTCGGGCTCCAGCGTGTCCATCGCGCCGGCCGCAATCAGCGCCTCGATGGTGCGGCGGTTGACCTGCCTGGTGTCGATGCGACGGGCGAAATCGGCGAGATCCTTGAAGTCTCCGCCGGCACGCCGCGCCGCGACGATCGATTCGACGGCCGCCGTGCCGACGCCCTTGATCGCGCCAAGCGCATAGTGGATCGCGCCCTCATGGACGTCGAACTCGACACCGGAGCGGTTGATCGCCGGCGGCAGGACCTTGATGCCGAGGCGCTCGGCATCGCGGCGGAATTCCGAGAGCTTGTCGGTGTTGCCCATGTCGAGCGTCATTGACGCCGCCAGGAACTCGACGGGATAGTTCGCCTTGAGGAAGGCTGTCTGGAAGGCCACGACCGCATAGGCCGCAGCATGGCTCTTGTTGAAGCCGTAATCGGCGAATTTCGCCAGCAGGTCGAAGATCTCGGAGGCGATCTCCTTCTTGATGCCGCCCTCGACGGCGCCGCGCACGAAGCGGTCGCGCTGGGCGTCCATCTCGGACTTGATCTTTTTGCCCATGGCGCGGCGCAGAAGGTCGGCCTCACCGAGCGAATAGCCCGAGAGGGCCTGCGCGACCTGCATCACCTGCTCCTGATAGACGATGATGCCATGCGTCTCGGCCAGGATCGGCTCCATCTTCGGATGGAGATAGGTCGGCTTCTCCTGTCCGAGCTTGCGGCGACAATAGCTGGGAATGTTGTCCATCGGGCCTGGCCGGTAGAGCGCGACAAGCGCGATCAGGTCCTCGATCCGGTCGGCCTTCATCTCGACCAGGGCCTTGCGCATGCCGGCGCTTTCCACCTGGAACACGCCGACGACCTCGCCGCGCGCCAGCATCGCGTAGCTCGGCGGATCGTCGAAGGGCAGGCTCGCCAGATCGATCGCGATGTCGCGCTGGGCGATCAGCTTCACCGCCGTCGCCAGCGTCGTGAGGGTCTTGAGGCCGAGGAAGTCGAACTTCACCAGCCCGGCCTGCTCGACCCATTTCATGTTGAACTGGGTGACGCGCATGCCGGTGCGCGGATCGACCGAGAGCGCAACGAGTTCCTCCAGCGGCCTGTCGCCGATGACGACGCCGGCGGCATGGGTCGAGGCGTGGCGGTGCAGCCCTTCGAGCTTCTGGCCGATTTCGAGCAGCCGCGCGACGACAGGTTCTTCCTCGGCAGCCTGCTGCAGCTTCGGCTCACCCTCGATCGCGTCCTTCAGCGAGATCGGCTTGGCCGGGTTCTGGGGCACGAGCTTGGTCAGCCGGTCGACCTGGCCGTAGGGCATCTCCAGCACGCGGCCGACATCGCGCAGCACGCCGCGCGCCAGCAGCGTGCCGAAGGTGATGATCTGCGCGACGCGCTGCTCGCCATAGCGATGCTTGACGTAGTCGATCACCTCTTCACGCCGGTTCTGGCAGAAGTCGATGTCGAAGTCGGGCATCGAAACGCGGTCGGGGTTGAGGAAGCGCTCGAACAGCAGGCCGAAGCGCAGCGGATCGACGTCGGTGATCGTCAGCGCATAGGCCACCAAAGAGCCCGCGCCCGAACCGCGACCCGGACCGACGGGGATGTCGTGATCCTTGGCCCATTTGATGAAGTCGGCGACGATCAGGAAGTAGCCGGGAAACCGCATCCGGGTGATGATCGACAATTCGAAATCGAGGCGCTTTTCGTAGTCCTCGACCGCATAGCCCATGGCCGGGCCATGCTTGGCGAGCCGCGCCGCGAGGCCCGCCTTTGCCTGAATCTGCAGCTCCTCGGCCTCGTCGCGGCCTTTCTCGCCGAAGCGCGGCAGGATCGGCTTGCGCAGGCCGACGCGCCAGGTGCAGCGCATCGCGATCTCGACGGTCGCCGCCAGCGCCTCGGGCAGGTCGGCGAAGCGCCGCTTCATCTCGGCACGGCCTGCGAAATGATGCTCGACCGTGACGCGCCGGCGCTCGCCATCCGAGACGAGCCGGCCGGCGGCGACCGCCAGCAGCGCGTCATGGGCGTCGTAGTCGCCCGGCTTGGCGAAGAAGGGCTCGTTGGTGGCGACGATGGCGATGTCGGCGTCATAGGCCAGCCGCAGCAGATGCGCCTCGATCGCCGCTTCGCCATCGCCACCATGGCGCTGGATCTCGACATAGAGCCGGTCGCCGAAGATGCGCGACAAGGCCGCGAGCCGGGCCTTTGCCTGCGGCAGCTGGCCGTTGCGTAAGGCGAGGTCGATCGGCCCGCCATGGCCGCCGCTCAGCACGACCAGCCCCTCGTGATGGGAGGCAAGCCGATCGAGGTTCGAGACGGGTTGGCCCGAGCCGCCGCTTGCCAGCGCGGCCTCGGTCACCAGCTTCATCAGATTGACGTAGCCGGCCTCGTTCATCGCCAGCAGGACGAGATGCGGCAGCACCTGCTGGACCGGCTTGCGGCTGCCCTCGGCCTCATCGGCGAAATCGACGGACAACTGGACGCCGACGATCGGCTGGACGCCCACGCCGACGAGCTTCTCCGAGAATTCGAGCGCACCGAACAGGTTATTGGTGTCGGTCAGCGCCAAAGCGGGTTGGCCATCAGCAGCCGCCATCTTGGCGAGCGTGCTGATCGTCATGGCGCCCTCGAGCAGCGAATAGCTCGAATGGACATGGAGATGGACGAAGCCGACCTCGGAGAGGATACGCGTGTTGCCCGGTTCGCGTGCCATCGTCCGCCCTGCGCCTGATCATCGCGACTCAAGCGTCGCCGCCAGGGCCTTTATGGAGCGGTGCAGCCGCCCGCGTCCACGCTACCGATCGTCGCTTTTGTGGACGGTCAGATATTCGGCCCCGACAGAAGCACGGCCCAGACCCAGACCATGCCAAGGAAGAGCCCAAGCGATGCAATCTCCGCGATTCCAGCGGCCAATTTGCGCGCTACGATCATGGCAATCTCCTCGTGTTTCCGATATGTCCAATTTAATTCATGGTTTGTTCTCGTCAATGCCTCTGCGTCAATTGCGCGGCAAGCATGCCGGACGCGGTTAACCGGATGTGAATCGGGGGATGGGAGAGCCAGCCGGAGCCGATCTGGACAGCCAGCCGGCCGCGCGGACAATGCCACCCAAGCGCGGAACCACCACCGTTATCCTGGGCTTCGCATAGCGAAATCCGGAATCCATCGGAGGGATCATCCTCACAACGGACTTGGCTATACGATGGATGCCTGATCTGCGCGACTTTCGCCGCTTATCCGGGATGACGGTGGCGGCTCCGAGGCAAGCCGGGCCTACAGCTAAAGCGGCACCACATGTCCGTCGCGGATCGTGACCTGACGGTCCATCCGGCGGGCGAGATCGAGGTTGTGGGTCGCAATCAGCGCCGCCAGCCCCGATGCCCGCGCCAGAGCGACCAGCGTCGAGAAGACATGCAGCGAGGTCACCGGATCGAGATTGCCGGTCGGCTCGTCGGCCAGCAGCAGGCGCGGCCCGTTGGCGACGGCCCGCCCGATGGCGACGCGCTGCTGCTCGCCGCCCGAGAGTTCGCCCGGGAGGTGGTCGAGCCGTTCGCCCAAGCCCAGGAAGGTCAGGAGTTCGGCTGCCCTCTCCTCCGCGAGCCCCTTGTCGAGGCCGCGAATGCGCTGCGGCAGCACGACGTTCTCCAGCGCCGTGAACTCCGGCAGCAGGTGATGGAACTGGTAGACGAAACCGATCTCGGTGCGACGCAGGCGGGTGCGGCCCTTGTCGTCGAGCTTCGTCGTCGGCAGTCCGCCGACGAAGACCTCGCCGCCATCGGGCCGTTCCAGAAGCCCCGCGATGTGCAGCAGGGTCGACTTGCCGGTGCCGCTGGGCGCGACCAGCGCGACGATCTCGCCTGGCCAGAGCGCGAAATCCGCCTTGCGCAGGATCTCGAGCGGCGCGTCGGTCTGGGGATAGTAGCGCTCGACCTGGGAGAGGAAGAGCGTCGGCGTCTCGCGTTGCGTCGCGTCGGACATGCGCCTCACCCCATCCTGAGAGCCTGGACGGGGTCGAGCCGCGCCGCCTTCCAGGCCGGATAGAGGGTTGCCAGCAGCGACAGGGCGAGAGCCATCATGACGACGCTCGTCACTTCTCCCCAGTCGATGACGGAGGGGATGTCGCTCAGGAAGCGCACGGTCGGGTCCCAGAGATTGGCGCCTGTGATCCAGTTCAGCGCCGCCATGATCGCCTTGATGTTCTTGGCGAAGACGACGCCGAGCCCCAGGCCCGCCAACGTGCCGAACACGCCGATGGCCGCGCCCGTGATCAGGAAGACGCGCAGCACCGTGCCGCGCGTCGCGCCGATGGTACGCATGATCGCGATGTCGGAGGTCTTGTCCTTCACGAGCATGATCAGGCCGGAGACGATGTTGAGCGCCGCCACGAGCACGATCAGGGTCAGGATGATGAACATGACGTTGCGCTCGACCTCCAGCGCGTTGAAGAAGCTGCGGTTGCGCTGGCGCCAGTCGGAGAGCACGAGCGGGCGCGGCGCGTCAGCCTCGATCGCGTCGCGCACGGTTTGCGTCTTGTCGGGATCGTCGACGAAGATCTCGATGACGTTCACGTCACCTTCGCGGTTGAAATAGGCCTGCGCCTCGGTCAGCGGCATGAAGACGAACGAGGCGTCGAACTCGGTCATGCCGATCTCGAAGATCGCCTGGATCGGATAGGCCTTGATGCGCGGCGCCGTGCCGAACGGCGTCGAGGCGCCCTTCGGCGAGATGATGTTGATGGAATCGCCCACTTGGAGGCCCAGCGAATCCGCCAGCCTCTTGCCGACGGCGACGCCGCCCGCCGTGTCGAAGCCGTCGAGCGTGCCGCGTCGGACATTGCCGCCGACGAAGGGGATCGCCTTGATGTCGGCCTCGCGGATGCCGCGGACGAGCACGCCGCCATTGCCGGTCTGCGAGGAGGCGAGCGCCTGCCCCTCGACAAGCGGGATGGCCAGCCTGATGCCGGGGATCGCCTTCAGCCGCATCGAGACGACGTCATAGTCATCCAGCGGACGATCGATCGGCGTCGCGAAGATGTGGCCGTTCACGCCGACGATCTTCTCCAGCAGTTCCTTGCGGAAGCCGTTCATCACCGACATCACGATGATCAGCGTGGCAACGCCGAGCAAGATGCCGAGGAACGAGAAGCCTGCGATGACCGAGACGAAGCCCTCGCGCCGGCGGGTGCGCAGGTAGCGCCCGGCGAGAAGCCATTCGAAGCCCGCGAAGGGCTTCGTGCCCGTCGGTGCTTCGCCCTGCGGTTGCGTGCTCGTGGCCGCGCTCACGCGGCCTTGCCCTTGAACCGGTCGAGGGCCGCTTCCAGAGAGACCAGCTCACGCTCGCCACTGGTGCGGCGCTTGATCTCCACCTTGCCCTCGGCGAGCCCCTTGGGACCGACGATGACCTGCCAGGGCACGCCGATCAGGTCGGCCGTGGCGAATTTGCCGCCCGGCCGCGCGTCGGTGTCGTCATAGAGCGCGTCGTAGCCCTTCGCGAGCAGCGCCTTGTAGAGCTGTTCGCAGGCGCCGTCCGTCGCGGCGTCGCCTGCCTTGAGGTTGAGCACGGCGACATCGAAGGGCGCGATCTCGTCGGGCCAGACGATGCCGGCATCGTCATGGCCGGCCTCGATCAGCGCGGCGACGAGGCGGCTCGGGCCGATGCCGTAGGAGCCCATGTGGACCGGCACGTTCTGGCCGTCGGGCCCCTGGACGGTCGCGCCCATCGGCTCGGAATACTTCGTACCGAAATAGAAGATATGGCCGACCTCGATGCCCCGGGCCGAAAGCTGCTTGTCGGCGGGGATCGCCTCATAGGCGGCCTTGTCGTGCATCTCCTCGGTCGCCGCGTAGAGGCTCGTCCACTTGTCGACCACGCCCTTCAGCCCCTCGACGCTGTCGAAATCGGTGTCGACGGCAGGCGTGTCGAAATCGAGATAATCCTTGTGGCAGAAGACCTCGCTCTCGCCGGTGGAGGCCAGCACGATGAATTCGTGGCTGAGGTCGCCGCCGATCGGGCCGGTGTCGGCGCGCATCGGGATCGCCTTCAGGCCGAGCCGCGCGAAGGTGCGCAGATAGGCGGTGAACATGCGGTTATAGGCGTGGCGGGCCGCGTCCTGGTCGATGTCGAAGGAATAGGCGTCCTTCATCAGGAACTCGCGGCCGCGCATCACGCCGAAGCGGGGGCGGACCTCGTCGCGAAACTTCCACTGGATATGATAGAGGTTCAGCGGCAAGTCCTTGTAGGACTTCACATAGGACCGGAAGATGTCGGTGACCATCTCCTCATTGGTGGGCCCGTAAAGCATCTCGCGGTCGTGCCGGTCCTTGATGCGCAGCATCTCCTTGCCATAGGCGTCGTAACGCCCGCTCTCGCGCCAGAGATCGGCGGACTGGATCGTCGGCATCAGGATCTCGACCGCGCCTGAACGGTCCTGTTCCTCGCGCACCACGGCGCTGATCTTGTTGAGGACGCGGAGGCCGAGCGGCAGCCAGGAATAGATGCCGGCCGATTGCTGGCGGATCATGCCGGCGCGCAGCATCAGCCGGTGCGAGACGATCTCGGCTTCCTTGGGCGTGTCGCGCAGGATCGGCAGGAAATAGCGGGAGAGGCGCATCGGACAAACTCGGATGGGGGGCGGTGCGCACCGGGCGGCGCACCGAGTCACTTCGACCCAGAGACACCATCGCTCCGCATAAAATGCAAACCAAAATCCGCAAGGCGTGATCGAAGCCGGGGCGGATGCGCCGGCACCTCAGCGCTGCGCGAATCGCTCGCGCAGCGCGGGCAGGACGGCCGCCGGCACGAAGGGAGCGACGTCCCCGCCCATCGCGGCGATCTGCCGGACGAGCGTCGCGGTGATAGGGCGCACCGCTGGGGAAGCCGGGAGGAAGACCGTCTGGATCTCGGGCGCCATGACCGCGTTCATGCCGGCCATCTGCATCTCGTAGTCAAGATCGGAGCCGTCCCGCAGGCCACGAATGATGATGGTCGCCCCGGCCCGCCGCGCCGCATCGACGGCGAGATCGTCGAAGGTCACGACATCGAGCGTGGCACCCGTCACCATTAGCAAGGGCGTCGCGACCTCGCGCAGAAGCTGCGCGCGACGCTCAGTGCTCAAAAGCGGCGTCTTGCCCGGATGCAGACCGATGGCGAGCACGAGGCGGTCGCACAGCCGGGCTGCGCCGGCGATGACGTCGGCATGGCCGTTCGTGACGGGATCGAAGGAGCCGGTGTAGAAAGCGGTGCGTGTCATGGCTCAAGCGTTAGACGCTGGCCCGGCGCGCGACAAGCGAGCAAGGCCGGCGCCGGGCCATGGCTCAGGCGGCGCGGACCTGCACGATGAAGTCGGCGACGCGCGATTTCAGCCCGTGGGCGAGTTGCGTGAGTTCAGTCGAGGCGCGCGATACGGCCGCTGCAGCGTCCGATGTTTGCTGAGAGGCGGCCGAGACGAGGCTCGTCGCCTCGCCGATACGGCTGAACTCACTGGTCGCCAGGCCGACATCCTCGACGATCGCGTGGGTGACGCCGTGCTGGCGCCGCATCGTCTCGGCCGACCGCCTGACCGCCTCACTCAAGCCGCCGATCATGTCGCGGATGCCGGAAATGGCCTCGACGGTCGCCATGGTCGCCTGGTTCATCGTCGCGATCTGGCGCGAGATGTCGTCGATCGCGCGCGCGGTCTGCCCCGACAACCCCTTCACCTCGGAAGCGACGATCGCAAAGCCGCGCCCGGCCTCGCCGGCGCGCGCGGCCTCGATCGTGGCGTTGAGGGCGAGCAGGTTGGTCTGCGCGGCGATGTCGGAGATCAGCCCGATGACATCGGAGACGCGCGCCGCGCCGGTCGCCAGCTGATCGACCACGCCGCCCATCTCGTCGGCATGATGCTTGGCCGAACGGGCCGAGCGGTCGGAGGATTGCACGTCGTCGTCGAGCAAATCGATGGCGAGGCGCAATTCCTGCGCCGCGCTTTCGATCGAACGGATGCTCGCGACGGCGCGTGAGGCCGAACTGTGGACGGTGCCGGCATTGGCCTGGGTCTGGCTGGCGCCACTGGAAAGTTCCCTGGCGGTGACGCTGAGTTGTTCAGCAGCGGCCGAGACGGCGGAGGTCACGCCAAGAACCGACCGCTCAAGATCGCCGGCGAGGTCGGCCAGCAGCATCCCGCGCTGGACGCCGGCTTCCATGTCGCGCTCCTCGCGCTCGCGCAGACGCTCGGCCTCGTCACGCAGCAGGTTTTCGCGAATGCGCCCGACGGCGGCGGCGATCGCCCCGATCTCATCGCGTCTCTTCTCACCGGGAATGCGTTGGTCGGTGCGGCCGGCCGCGATGCCGGCCAGCGCTTCGGCAAGGCCCGCGATCGGCCGCGCCACGGACAGCCCGAGCAGCAGGGCGACCAGAAGCAGCGGCCCCAGCACGGTCAGCCCGCTGATGACGACGGCCCGGTCCAGCTTGTCGACCACGGCGAAGGCGTCACGCTCCTTCTCGGTCAGCCAGAGCAGCCAGGTCGCGTCTCCAACCTGAATTTCGCGGCCCGCGGCGACGAGCGGCTGGCCATCGTGGCTGGTCAGCTTCAGCAGCGCTCCGCCGGCTTCCGTCAGCCGGTACCGGTCAAGCGTGCCGCTCGGCGCGGCCCCGGCGCGGCGCGCGGCCGCGTCGGAACGCATGAACCCGTCGGCACCGACGACATAGGTCTCGATACCGTGAGACGTTCCAGCGATCGACATCAGCGCATTGTCGATGAAGGCGGTGCTGACCGAGACGACGATCGTGCCGACCGGCTCGCGCGAGGCCGGATTGTAGAAGCGTTGCGCCAGGAAGGCGCGGGGCTCGCCGCCAACCACGTCATAGGGCGCAAAATCGAACGTGGCGGGGGCATCGCCACCCGTCCGGGCGGCCGCTGCGACGACCTTGGCGAGACCGGTCTCGGCCAGATCGGGCTCGTTCAGCAAGCGTCCGAATTCAGGCCCCTTGGTAACGGTGTAAACCACCCGCCCCTTTGGCGAGACCAGATAGATATCGGCATAGTCGAACCGCTGCAGCGCGGCGAGATAGGTGTCGTGAACCGCCTGATGGCGCTGAAGATAGCCGTGCTTTTGTCCCGCGCCCGTGCGCTGCATGCGCTCGGCGCGATCAAACGCGCCATCCGCCTGGAAGTAGCCGAGGATCGTCGCACGCTCCTCCGGCAGCTCCATCCAGCCCCTGATCTCGTCGAGCGAGGACACCATGTGGGCGCTGCGGGCCTGAACGGAGAGTTCGTCGCCAAGCCTCTGCCAACGCCGCTCCAGCGCCTTGGCACGCCCCTCGGCCACGACGTTGAGGCGCTCGCGGACAGCTTCCTGCGCCCAGACCGTCACCGCGCGATAACCCGATAGCCCGACCGCGACCACGGCAAGGCAGGCCAGCAGGAGCATGGCGGCAGGAAGTCTGACTCTCAGGCTCGACAAGGTCCGGAACTCCCGGATTCCGCAGCGTTATGGATGCGCGCGGAGTAGAGCCGATCAAGGTTAACTTTGGTTGAAGGTCTCAGATCAAGACAAGGGCACCAGAGCCACGAGCGCAGCGACACTGCCGGCCACGGCCGACAGGAACACCAGCATCGAGGCCGCGACCGAACGCCGACGCCGGCCAAATGCATTCAGATCGAACAGCATGGCACCCCTCACCGAATCACGAAATCTTGTCTTACCCTGCGTGACGCCGCGACCGGGCCGCGAAATGGCGAGATCATGGCGGAAGCATGGTTCGCCGTTTCCCGTGCTTTCGTGATTGCCTTCGTCCGGGCTTCACGCCAAAACCCCCGCCATGCTCACCATCAACGACATCACCTACCGTCTCGGCGAGAGATTGCTGCTCGACCATGCCAGTGCCTCGCTGCCGGATGGATCGCGCGTCGGTCTCGTCGGGCGCAACGGCACCGGCAAGACGACCCTGTTCCGGATCATCACCGGCGACCTCTCGCCGGAGGGTGGCAATATCAGCCTGCCCAAGGGTCGGCGCATCGGCGGCGTCGCCCAGGAGGCGCCGGGCGGTCCCGAAACGCTAATCGAGGTCGTGCTCGCCGCCGATACCGAGCGCGCCGCGCTGATGGCGGAATCGGAGACCGCGACCGATCCGCACCGCATCGCCGAGATCGAGACGCGGCTGGCCGACATCAACGCCCACTCCGCGCCGGCCCGCGCCGCGACGGTACTGTACGGGCTCGGCTTCGACGAGGAGGCCCAGCAGCGGCCCTGTTCGGACTTCTCCGGCGGCTGGCGCATGCGCGTCGCGCTGGCGGCCGTGCTGTTCTCCGAGCCCGACCTGCTGCTGCTCGACGAGCCGACCAACTACCTCGACCTCGAAGGCACGCTCTGGCTCTACGACTATCTCGAGCGCTACCCGCATACCGTCCTGGTCGTGAGCCATGACCGCGAACTGCTCGACACCTGCGTCGACCACATCCTGCATCTGGATGGCGGCAAGCTGACGATCTATCGCGGCGGCTACACCTCCTTCGCCCGGCAACGCGCCGAGAAGCAGATGCAGCTCTCCAAGGCCAAGGAGAAGCAGGACGCCGAGCGCAAGCATCTCCAGGCCTTCGTCGACCGCTTCAAGGCCAAGGCGTCGAAGGCGAGCCAGGCCCAGTCGCGCGTCAAGCGCCTGGAGAAGATGGAAACGATCGCGACGATCGTCGATCGCGACGTCCAGCCCTTCAGCCTGCCCGGCCCGGAGCGGCCGCTGGCGCCGCCGATGATCGTGCTCGACAACGCCAGCGCCGGCTATGGCGACCGCACGGTGCTCTCGAAGCTGAACCTGACGCTGCTGCCCGACGACCGCATCGCCCTGCTCGGCTCGAACGGCAATGGCAAATCGACCTTCTGCAAGCTGATCGGCGGGCGCATGGCGCCGCAGACCGGCACGATGCGCAAGTCCTCGAAGCTGGAGACCGCCTATTTCGCCCAGCACCAGCTCGACGAATTGCGGATGGAGGACACGCCGGTCGCGCACTTACGCGACCTGATGCCCGATGCGCCCGAAGCCAAGGTGCGCTCCAAGGCCGCGCAGATCGGCTTCCCGGCGGCCAAGGCCGAGACTCCCGTCAAGAACCTGTCGGGCGGCGAGAAGGCCCGGCTGATGCTGGGGCTGGCGGCGTTCGGCGGGCCGCATCTGCTGATCCTCGACGAGCCGACGAACCATCTCGATATCGACAGCCGCACGGCGCTGGTCAATGCGATCAACGACTATCCCGGCGCGGTGATCCTGGTCAGCCATGACCGCTTCCTGATCGAATCCTGCGCCGACCGGCTCTGGATCGTCGGCGACGGCACGGTGAAGAATTTCGACGGCGACATGGAGGATTACCGCAGCCTCGTGCTCGGCGGCGCCAAGGCCTCCAAGCGCGAGAAGGCGGCGCCCGAAGCGACCACGAGCGGCGGCAAGGCCGAGGAGCGCAAGGGCGCGGCGGTCAAGCGCGTCGCACAGGGGCCGCTGCGGCAGAAGCTCAATCTCGCCGAGGCGAAGATCGCCAAGCTGACCGGCCTGATCGAAAAGGTCGACGGCGTGCTCGGCAACGGCTCGGCCTTCGCCCGCGATCCCAACAAGGCGCGCGAGCTGTCGAAGCAGCGCGCCGTTCTGGCGAAGACGCTCGAGGCGGCGGAGGAGGAGTGGCTGGAGCTGAGCACCGAGTTGGAGAGCGCCTAGCCCATCGCTGGCTTATCCCCGAGTAGCGCCAGCCGATATAATGTCAGGTCTGGTCCCTTTCGGAGTCAGACTATGAGGAAAGCAAGCCCGGCCACGAACCTTCGGCCGATAGGCCGTCGGCGCGATCTCGTATCAGCCTCCCAGCTTGCGGGCGACCGCATGATGGCGGCATTTGACCGACTCCGCAGACTCATCGCCAAAGACGGCTTCAACCCAGACCAGCCGCGCGCGCCCGCAGGAAATCCGGATGCGGGGCAATGGACTTCAGGAGATGCTTCCGTCGCCCCTGGATCAGACGGAAACCCGCTGCAATCACTCGTTGCAGCGACAAGCCGTGGCTTGCGCGCGATCTGCGAAGCGCAACTCGACCGCGACATCTTCCAATGTCGAATGGTGGGTCTTCGAACGTGCTATGATCAGGCTTACCAGCATTACGCATCTTGTCTGGCTCGCCAGAATATTCCACCGCTTAACTATTGAGTCGCCACATGAAAATACTTGAGAGGATGCTTCATCATTCCGCAGCACAAGGCGATATCGATATAGCGATCTCGATCGATCTGCCGATACAGGGTGATCGCGATTGGTCCTGCCTTTATCGTATAGGCTGGCCAGACGGGATCTACAGGGGCTCTGGTTACGGGCTCGACGCAACGCAGGCTCTGCTGCTGGCGTTGCAGGCGATCGGCACCGACATCTACACGAGCGACTACCACCGTTCCGGCCGATTGCGTTGGCTAGATCCTGGTGACGGCTATGGCTTCCCCGTGCCGAACACCATCAGCCACCTCTTGGTCGGATCAGACGCAACGAATGCTGGTCTGCGACGCTGAAGGAACGCGCAACGTCGCGCCTGCCTCGACGGCATTGGCCCCTCACGCTCCGCCTTCGACGCTCCGCCCCCACCCAGGTGCGAGTTCAAGAGCGCCCGAGGCTCTATCGCAGCTTCGCGATCCCGATCCCTTCGAGCTTGGCGCGTTCCTTGATCGATTCCTCGCTGCGGGTCAGCGCCTTTGAGATCGCCTTCAGCGCCATGCCCTTCTTGGCGAGCGTCTTCAGCTTGTCGAGCTCCTCGCCCGTCCAAGGTTGGCGATGACGTTCAAAACGCTCGGCCACGATAGGCTCCTGCTTTGCGAGAGGGAGGCGGATTGGATGCGGGACCCAGGTTATACGGAGCCCAACAGCCGCCTCACCCCTGCCCCGGCTTGACGATCCGGCTCAGCCTGTTGTCGGTGAACATGTAGATCTCGCGGCCACCCGGCTCGGAATAGAGCACCTGCGTCTCGCGCTGGCCCTTGCCGCTCTCGCCGATGAGAACGTCGGTCGGGCGGGCGCCCTTGAGCTTGACCAGCTCGCATTCGGTGATGCCTTCCGCGATCGCCGGCGGCATGGCGCGGCCCGCAGGCGCATCGGCGCTGCATTCGCCGTCCGGCGTCAGGCCCGCCTCCTGGAGCGCGGGCCGCGCCGGGATGGTGGCCGTCACCATGGCCGTGCTCGTCGTCGTGGTCGTGCGGCCGTCACGACTGTCCGAGGTGAAGGCGAACCCGCCCATATCGACGGCGCAACCGCCGAGCGCAGCGGTGCAGAGCAGCATAACAGGCAATCTCACGCTTTTTTCTCCCAGCGGCCGGTGTCGTCCTGCTGCCAGTAGCTGGCGGCGAGCCCCGAGGCCCTGGCCTTCTTCCAATCCTCGCGCGCCGCTGTCAGCGCGTCGGGATCGTCACCGTCGAATATCAGAACGACGCGCTCGTAATCCTGCATTGCGTCGGGAATACGGACACCCTCGGCGCAGATGCGGACCTGCGCCGCGTTCGGGTTATGCGGATGCGTCGTCAGCACCACCGGACTGCTCGCGGCATCGGCTTCCATCGCCGTGACATGGGGCAGGAAGCTCTCGTCGGAATAGGTCCAGAGATGGTCGTCGACGGCGCTCAGCCGCTCCTGGCTCGACACCTCCACCACGACCTTCTGGCCGCGCGACAAAGCGCGGTCGAGGATCGTCGGCAGCACCTGTTCGAGCGGGCGCGACTGGAGATGGAAGAACAGCAGCTCGGCCATCGAAAGCCTTTTCCTTACAGCGGCCTGCAAGCGAGGCCTGCTAGATCGATTCAGCTCTCGTAGTGGTCGGCGACCAGCCGATCGAGCAGGCGCACGCCCCAGCCCGAGCCCCAGGACCGGTTGGTCTCTGAACTCGGCGAGCCCATCCCGGTTCCCGCGATGTCGAGATGCACCCACGGCGTGTCGTTGACATGGCGCTGCAGGAACTGGGCGGCGGTGATCGACCCGCCATGGCGGCCCGCAGCGTTCTTCATGTCGGCGAACTTCGAATCGATCATCTTGTCGTAGGCTTTGCCGAGCGGCATGCGCCAGACCGTCTCGCCGGTGGCTTTTCCCGCCGCCGAGAGCCGCTCGCTGAGTTCATCACTGTTGGAGAACAGGCCGGCATGCTCCTGCGCCAGCGCGACCAGGATCGCGCCGGTCAATGTCGCCAGGTTGATCATGAACTGCGGCTTGAACCGCTCCTGCGTGTACCAGAGCACATCGGCCAGAACGAGCCTTCCCTCGGCGTCGGTGTTGATGATCTCGATGGTCTGGCCCGACAGCGAGGTGACGATATCGCCGGGGCGCTGGGCGTTGCCGTCGGGCATGTTCTCGACCAGGCCGATGATGCCGATGGCGTTGACCTTCGCCTTACGGGCCGCGAGCGCATGCATCAGGCCGGTGACGCAGGCCGCACCTGCCATGTCGCCCTTCATGTCCTCCATGCCGCCGCCGGGCTTCAGCGAGATGCCGCCCGAGTCGAAGGTCACGCCCTTGCCAACGAAGGCGACCGGCTGGACGCTGCCCTTGGCGCCGTTCCAGCGCATGATTGCGACGCGGCTTTCGCGGCGCGAGCCCTGGCCGACGGCCAGAAGCGCGCGCATGCCGATCTTCTTCAGATCCTTCTCGTCGAGAATCTCGACCTCGACGCCGAGCTTCTCGAGCTTGGCGGCGCGGTCGGCGAACTCCTCGGGATGGAGCACGTTGGGCGGCTCGTTGACGAGATTGCGCGCGAGCTCGACGCCGGCAGCGATCGCGTCGCGCGACTTCAGCGCCTTCTTGAGGAGCGAGGGATCACCGGCCCGCAGCGTCACCATGATCGGCTCGGCCTCTTCCGGCTTTTTGCTCTTGGTCTTGTATTCATCGAAGACATAGGCGCGCATCCGCATCCCGAGCGCGATCTCGGCCGCATGGTCGGCACCCAGCGGCCCTTCCGGCAGGGCCAGAATCACATCGACGCTGCGGCCATGGCCGAGTCGGCCGGCGATGGCGCCGCCGAGCTTGGCGAAATCGAGCGCGCCACGTTCGGCCTCGGGGCCGACGCCGACCGCGATCAGGCGCTCATAGCCGGCACCGTCGGGCGCAAGCAGCGTCAGGCCCGACAGCGCCTTGCCTTTGAAGCGCTCGGCAGCGGCGGCGCGTGCGAGCAAGGCATGGGCGCCCTCGCCCAGCCATTCCTCGGCGGCCTTGGGCGGCGTCAGCGTGTCGGACAGCAGGATCACGAGATCCTGCCCCCCGATGGCGTTCAGGGCTTTGATCTCGAGCTTCAGGCGCTGCGACATGATCGACTCACGATGTTGCGAGTGGGCTTTGGGCGGGGGCGAAACGAGACGGCCGCAAACGATTCCCGTTTGCGCCTTGATTGCGCCTATACCATAGGGTGATTTCCGCGAACCACCAGCGCAGGGCTTTGCCCCGCGCTGCCCATCGGAAAGCCAAGCGTGCTGCTTCAGCGTCTCGACCGTTACATCCTGAAGATGGCGACGCTTGCGTCGATCGTCCTGCTGATCGGACTGACCAGCGTGATCTGGGTCACGCAGGCGCTGCGCGAGGTCGATCTGATCACGGGCAAGGGCCAGACGATCCTCATCTTCTTCACCGTGACGCTTCTGTCGCTGCCGGCGCTGATCGCCGGCATTGCGCCCGTCGCGCTGTTCATGGCGACGCTCTATACGCTGAACCGGCTGAACAGCGATTCCGAGCTGATCGTGATGAACGCGGCCGGCGTCGCGCCGCATCGCATCACGCGGCCGTTCATCGTGCTGACGGTCGCGGTCTCGCTCCTGGTGAGCTGGATGACGCTGTCGGTGATGCCGAACGGCTTCCGGATGCTGCGCGATCTGATCACCCTGATCCGGGCCGATTTCGTCGCCAATGTCGTCAAGGAAGGCCAGTTCGTCTCGCTCGATTCCGGCGTTACTTTCCACTATCGGGAGCGTTCCGGTGATGCACTGATCGGCATCTTCATGCAGGATCGGCGTGATCCGAACCAGCCCTCGATCTACATCGCCGAGCGCGGCCGCACCGTCGAGGTGGATGGATCGAGCTTCCTGATGCTGGAAAAAGGCACGATTCAGCGCGAGACCAAGAAGACCGACACGACCTCGATCATCTCCTTCGAGCGCTACGCGCTGAACCTGTCGGCGCTGTCGGGTGATCCGACGGGCGGTGCAGGCGAAGGCGATGGCGACAAGGTCGTCTACAAGCCGCGCGAACGCTCGACCTGGCAGCTCCTCAACCAGGATCCCAACGAGTTCTATTACAAATACCAGGAGGGGCGCTTCCGGGCCGAGCTGCACAACCGCCTCTCGGCTCCGCTGTATCCGATGGCCTTCATGCTGATCGCCTTCGCCTGCATCGGTGAGGCACGCACCACCCGCCAGGGCCGGGCGCTGGCCATTCAGGCCGCAATCCTGATCGTCGCCGCGACCCGCATCGGCGCCTACATGGCCTGGACGGCAAGCGTCAGGTCGCCCTTCGCCGCCGTGCTGCTTTATGTCCTGCCGATCGTCGCCATCGTCATGGCGACGTCGGTCATCCTCTTCGGCCAGCGCCTGCGGCCCGTCCTCGCGCGCATGACGGCGCCGTTGCTGGCGCCTCTCGCCGGGTTGGGCGCCCGGTTCAGGCGCGCCTGATGCTGCTAACTTCAACCTTCGGACGCTATCTCACGAAGCAGTTCATACGCTCGATCCTGGGCGTGTTCGGAACGTTTTTCTTCCTGATCGGAACGCTCGATTTCGTCGAGCTGATGCGAAGGGCGGGCGATTCGCCTTCGGCCACGACGCCGCTGATCGTCCAGCTCGCCTTGTTTCGCGTGCCGAGCGTGGCCGAGCAGATCTTTCCCTTCGCAGTGCTGTTTGGCGGCATGTTCGCCCTGCTGACGCTGAGCCGGAAGCTTGAACTCGTCGTCGCGCGCTCCGTTGGCGTCTCAGCCTGGCAGTTCCTGCAGCCTGCAGCCCTTGTGGCAGGCGTGATCGGGCTGGTCTCGATCCTCGTCTACAACCCGGTGGCGGCTGATCTGAAGCGCAAGGCGACCGCACTGGAAACCAAGCTGTTCGTGCGCGCGGCCCAGAACAGCAATGCACCCGACATCTGGCTGCGACAGCGCAGCATCGACGGGCAGGCGATCATCCGGGCGGCCGGAGCGCTGCCGGAGGGCAACGGGCTGTCGCAGGTCGCGATCTTCAGCTTCTCCGCCGGCGGCGGCTTCAGCGAACGCATCGACGCCCGGCAGGCCGTGTTGCATGAGGGCTACTGGGAACTGACGGATGCCCGTGTCATCTCCGCCATGGAAGAGCCACAGACTTACAAGAGCTATCTGTTCGCGACGACGCTGGAGCCCGAACAGGTGAGGCAGAGCTTTACACCGCCGGAGGCCGTCGGGTTCTGGGCGATGCCTGCCGTGATCGAACGGACACGGCGCGCGGGCCTCGACACCACCCGCTACGAGCTGCGTTACCAGTCGCTCATGGCGCGGCCGCTGCTGCTCATCGCCATGGTGCTCGTGGCAGCATCCGTTTCCTTAAGATTTTTCAGGTTTGGTGGGGTGACCAAACTGGTGATAGGTGGTGTCGCGGCAGGCTTCATGTTGTATGTTGCGACACAGCTGTCGGAGGAGCTCGGATCGTCAGGTATCGTCAACCCCGTGGTCGCGGCCTGGCTGCCTGCAACCATCGGAGCGATGCTGGGTGCTCTGGCCCTCCTCCATCAGGAAGACGGGTAATCGTACTGTGCCTATGGTTAATTTAGGATTGAGCGTATGCTGCCGGGCGTGACACGCATGGCTCGCTTTGCTGCGGCGACCGCGCTCGCCTCGAGCCTTGCCTATGTCCTGGCCTCTGCCGGGACGGCTTTCGCGCAGACCCCGCCCGCCAAGCCGCAGGAGCGGATGGTCGTCGATGCCCGCGAACTCGTCTATGACAACGACAAGAAGACCGTCTCCGCGGTCGGCGACGTGCAGATTCTCTACCAGGGCCGGACGATCGAGGCCGACAAGGTCACCTACGACCAGGCCGGCAAGCGCGTCATCGCGACCGGCAACGCCCGCATCACCGAATCGAACGGCACGGTCATCACCGGCGACCGCTTCAATCTGACTGACGATTTCCGCGACGGCTTCATCGATTCGCTGCGCGTCGTGAACCCGGACAAGACGCGCTTCAGCGCGCCGCGCGCCGAGCGCACGGATGGCGAGACCTTCATCTTCGAGAAGGGCATCTACACCGCCTGCGAGTCTTGCAAGGACAACCCCGAAAGGCCGCCGCTGTGGCAGGTTCGCGCGGCGCGGATCATCCACAAGAAGGCCGAGCAGACGATCTACTATGAAGAGGCGCGGCTCGAATTCGCCGGCGTGCCGCTGGCCTATATTCCCTACATGTCGGGGCCGGATTCGACGGTGAAGCGCAAGTCCGGCTTCCTGTCCCCGAAGTTCATCAACACCGGGGCGCTCGGCTTCGGCGTCGGCCTGCCCTATTTCATCAACCTGGCTCCGAATTACGACCTGACGCTCACGCCGACCTATCTGAGCCGGCAGGGTCTGCTCGGGCAGGTCGAATGGCGCCATCGCGTCTTGAACGGCTCGTACACGATCCGCGCGTCGGGCATCTTCCAGCAGGAGAAGGAAGCCTTCCTGGCGGCGCCACTGGGGCCCGGCGACGACACATTCCGCGGCTCCGTGGAAACGAACGGCAAATTCTTCATCAATCCGCGCTGGACGTTCGGCTGGAACGCCTCGATGTCGACGGATCGCTGGTTCTACAAGAATTACCGCATCATCAACGAGAGCCTGAGTTCGACGACCTATCTGCAGGAAGCGATCTCGACCGCCTATCTGAACGGGCAGAGCGCGACCGCCTGGTTCGACCTGCGCGGCTATTATTTCCAGCCGCTGACCTCGACGGACTGGCAGAAGCAGCAGGCGGTCGTGCTGCCGGTGATCGACTACAACAAGCGCGTCCACAAGCCGGGCTTCCTCGGCGGCGAAATCACTTTCAATGCCAATGTCACGAATCTGACGCGCGACGCGGCTGCGTTCCAGCAATTGCCGCAGCAGAGCGCCTATCTCGTCAACGGCACGACGACCGCCGGCGCGGCTTATTCATTGTATGACGGCTGCGCAGTCTACCAGAAGAGCACCTGCCTGATCCGCGGCCTCGCCGGAAACGTCGCACGCGCCACGGCGGAAGTGTCCTGGCGGCGCAATTTCATCGACCCGATCGGACAGGTCTGGACGCCCTACGCCTCGGTGCGCGCCGATATCTTCTCGGTCAATCCCGATACGACGGGCTATCCCAACGCCAATGTCCGGACGATCGCCGACACCTCCGACGAGGTCTTCGGCCGCGCCATGCCGGCGATCGGCCTGATGTATCGCTACCCCTTCGTCGCCAAGACGTCGTGGGGCACGCACATCATCGAGCCCGTGGCGCAGATCGTGGCGCGCCCGAACGAGACCAGCAGCCTGCGCGTCGCCAATGAGGATTCCCAGAGCCTCGTCTTCGACGCCAACAACCTGTTCGAGTGGAGCGGCAAGTTCTCCGGCTATGACCGCGTCGAGGGTGGCACCCGGGCGAATGTCGGCGCGCTCTACACCGGCCGCTTCGGCAAGGAAGCCTATGCCAACCTGCTGCTCGGTCAGTCCTATCATCTGGGGGGACGCAACTCGTTCGCCAGTGGCGACCTGGTCAACACCGGTCTCGACTCCGGACTAGAGACGAACAACTCCGATATCGTCGCTCGCGCTCAGTTCTCCCCTTTCTCGGGGCTGTTTTTCACCGGCGCGACGCGGCTCAACCAGACAACCTTCGAAACGCAACGCATCGACGCCGCCGCGACCTATGCGACGAAAATTGTGACCGCCTCGGTGGGGTATGGTCGCTATGAGCCGCAACCCAATCTCGGCATCTTCCGCCGACGCGAGGGCGTCTCGCTGAACGGGTCCCTGCTGGTCACGCCGAACTGGCGCGTGCGGGCCGGGGTCCTATTCGATCTGGACAAGTACAAGTTCGATCGCGAGCAAAGGGCTACACAGTACGCCGCGTGGCTGGCCTCCCCGTCGACCATCGCGGTTCCCAAGTACACGGACACCGGCCTGTTCCAGACCGCCTCGACCTCGTTCGGGATCAACTACACCGACGAGTGCACCGTCTTCGACGTGAGCTATTCGCAGAGCTATGCCGACCGTCAATCCGGCGCGACCAAGGACACGCGCACCGTGATGTTCCGCCTCGAACTCCGGACGCTCGGCGAGCTCAGCTACTCGCAGAACCTCGGCGCCGGGTCCACGGGCGACGGCGTGACCTCGAGCCAGTGAGCCGGGCGCAGCCCGGCGACAGCGCAATGGTGGCGAGCACAGTCCCAGGTGCCGGGAGACCATGATGCCCCCGTCGCCGCTAGCGCTGACGCAGGGCGATCCAGCCGGCGTCGGGCCTGAGCTCGCTTTGCTCGCCTGGCAGCGCCGGAAGGCATTCGACCTGCCGAGCTTCGCCTGCATCGCCGATATCGGCCATTTGGACAGGCTGTCGCGGCGGCTGTCGCTTGATGTGCCGCTGGTCGCCTGCGACTGGGACGATGTCGGCCGCCGCTTCGCCGACGCCCTGCCGGTCATCCCTCTCGACGAGACGGTGGTCACTGAGCCCGGCCGCCCCGATCCCGCCACGGCGGCGGGCACGATCGCGTCGATCTCGCGCGCCGTCGCGGCCGTGCGGAAGGGGCAGGCCGGAGCGGTGGTGACCAATCCGATCGCGAAGTCGGTGCTCTACGCAGCGGGCTTCGCCTATCCCGGCCACACCGAATATCTCGCCTATCTCGCGGCCGATGGCGGCCCGCCTCCACTGCCGGTGATGATGCTCTGGTGCGCCGAGCTCGCCGTGGTGCCGGTGACGATCCATGTGCCGCTGCGGGCCGTGCCGGACCTTCTGACGACGGAGCTGATCGTCGAGACCGGGCGGATCGTCGCCGAGGCGCTGACACGCAGCTTCGGCATCGCGGCGCCGCGACTCGCGCTCAGCGGGCTCAACCCGCATGCCGGCGAGAGCGGCGCGCTGGGCCATGAGGACGCGGCGGTCGTGCAGCCGGCGGTCGCGCGCTTGCGAGCGCTGGGGATCGATGCCAGCGGCCCCTACCCCGCCGACACGATGTTCCATGCCAGGGCACGCGCCGGCTACGACGCAGCGCTGGCGATGTATCACGATCAGGCGCTGATCCCGATAAAGACGATCGCCTTCGACGAGGGCGTCAACGTCACGCTGGGCCTGCCCTTCATCCGCACCTCGCCCGACCATGGCACGGCCTTCGACATCGCCGGCCGTGGCATCGCAAGGCCAGACAGCCTGATCGCGGCCCTGAAGCTCGCGGCGCGGATGGTGGCGCAGCACGAACAGACAGCCCCATGAGCCAGATCGATTCCCTGCCGCCGCTACGCGAGGTCGTCGAACGTCATGGGCTGATGGCGCAGAAGTCGCTGGGCCAGAACTTCCTCTACGATCTCAACCTGACCTCGCGAATCGCCCGCTCGGCCGGGCCGCTGGAGGGCGAGACCGTGGTCGAGATCGGCCCCGGTCCCGGCGGGCTGACGCGGGCGCTGCTGGCGAACGGCGCCCGGCGCGTCGTCGCGATCGAACGCGACAGGCGCTGCCTGCCGGCGCTGGAGGAGATCGCGGCGCATTACCCAGGAAGGCTCGACATCGTCGATGGCGATGCGCTCGCGGTCGATCTGTCTGATCATCTCGACGGCCAGCCGGCCCGGATCATCGCCAATCTGCCCTACAACATCGGCACGCCGCTGCTGGTCGGCTGGCTCAGCCCCGATGCATGGCCTCCTTGGTGGACCTCGCTGACGCTGATGTTCCAGCGCGAGGTGGCGGAGCGGATCGTGGCGACGCCGGAGCAGCGGGCCGATTACGGGCGTTTGGCGGTGCTGTGCAACTGGCGCTGCGAGACGAAGATCCTGTTCGACGTTCCCCGCACCGCCTTCGTGCCGCCGCCCAAGATCACCTCGGCCGTGGTGCAGCTCGTGCCGCGACAGAACCCCGAGCCCTGCGACAGGCGCCTGCTGGAACGGATCACGCTCGCCGCCTTCGGCCAGCGCCGCAAGATGCTGCGGCAGAGCCTGAAGGCCGTGCTGGCGGAACCCGGCGCGTGGATCGAGGAGGCCGGACTCGTGCCGACCGCGCGCGCCGAGGAGGTGCCCGTGCCGGGCTTCGTCAGGCTTGCCAACACGCTGGCGGCGAGACTCTGAGCGTTCCGCTGAGGGCAGCCTCTCGTCAGGGCAGCTTCTCGTCCAGCAGCACCTTGACGAAATCGGACAGTCCCGTCGCGCGTTCGCGCTTCAGGCGCTCGGCGGTCAGGATCGCCTTGACCGATTCATAGGCGGCCTGGAGGTCGTCATTGACGATGACGTAGTCGTATTTGTTCCAGCGCGCGATCTCGTCGCGGGCATTGTCGAGCCGCTTGGCGATGACATCGGGCGCGTCCTCGGCGCGGCGCACCAGGCGCGAGCGCAGCTCGGCCATCGAGGGCGGCAGGATGAAGATCGTCACGACGTCGGCGCGTGCCTTGGCGACGATCTGCTGCGTGCCCTGCCAGTCGATGTCGAAGAGCACGTCGCGCCCGGCCGCGAGGGAAGCCTCGACCTCCTTGCGCGGCGTGCCATAGCCGTTGCCGTGCACCTCAGCCCATTCAAGCAGGTCATTGTGCTGCTTCATCTGGTCGAAGTCGGACCGATCGATGAAGCGGTAATGCACGCCGTCGATCTCGGAGGCGCGCTTGGCGCGGGTCGTGACCGAGACGGAGAGATCGAGGTTGTTCTCGGTCTTGAGATTGCGGGTCAGCGTCGACTTGCCCGCTCCCGAGGGCGAGGACAGGATCAGCATCAGCCCGCGACGGGCGGGGCGCAGGACATCGGCCATCAGCACTCACTCCACATTCTGAACCTGCTCCCGCATCTGGTCGACCACGGTGCGCAGTTCGAGGCCGACGCGCGACAGGCCGGCATCGCCCGCCTTGGCGCAGAGCGTCGAGGCTTCGCGGCCGAATTCCTGCGACAGGAAATCGAGTTTGCGGCCGATCGGCCCACCCTGCTCCAGCAGCAGTCGCAGCGCCACGACATGCGCATGCAACCGGTCGATCTCCTCGCGGATGTCGGCCTTGACCGCGATCAGCGCGGCCTCCTGGTGCAGGCGCTGCGGATCGAGCGCCTGGCTCGCCTCCAGCAAGGCTGCGACCTGCGCCGCGATGCGCTCACGGATCGCATCGACACTGCGGGCCGGATGCTGCTCGGCCTGAATCGTCAACCGGGCGATGGACTCCAGATGACCGGAGAGGACGGCTTCGAGCGCCCGGCCCTCGCTGCCGCGGGCCTCCTTCAAGCCGAGCACGACCGATTCCAGGCCGGCCAGGACCGGCGCCTCGATGACGCTCAGGGCATCCTCGCTGTCCTCGGCGAGTTCGATCACGCCGCGGATGCCGAGCAGCCCGTCATAGGAGGGCGGGCGCACCGTGTCAGAAGCCGGCAAGCGCCCGATCGACTGCAGCAGGCCTGCAAGCGCCGCTTCGTTGATACGGGGGCGCGGCGGGCCGGCGTCGCTGGTGATCTGGAGATTGACGTGGAGCGTGCCGCGCGCGAAGGCGCCGGTCAGGCGCTTGCGGGCCGCTTCGGCCAGCACCTCGAAGCCGGGCGGGACGCGCACGCGGATGTCGAGGCCCCGGCCGTTGACGCTGCGCACCTCCCAGGCCCAGGCGTGGATGCCCACCGTCCCTGCGGCGCGGGCAAAGCCCGTCATGCTCTCGATGGCCATGGTGCTTGGTCTCCGCCGCCTCAATGCGGCGGGACCGTAGTGGCGGGGGCATCAGGGGGCAAGCGCACCGCCGCGCCCAGCATCACGAAGATGGGGACGGCGCGGGGGCCAGAGTCGGGCGCGTCAGGGCCGCAGCGCGGGAATCTGCTTGGGCGAGTTCAGGTCGAAGCTCTTGTTCAACAGCGGGTCGCGCGCCGTTCCTTCCGAGGCATCGAAGGCGCGCGCGCGCGAGGCGCCGGCGAGGCTTGCGCCCTGCTGGAGCGCCGGAGCGCCGGCGCGGCGGTTGGCGGGAGCAGGCCAGGTCTCGACCGCTTCGCCCTCTGTGGGCTGCGCCGGAGCCTCCGAGCGCGTATCGGGCCCCGGCGGCGGCTCGACCTTGTCGACGGAGGCTTCCGACGGCGGCTTGCCCGGCTCGCGCCTGACCGCCTCGATCTGGCGCCAGCGCGCGACATTGCGGTTGTGCTGTTCGAGCGTCTCGCCGAAGGCGTGGCCGCCGCTGCCGTCGGCGACGAAATACAGGTCCTTGGTCCGCGAATGATTGACCACCGCCTCCATGGCGGCGCGGCCGGGATTGGCGATCGGGCCCGGCGGCAGCCCATCGATGACATAGGTGTTGTAGGGCGTCGCCTGCGTGATCTCGCTGCGCTGGATCGACCGGCCGAGCGTGCCCTTGCCGCCGACGATGCCGTAGACGATCGTCGGGTCGGACTGGAGCTTCATCTTGCGGTTGAGCCGGTTGATGAAGACGCCGGCGACGCGCGGCCGCTCATCGGCACGGCCGGTCTCCTTCTCCACGATGGAGGCCAGGGTCACCAGTTCCTGTTTGGTCTTGATCGGCAGGTCGGCGGGCTTGCGGTCCCAGATGCGGTTCAGCATCGCGGCCTGGTCGCGCGTCATCCGGTCGATGATCGCCTGGCGCGAGAAGCCGCGCGGAATCCGGTAGGTATCGGGCAGGATCGTTCCTTCCCGGGGCACCTGGATAATGTCCCCACTCAGCAGATCGTTCTCTCGCAGGCGCGCCACGATCTGCTCGCTGGTCAAGCCCTCGGGGATTGTGACGGCATGCTCGACGGCTTTGCCGTCGGAAATGATGTCGAGGATCTCGGTCTGGCTGACACGCGCCTTGAACAGGTATTCGCCGGCCTTGAGCTTGGTCCAGTTGCCGCTGACCAGAGCCGACATGCGGAACGCCCAAGGATGCTCGATCATGCCCTCGCGCTGCAGCAGATCGGCAATTTCGGTCAGACCACTATCCTTGGGGATGATCAGGACCCGGTCATTCGCGAGCGGCCCCGGAGCACGGCTTTGGCTCCCGACCATGGCGATGCCCACGCCGGCGAGCCCCGCCACGACCAGCACGGCGGTAAATAACCCGCTCATCATCGCGATGAAAGGGCTGCTGCGTCGGCGGCGGCGCGCCTTGGGCGGCGGCGCCGGCGGCGCGACCGGCTTCAATGCCTCGCTTGGGCTCTTGGGGGCGACGCGGGGCGAATGATTCACGGCTATAGCGCTCGCACTTCGAACTTCATCACGGCACGCAAACCGGCCAAACGGAAAATAGTAGCGAACCAGGGCGCCCGGCAGCTGGCCGTCGCATTAGAACCGGATTCAGGGCGCCTGTGAAAGCAAATTCGCGCTTTCGCAGGCGTTGCGCACTCAAACAAGACGCTGCCCACTCTACTGAAAATTATGGCGAAAGCGCGCTGCCCTCGGACGCCTACGCGCCAGGCGCGAAGCGCCGCATTACGAGCGAGGCATTCGTGCCGCCAAAGCCGAAGGAATTCGACAGAACGACGTCGATCTTCCGCTTGCGCGCGACATGCGGCACGAGATCGAGATCGGTCTCGACAGAGGGGTTGTCGAGATTGATCGTCGGCGGCGCGATCTGGTCGCGAATCGCCAGGATCGCGAAGATCGCCTCGACCGCCCCGGCGGCGCCAAGCAGATGGCCCGTCGCCGACTTGGTCGACGACATCGCGGGCTTCTTGGGCGCATTGGCGAGCAGCCGCTCGGCGGCGCGCAGTTCGATCTCGTCGCCCAGCTGCGTCGATGTGCCATGCGCGTTGATGTAGTCGAGTTCAGACGCCGCGATGCCGGCCCGCTTCAGCGCCATCGACATGCAGCGATAGGCGCCATCGCCATCCTCGGCCGGCGAGGTGATGTGATAGGCGTCGCCCGACATGCCGTAGCCGACGACCTCGGCATAAATGCGCGCGCCACGCGCCAGGGCGTGTTCGAGCTCCTCGAGCACGACGACGCCGGCGCCCTCGCCCATGACGAAGCCGTCGCGATCCTTGTCATAGGGACGCGAGGCCTTCTCGGGTGTGTCGTTGAAATCCGTGGAGAGCGCGCGGCAGGCGCAGAAGCCGGCGATGCCGAGACGGTTGATCGCCGATTCGGCGCCGCCCGCGACCATCACCTCGGCATCGCCGAGCGCGATCATGCGCGAGGCGTCGCCAATGGCGTGCGCGCCCGTCGAGCAGGCCGTGACGACGGAATGGTTGGGACCCTTCAGGCCATGCTCGATCGAGACATAACCCGCGGCGAGATTGCTCAGCCGGCCGGGAATGAAGAACGGGGAAAGGCGTCGCGGGCCACGCTCCTTCAGCAGAATCGAGGCCTCGTAGATGCCGCCGAGCCCGCCGATGCCCGAGCCGATGGCGACGCCGGTCGCGATCTGGTCCTCGTAGCTTTCAGGCTTCCAGCCGGCGTCCGTCAGGGCCTGCCTCGCGGCGGCCATGGCGAAGACGATGAAGTCATCGACCTTGCGCTGCTCCTTCGGCTCCATCCAGTCATCGGGATTGAAGGTGCCGTTCGAGCCATCGCCGCGCAGGATGTTGCAGGCGATGCGCGCGGGCAGATCGCTGCAGTCGAAGCTGGTGATGGGACCGGCGCCACTGGCGCCGGCAAGGATACGCGACCAGGTCAGCTCGACGCCGCAAGCGAGCGGCGTCACCATGCCAAGACCGGTCACGACGACACGTCGCATCGGGAGACTGTGTGAAACCATGGCGCTTTCTACGGCGATCGACCCTGGAGCATGACGCCGAAAAGCAGGAACCGGCTTTCGGGAGACGTCATGCTCCAACTCTTCGTTTGGCGACGGATTTCTGACTTGCGGTCGATAAAGACCTCAAATCATCCGGCTCCAGGCCGATCAGGCGGTCTTCGACAGGAACTTGACGGCGTCACCGACGGTCACGATCGTCTCGGCAGCGTCGTCGGGGATCTCGACGCCGAACTCTTCCTCGAACGCCATCACGAGCTCGACCGTGTCGAGGCTGTCGGCCCCGAGGTCCTCGATGAAATTGGCGCCATCCACGACCTTCTCAGGCTCGACGCCGAGATGCTCGACCACGATCTTCTTCACGCGCTCGGCGACATCGCTCATGGGTCTTTTCCTTAACGATTAAAAACACGCAGCGCGTGGATCGCGCCGCATATAGGGACGGTCACTCCTGAATCCCACCTCACCGAAACGGTGTCGACGGGTCGGAACTCGAAGCCTGCACAAACGCAACAACCGGGTTCCCGTCAAGTCCCCCGCCCCCTGCATCGCAGCCCGACGGCGCTAGTTAACACACGCGATCATGGCTGGCGAGAGCGTCGGGGCTAACCTCGAACCCGTCCAGAAAATGCTTCAACATGTTCAGATCATTGTCATTCCGCCGTTGACGTGCAGGGTCTGCCCCGTCACATAACCGGCCTCGGTGCTGGCGAGATAGGCCACCGCCGCCGCGACGTCGGCGCCTGAGCCGAGGCGGCCCATCGGCACGTCGGAGAGGATACCCTCGCGCTGCTTCTCGTTCAGAGCCTGCGTCATGGGTGACTCGATGAAGCCCGGCGCGACGACGTTGACGGTGATGTTGCGGCTGGCAACCTCGGCGGCAAGCGCCTTCGACATGCCGATCAGCCCGGCTTTCGAGGCGGCATAGTTGCCCTGGCCAGGATTGCCGGTGGTGCCGACCACGGAACCGATCGAGATGATGCGGCCATAGCGCCGGCGCATCATCGACTTCACCGCCGCGCGCGAGAGCCGGAAGGCCGCCGTCAGATTGACCGCGATGACGCTGTCCCAGTCCTCGTCCTTGAGGCGGATGAAGAGATTGTCCTTCGTCACGCCGGCATTGTTCACGAGGATGTCGAGGCCGCCGAGCTTCTCCTCGGCGGCGGGCACCAGCGCCTCGACCGAATCCTTGTCCGCCACATTGCAGGGCGTGATCACCACGCGCTCGCCAAGCTCGGCGGCCAGCGCCTCAAGCGCCTCCATGCGTGTGCCGGAGAGCGCGACGCTGGCGCCCTGCGCATGGAGCGCGCGCGCGATTGCACCGCCAAGGCCGCCGGTCGCGCCGGTGACCAGGGCCTTCTTGCCCGTCAGATCAAGCATCGTCTCTCCCTTTCGGCGTTCTGCCGTCGTTTTGCCCGTTCAGGGCCTTGTGCCTGCTCAGGGCTTGTAACCTGCGACATCGTCGGCCGTTCCCACCGAGAGCGGCATTGCGCCAGCGGCGATGCGCTTGACCAGCCCGGCCAGAACCTTGCCGCTCCCGACCTCGACGAAGCGCGTCACGCCGGCGGCCGTCATGGCCTCGACGCATTCGCGCCAGCGCACCGTGCCGGTGACCTGCGCCACCAGCGAGGCGCGGATGGCATCGGGCTCGGTCAGCGGAGCCGCACCGACATTGGCCATGACGGGCACCAGCGGCGGCCGCATCGCGACCTGCGCCAGCGCGGCCTGCATCGCCTCCGCCGCCGGCTGCATCAACGTGCAATGGAACGGCGCGGAAACCGGCAGGAGCATGGCGCGCCTGACGCCGCGCTCTCCGGCCAGCACGATGGCGCGATCGATCGCGGCCTTCGCGCCCGACAGCACGACCTGACCGCCGCCATTGTCGTTGGCGACCTCGCAGACCTGCCCCTGCGCGGCGTCGGCTGCGATGGCCTGCGCCAGTTCGAACTCGGCGCCGAGCAGGGCTGCCATTGCGCCCTCGCCGGGCGGCACGGCCTTCTGCATGGCGTCGCCGCGAATGCGCAGGAGGCGCGCAGCGTCCGTGATGCTGAAGGTACCGGCGGCGGCCAGGGCCGAGTATTCCCCCAGCGAATGTCCGGCGACGAAGGTCGCATCGCGCTTCAGGTCGAGCCCGGCTTCCGCTTCGAGCACGCGGATGACCGCGAGGCTGACGGCCATCAGGGCGGGCTGGGCGTTGGCGGTCAGGGTCAGCTCGTCGAGCGGCCCCTCCCACATGATCGCGGAGAGCTTCTGCGACAATGCCGAATCGACCTCGTCGAAGACGGCCCTGGCGACAGGAAAGGCGTCGGCCAAGGTCTTGCCCATGCCGACGGCCTGCGAGCCCTGGCCGGGGAAGAGGAAAGCGGTCGTCATTCGTCAGCCTCGAATTCAAACGATTTGAGCGGATTCACGGCGCTGTCACACTGCCTAGGAGGTCAAGTCAAGCGCGGACGGCGAATATTCGCCCGCGAAACCCGTCGCACGCACCGATTTTGGTTGCATGAGGGGGTGCGAGGTTGTAACGACCGGCTCCTGTTTGTTCGGCCGGAGGCTGAACGGATGGCAGTGCGCCCTCACCCTCTCCGAGGTCGTTCCGCAGGCTCCTACCATCAGAGCCGTCATCCCGTGTCTCCGCCTTCGATGAAATCCTGTCGGGCCTTATCCAGGGCTCGGAGGGCTCCGCGCCGAACGAAGCAGGGTAAAACGAGGAAGGCCAACCATGGCATTGTACGAGCATGTTCTGCTCGCGCGACAAGACGTCAGCGCGCAGCAGGTCGAGACCCTTGTCGAGACGTTCAAGGGCATCATCGAGGCGAATGGCGGCTCGGTCCCCAAGGTCGAGTACTGGGGCGTCAAGTCGCTGGGCTATCGCATCAAGAAGAACCGCAAGGCGCATTATTCGCTGCTGAACATCAACGCCCCCTCCGCCGCCGTGCTGGAGATGGAGCGTCAGATGCGCATCAACGAGGACGTGCTGCGCTTCCTCACCATCCGCGTCGAAGAGCTCGAGGAAGGCCAGTCGGCCATGCTCCAGAAGCGCGACCGCGATGACCGTGGCGATCGGGGCGACCGCTTCGACCGTCCCGGCGGCGGCGATCGTTTCGACCGTGGTGGTGACCGCGGCCCGCGTCGTGACCGTCCGCGTCGCGACGACGAAGCCACCGAAACCCCCGTCGCGGAGGCCTGATCCATGTCGACTGCATCCGCTGGCGCACGCCGCCCCTTCTTCCGCCGCCGCAAGTCCTGCCCCTTCTCGGGCGAGGGCGCCCCGAAGATCGACTACAAGGATGTGCGCCTGCTCTCGCGCTACATCTCCGAGCGCGGCAAGATCGTGCCGTCGCGCATCACGGCGGTCTCCGCCAAGAAGCAGCGCGAGCTCGCCCAGGCGATCAAGCGCGCCCGCTTCCTCGGCCTGCTGCCCTACGTCATCCGCTGAGCGGATTTGAAGATTCCCGGCGGCGAGCGATCGCCGCCGGTTCACCTATCTGAACCAGTCGCCAATTCTACCAGGTCGCCCGATGGTGAAACTCCACCGGGTTCGTTGAGGCCAATGCCTCTCACCCTGCCCGGCCGATCAGGCCCGGGAGCAGCGGGACAGCAGGACAAGAATGATTCCGGTCGTCGGCATCGGCGCGGGCCTCGTAGCGGCCCTGCTTTTCTCAGTGGTGATCACCGGATCGCCGCTGGCCGTGCTGTTGTATTCGGCCGCCCCCCTCCCGATCTTCATCGCCGCGCTTGGCTGGAACCATCGCGCCGGGCTGTTTGCTGTCGGCGCCGGCGCGATCGCGGTCGCCATCGCGCTGAGCCTGCCGGCGGGCATCGCCTTTGCGCTGATCATCGCGCTGCCGGCCTGGTGGATCGCCTATCTTGCGCTGCTGGCGCGGACGGACGGTACGGCTGCCACCGAATGGTATCCGCTTGGCAACCTGATGATCTGGATCGCCGCGACAGCCACGATGGCAACCGTCGCCAGCGCGCTGATCATGACGACGGACTACGAGGCCTATCGCGCGGTCATCGCCCGCATCGTCGAGAACCTCCTGGCGGAGATGGTCCGCAGCAAGATGCTGACCTTGCCGCAGGGCACGACGCAGGCGGAGCTCGCCGCAAGCGTCACGCCGCTGCTGGTGCGGGCCGTGCCGCTCGGCATCGGCGCGTCCGTCGTCACCACGATCACAGCCAATCTCTGGCTCGCCGCGAAGACCGTCAAGCTGTCGGGCCGGCTGCCGCGCCCCTGGCCCTTCATCCCGGCGACGACGCTGCCGCGCCAGGCACTGCTGATGCTGGTTGTCGGGCTGGCGACGGCCGCGCTCGACGGCTTCATCGGGCTGGCGGGCGTTGCCCTGGTCGGCGCGTTGCTCGCCGCTTTCATGTTCAGCGGGCTTTGCATGCTGCACGACCTGTCGCGTGGCCAGGCCTGGCGCATGCCGATGCTGGTCAGCGTCTATGTCGCGCTCGTCGTGATGCAGGCCGTGCTGACGCCGCTGCTGGCGCTCGCCGGGATGCTCGACACCCTTCTGCGCCTGCGCAAGCGGGCGCTGCCGCCTCCACCGCCTTCCAACAGCTGAAGACAGACAACCAAACGACCTCAAAAGGAGACAAGACAATGGAAGTGATCCTGCTCGAACGCGTCGCCAAGCTCGGCCAGATGGGCGAAGTCGTCCGCGTCCGCGACGGCTTCGGCCGCAACTACCTGCTCGCGCGCGGCAAGGCGCTGCGCGCCACCGAGGACAACCGCAAGCGCTTCGAGACCCAGCGTATCGAGCTCGAGACGCGCAATCTCGAGCTGAAGTCGGAGGCTGAGACGGTCGCCGAGACGCTCAACGGCCTCAGCGTCGTGATGCTGCGTCAGTCGGGCGAGTCCGGCGTACTCTACGGCTCGGTCTCGACCCGCGACATCGCCGAGGCCCTGGTCGCCGAAGGCTTCCACGTCGCCCGCAGCCAGGTCTCGCTCAACACCCCGATCAAGACGCTGGGCCTGCACACCGTCCCGGTCGTCCTGCATCCGGAAGTCTCGGTCACGGTGACGGTCAACGTCGCTCGTTCGGCCCAGGAAGCCGAGCGCCAAGTGCGCGGCGAGAACGTCACGGCCCGCGAGGAGTTCGACCTCGACGATCTCGGCCTCGAGATCGGCGCAGCGCTGGCAGACGCCGGCGAGGACGATCGCTGAGCGTTTCGCTCGCGCCATCAAGTCAAGGGCGCCGTGGCAACACGGCGCCCTTTTCGAATCCGGCCTCTGGACAACGGGGGTAAGCACAATCGGATGCAGGCACGGGCTGACAACATGCTAAGCTGAACTCTCTCCGACAGAGTCGCAGCCGTAGCGTAAGTGCGAGCGACCAATTATCGGCTTGAACCATCACTCAGCTTCGATTTATCGGGACGGCCATGGCCACCGCTACCGCCCTCGTCACCCGCCTCGAAAACCGCGAGGCCGAATACCGCGTCCAGCCTCACAACATCGAGGCGGAGCAGGCGCTGCTCGGCGCGATCCTGGTCAATAACGACGCCTTCTACCGCGTCTCGGATTTCCTGCTGCCGGACCATTTCTTCGAGCCGATCCATCAGCGCGTCTTCGAGCTAAGCTCCAGCCTGATCCGGGCCGGCAAGATCGCGACGCCGATCACGCTGAAGACCTTCGTCGGCGAGATGGACCTCGGCGGCATCACCGCCTCGCAATATCTCGCCCGCCTCGCGGCCGAGGCGACGACCGTGATCAACGCCGGCGATTACGGCCGCACCGTCTACGACATGGCAATCCGCCGCCAGCTGATCGGCGTCGGCGAGGACCTCGTGAATGTCGCCTATGACTCCCCGGTCGATGCGCCGCCGCGCGAGCAGATCGAGGAGGCCGAGCGGAAGCTCTACGAGCTCGCCGAGAAGGGCCGCTATGAGGGTGGCTTCCAGAAATTCGACAATGCGCTGTTCACCGCGATAGAAATGGCGGCCAACGCCTATCAGCGCGCCGGTGGCCTGTCGGGCATCTCGTCGGGCCTGCGCGACCTCGACCAGCGCATGGGCGGCCTGCAGCCCTCCGACCTGATCGTGCTGGCCGGCCGCCCGGCCATGGGCAAGACCTCGCTTGCTACCAACATCGCCTTCAACATCGCCAAGGCCTGGCGGGGCGAGCGCCAGACCGACGGCACGATCAAGACGGTCGATGGCGGCATCGTCGCGTTCTTCTCGCTGGAAATGTCGGCCGACCAGCTCGCGACGCGTATCGTCGCCGAGCAGTCGGGCATCTCATCCTACAAGATCAGGCAGGGCCGCATCACCGAGGCCGATTTCGCCAAGCTGACCGATGTCGCGGCGCAGATCGAGAAGCTGCCGCTTTATATCGACCAGACCGGCGGCATCTCGATCGCCCAGCTCGTCGCCCGCGCCCGCCGGCTAAAGCGCCAGAAGGGCCTCGACGTCCTGTTCATCGATTACCTGCAGCTGCTCTCCGGCTCGAACAAAAACGGCCAGAACCGCGTGCAGGAGCTGACCGAGATCACCACCAGCCTCAAGGCGCTGGCGAAGGAGCTCGTCGTGCCGATCGTCGCGCTCTCGCAGCTCTCGCGTCAGGTCGAAAGCCGCGACGACAAGCGCCCGCAGCTCTCCGACCTGCGTGAATCCGGCTCGATCGAGCAGGACGCCGACGTCGTGATGTTCGTCTATCGCGACGAGTACTACCTCAAGGGCAAGGAGCCGCGGCCGGGCACCGAAGAGCACAACAAGTGGCAGATTGAGATGGAGGCCGCCCATGGCGTGGCCGAGCTCATCATCGGCAAGCAGCGCCATGGCCCGACCGGCGCGATCGCGCTACAGTTCGACGCCGAGGTGACCCGCTTCTCCGACCGTGCCGACGACATGCGACTTCCAGACCGCGAATGACGAGCTTCGACACGCCCGACGCCGAGACCTGCGGCACCATCCTGACGATCGACCTTGGCGCGGTCGTGGATAACTGGCGCGTTTTGGGCGAACGGGCCGGGACCGAAGCCTCTGCCGTCGTCAAGGCCAACGCCTATGGGCTGGGCATCGAGCCGACCGTGACGGCGCTGTCGCGGGCCGGCTGCCGGAGCTTCTTCGTCGCGCATGTGTCGGAAGGCATCCGCGCCCGCGGCGTCGATCGCGAAGCGGCGATCTACGTCCTCAACGGGCTCCTGCCCGGCCAGTGCGACGTCTATGCGCAGCACGAGCTTTCTCCGGTGCTGGGTTCACATGAGGAGCTGCTCGAATGGGCGGCGTTCCGGCAAGGCGGGGCTAATGCACGGCCGGCGGCGCTGCATGTCGATACGGCGATGAACCGGCTCGGCCTGTGGGTCGGCGAAGGGTTGAATCTGGCGCGCGAGAAGGCCGGCGCCCTCACCGCCGCCGGCATCGGACTGGTGATGAGCCATTTCGCCTCCTCCGAGGACGAGGCGGACCCGGCCAATGCCCGCCAGATCGCAGCCTTCGCCGAGATCGCCGCCGCCTTCCCCGGCACCCCGGCCTCGCTGAAGAATTCCTCGGGGCATTTCCTGAAGGACTGCCCGTCCTATCAGCTGACCCGGCCGGGCTACGCGCTTTATGGCGGCAATCCGACGCCGGGAAGACCGAACCCGATGCGGCCCGTCATTGGCCTGACCTCGCGCATCCTGCAGCTTCGTGACGTCGAGGCCGGCATGCAGGTCGGCTATAACGGCCGCTGGACCACCAAGCGGAAGAGCCGGCTCGCCACGATCTGCCTCGGCTATGCCGACGGCTATCCGCGCAATGCGAGCTGGACCGACGCCAGTACGGGCGGTTCGGCGATCGTCGGCGGCGTCGTGTGCCCCTTCGTCGGCACCGTCTCGATGGATTTGATCATCGTCGATGTCAGCGAGGCGCCGGCCGCGGACGTGAAACGCGGGGCGCCCGTCACGCTGATCGGCGGGTCGCTCGACCTGGAAACCGTCGGCACCGGCGCCAAGACGGTCGGCTACGAAATCCTGACCAGCCTCGGCCGTCGCCATGCGCGGCGGTATGTTGGGCTTTGAGATGCAGATGAGCGATCCGCGCGTCATGCTCGGGCTTGACCCGTGCATCTCATGCCGGAATTTCTCGGGTCTGCGCTTCGCTTCGCCCGAGAATGACGGCTGATGGCTAAGCGCGGTCCCACCTATACCTGCCAAGCCTGCGGCGCGGTCTATCACCGCTGGCAGGGCAAATGCGACGCCTGCGGAACATGGTCGTCGCTCTCGGAGGAGGCGCCGGCCGCGCCCGTCCCCGGCGCGCGCAGCTCCGGTGGCAAGCCGCGCGGACGCGTTTTCGCGCTGGAAAGCCTGAAGGGCGACACGCAGGACGCGCCGCGAATCGTCTCCGGCATCGGCGAACTCGACCGCGTCACTGGCGGCGGCTTCGTGCCGGGCTCGGTGATGCTGATCGGCGGCAACCCCGGCATCGGCAAATCGACCCTGCTGATGCAGGCCTGCGCGGCGCTGGCGCTGTCGGGCCGACGTGTCGTCTATGTCTCGGGCGAGGAATCGACTGGGCAGGTGCGCCTGCGCGCCGAGCGCATGGGCCTGGCCGACGCCCCCGTCGATCTGGCCGCCGAAACCAATGTCGAGGACATCATCGCAACGCTCGGCCAGGGCACCCGCCCTGCCCTCGTCGTGATCGATTCGATCCAGACGATGTGGTCGGGCGAGGTCGAGAGCGCGCCGGGCACCGTGACGCAGGTTCGCGGTTCCGCCCAGGCGCTGATCCGCTACGCCAAGACCAGCGGCGCCTGCATGATCCTGGTCGGCCATGTCACCAAGGACGGCCAGATTGCCGGGCCGCGCGTGGTCGAGCACATGGTCGATGCCGTGCTCTCCTTCGAGGGCGAAGGCGGGCACGCCTTCCGCATCCTGCGCGGACAGAAGAACCGCTTTGGCGCGACCGACGAGATCGGCGTCTTCGAGATGACGGGCATGGGGCTCTCCGAAGTCTCCAACCCCTCCGCGCTGTTCCTGGCCGGACGCGATCAGGCGGCGCCGGGAGCGGCCGTCTTCGCCGGAATCGAAGGCACGCGACCTGTCCTGGTCGAGATCCAGGCGCTGGTCGCGCCGACCTCGCTGGGAACGCCCCGGCGCGCCGTCGTCGGCTGGGAGAACAGCCGACTCGCCATGGTGCTGGCCGTGCTGGAAACGCATGGCGGCCTGCGGCTTGGACAACACGACGTCTATCTCAACGTCGCCGGCGGCCTGCGGGTGAACGAGCCCGCGGCCGATCTCGCGGTGGCCGCCGCGCTGGTCTCCTCGCTGACCGGCGCGATCCTGCCGTCCGAGGCGGTCTATTTCGGCGAGATCGCGCTGTCGGGGGCGATCCGGCCGGTCTCGGTGGCGGCGGCGCGGCTGCGCGAGGCGTCAAAACTCGGCTTCGAGACCGCCCTGATGCCGTCAGGCGGGGCCGATGCCGGCGATGGCGGCGGGCTCGACCTGCGACGTTTCGGCCATGTCACGGAACTCGTTGCCGATATCGCGGCCCGCGCCCCTCGCAGAGATGTGAAATGACCGCGCCGCAATAGTGACGCAGAGGGCGCGAGCGCGTATAGCAACACCGACGCGGCCGGCCCATATGTTGCAGGCCATTCCGAGACCATAACGAAGCGGCTCATCAATGCCTGTGACCATTCTCGATCTCGTCGTTGTCGGCGTGGTTCTGATCTCGGCTTTGCTCGCGGCTGTGCGCGGCCTGACGCGCGAGGTTCTGGCGATCGCCTCCTGGGCGGCGGCGGCGGCGGTGGCGTGGGTGTTCCACCCGCAGATGCTGCCGATCCTGAAGCAGTACATTCCCAACGACACGATCGCGCTGATCGCCTCGATCGCTTCCCTGTTCCTGGTGACGCTGATCGTCGTCTCGCTGGTGACGGCCCGGATTTCGGACTTCGTGCTCGATTCGCGCATCGGCGCGCTCGACCGCACCCTCGGCTTCGTTTTCGGCGCCGGGCGTGGCGTTCTGCTGGCGGTGATCGGCTATCTCTTCTTCGCTGCCCTGATGGGCGACAAGAACATGCCGGCCTGGGCCAAGGACGCCAAGGCCAAGCCCATGCTCGAGGAAACCGGGCGTTCGCTGCTGGCGATGCTGCCGCAGGACGTCAATGCCGATTTCGTCAAGAAGCTGCTGAAGCCAAAGGCCGAGGGCGAGCCGACCGACGCCCCCGCCGAGGAGCCGCGCCAGCCCGCGACGCCTGGCGCCCCCGCTGGCGCCGAGCCGCAGCGACGCACCGAAGTGCCCAACGCCGCCGACCGGCAGGCGCTGCAGCGCGCCATCGACGCCACCCGCCCCACGACGCCCGCCCCAACACGTCCCTAATTCGCGCGTAAGGACAGATTTGTCCGAGCCGCATGGAGCCTTGCGATGATCTCGAAGACCGAGACTGAGGCCGCTTTCGATCCCTATGCCGACCGCCTGCGGGAGGAATGCGGCGTGTTCGGCATCTTCGGCCATGCCGATGCCGCCGCTCTCACGGCGCTAGGCCTGCATGCGCTCCAGCATCGCGGCCAGGAGGCGGCGGGCATCGTCTCCTTCGACGGCACGCGCTTCCACACCGAGCGGCGACTGGGCCTCGTCGGCGACGCCTTCTCGGAAGCCTCGGTCATCGACAAGCTCCAGGGCAAGCAGGCGATCGGCCATGTCCGCTATTCGACCACGGGCGAGACCATCCTGCGCAATGTCCAACCGCTTTTCGCCGAACTGCATGGCGGCGGTTTCGCGGTCGCCCATAACGGCAACCTGACCAACGGCCTGACGCTGCGCCGCAATCTCGTCCGCGACGGCGCGATCTACCAGTCGACCTCGGACACCGAGGTGCTGCTGCATCTCGTCGCCCGCAGTCGCAAGCCGCGCTTCATCGAGCGCTTCATCGAAGCCATCCGCCAAATCGAGGGGGCTTACGCCTTCGTCGGCATCACCAACAAGAAGCTGATCGGCGCGCGCGACCCGCTCGGCATCCGCCCGCTGGTCCTGGGCGAGCTCGATGGCTGTCCGATCCTGACCTCGGAAACCTGCGCGCTCGACATCATCGGCGCGAAGTTCGTCCGCGAGATCGAGAACGGCGAGGTCGTCGTCATCTCGGACAGCGGCATCGAGAGCCACAAGCCGTTCCCGCCAATCGCCGAGCGGCCCTGCATCTTCGAATACATCTACTTCGCCCGGCCTGACTCGATCGTGAAGGGCCAGAGCATCTATGAGCGCCGCAAGCGCATGGGCGCGCAGCTGGCCTCAGAGGCTCCCGCCCATGCCGATGTGATCGTGCCAGTGCCGGATTCCGGCGTGCCGGCCGCACTCGGCTTCTCGCAGGCGAGTGGCATCCCCTTTGAACTGGGCATCATCCGAAACCACTATGTCGGGCGCACCTTTATCGAGCCGACGCAGAAGGTCCGTGAACTCGGCGTGCGCCTGAAGCACTCGGCCAACCGCTCCGTCGTCGAGGGCAAGAGCATCGTGCTGGTCGATGATTCGATCGTGCGCGGCACCACCTCGTTCAAGATCGTGAAGATGATGCGCGAGGCCGGCGCGAAGGAGGTGCATTTCCGCATCTCGTCGCCGCCGATCACACATCCCGATTATTACGGCATCGACACGCCCGACCGCGAGAAGCTGCTCGCCGCGACGCATTCGCTCGAGGAAATGCGCCAGTTCGTCGGCGCCGATTCGCTGGCCTTCCTGTCGGTCGACGGGCTTTACCGGGCAATGGGCCATGAGCGGCGCGATCCCGTCCGGCCGCAGTTCACCGACCATTGCTTCACCGGCGACTACCCGACCTCGTTGACAGACGTGATCGGCGAGAGCGCCAAGCAGCAGATCTCGCTGCTGGCCGAGGCCGGCTGAGTTCATCCTGGTCTAAGACCCGCAGGTCATTCCGGGCGTAGCGAAGCGAAGACCCGGAATCCATTCCGGAACGCTATCCGGTCGGGCTCAGGATTGGATCCCGGATCGGCGCGGCTTCGCCGCTTGTCCGGGATGACAACGTCATCTGGAAAAGCATTGTCATGAGCAAACCCCTCTCCGGGCGCGTCGCCCTCGTCACCGGCGCCTCGCGCGGCATCGGGCGGGCGGCTGCGTTCGCCTTCGCACAGGCCGGCGCCCATGTCGTCGCGCTGGCCCGCACCAGCGGCGCGCTCGAGGAACTCGACGACGAGATCGGCGCCATCGGTGGCACGGCGACGCTGGTGCCGCTTGATCTCAGCGATGCCCCCGCGGTCGAGAAGCTCGGACCGGCCCTGCTGCAGCGCTGGGGCAAGCTCGATATCCTGCTGGCCAATGCCGGCATCCTCGGGCCGCTCTCGCCGCTGACCCATGCTTCGCCGAAGGAGTGGGCTAAGGTGTTCGACACCAACGTCACCGCGAACTGGCGTCTGCTGAAGTCGGTCGAGCCTGCGCTGCAGGCCTCTGACGCCGGGCGCGTGATCCTGATGTCGTCGGGCGCGGCGCATAAATGCCTGGCCTATTGGGGGCCGTATTCGATCTCCAAGGCCGCCGTCGAGGCGATGGGGCGGACCTACGCGGCCGAGACCGCGACGACGCCGCTGAAGGTGATGATGGTCAATCCCGGGCCGCTGCGGACGCGCATGCGGGCCGAGGCGATGCCGGGCGAGGACCCGCTGAGCCTGAAGACGCCCGAGGATCTGGCGCCGCACCTGGTCGCAATCGCCTCGCCGGATTGGGCCGAGAGCGGCAAGATCTTCGACTTCCCGCAAGGCCGGGTGCTCAGCCCGCAGATGCCGGCGTAGGGGCGTCTCTTCCGTCATGGTCGGGCTTGTCCCGACCAGCCACGTCTTCGCTCGTCGAGCCCTATGTCAAAGACGTGGATGCTCGCCACGAGGGCGAGCATGACGGCCACGCCTCATCCGGCGCGCTTGTTCTTGTCGTAGGGGTTCTCGCCGCCGCGCGTATGCAGGCGGATCGGTGTTCCCGGCAGCTCGAAGGCCTCGCGCAGGTTGTTGACGAGGTAGCGGGTGTAGGACACCGGCAGATGGTCGAGCTGGTTGCCGAACAGCGCGAAGGTCGGCGGGCGGGCCTTGGCCTGCGTCATGTAGCGGATCTTGATGCGCCGGCCGGCCACGGCTGGCGGCGGATGGGCCGAGAGCACGCCTTCGAGCCAGCGGTTGATCTTCGCCGTCGAGATGCGGCGATTCCAGACCTCGTAACTTTCAAACACCGCCTGCATCAGTCGGTCGATGCCCTCCCCGGCCAGCCCAGAGAGCGGCACGATCGGCACGCCGCGAACCTGGGCAAGCACATGCTTGGCCTTTTCCTTCAGCTCGGCCAGCAGGCCATTCTTGTCAGCGACGAGATCCCATTTGTTCAGGCCGATGACGACGGTGCGGCCTTCACGCTCGGTGAAATCAACCAGCGTCAAATCCTGCTTCTCAAAGGGGATGGTGGCGTCCAGCAGCACGACGACGACCTCGGCGAAGCGAATGGCGCGCAGCGCATCCTGCACCGACATCTTCTCGAGCTTCTCCTCGATGCGGGCCCGCTTGCGCATGCCGGCCGTGTCGAAGAGCTTCACAGGGCGCCCGCGCCATTCGTAATCGACGGAGATGGTGTCGCGGGTGATGCCGGCCTCGGGGCCGACGAGCAGGCGTTCCTCGCCGAGCATGCGGTTGACCAGCGTCGACTTGCCCGCATTGGGGCGGCCGATGATGGTGACGCGCAGAGGCTTGTTGGGATCGTTGTACTCTGCGTCCTCGTCGACGAAGGCGGCGGGCGCTTCGACCCATTTCTTGTCGCCATAGCTCTCGTCGAAGGGTTCCTCTTCCTCCGGCTCGACATCGACGTAAGGGGCGAGCGCCTCCAGCAGGTCCGAAGTGCCCTCGCCATGCTCGGCGGAAAACGGCACGGGGTCGCCGAGGCCCAGCGCATAGGATTCGAAGATGCCGTCCAGCCCCTTCCTGCCCTCGGCCTTGTTGGCGAGCAGGATGACGGGCTTGCCGGATTTGCGCACGAGATCGGCGAAGGGCTGGTCCATCGGCGTCAGGCCGAGCCTGGCGTCGATCATGAACAGGATGACGTCGGCCTGGTCGATGGCGGTTTGCGTCTGGGCGCGCATGCGGCCGGCGAGCGAGCCCGGATCGGCCTCTTCCAGCCCGGCCGTATCGACGATGTTGAAGCGCAGATGGCCGAGCGAGGCCTCGCCCTCGCGCCGGTCGCGCGTCACGCCCGGCAGATCGTCGACGAGCGCGAGCTTCTTGCCGACGAGCCGGTTGAACAGCGTCGACTTGCCGACATTGGGGCGGCCGATGATGGCGACGGTGGCGGTCATGGCAGTTCAGATAATCCTGTTTCGCCTGTGCGCGGCCCGACAGGGGTCGAACCACCGAGACGATAAAAACGAACCGTCATTCCGGACAAGCGGCAAAGCCGCGCCGATCCGGAATCCATGCCGGAACGCTGTTCGAAAGAGGTTCAGGCATGGATTCCGGGTCGACCTGCGGTCGCCCGGGATGACGGTCGTCGCATAAAACTCAGTTCTTAGTCTTCAGTTCTTGGTCTCGACCGGACCGCCGCGCACCAGCGCCAGGTAGAGTTCGGTGCGCTGGCGTAGCACGGAGGGCGATTGCGGATCGGTGACGATGGCGTCGAACCAGCGGCCGGCATCCTCGAAGAGGTTGGCCTTGAGCGCGGCGATGCCGAGGAATTCGCGCGCCGAATGGCGCCAGGCACCCTGCGGCGTCGCCAGCGGCTCCAGCGCCGTCCGCAGCTCGGCATAGGGTACGAGATCGACGCGCAGCATGCCGGCGCGCAGGCGAGCAAGGTCGCGGTAAAGCGGTGTCAGGGCGCCGTCATTGGCGATCGTGTCGAAAGCGGCAGCGCCGGCGGCAGCGTCGCGCTTGGCCGTCTCGGCGGCGAGGCGGAAGCGGGCGATCTGGCGATAGCCGGCGGGTGCGCTCGCCGCGAGTTCGCCCAGGATCGTCTCGGCTTCCGCGCCGCTGCCGTCACGCGAGGCCTTCAGCGCCGCCTCAAGACGGGCGCCGACGAGCTGCGACGCCTGCTGCTCCCGATGCAGCCAGATTTGCCAGCCGGCGACGGCGAGCACGAGCAACACGGCGAGACCGCTGATGACCCAGCCATATTTCTTCCAGAGCTGCGCCGCCTTGTCGCGGCGCACCTCCTCGTCGATCTCGCGAAAAATATCGGCCATGGTCGCTCAGAATTCCTGTGTGGTGGTGCCGGGTAGCATTTTCACCGGGCAATGGCGAGCCGGAACACGATCTTACGTGCCGTCTCCTGCCATTTTGCCGGGTTCAGGCTCCGGTCGATCGCGGCCCGGCCCGATACAGCAGGCTGCCGTCGCCATAGGAGTAGAAGCGGTAGCCCCCGGCGATAGCATGCGCGTAGGCGCGCTGCATCACATCGAGACCGCAGAAGGCCGAGACCAGCATGAACAGCGTCGAGCGCGGCAGATGGAAATTGGTCAGAAGCAGATCCACTGCGCGGAAGCGATAGCCCGGCGTGATGAAGATTGCCGTGTCGCCGGCGAAGGGCGCGATCACACCGTCCTCCCCCGTCGCGCTTTCGAGCAGGCGCAACGACGTTGTTCCGACCGCGACGATCCGCCCCCCCTTTGCCCGAACCGCGTTCAGCGCCGCCGCCGTCTCGGCGGACACACTGCCCCATTCGGCATGCATGCGATGCGCGTCGGTGTCATCGGCCTTGACGGGCAGGAAGGTGCCGGCGCCGACATGGAGCGTGACCAGATGGCGGGTCACGCCGCGTGCCTCCAGCGCGGCGACCAGCGCGGGCGTGAAATGCAGGCCCGCGGTCGGCGCCGCGACGGCCCCGTCGGCCTGGGCGTGCATGGTCTGGTAATCGTTGGCATCGGCCGCGTCGGTGGGACGCTTGCCGGCGATATAGGGCGGCAGCGGCAACTCGCCGAAGCGCGCAATCGCCTCGTCGAGAAAGGCGCCGGCCAGGTCAAAGCGCAACTCGACCTCGCCGCCCTCCCCCTTGGCGACGACCTCCGCCTGCAACCGGCCGAGTTCGCAGGCAACGCCTTCTGAAGCATCGCCGAAGGTGATGGTCTCGCCGAGCGCCAGCTTCTTGGCCGGCCTGGCGAAGGCGAGCCAGCGGTCTCCCGCTTCGCGCTTGTGCAGCATGATCTCGACGCGGGCGACGGATTCGCCTCGCCGGCGGCGGCCATGGAGCCGCGAGGGAATGACGCGCGTGTCGTTGAGGACGAGCGCATCGCCGGGGCGCAGCAGCGTGACGAGGTCGCGGATGCCGCGATCCTCGCAGGGCGCGGGCTCGCCGGGCCTGACGACGAGCAGACGCGCCGCATCGCGCGGGCTGGCGGGCCTCAGCGCGATGCGGTCTTCGGGGAGGTCGAAGTCGAAGAGCCCGACATCCACGGTGTCGCTCAGGCCAGGTCGGCCATCACCTTCATCGAGACGATCGAATCGGGATCACGCACCGGCTCGCCGCGCTTGATCGTGTCGACGATCTCCATGCCTTCGACAACCTGGCCCCAGGCGGTGTACTGCTTGTCGAGGAAGCGGGCGTCCTCGAAGACGATGAAGAACTGGCTGTTGGCCGAGTTCGGGTTCGACGAGCGAGCCATCGAGCAAACGCCGCGGACATGCGGCTCGGCGTTGAACTCCTGCGCCAGGTCGGGATGCTTCGAGCCGCCGGTGCCGGTGCCATGCGGACAGCCGACCTGCGCCATGAAGCCGTCGATGACGCGGTGGAAAACGATGCCGTCATAAAAGCCTTCGCGGGCGAGCAGCTTCAGGCGCTCGGCATGGTTCGGGGCCAGATCGGGACGCAGCTTGATGACCACCTTGCCCTTGGTGGTTTCCATGACGAGGGTGTTCTCGGGATCGAGGGACATCAGATCGGCCTTTCGTTGGACGGCGCGCGGCCGTGGAAGCGGATGGACAAAGGTCGCCCCGCGATAGCCGCTCCAAGCGACGGGGACAACCTCATTGGTGTGCAACTGCGAACGGCGGAGACGACCGATTCGGTGAAGCGCCGGCGCAAATCGGGATCCGTCCTCCTGGTCTCCCACGTCACCCTGGGCTGACCGAAGAGCGAACCGTCGCGGCGCAGGCTGAAGCGAACCGTCGCCATCACGCCCGCATCGGGGCCGTCGATCAGCGGCGGCGTCCAGCAGCGGCGCAGCGCCGGCGCGACATCGGCCAGCCGCTCGACCGCCGCGCCGTCGAGCGGCTTCGTGGCGGGCTCGACCATGCCGGCGACGCCGATCTCGCCGCCGCCCGGGCGAGGCGGCGGCGGTAGCCGGCGCTCGCCGCTGCCCGGCAGGTCATCGGCCCCGCCGAAGCGCCCGCCGACGCCCGGCAGGTAGCGCTGCCCCGAAGCCGGCGGGAGTACCGGGTTTTGCGAGCCCGAGGGCGGAGGCAGGACAGGGTTCTGCGAGCCCGAAGGCGGCGGCAGGCCAAAATCGGTCGTGCCCTGGGCGCTAACCCCCGTGGCAGCCGCAAGAAGCGCGGCCGATGCGATGGAAAGCGCCCATGCGCGCATTGCCCTGCCCTTTTCCTCCCGGCCCCGGAGGCTTACTTCGCGTCGGCCTGCAGGCGCATGCGGACGATCTTGTCGGGGCCTGAGACCTGGCCGCTGCCGGCGGCGCCCTTCTTGATCTTGCGAACGGCTTCCATGCCGGAGACGACCTCGCCGAACAGGGTGTACTGACCGGTCAGCGGGGCGCAGCCCTCGAAGCAGATGAAGAACTGCGAATTGGCCGAGTCGGGCGACTGGGAGCGCGCCATGCCGACCGAACCGACCTTGTAGGGGGTCGGCGTGAACTCGGCCTTGATGTTGGGCAGGTCGGAGCTGCCCGTGCCGGTGCCGGTCGGATCGCCGGTCTGGGCCATGAAGCCGTCGATGACGCGGTGGAAGACAATGCCGTCATAGAAACCGCGCTTGGTCAGCGCCTTGATCTGCGCGACATGCTTGGGCGCGAGATCGGGCCGCAGCCGAATCGTCACGGGGCCGTCCTTGGTCTCCAGGATCAGCGTGTTGGCCGGGTCCGGCGCTTGTGCCTGGGCCGGCATCTGGGCGAAGCCGAGCGACGCCAGGATGGCGAGGGTAGCGAGCGAGCTGCGCAGCATTGTCATCTCCATGGCCGCCGAAGATCCGGCGGGTATCTGGTCCTGCCGGGTCGTAGCGGCATCCTTTGGCCGGAACAAGGCGTTCCAAGCGGGCGAATCGCACGATGTTGCACCGCACAAGTGCAACGGAGAATAAATTTGCAAAAAGATCAGGCGAGGCGTGCCTAAAGTGATGACAGAGCTGTCGCAATCGGTTATCAAACCCTTGCTGGATACGCTTTGTTGATCGAAGCGCCGCGGACCAGGTCTCGGGAGGACAAACGCCCGCCTAGTATACGAGTCGCACGCAAGCAGACGAGCGCCGTTACTGCGGTAAAAACAGACTAGAGAAGGCAAGGTGCAAACCTTGCCTTTTTCTTTGTCTGCAGTTTGGTCGGCTGTCTGGCCGGACCTATTTGGCCCTCGCCGCATCGCCGACAACGCTGATTTCGCGAACGAATGGGCGGTCATCCCGGAGCTGCGCCGTTTCGCGGCTTGTCCGGGATGACATGGCGGCTTTGTGCAAGCCTGCCCGGTTCAAAGATCGAACGTGGCCCAGACATACCAGACGATCGCGAAGACCACGGCGGCGATGACTGATGTGATCAGCGCCTTGCGCAGCATGCCCGGTAGCGCCGGCGCTCCGGGCTCGGTGCCCTGTGTGATATCGCCCGTCTCGGCCTGGCTGCGGACGCCGAACGGCAGCACCGCGAAGAGCACGATCCACCAGATGACGAAATAGACGGCAAGCGCGCTGGCGATGGTCATGGCTGCGTCTTCCCTGCCGCTTCGGTCGCCAGGGCGATGCAGGAGAATGCCACCCTCGCCTGCGTCGGCACGCCGAAACGCGCGGTGTGGCGCGCAGGCAGTCCACCCGGAAAGTGCTTCACATATTCGGCGTTGCAAGCGGCATAGTCGGTCGGGTCCGTGATCAGCATCGTCATTTGGACCACGCGATCGAGCGAGCTGCCGGCCTCAGCCAGGATCTCGGCGACCCTCGCCAGGGCATTGCGGACCTCGTCGGCCGGACTCTCGCCACGATGAATTCCGCGCGCGGGATCATGTGGGGCGGAATGACCGGATACGAAGATCAGCCCGCCGGCGCGCGTCGCGGCGCTGAAGGGACGTGGCGAGCCTTCCTCCGGCTCGCCAAAGAACGTGATCGGAGAGGTGCCCATCGGCTTCAGGCCTGCTCCAGCTCGACCAGCGTGCCGGTGAAGTCCTTCGGATGCAGGAAGATCACCGGCTTGCCATGTGCGCCAATGCGCGGCTCGCCCGAGCCGAGCACGCGCGCACCCGCCGCCTTCAAGCGGTCGCGGGCGGCGATGATGTCATCGACCTCGTAGCAGATGTGGTGAATGCCGCCATCGGGATTGCGCTCGATGAATTTTCCCACGGGCGAATCGGCGCCGAGCGGCTCCAGCAACTCGACCTTGGTGTTGGGCAGTTCGACGAAGACGACGGTGACGCCGTGCTCGGGCTGCGGCAGGGGCTGCGAGACATGTGCACCCAGCGTGTCGCGATAGAGCGCGGTGGCGGCGGCTAGATCGCTGACCGCGATGGCGACGTGGTTGAGGCGTCCGATCATGTTTGCGCTCCCCTGCTGCTTCCGGCCGATCCTAGACCTCGATCACCAGCGCATGCACCAGCGGCTTCTTGCCCCACTCCTCGTTGACGGCGCTACGCAGGCCGCGCTCCAGCGCGTTGCGAAGCGCCTCGGGGTCGCGCCGGCGCGCCTTGGGGATGCCGTCGATGAGCTCGGACACCGCTTCGGCGACGTATTCGTCGAAGCCGGTGCCGTCGCGCGTGTAGGGCGGCAGGCCTAGCACCGCGATCTCGGGGTCGCCGGCGAGGCCACCCTTTTCGTCGATCGCGACAGCGACCGAGATCATGCCGACGAAGGACAGGCGGCGGCGCTCGGGAATCGTCTTTTCAAGGGCGTTCACCAGGAGGTTGCCGTCCTGGTAGAGCCGGCCATGGGTGACCTCGTCGATCTTGCTGGCGCCGTCTGCGGTGATCGCGACGACGTCGCCATTGCCGGCCCGCACGACGATCTTGACGCCGAGCCCACGCGCGAAGGTCGCATGCTCGGAGAGATGCAGGTCCTCGCCATGGGCGGGGATGACGATCTTGGGCTTCAGCCAGCCATAGAGCCTGGCCATCTCCTCACGACGCGGATGGCCCGAGACATGGACGAGGTGGGTCCGGTCGGTGATGATCTCGATGTTGTCGCGGGCGAGCGCGTTCTGGATCGCGCCGACGGCCTTCTCGTTGCCCGGAATCGTTCGCGAGGAGAAGATCACCCGGTCGCCTGCCGTCAGCGTAATCTCGGGGTGGTCGTCGGTGGCGATGCGCGAGAGCGCGGCACGGGGCTCGCCCTGGCTGCCGGTCAGCAGGCAGACGACCTTGTCGCGCGGCAGGTAGCCATAGGTGTCGGCCGAGCGGAAGGCCGGGATGCCGTCGAGATAGCCGCATTCGCGGGCGACATCGATGACGCGGTCCATGGCGCGGCCGACGACCACGACCTCGCGCTGGTCGGCCATCGCCGCTTCAGCCACGGCGCGCAGACGGGCGACGTTGGAGGCAAAGGTGGTGACGGCGACGCGGCCCGTTGCGGAATGCACCAGTTCCTTGATCTTGGCGGCGACATCGGCCTCGCTCGGCGAGGTCCCATCGCGCATGACGTTGGTCGAGTCGCAGATCATCGCGAGCACGCCCTCGTCGCCGAGTTCGCGCAGGCGCTTCTCGTCAGTCGGCAGGCCGACCTGCGGAGTCACGTCGATCTTCCAGTCGCCCGTATGGACGATGAGGCCGACCGGGGTGCGGATGGCGAGCGCGTTGGATTCGGGGATGGAGTGCGCGACCGGCACGAACTCGATGTCGAAGGGACCGAGCTTGAAGCTCCCGCCCTGGGCGATGATGTTCATGGGCACCTTCGGCGCGCCCGGTTCAGAGAGACGGCGCGTCGCCAGCAGGCCGGCTGCGAACTTGGTGCAATAGACCGGTGCCCGCAGGGACGGCCAGAGCGCGGCGAGCGCGCCGATATGGTCTTCATGGGCATGGGTGATGACGATGCCGAGAAGGTTCGCGCGTTCCTCGATGATGTAGCGCAGGTCAGGCAGCATGATGTCGACGCCCGGGATTTCGGGGCCGGCAAAGGACAGGCCGCAATCGACCAGTATCCATTTGCGCCGTCCTTCCGGGCCAAAGCCATAGAGAGCGGCATTCATGCCGATCTCGCCGAGGCCGCCGAGAGGAACGAAGACGAGCTGATCTTGGGAACGGGACACGGATAATCCTGACTTGGACGAGAGGCGGCGCGAGAGCGCGGCAAGATGTTGATGGGAGCCCTAGCACGCTCGCCACGCGGTCTCCAGACCGGCGCGGCGCTATCGTCAGCGCTTATCCCGCAGGCGATCCGAAATAGAGATCACCGGCATCGAAATGGCGGATGCCGGCCGGGGTTTCGAGCAGGAGGCGCCCGCCCGGATCGATGCCGGAAAAGACACCCGCGACCGCCCCCTCGGGCGGCCTGATCGTGATGGTCTGGCCGAGGAAGGCGGCGCGTTCGAGCCAGGCCTGCCGGATCGGGCCGAAGCCGCCGGCCGCCTGCCAGGTCGCGAAGCGGGCAGACCAGGCGTCGCTGAGCGCGGCCAGCGTGCCCTCGATCGTCACGGCCGGAGCATGGGCCTGCAGGAAGCTCGCTGGATAGGGCGTGCCCTGCGCGCAGGAGGCGACGTTGACGCCCAGCCCGATGACGACGCTGAACTGCCCTGCCCGGCTCTCGCCTTCGAGCAGCAGGCCGGAGCATTTGGCGGCGTCGATCAGGAGGTCGTTTGGCCATTTCAGCGCCAGTCGTGGCGGGCCGAGGCCCGTGACCCTGGCGGCGGCGTCGTGCAGGGCGAGCCCTGCGACGAAGCCGAGTTGCGGCGCCAGCGAGGGCGCGCAGGGTGCGACCAGCAACAGGCTGGCATAGAGATTGCCGGGCGGTGAGGTCCATTGCCGGCCATGGCGGCCGCGTCCGGCACTCTGGCTGCGGGCGACGATCCAGAGCTTGCCGGCCTCGCCCTGCGCCAGGGCGCGGCGCGCCTCCTCCATGGTCGAGCCGACCTCGTCGCGGACGATCAAGCGGTAGCCGGCGGCGCGGGCGGCTTCACCGAGCATGGAGTGGAAAGCCCGTTTTACCCGCAACGTCATCCTGGCCGGAGCGCAGAGGAGCGCCGGGGTCCATCGGAGGGCTGCGTAGCTCTAGGATGGATCCCGGGACGACCTGCGGTCGCCCAGGATGACGGACTTGGTTCACTGCGAAAAGTTTGCGGCGTTCAGAACAACGACTTCGCCGCCGCCGCCGCCGAGTTCAGCAGCGGGGCCGGCAGCAGCGAGAGCGCCAGCACGAACAGCGCGGAGACCAGAAGCACGGCACGCACCCCGAGATCGCCCTTCTCAAAGGCGGGCTTGGGGTCGTCGAAATACATCACCTTGACGAGGCGCAGATAGTAGTAGGCGCCGACCACGCTGGTGACGACGCCGATGACGGCCAGCGTATAGAGCTTGGCGTCGATGGCGGCGAGGAAGACGTAGAACTTCGCCCAGAAGCCCGCGAGCGGCGGAATGCCGGCGAGCGAGAACATCATCATCGACAGCGCGAAGGCCATCCAGGGATTGGTCCGCGATAGCCCTGCGAGTTCGCCGATGTCCTCGACGGCCTTGCCGTCGCGGCGCATCAGCAGCACGCAGGCGAAGGCGCCCAGCGTCGTCGCGAGATAGATCGCCATGTAGACGAGCACGCCCTGGACGCCGGCCGCCGTGCCGGCGGCGAGGCCGACGAGCGCATAGCCCATATTCGCGATCGAGGAATAAGCGAGCAGGCGCTTGATGTTGCTCTGGCCGATCGCGGCGAAGGCACCGAGCGCCATCGAGGCGATCGAGATGAAGAGGATGATCTGCTGCCATTCATGCAGCGCGCCCGGGAAGGCGCCGACGAAGATCCGGACGACCATCGCCATGGCCGCCATCTTGGGGGCGGAGGCGAAGAAGGCGGCGACCGGCGTCGGCGCGCCCTCATAGACGTCGGGCGTCCACATGTGGAACGGCACGGCCGAGATCTTGAAGGCGACGCCGGCGGCGATGAAGACGATGCCGAAGATCAGGCCGATGCCGGGATGTCCGTGCTGCACGGCGGCCGCGATGCCGGGATAGCTGACCGTGCCGGTGAAGCCATAGACCAGCGAGGCACCGTAGAGCAGCATGCCCGACGAAAGCGCGCCGAGGACGAAGTATTTCAGGCCGGCCTCGGTCGACTTGGTGTTGTCGCGGTCGAAGGCGGCGACGACATAGAGCGCCAGCGACTGCAGTTCGAGGCCGACATAGAGGCTGATGAGATCGTTGGCCGAGATCATCATCATCATGCCAACGGTCGACAGCACGATCAGGATCGGGAACTCGAAGCGCATTGAGCCGTCGCGGCGCAAGCTATCCGACGAGAGCAGGATCGCGGCGGCGGCGCCGATCAGCGTCAGGACCTTGAAGAAACGGGCGAAGCTGTCGACGATGAAGCCATCGTTGAACGTCGTCACCCTGCCCTCGCCCGCCAGCACCAGCACGAGAGCCAGCGCGAACAGGGCCAGCGCCCCGCCTTCAAGCAGGCGCGTCGAGCGCTCGCCCCGGATCGCGCCGACGAGCACCATCGCAATGGCGCCCAGGGCGAGGATGATTTCCGGAAGCGCCGGGCCGAGAGCGGGCAGAGCCATCCTGCGAGACCTTACTGAATGACCAGCATCGCCGTTTTCGCGGCGGTGAGTGCGGCCTGATAGTTCTTGATGAGGGCTTCGGTCGGCGCGGCGAAGGCGTCGAGGATCGTGCCCGGACGGATGCCGTACCAGATCGTCAGCACCACGAGCGGGGTGAGGATGACCATCTCGCGCGGATTGAGATCGAGGATCGTCTTGAGCTCGGGCTTGACCAGTTCGCCGAAGACCACGCGGCGATAGAGCCACAGCGCATAGGCCGCCGAGAGGATGACGCCAAAGCAGGCGATGAAGGCCACCCAGGGGTTGGCCTTGAAGGCGCCCATCAGCGTCAGGAACTCGCCGACGAAGCCGGCCGTGCCGGGCAGCCCGACATTGGCCATGGTGAAGACCATGAAGATCACCGCATAGACCGGCATGCGGTTGACCAGACCGCCATAGGCGGAGATCTCGCGGGTGTGCATCCGGTCATAGATCACGCCGACGCAGAGGAAGAGCGCGCCGGAGACCAGCCCGTGGCTGACCATCTGGAACATCGCGCCCTGGATGCCCTGCGTCGTCAGCGTGAACAGCCCCATCGTCACGAAGCCCATATGGGCGACGGAGGAGTAGGCGATCAGCTTCTTGATGTCCTGCTGCATCAGCGCCACCAGCGAGGTGTAGACGATGGCGATGACGGAGAGCGCGAAGACGAAGGAGGCGAAGTATTGCGACGCCTCCGGGAACATCGGGATCGAGAAGCGGATGAAGCCGTAGCCGCCCATCTTCAGCATGATCGCGGCCAGCACGACAGAGCCGGCGGTCGGCGCCTCGACGTGCGCGTCGGGCAGCCAGGTGTGGACCGGCCACATCGGCATCTTCACCGCGAAGGAGGCGAAGAAGGCGAGCCAGAGCCATTTCTGCATGCCGGACGGGAAATTGTGCGCCAGCAGCGTCGGAATGTCGGTTGTGCCGGCGCTCCAGTACATCGCCATCAGCGCCAGCAGCAGCAGAACCGAGCCGAGCAGCGTGTAGAGGAAGAATTTGTAGGAGGCGTAGACGCGCCTCTTGCCGCCCCAGATGCCGATGATCAGGAACATCGGGATCAGGCCGCCCTCGAAGAAGAGGTAGAACAGCACGAGGTCCAGCGCCACGAACACGCCGATCATCAGCGTCTCGAGGATCAGGAACGCGACCATGTATTCGCGGACGCGCTTCGTGATCGAGGTCCAGGACGCCAGGATGCAGAACGGCATCAGGAAGGCGGTCAGCACCACGAAGGGGAAGGAGAAGCCGTCGACGCCGAGCTTGAACTTGATCGCGTCGGAGACCCAGGCATGGGTCTCGACCATCTGGAAGCCGGGATTGGCCGGATCGAACTGGCTCCAAGCATAGCAGGCCAGCACGAAGGTAGCGACCGTCGCGGCCAGCGCCGCATAGCGGGCGTTGGAGTCGACGGAAGCCGCGTCGCCGCGCTGCGCCAGGATGAAGGCCGCGCCGACCAGCGGCAGGACGAGAAGACCGGTGAGGATACCGAAGCCGAACATCATCTCACCCGCGCGCCAAGAGATACCAGGTCACGAAGCCTGCGACGCCGATCAGCATGGCGAAGGCATAGTGATAGACATAGCCGGTCTGGAGACGGACGACCCGGTTGGTCACGTCCACGACGCGGGCCGAGATGCCGTCGGGGCCCATGCCGTCGATGACGAAGCCGTCGCCCTTCTTCCAGAGGAAGGTGCCCACCCAGATCGCCGGCTTCACGAACAGGAAGTCGTAGATCTCGTCGAAATACCACTTGTTGAGCAGGAAATTGTAGAGGACCGGGTTGGCGGCAGCGAGCTTGCCGGGCACGTCCGGGCGCAGCACGTACATGTAGAGCGAGACCAGGAAGCCCATGATCATCGCGATGAAGGGCGAGGCCACGACCCAACCGGGAACCTCATGCATCTCGTGCAGGATGTGGTTGTCCTTGCCGGTGAACAGCGCGGCCTTCCAGAAATGCTCGTAGTCATGGCCGATGAACGCCTCCTTGAAGGCGAATCCGGCCGCGACCGCACCGAGCGACAGCACGGCGAGCGGGATCAGCATCGAGAGCGGGCTCTCATGGGGCATGTGATCATGGCCATGGCCGTGATGATCGTCATGAGCATGAGCGGCATGGCCGTGATCGTCGTGGCCATGCGAGGCGTGAGCGTCCGCGCCCCAGCGGGGCTTGCCCTCGAATGTCATGAAGTAGAGCCGCCAGGAATAGAACGAGGTGAAGCAGGCGGCGACCACCAGCAGCACATAGGCATAAGAAGCGGCGAAGCCCTTATGCGCGACGGCGGCATAGGCGCTCTCGATGATCGCGTCCTTGGAGAAATAGCCGGCGAAGAGCGGGAAACCGGTCAGCGCCAGCGTGCCGATGGTCATGGCGGCAGCCGTCAGCGGGATGTGCTTCCTGAGGCCACCCATGTTCCGCATGTCCTGCTCGTGATGCATCGCATGGATGACCGAGCCGGCTCCGAGGAACAGCAGCGCCTTGAAAAAGGCGTGGGTGAAGAGGTGAAAGATGCCCGACGAATAGGCGCCGACGCCCATCGCTACGAACATGTAGCCGAGCTGCGAGCAGGTCGAATAGGCGATGACGCGCTTGATGTCGTTCTGCACGAGGCCGACGGTCGCGGCGAAGAATGCAGTCGTCGCGCCGATGACGATCACCACGGTCATGGCGACGGGGGCGTATTCGAAGATCGGCGAGAGCCTGGCGACCATGAAGACGCCGGCGGTGACCATGGTCGCGGCATGGATCAGGGCGGAGACCGGAGTCGGGCCTTCCATCGCGTCCGGCAGCCAGGTGTGCAGCAGGAACTGGGCCGACTTGCCCATGGCGCCCATGAACAGCAGCAGCGCCGTCAGTGTCAGCGCGTTCCAGTCATAGCCGAGGAAACGGAAGCTGCGCTCGGTGAGGCCGGCGATCTGCGGGAAGATGCTCTCGAAGGCGACCGAGCCCGTCAGCACGAACACCATGAAGATGCCGAGCAGGAAGCCGAAATCGCCGACGCGGTTGACGATGAAGGCCTTCATCGCGGCCGCGCAGGCCGAGGGCTTCTGGTACCAGAAGCCGATCAGGAGGTAGGAGGCGAGACCGACGCCTTCCCAGCCGAAGAACATCTGCACCAGATTGTCGGCCGTCACCAGCATCAGCATGGCGAAGGTGAACAGCGAGAGATAGGCGAAGAAACGCGACCGGTGCGGATCCTCGTTCATGTAGCCGATCGAATAGAGATGCACGAGCGACGAGACGGTGTTGACGACGACCAGCATGACCACGGTCAGCGTGTCGACGCGGAAGGCCCAGTCGACCTGCAGATTGCCCGAAGCAAGCCAGGTCGCCACCTGGATGCGGGTCGTGCCCGCGCCGAAGCCGACATTGAAGAAGGCGACCCAGGACAGGACGGCCGAGACGACCAGCAGCGAGGTGGTGACGATCTCCGAGCCGCGCGCGCCGATCAGGCGGCCAAAGAGGCCGGCGATCAGGAAGCCGATCAAAGGGAGGAAGACGATCGCGTGATACATGGGGCGGTTCCGGGCGCGTTCGCGCCTCAGCCTTTCATCATGTTGATGTCTTCCACCGCGATCGTGCCGCGGTTGCGGAAGTAGACGACGAGGATGGCAAGCCCGATTGCGGCTTCGGCAGCTGCGACCGTCAGCACGAGCAGGGCGAACACCTGTCCGACGATGTCGTTCATGAAGCTCGAGAAGGCGACGAAGTTCAGGTTGACCGAGAGCAGGATGAGCTCGACCGACATCAGGATGACGATGACGTTCTTGCGGTTGAGGAAAATGCCGAGCACGCCGAGCGTGAACAGGATCGCGCCGACGGCGAGGTAATGGCCCAATCCGATCATCAGACCGTCTCCTCCGGCAGGGCGGCGCCGGAGGGCACCTTCTTGACGTCCATCGCGGTCGCCTTGGTGCGCGCGTTCTGCTGGGTGATGTCCTGGCGCTTGATGCCGACGCGCTCACGCAGGGTCAGCACGATGGCGCCGATCATGGCGACCAGCAGCACGAGGCCCGCCGCCTGGAAGTAGTAGACATACTGGGTGTAGAGCACCCGCCCGAGCGCCTCGGTGTTGGTGATGCCGGCGGGGATCGCCGCCACCGGCGTCTTGACGATCTGCGGGTCGATGACCCAGGCGCCGACGACCAGCAACAGCTCGACCGCGAAGATCAGCCCGATCAGCGCCCCGATCGGCAGGTAATTCAGGAAGCCCTGGCGGAACTCGGCGAAATCGACGTCGAGCATCATCACCACGAAGAGGAACAGCACTGCGACCGCGCCGACATAGACGACAATCAGCAGCATCGCCAGGAACTCGGCGCCTAGCAGCATGAACAGCCCCGCCGCGTTGACGAAGGCGAGGATCAGGAAGAGCACCGAGTGAACGGGGTTGCGCGAGGTCACCACCATGAACGCCGAAGCGACGGTGATGCCTGCGAACAGATAGAAGAAAGCCGCTGCGGCATTCATCTCGGTCAGCCTTTCCGCCCCCCAGGGACGGCTCTCGTTTCAATCACGCCCGACTCTCGTCGAGACGCAGTTTGGAGCGTCTATAGTCAGGCCCGTCGCGGGTCACAACCGCGCGACGGACCTGCCCGAACGGCCTCAGCGATACGGTGCGTCCATCGCGATGTTGCGCGCGATCTCTCGCTCCCAGCGCGCGCCGTTCGCGAGCAGCCGATCCTTGTCGTAGAACAGCTCCTCGCGGGTCTCGGTCGCGAACTCGAAGTTCGGCCCCTCGACGATCGCGTCGACCGGGCAGGCCTCCTGGCAGAAGCCGCAATAGATGCACTTGGTCATGTCGATGTCGTAGCGCGTCGTGCGGCGCGTGCCGTCGTTGCGGCGTGGGCCGGCCTCGATGGTGATCGCCTGCGCCGGGCAGATCGCCTCGCACAGCTTGCAGGCGATGCAGCGCTCTTCCCCGTTGGGATAGCGGCGCAGCGCATGCTCGCCCCGGAAGCGCGGCGAGAGCACGCCCTTCTCGAAGGGGTAGTTCAGCGTGGCCTTCGGCTTGAAGAAATAGCGCATCGACAGCGCGAACGCGCCGACGAACTCCTTCAGCAGCAGGCCCTTTGCGGCTTGTGCGAGCGACATGCCCTTCGTCCTTCCTACTCAGCCAAACACCGTCTGGCCGATGACATAACCCAGCACGGGCGTGACGCCGATCATCAAAACGACCAGCGCGACCCTGACGTAAGCGATGCGACGCGCATAGTCGTCGCGCTCGGCCTGCGTCTTCGAATGATCGGTCCGGCGCAGGGCCCCGATGACCAGCGCCGAAACGATCCGGTATTCCACCAGCCCCAGCACCAGCCCGATCAGCGCACCGACCAGGCCGGGCGAGAGCCCCATCAGCGCACCGGCCCCCAGCCGGTAACCTGCAGCACGAAGGCGACCACCACGACGGAGACCAGCGAGAGCGGCAAGAAGACCTTCCAGCCCAGCCGCATCAGCTGGTCGTAGCGGTAGCGCGGCACGAAGGCCTTCACCATCGCGAACATGAAGAAGACCGCGCAAATCTTGAGCGCGAACCAGAACACGCCCGGCAGCCAGGTGAAGGGCGCGATCGGGAATGGCGGCAGCCAGCCGCCCAGGAACAGGATCGTGGTCAGCGCGCACATGGTCATGATCGCCACGTATTCGCCGAGCATGAACAGCAGATACGGCGTTGAGGAATACTCGACCATGTAGCCAGCGACGAGCTCCGACTCCGCCTCGGGCAGGTCGAAGGGCGGCCGGTTCGTCTCGGCCAGCGCCGAGATGAAGAAGACCACGAACATCGGGAACAGCGGCAGCCAATACCAGCCGAACATGCCGACCTTCGTGTTCTGCGCTTCGACGATGGCGGTCAGGTTCAGCGACCCGACGCAGAGCAGGACCGTGATGATGACGAAGCCGATCGAGACCTCGTAGGAGACCATCTGCGCGGCCGAGCGCAGCGCGCCCATGAAGGGATATTTCGAGTTCGAGGCCCAGCCGGCCATGATCACGCCGTAGACGCCCAGCGACGAGATTGCGAGGATGTAGAGCACGCCGACATTGATGTCGGCGATCGCCCAGCCTTCCGCCACGGGAATGACGGCCCAGGCGCCCAACGCGAGCAGGCAGGAGATGAAGGGCGCCATCAGGAAGACGCCCTTGTTGGCGCCAGACGGGATGATCGGCTCCTTGAAGGCGAATTTCAGCAGGTCGGCGAAGCTCTGGAACAGGCCGAAGGGGCCGACCACGTTGGGCCCGCGACGAAGCTGCACCGCCGCCCAGATCTTGCGATCGGCCAGCAGGATATAGGCGATGAAGACGAGCAGGCAGACCAGCAGCAGCAGGCTCTTGCCGAGGATGATCGCGAGATCGAGGACGATGTCCCAGTTCATGGCCGCTTACTCCGCCGCCTGCTGCAACCGGCCGGAGGCCAGCGCCGAACATTCGGCCATCACGGCGGAAGCGCGCGCGATCGGGTTGGTCTGGTAGAAATCGGCGACGGTCGAGACGAAGCCCGCCTTGTCGGCCTTGCCGCCGAGATCGGCGAGAGGACCGAGCCCGGCCGCATCGGCGGGCTGCAGCACATCGAGCGCCGCGAAATGCGGATGCGCCTCATAGAGCGCCTTGCGCAGACCGCCGAGCGAGTCGAAGGGCAGCGTCTTGCCGAGCGCTGCGGACAGCGCCCGCAGGATCGCCCAATCCTCGCGGGCGTCGCCCGGCGGGAAGGTGGCGCGGTCGGTCATCTGGACGCGGCCTTCGGTGTTCACATAAGTGCCGGATTTCTCGGTATAGGCCGAGCCGGGCAGGATGACGTCGGCGCGATGCGCGCCCTTGTCGCCATGCGTACCCTGATAGACGACGAAGGCGCCAGCCGGCACCTCGACCTCGTCGGCGCCGAGCAGGAACAGCACGTCGAGCGCACCCGGCGCGATCATGCCGGCCACATCGAGCCCGCCCTCGCCCGGAACGAAGCCGAGATCGAGCCCGCCGACGCGGGCGGCTGCGGTGTGCAGCACGCCGAAGCCGTTCCAGCCGTCCTTGATGACGCCGAGCGAGCGGGCGGCCTTGGCCGCCATCGCCAGGATGGCCTCGCCATCGGGACGGGCGAGCGCGCCCTGCCCGATCAGCAGCATCGGCTTCTGCCGGTTGGCCGGCGCATGATCGACGAAGCCGGAGAGCGTATCGGGTCCCGCGCCGAGATGGGCGTAGTCATAGGTCAGGTCGACCTTCTCGCCGATCAGGCCCAGCGTGAAATCGCCGCGCAGCCAGCGCTTGCGGATGCGCGCGTTCAGGATCGGCGCCTCCTTGCGGGGATTGGCGCCGATGATCATCAGCGCGTCCGCCTGCTCGATCCCGGCGATACCGGTATTGAGGATGTAGCTGGCACGGCCGAACTTCGGATGCAGCTTGGTGCCGTCCTGCCGGGCGTCGAGATTGGCTGATCCGAGCGAGACGATCAGGCTCTTGAGCGCGAACATCTCCTCGACGGCGGCGAGATCGCCGGCAATCGCGCCGATCTTCGCCGGGCTCGTCGCCTTCACCTTCTCGGCGATCAGCGCGAAGGCTTCGTTCCAGCTTGCCGGACGCAGCGCGCCACCTTCACGAATATAGGGCCGGTCGAGCCGCTGGGTGCGCAGGCCGTCGACGATGTGGCGGGTCTTGTCGGAGATCCACTCCTCGTTCACCGCCTCGTTGAGGCGGGGCAGGATGCGCATCACTTCCTTGCCGCGCGAATCGATGCGGATGGCCGAGCCGACCGCGTCCATCACGTCGATGGACTGCGTCTTGGTCAGCTCCCAGGGACGGGCCTTGTTCTGGTAGGGCTTCGAGGTCAGCGCGCCCACGGGGCAGAGATCGACGACGTTGCCCTGAAGCTCCGAGGTCATCGCCTGCTCGAGATAGGTGGTGATCTCCATGTCCTCGCCGCGACCGATCGCGCCGAGGTCCTGGCCGCCCGCGACCTCGGTGGTGAAGCGGACGCAGCGCGTGCACTGGATGCAGCGCGTCATCGAAGTCTTGACCAGCGGGCCGATATACTTGTCCTCGACCGCGCGCTTGTTCTCGGCATAGCGCGAGGTGTCGACGCCATAGGCCATCGCCTGGTCCTGCAGGTCGCATTCGCCGCCCTGGTCGCAGATCGGGCAATCCAGCGGGTGGTTGATCAGGAGGAACTCCATCACCCCCTCGCGCGCCTTCTTGACCATCGGCGATTTGGTCGAGACGACCGGCGGCTCGCCATTGGGGCCGGGGCGCAGGTCGCGCACGCCGATGGCACACGAAGCCTGCGGCTTCGGCGGGCCGCCCTTCACCTCGACGAGGCACATGCGGCAGTTCCCGGCGATCGAGAGCCGCTCATGGAAACAGAAGCGCGGCACTTCGGCGCCGGCCGCCTCGCAGGCCTGAAGCAGGGTGTACTCGGCGGGGACATCGACCTCGATGCCGTCGATGAGGAGTTTGGTCATGATCTCACTCCGCCGCCATCAGTCGAACCGGCTCGCTATGCGGGTTCGCGGCATAGTCGTCGATGCGCTTCTCGATCTCGTGACGGAAATGCGCGATCAGGCCCTGGATCGGCCAGGCGGCGGCGTCGCCCAGCGCACAGATGGTGTGGCCCTCGATCTGCTTGGTGACGTCGAGCAGCATGTCGATCTCGCGCTTCTGCGCCCTGCCCTCGGCCATGCGGTTGAGCACGCGCCACATCCAGCCCGTGCCCTCGCGGCAAGGCGTGCACTGGCCGCAGCTCTCATGCTTGTAGAAATAGCTGATGCGGGCGATGGCGCGGACGATGTCGGTCGACTTGTCCATAACGATCACGGCCGCCGTGCCGAGGCCGGATTTCAGCTTCGAGAGCGAGTCGAAGTCCATCGGGGTGTCGATGATCTGCTCGGCGGGGACCATCCGCACAGAGGAGCCGCCGGGAATGACCGCCATCAAATTGTCCCAACCGCCGCGCACGCCGCCGCAATGGCGGTCGATCAGCTCGCGGAAGGGGATGCCCATGACCTCCTCGACATTGCACGGCTTGTTCACATGGCCGGAGACGCAGAACAGCTTGGTGCCGACATTGTTGGGGTTGCCGAGCGAGGAGAACCAGGCCGCGCCACGGCGCAGGATGGTCGGCGCGACGGCGATCGATTCGACGTTGTTGACCGTGGTGGGGCAGCCATACAGGCCGACATTCGCGGGGAATGGCGGCTTCATCCGGGGCATACCCTTCTTGCCCTCGAGGCTTTCGAGCAGAGCCGTTTCCTCGCCGCAGATATAGGCGCCGGCGCCGTGATGGACGTACAGGTCGAAGGGGTAGCCGTGGATGTTGTCCTTGCCGATCAGCCGGGCCTCATAGGCCTCGTCGACGGCGCGCTGCAGCGCCTCGCGCTCACGGATATATTCGCCGCGAATGTAGATGTAGGCGGCGTTGGCGTTCATCGCGAAGGAGGCGATCAGGCAGCCCTCGACCAGCGTATGCGGGTCGTTGCGCATGATCTCGCGATCCTTGCAGGTGCCGGGCTCCGATTCGTCGGCATTGACGACGAGATAGCTCGGCCGCCCATCGCTCTTCTTGGGCATGAACGACCATTTCAGCCCGGTCGGGAAGCCGGCGCCGCCGCGCCCGCGCAGGCCGGACTTCTTCATCTCGTCGATGATCCAGTCCTGGCCCTGCTCGAGCAGGAACTTCGTGCCGTCCCAGGCGCCACGCGCCATGGCGCCCTTCAGCGACAGGTCGTGAAGGCCGTAAAGGTTGGTGAAAATCCGGTCGCGATCAGCAAGCATGCCTGTTATCTCACTTCACCGGCTTGGGAGCGGCGGGATCAGCCGATTTGGCAGCTTCGCCGGCAGATTTCGGGTCGACTTTTCCCTGAGTGGCCGGCGTGTCGTTGGCCGCGCTCGTGGGCTGTCCCGGCGAGGACGGCTGGGGCCGCCCCGGCGACGCCGTCTCGGTGGCGGGCTTGGATGGCGTGGCCGGCGTCGCCTCGGCCTTGGCCGCTTCAGCCTTCTTGGCCTCGGCTTCGGCAGCAGCCTTGGCGGCGGCCGCTTCGGCCGCAGCCTTGCGCTGCTCGGTCACGCGCGCCTTCCAGTCGCCGGCGCCGATCACCGTGCCGTCATAGAGCGCGGCATCCTTCAAGGTCTCGCCGCCGCCCAGCGGCTCCGAGCCCGAACGGCCGATCTGCGAGCCGGTCTTGACCGGGCGGCCATGGCGCAGATCGTCGAGCAGCGTCTTGAAATTCTCCGGCGTCAGATCCTCGTAATAGTCGAAATTGATCTGCACCATCGGGGCGTTGCAGCAGGCACCCAGGCACTCGACCTCGAGCCAGGAGAGCTTGCCGTCGGCGCTCACCGTCGATTGCGGGCCGATGACGTCCTCGCAGACCTTCCTGATCGCCTCGGCGCCGCGCAGCGCGCAGGGCGTCGTGCCGCAGAGCTGGATGAAGTGCTCGCCCACCGGCTGGAGGTTGAACATGGTGTAGAAGGTCGCGATCTCCATGACGCGCATCGGCGCCATGCCGAGCTTGCGCGCGACCTCCTCGATCGCGGCGCGCGGCACCCAGCCGTCATGCTGCTCCTGCGCCTTCCACAGAAGCGGGATCACGGCCGAGGCCTGGCGGCCTTCCGGATATTTGGCGATCTGCTGGTCGGCCCAGTTCTCGTTCGCCACGTCGAAGGCGAAGGAGGCGGGCTGGACGTGATCGGGGGCGAGACGACGGACGGACATCAGCGGTCTACTTCACCAAAGACGATATCGAGGGAGCCCAGGATCGCGGAGACGTCCGCCAGCATGTGCTTGCGGCACATGAAATCTATGGCCTGGAGATGGGCGAAGCCCGGCGCCTTGATCTTGCAGCGATAGGGCTTGTTGGTGCCGTCGGAGACGAGATAGACGCCGAATTCGCCCTTGGGCGCCTCGACGGCCGCATAAACCTCGCCCGCCGGCACCTTGTAGCCCTCGGTGTAGAGCTTGAAGTGGTGGATCAGCGCCTCCATCGAGCGCTTCATCTCGCCGCGCTTGGGCGGCACCATCTTGCCATCGAGCGAGGAGACCGGCCCGCCGCCTTCGGGAGCCAGCAGCTTCGCGCAGCACTGCTTCATGATGGCGACGGACTGGCGCATCTCTTCCATGCGGATGCAGTAACGGTCGTAGCAGTCGCCGTTCTTGCCGATGGGGATGTCGAAATCCATCTCCTCATAGCACTCGTAGGGCTGCGACTTGCGCAGATCCCAGGCGGCGCCGGAGCCGCGCACCATCACGCCCGAAAAGCCCCATTTCCAGCAGGTCTCGAGATCGACGACGCCGATGTCGACATTGCGCTGCTTGAAGATGCGGTTGTCGGTGAGGAGGGTTTCGAGATCGTCGCAGACCTGTAGGAAGGGGTCGCACCATTCGGCGATGTCGTGGATCAGCGAGGTCGGCAGATCCTGATGGACGCCGCCGGGCCTGACGAAGGCTGCATGCATGCGCGAGCCGCTGGCGCGCTCGTAGAAGATCATCAGCTTCTCGCGTTCCTCGAAGCCCCACAACGGCGGCGTCAACGCGCCGACATCCATCGCCTGCGTGGTGACGTTGAGGATATGCGAAAGGATGCGGCCGATCTCGGAATAGAGCACGCGGATGAGCTGGCCCCGGCGAGGCACCGTGACACCCATCAGCTTCTCGACCGCGAGCGAGTAGGCATGCTCCTGGTTCATCGGCGCGACATAGTCGAGCCGATCGAAATACGGCAGCGCCTGGAGATAGGTCTTGGCTTCGATCAGCTTCTCGGTGCCGCGATGAAGCAGGCCGATATGCGGATCGACGCGCTCGACGATCTCGCCGTCGAGTTCGAGCACGAGGCGCAGGACGCCATGGGCCGCAGGGTGCTGCGGGCCGAAATTGATCGAGAAGTTCCGGATATTATGCTCTGACATGTCCGGCTCCGATCAAACCGTCTTCGCTTTTTCGTCGCCCGGCAGGACGTAATCCGTCCCTTCCCATGGCGACAAAAAGTCGAAGTTGCGGAACTCCTGATTGAGCTTCACGGGCTCGTAGACGACGCGCTTCTGCTCGTCGTCGTAGCGGACCTCGACATAGCCGGTCAGCGGGAAGTCCTTGCGCAGCGGATGCCCCTCGAAACCGTAATCGGTGAGGATGCGGCGCAGATCCGGGTGGCCCGAGAACAGGATGCCGTAAAAATCGTAGGCCTCGCGCTCGTACCAGTTCGCCGCCGGGAAGACGTCGATCACGGAGGGAACCGGCGTCGCCTCGTCGGTCTGGATCTTCACGCGGATGCGGCGGTTCGAATAGGGCGCCAGCAGGTGGTAGACGACGTCGAAGCGCTTCTCGCGGCCGGGATAATCGGCCCCGGCGATGTCGGTGAAATTGACGAAGCGAAAGCGCGGATCGCTGTAGAGCGTCCGCATCACGTCGAGGATCGATGCCGCCTCGGCATGAACTGTCAGCTCGCCGAAGGTGACGACAGCCTCCGTCACGGCGCCGGGCAGCGCCGCTTTGATCTCTTCACCGAGTGCTACGAGCGCTTCGCTCATCATCTCACCTTCGTTGCCCCGTCCCGCGTCATGGTCGGGCTTGCCCCGACCACCTCATGCAGGATGAGGCCCAATCCCATTGGTCCAACCCGCGCCTCTCCGTCAGGAGATGGCCGGGTCAAGCCCGGCCATGACGCGCAAACCTATCTCTCGATCGTGCCCGTTCGCCTGATCTTCTTCTGCAGCAGCAGCACGCCGTAAAGCAGAGCCTCCGCCGTGGGCGGGCAGCCCGGCACATAGATGTCGATCGGCACGATGCGGTCGCAGCCGCGCACCACCGAGTAGCTGTAATGGTAGTAGCCGCCGCCATTGGCGCAGGAGCCCATCGAGATGACGTAGCGCGGCTCGGGCATCTGGTCGTAGACCTTGCGCAGCGCCGGGGCCATCTTGTTGGTCAGCGTGCCCGCCACGATCATCACGTCGGACTGGCGCGGGCTCGCGCGCGGCGCGAAACCGAAGCGCTCGACGTCGTAGCGCGGCATCGAAAGCTGCATCATCTCGACCGCGCAGCAGGCGAGACCGAAGGTCATCCACATCAGCGAGCCGGTGCGCGACCAGTTGATCAGGTCGTCGGTCGCCGTGACGATGAAGCCCTTGTCGGCGAGTTCGCTGTTGATCTCGGTGAAGAACGGGTCACGATGGCCGACAGGCCTTCCGTCAGCCCCGAGCAAGCCCTTGGGCGCGGGGGCGACGAGCGGATCACCGCGGTCGATCGCTGTTGTTGCCATTCCAGTATCCTCGTGAACCGTAACCGTCAGATGTATCGCAAGCTTTGCACCTGCGAGATGACGATTAGTCCCACTCCAGCGCGCCCTTGCGCCATTCGTAGACGAAGCCGACCGTGAGCACGCTCAGGAAGATCATCATCGACCAGAAGCCATACCAGCCGAGCCCGCCGAAGGCGACCGCCCAAGGGAACAGAAAGGCGACCTCGAGATCGAAAATAATGAAGAGAATCGCCACCAGATAGAAGCGGACGTCGAACTTCATGCGCGCATCGTCGAAGGCGTTGAAGCCGCATTCATAGGCCGAGAGCTTTTCAGGGTCCGGCTTGGAATAGGCGATCGCGAAAGGGGCGATCAGCAGGGCCAGGCCAATGACGGCCGCCACGGCGAGAAACAGCACCAGCGGCAAATAGTCATTGAGCAGGGATGGCACTGGAAGAGCTTGCATGAACGATCCCGCTTCAAACGGACGACGGCGACGCGCCGTTTGTGTCGATTAGACCTTGCATTAGAATGAAGCAAGACTCTGCCGCGCCGCACAATCGCGCTGCCGGGTTGAGCCTGACGCAGATATGGCAGATTTCCGGGCCGCGCCGAGCCGCCATCATCGACCGCCGCGAATTTCTGCGCCATATCGCGGGCTTCCGGCTGGCCGATGCAGGCGTGACGCGACACACTCGCGGCGAATCGTTTTCTTCGCGGTGGAAGCCGCGCTTTTTTCAGAAAGGCGCCCTCATGACCCTGCTTGCCAGGCCCTTCCTCGCCGCGACGGCCCTGCTGATGGCGCCGCTGTGCAGCCTCACCGGCGCGCGCTCGGAGGGACTCGACCTGACGCGGGCGAGCTGCGCCGATTTCGCCGCGATGAACGAGAATGACCAGACCCAGCTGTCGCTGTGGCTGGCAGGCTATTTCGCCGGAAGCGCGATGCGGCCCGTGCTCGACCTCGAGAAGATCACGGCGGCGCCTGCGGGACTTACCGCGCTCTGCGCGAAGTCGCCGCAGCTTCCGCTCGTCGGCGCGGAGACGCGGGCCGTCTTCATGCCTGCGCCCGCGCCCTGAGCGACATGCGACTATCAATTCGATCCGGATCGGCGTTGGCGCTCGCCTGCGTCCTGCAAGTAGCGGGGCTGCCTGTATCGGGCGCTGCGGCGCAGGACGGGCAGATGATGCGCGCCCCGCTGCCGCCGCAGCGGCCCTTCGACCTCGATTTGCAGAGCAGTCTGATACTGGCGCCGATCGTGGTGCCGCCGCCCGTCCAGGCCCCCGAAACCCCTGCCCCCGACGCGAATTCGCCGATGACGGCCGAGCCCGACGAGGATCAGGGCCCCGAATGGCCACAGCTGACGCCGGGCCAGAAGGCCGGGGCCGAACCGGAGTTCGACCCGAACGAGAAGCCCGACCGGCCCGGCATCTCGACCGATCCGGGCACGTCGATCGCCTGCCTGCCGCAGCGGCTGAAGCTGATTCTCGCCAAGATCTCCGACAAATACGGTGCCGTGAAGGTGACCTCGACCTGGCGACCGCCCTGGCGGGCGCGGCGCGGCTCCTATCACAAGCGCTGCGAGGCGATGGACTTCCGGGTGCCGGGCGTGCGCCCGCGCACCGTCCTGGAATGGGCGCGCGCCCTGTCAGAGGTCGGCGGGCACAAGGTCTACTGGAACGGCATCATGCATATCGACACCGGGCCTCGCCGTCCCTGGTGAGGCGGCCTCACCCCGGCGCTGGCTCCATGCCCTTCTCCGCGAGGCTGCGCCTGGCGACGTCGCTCGAGAGAACGGCCAGGAACGCCTTCTCGGCATCTGGCCTCGAACCTGCGGCTGCCAGGCCGCCAGTGTAGACGGTATAGCTCTGGATCTCGGCCGGCAGCGGTGCCGGCCCCGACGCCCATGAGAACAAACTGAGGATCGCCAGGACGGCGGCTGATCTGCGATGCATGGGTATCTCCGGACGACAGGCGATCCGGGACAGATCGGCGCCGGAGAACCTGAGTGAGACTGCCGCAGCGGCAGAAGATCAACCACCGATCGGGACGGGGCAGCTTTCGCAACCCGGTGAAGAGGGAAACGTCGATCGACGGCTTGACAGCGACTGGCGACGCAGCGGGCATAGGTCGCGCCAGGTCCCATCCGCCTCGAAAGCCCGCACGGCATGATCATCCGCCAGTTGATCTACCTCGATGCGCTCGCGCGCGAGCGTCATTTCCGCAAGGCGGCCGAGAGCTGCCATGTCTCGCAGCCGACGCTGTCGACGGCGATCGCGCAGCTTGAGGAAGAGCTTGGCGTACTGATCGTCGAGCGCGGACGGCGCTTCCGGGGCCTGACCAAGGAGGGCGAGGTCGTTCTGGCTCATGCAAGGCGCATCCTCGCCGAGGCCGATCTGATGAAGGAATCGATCGCCGAATTGAAGGAGGGCGTCAGCGGGCGCATCAGGCTCGGCGCGATTCCCACCGCCCTGCCGATGATCGCGCATATCACCGCGCCGTTTTCCTCGCGCTACCCGGCTGTGTCGCTGACGGTGCTGTCGCTGACCTCGTCGGAAATCCAGAGCCGCATCGACAATTTCGAGCTCGATGTCGGCCTGACCTATCTCGACAACGAGCCGCTCGAACGGATCGTCTCAAAGCCGATCTACCAGGAATCCTATGTACTCTTGACTCGCGAGGACGGCGCGTTGGGTGCGCGCGACAGCATCAGCTGGGCCGAGGCCGGCGCGTTGAAGCTCTGCCTGCTGACCTCCGACATGCAGAACCGCCGCATCATCGACGGCATCTTCCGCTCGGTGGGCCAGGCGCCGCGGCCGGCGATCGAGACGAATTCGATCTTCAACCTCTGCTCCCATGCCGGCATCCAGGGCGTCTCCAGCATCGTCTCGCTGCAGCTGCTGGAGTTCTTCGGCGTGCCACTCGGCACCAGGGCGTTGCCGCTGGTCGAACCCGAGGCGCAGCGCACGATCGGGCTGATCGTCGCCGACCGCCAGCCTTTCGCACCGCTGGCGCACAACCTGCTGATGATGTCCCAGCCCGTGGCCGACGCAGCACTTCCAAGGCGCCCCATCGTTAGATAGCCGACAGCTATCGATCCTTGGATGGCGCTTTATGCTGCGGTGCAAAAATGGCCGATAAGCCAAGATTACTGCACGGATAAATGAACGGGTCAGATTTCGGTTCGATCTCGGCGATTAATGATAGTCTTTAACTATCATTCGGTTGACAGAAACGATTTGAAATCATTCCAGCTTGGGTCCCTTCTTGCCGAAACAGACCGTCGGATAAGCGGCGTCGGATGGAGGAAGAATGGCCGGTTATCAGCCTTGGGATCAGGATGAGGCGCGTTCCATCGTCGCCGGGCTTGTCCATCTGGAGGGCGCGGCGCTGCCGATCCTGCACGCGCTGCAGGATGCGTTCGGCTATGTCGATCCCCAGGCCGTGCCGCTGATCGCCGATGCGCTGAACCTCTCCCGTGCGGAGGTGCATGGCACGATCTCGTTCTACCACGACTTCAGGACGGCTCCGCAGCCGCATCGCGTCGTCAAGCTCTGCCGTGCCGAGGCCTGCCAGGCGCTGGGCTGCGAAGCCCTGGTCGGCCGCCTCGCGCAGGATCATGGCATCACCGTCGATGCCTACACCGGCGCGGGCTCTGTCGCGGTCGAGACGGTCTATTGCCTCGGAAACTGCGCGCTCGGCCCGTCTGCTCTGGTCGATGGCGAACTGATCGGCCGGGTCGATGCCGAAAGGCTCGCCGAGCTCTGTCACGGAGCCAGCGCATGAACCCGCCCGCCTCCCCTGTCCGGATCTTCGTGCCGATCGATGCCGCGGCCCTGTCGGTCGGTGCCGAGCGCGTCGCGAAATCGATCGCTCGCGAAGCCCAATCGCGCGGCGTCGCGGTCGAGATCGTCCGCAACGGTTCGCGCGGCATGCTCTGGCTGGAGCCGCTGGTCGAGGTCGAGACGCCCGCAGGGCGCATCGCCTATGGGCCCGTCGCGGCCAGGGATGTCGTGGGCCTGTTCGAGGCCGGCTTCCTCTCAGGCTCGGCGCATGCGCTTCATCTCGGCCCGACCGAAGACCTCGACTGGATGAAGCGACAGCAGCGCCTGACCTTCGCCCGGATCGGCGTCACCGACCCGCTTTCGCTCGCCGACTACCGCGCCCATGGAGGGCTCGCCGGTCTCAAGGCGGCGCTGGCGATGACGGGTGCGGAGATCGTCGAGGCTGTCAAGGCGTCGGGCCTGCGCGGGCGCGGCGGCGCGGGATTCCCGACCGGGATCAAGTGGAGGACCGTCCATGACGCCCCCGCCGAGCAGAAATACATCGTCTGCAACGCCGACGAGGGCGACAGCGGCACCTTCGCCGACCGCATGCTGATCGAGGGCGATCCCTTCATGCTGATCGAGGGCATGGCGATCGCCGCCGTCGCGGTCGGCGCGACCCGCGGCTACATCTATCTGCGCTCCGAATACCCGCACGCTCACAAGACCCTGCAGCGCGCCATCCTGAAGGCCGAGAGCGCGGGCCTTCTCGGCGACAGTGTGCTCGGCACCGGCCATGCCTTCCAGCTGGAGGTGCGGCTCGGCGCCGGCGCCTATATCTGCGGCGAGGAAACCGCCCTGCTCGAAAGCCTCGAAGGCAGGCGCGCCATCGTGCGGGCCAAGCCGCCGCTGCCGGCGCTACAGGGCCTGTTCGGCAAGCCGACCGTGGTCAACAACGTGCTGTCCTTCGCCGCCGTGCCCTGGATTATGCAACATGGCGCGCAAGCCTATGCCGATTACGGGCTCGGCCGCTCGCGCGGCACGCTGCCGGTCCAGCTCGGCGGCAATATCAAGCGCGGCGGCCTGGTCGAACTCGCCTTCGGCATTTCCCTGCGCGAGATCATCGAGGATCTTGGCGGCGGGACGTTATCAGGACGGCCGATCCGGGCCGTGCAGGTCGGCGGGCCGCTCGGCGCCTACCTGACCGCCGCGCAGCTCGACGTCGCGATGGACTACGAGGCATTGACCAGCATGAAGGCGATGCTCGGCCATGGCGGCATCGTCGTCTTCGACGACAGCGTCGACATGGCCAGGCAAGCGCGCTTCGCGTTTGAATTCTGCGCCAAGGAGAGCTGCGGCAAGTGCACGCCCTGCCGCATCGGCGCGACGCGTGGCGTCGAGACGATGGACCGCATCATTGCCGGCACCGAGCGCCCGAAGAACATCGCGGTGCTGCGCGACCTCTCGAAGCTGATGACCGACGCCTCGCTCTGCGCCATGGGCGGCCTGACGCCGATGCCGGTGATGAGCGCGCTGACCCATTTTTCCGAGGATTTCGACCGACCCGCGCCTCCATCGAAGTCCTTGCCTCCGTCGAAGTCCTTGCCGCTGGCCGCCGAATGAGGAGCCTGCCATGAGCCTGATCAAGGAGATCGATTTCGGTACGCCGATCCGGCTTTCGGAGAAGTCGGTGACGCTGACGATCGACGGCGAGAATGTCACCGTCCCGGCAGGCACCTCGGTGATGGCCGCAGCGATGTCGCTCGGCACGAAGATTCCCAAGCTCTGCGCCACCGATTCGCTCGAACCCTTCGGCTCCTGCCGGCTCTGCCTCGTCGAGATCGAGGGCCGGCGCGGCACGCCCGCCTCCTGCACGACGCCGGCGGAGGACGGCATGGTGGTGCGCACGCAGTCGGAGAACCTGTCGGGCCTGCGCAAAGGCGTGATGGAGCTCTACATCTCCGACCATCCGCTCGACTGCCTGACCTGCTCGGCCAATGGCGACTGCGAATTGCAGGACATGGCCGGCGCGGTCGGCCTGCGCGAAGTCCGCCACGGCTATGAGGGCGAGAACCACGTCTTCGCCAAGGCGCCAAATGGCCTCGCCAACGAGAACTGGCTGGGTAAGGACACATCCAACCCGTATTTCACCTATGATCCGACCAAATGCATCGTCTGCAATCGCTGCGTGCGCGCCTGCGAGGAGGTCCAGGGCACCTTTGCGCTGACGATCACCGGACGCGGCTTCGAGTCCCGCGTGGCGGCGGGGCCGACCGATTTCCTCGGCTCCGAATGCGTCTCCTGCGGCGCCTGCGTGCAGGCCTGCCCGACGGCGACACTGATGGAGAACAGCGTCATCCAGATGGGCCAGCCGGAGCACTCGAAGGTCACGACCTGCGCCTATTGCGGCGTCGGCTGCTCCTTCAAGGCCGAGATGCAGGGCGACAAGGTCGTTCGCATGGTGCCCTACAAGGACGGCAAAGCGAATGAAGGCCATTCCTGCGTCAAGGGCCGCTTCGCCTGGGGCTATGCCACCCACACCGACCGCATCACCAAACCGATGATCCGCGAAAAGATCACCGATCCCTGGCGCGAGGTGTCATGGGATGAGGCGATCGGCTACGCCGCGTCCGAATTCAAGCGCATCCAGGGCCAGTATGGCCGCGAGTCGCTGGGCGCGATCACCTCGTCGCGCTGCACCAACGAGGAGGTGTTCCTCGTCCAGAAGCTGGTGCGCGCGGCGTTCGGCAACAACAATGTCGATACCTGCGCCCGGGTCTGCCATTCGCCGACCGGCTATGGCCTGAGGACGACGCTGGGCACGTCCGCCGGCACGCAGGATTTCAAATCGGTCGCCAAGGCCGACGTCATCCTCGTCATCGGCGCCAACCCCACCGATGGCCACCCGGTCTTCGCCTCGCGGATGAAGAAGCGGCTTCGTCAAGGCGCAAGGCTGATCGTCGCCGATCCACGCCGCACCGACATCGTCAGATCTCCGCATGTCGAGGCCGACCATCATCTCCAGCTCAAGCCCGGCACCAATGTCGCGCTGACCAATGCGCTGGCCCATGTCGTCGTGACGGAGGGGCTGGTCGACGAAGATTATGTCCGCGAGCGCTGCGACCTCGCCGATTTCGAGATCTGGGCCCGCTTCATCGCGCAGGAGCACAATTCCCCGGAGGCGACGGAGCAGTTCACCGGCGTGCCGGCCGCCGATGTCCGCGCCGCGGCGCGGCTCTACGCTACCGGCGGCAATGGCGCGATCTATTACGGGCTCGGCGTCACCGAGCACAGCCAGGGCTCGACCATGGTGATGGCGATGGCCAATCTGGCCATGGCGACCGGCAATATCGGCCGCGAGGGCGTCGGCATCAATCCGCTGCGCGGCCAGAACAATGTCCAGGGCGCCTGCGACATGGGCTCCTTCCCGCACGAATTCACCGGCTACCGCCATGTCTCGGACGATGCCACGCGGCAGGTCTTCGAGATGATGTGGGGCGTGACGCTGGATGTGGAGCCGGGCCTGCGCATCCCCAACATGCTGGACGAGGCGGTCGGCGGCACCTTCAAGGCGCTCTATGTCCAGGGCGAGGACATCGCCCAGTCCGACCCCAACACCCAGCATGTCACGGCGGGCCTTTCTTCGATGGAATGCGTCGTAGTGCAGGACCTGTTCCTGAACGAGACGGCGAAATACGCCCATGTCTTCCTGCCGGGCTCGTCCTTCCTGGAGAAGGACGGCACCTTCACCAATGCCGAGCGCCGCATCAACCGCGTCCGGCAGGTCATGGCGCCGCTCTCGGGCAAGTCCGAATGGCAGGTCACGATCGATTTCGCCCGGGCGCTGGGCTACGAGATGGCCTATGCGCATCCCGCCGAGATCATGGACGAGATCGCGCGGCTGACGCCGAGCTTCGCCGGAGTGAGCTACGACAAGCTCGACAGGCTGGGCTCGGTGCAATGGCCCTGCAACGAGAAGGCCCCCACCGGCACGCCGCTGATGCATGTCGACCGCTTCGTGCGTGGCAAGGGCAGGTTCATGATCACCGAGTTCGTGCCCACCGAGGAACGCACCGGCGCGCGCTTCCCGCTGATCCTGACGACGGGCCGGATCCTGTCGCAATACAATGTCGGGGCCCAGACGCGGCGCACCGCCAACTCCGCCTGGCATGACGAGGACGTGCTGGAGATCCACCCGTTCGACGCCGAAAATCGGGGCGTGAAGACGGGTGACCTCGTCGCGCTCACCAGCCGCTCGGGCGACATCTCGCTACGCGCCGAGGTCTCCGAGCGGATGCAGCCGGGCGTCGTCTACACCACCTTCCATCACGCAGAGACGGGCGCCAACGTCATCACCACCGACTATTCCGATTGGGCGACGAACTGCCCGGAATACAAGGTGACAGCCGTCGAAGTGCGCCGGACAAACTATTATTCGCAGTGGCAGGAGCGCAACCGCGAGGAAGACGTCTCGCTGCGCCTGATCGCGGGAAGGCTGCCAGATGCCGCGGAATAGCCCGCCCGCCCAGCCGCCCGCGAGTTGCGCCGTCGCGGCAGTTCCGGTGCGCTTCGCCGGCGGCCCCGGTTCCGCGATCAGCGCCGAGGTCGCCGTGGAGGCGCCGGTCAATATCGTCTATGGCAACCAGCCCTATGCGGTGATGATGGCGACGCCATCCGATCTCGAGGATTTCGTCACCGGCTTCAGCCTGACCGAGGGCATCGTCGGCAGCGCCGGAGAGATTCGCGGCATTGCCGTCAAACCGCAGAGCGACGGCATCGTCGTCACGGTCGATCTGGAGCCCGGCCGCTTCCGCCAGCATCTGGCACGGCGGCGCAACCTGTCGGGGCGCACCTCCTGCGGGCTTTGCGGCGTCGAGACCCTGGCCGAGATGCCGATGGCGGGAGCCGGATCGCGGGCCCAGGCGGCGATCAGTCCCGACGCGATCGCAGCGGCATTGGCCGCGCTCGACCGGCACCAGCCGCTGCACAAGCTGACCCATGCCGTCCATGCCGCCGCCTGGTGCGACGCGCAAGGGAAGATCCTCGCCGTTCGCGAGGATGTCGGGCGGCACAACGCCCTCGACAAGCTGATCGGGGCGCGGCTGCGGGCCGGCCACGAGGCCAGTGGCGGCTTCGTGCTGGTGACCAGCCGCGCCTCTTTCGAGATGGTCGAGAAGACCGCGATCTTCGGCGCGGGCATGCTGGTCTCGATCTCCGCGCCCACCTCGCTGGCGATCGAACGTGCCGCCGCACTCGGCCTGACGCTCGTATCCGTGGCCCGCGACGATGGCTGCACCCTGTTCGCCGGCGCCCTGGCGCATCAGATGGAGACCGCATCGCGATGACGCCGGCTCATCCGACGGCCCATGACCTGGAGCCTTACAAGGCGCAGCAGCGCGAAAAGCTCGCTCGCATGGCCGGGCAGATCGCCGACTTCTTCCAGCCCTATCCCGATGAACAGGCCGTTCCCGCCATCGCCGACCACATCAACCAGTTCTGGAGCCGGCGCATGCGCGAGGACTTCCTCGCCGCTTTCGACGCCGGCTCCCAAGAACTCCACCCCCTCGTGCGAAGTGCGCTGGCCAAGATCAACCCGGCGCGGGGCGGATAGCAGCCCCCCGCGCCCGCAAGGCCGCGCAAGGATCGCCGTCAACGAGCCGGCAGTGAAATCTGGCCGATTGCGAGGCTTTGGGGACGGGGAACTGACATGAGCGTTGGGAACCGGCAGCGGCAGCGACGCCGTCGCATCGCTGGTTCCGGGCGGCATAGCGATGCAGATGTGCGATGCGGCTCTGGCAGCCGGCGTGGTGGTGCGCCCGCTCCTGGGCTGCCTGGTGCGGGCGCCGCCCCTGATCATCACCGAGGCGAGATCGACGAACGGTTCCGGCGCCTGCGCATCGGGCTCGACGTCGCGCTGGCAGACCTCGCGCTGGCAGACCTCGCGCCTGGCCGAAAATTCCGACGGCCCTGTCGAGCCGCGCATGGCGGCCGTCGACCGGCTCGGGCCAAGACCATGCGCCCTGCGACCAAACCAATCCTTGGTCGCGTGCGGCAAGCCCCTCGTCCCGGAAGGAGTGCCGAAGCATGAACGACGATTTCAGCCATGCGGCAGCGACCGATAGCACCCTCTGGCCGGCAGGAGCCGCCTTCATCGACGGCGCCAACATGCCGATCGCCGAGGCGAAGATACCGGTCACAGACCGGGGCTTCCGGCGATCTGACGTGACCTACGACGTCGTGAGCATCCAGGGCGGCGCCTTCTTCCGGCTCGACGACCACCTGCGCGCCTTCGCGCCTCGATGGAGTCCATGCGGCTGATCCCGCAGGAAACCGGCGAGGAGATCAGGGCGATCCTGCACAAGCTGGTCGCCAAGGCGGGGCCTCCACCATTCGCGGATCGGTCTTGAGCGGCCCATACGTCCGTGGTGCAGGAAAGGCCGGCGTGAAGGGCGGACTTGTCGCTAGGACGACAATGCGCCGCTCGGCGCGAGGGCCGGTGAATCTCTGAAAAACCAACCAGAGGAGAAGAGCGATGGCCATACCCAAAAAAGGGCAATGGCCAGACGGCTATCCAAGCCAAGCCCTTGAGATATATGGCGCGGGCGACGGGGCTCGAACCCGCGACCTCCGGCGTGACAGGCCGGCACTCTAACCAACTGAGCTACGCCCGCGCAGGGCGACCGAGGCGCGGTGGCCGTCAGCGAGGTGTGGATTATGGCGACACGCCGGAAGTGTCAAGCACGCGATACCGCCAAAATGCCAATGCGCCGGATTGGCCGTGGGACAAGTCGAGGACAGCGGCACGATCATCCGAGACTCAATGCTTGATGGCGGAGGCGCCAGGGCTTACATCCTGCGGCGCCGGGCGGTTAGCTCAGTCGGTAGAGCATCTCGTTTACACCGAGAGGGTCGGCGGTTCGAGCCCGTCACCGCCCACCAATCCTTCCTGCAGCATCGGTCCCCGTTGGCCCCTGCGCAGCGATTTCCTGCGAGAGCGAGCCCGCGTGCCGGTCGAGCGTCCGGACGGCCGTGTCGACCTTGCGCGAGGCATCGTCGAGCGCCTCAAAACTGCTTTGCGCCGTCCTCGCCCCATCCCTGATTCGATCGAGCGCCTGAAGCATGGCGCCTGCCTCGTCGAAAACGGTCCGCATATGCCGGCCGATATCGCCGGAGACGGCGACGTCGTCCCGCAGACTCTGCGCCAGCGCCTTGGCCGTCGCGCCGTCTTCGACAAGGCCATCGGTCATCGTGGTGATCTGCGTCGCCACTTCCGTGGAGGCCTCCTGGATCTTGCAGATCCTGTCGGTGATGTCCGCCGTCGCTGAAGAGGTGCGCGCCGCCAGCGCCTTCACCTCGGCGGCGACGACCGAGAACCCCCGGCCCGCCGGACCGGCCCGGGCCGCCTCGATCGTCGCATTGAGGGCCAGCAGGTTGATCTGTTCGGCGATGTCGCGGATGACGCCGACGACGTCTCCGACGCGGGTCGCCTCCGCCGCCAGGCGAAGGGTGCGGCGCTCGGCATCACGCGACCGCTGGACGGTCTGATCGGCATCGCGGCCCACCGTCGCGAGATGGGCCTCGACGGCGCCCACGGCGGTTCCCACCGCCTCTCCCAGTGCGATGACCGCATGGCCTGCCCCGTCGAGGCGCGCGGCGTGCCCTTCGGCTTCCCGAACGAGATCGCCGCTGACCGCTGACAGCGTCGAAACGTCATCGACGGCGGCGCGAATCGCCGAGAAGGAGGACGCCACCTCGGCGCGCAGCCGGTGGAGGTCCTGCTCCAGACCTGAGCTGTATTCATGCAGACGCCCTGCTCGCGCCAGGCGCAGCTGCGCGTCCTCATCAGCCCTGCTCCGTAGAACCAGGGCGGCCTCACGCTCGCGCTTCAGCATCTGCAAGGCGCGGGCGACGACGCCGAGTTCGTCGCGCCGCTCCACATAGGGAATTGCGACGTCGCTGCGGTCGCGAGCCAGTTGCTGGATCGTCCCGGTCAGATCCCGCAATGGCCGCACCACACGCAGCGCGACGACCATGAAGACCAGCAGCAGCACCAGCGTCGCCAGCGCGCCATACTGCGTGAGCCGCCAGGCGATGTCGCGAGCCTCCCTGGTCACGGCCGCCAGGGGTTGAGCGACCTCGATCAGTCCGCGCATGTCGCCCAGCTTCCAGTTCCGCCGCGGGGACTGGGGATGCGTATTGTGGCAATCGACGCAGCTCTGCGTCATGCGATCAGGCACCGCGACCCGCAGGACGGCGTCCGGCCCGTTGCCTTCGATACGGCTGAAGGAGGCGGCAGCACCCTGCAGCAGGGCCTTCCAGGCCTCGGCCTGGAAGCTGTCGAGATCCGGACGGCCCTGCCGCTGCGGCCAGGGGTAGGGGCTGATCAATTTGATCTCGTTGCCCACCGCCGACAGGCGCGCGGCATAGTCGAGAATGAAGGTCGTGGGGACCGGGATCGAATGCGGCTTCCCCGCATACGCCGCAGTGGCATCGACGCTGCCGGCCGATGGCAGTTTCGAGACCACGTTCTCGGAATAGAACGCTCGCAACGCGACCAACTGTGTCGCCCATGCGACCGACCGGGCGCGAGCCGAGCGGATTTCGATCGCGACGATGGATTGCGGGAGATAGGCCGCGAGCCCCGCCATCAGCAGGCAAATCGCCATCACGCCCGGCAGGATGATCGACCAGACCAGCGACCGGCCGGCCATCAGCCCTGCGACCGAAAAGCGCGCCTGGGCCTCGCGGTCCGCAATCCATGAAAGGTCAGCGATCTTCAAACGTCCCACCCCCGATAGTGCCGGGATGATGGACCGATGACGTTAAGGCTTTACCATAGGAAAGGCCGCCGGTTTCCCGGCGGCCCTTGGAGCGTCCCGACGACGGGAATCAGTGCGCGATGAGGCCCGCTGCGTCATCGTCGGCCGGCTTGGGGATCGCCTTGAGATCCTCCTCCCAGACGATCGGCACGGGCTGGCGCATCAGCGCATGCTGCAGCACCTGCTCCATCCGCGAGACCGGCACGATCTCCATGCCCTCCTTCACGGATTTCGGCAGGTCGATCAGGTCCTTGGCGTTGTCCTCCGGGATCAGCACCTTCTTGATGCCGCCGCGAAGGGCCGCCAGGAGCTTCTCCTTGAGACCGCCGATCGGCAGCACCCTGCCCCGCAGCGTGACTTCGCCGGTCATGGCGAGGTCGCGGCGCGTCGGGATGCCGGTCAGGATCGAGACGATGGCTGTCGCCATCGCGATGCCGGCCGACGGGCCGTCTTTCGGAGTCGCTCCCTCGGGCACATGGACGTGGATGTCGCGCCGGTCGAACAAGGGTGGCTCGATGCCGAAATCGATGGCCCGCGAACGGACATAGGATGCCGCCGCCGAGATCGATTCCTTCATCACGTCCTTGAGATTGCCGGTGACGGTCATCTTGCCCTTGCCGGGCATCATCACGCCTTCGATCGTCAGAAGCTCGCCGCCGACCTCGGTCCAGGCCAGGCCTGTGACGACGCCGACCTGATCCTCGGTCTCGGCCATGCCGTAGCGATAGCGCGGCGGGCCGAGATACTCCTCCAGCACCGCCGGGGTGATGGCAACCTTGGTCGCCTTCTTGAGCACGATGTCCTTCACCGCCTTGCGGACGGTGTTGGAGAGCTCGCGCTCGAGATTGCGGACGCCCGCCTCCCGCGTGTAGCGACGGACCAGCGTCATCAGCGCCTCGTCGTCGATCGACCATTCCTTGGATTCGAGGCCGTGCTTCTTGATCGCGCTCGGAATCAGGTGACGCCGTGCGATCTCGGTCTTCTCGTCCTCGGTGTAGCCGGCGATGCGGATCACCTCCATCCGGTCCAAAAGGGCCGGCGGAATGTTCAGCGTGTTGGCCGTCGTGACGAACATGACGTTCGACAGATCGTAGTCGACCTCGAGATAATGGTCGTTGAAGGTGCCGTTCTGCTCGGGATCGAGCACCTCCAGCAGGGCTGCCGACGGATCGCCGCGGAAGTCCTGGCCCATCTTGTCGATCTCATCGAGCAGGATGAGCGGATTCGAGGTCTTGGCCTTCTTCATCGACTGGATGATCTTGCCGGGCATCGAGCCGATATAGGTGCGCCTGTGGCCGCGGATCTCGGCCTCGTCGCGCACGCCGCCGAGCGACATGCGGACGAACTCACGCCCCGTGGCCTTGGCGATCGACTTGCCGAGCGATGTCTTGCCGACACCCGGAGGGCCGACGAGGCACAGGATCGGGCCGGCGAGCCGGTTGGTGCGCTGCTGCACAGCCAGGTACTCGACGATGCGGTCCTTGACCTTGTCGAGGCCGAAGTGGTCATCGTCCAGCACCGCCTGCGCGGCCGCCAGATCCTTCTTCATCTTCGACTTCTTGCCCCAGGGTATGCCGAGCATCCAGTCGAGATAGTTGCGGACAACCGTCGCCTCGGCCGACATCGGCGACATCTGGCGCAGCTTCTTCATCTCCGCGACGGCCTTGTCGCGGGCCTCCTTGGAGAGCTTGGTGCGGGCGATGCGCTCTTCCAGCTCGGCCAGTTCGTCGCGGCCTTCCTCGCCGTCGCCGAGCTCCTTCTGGATCGCCTTCATCTGCTCGTTGAGGTAGTACTCCCGCTGGGTCTTCTCCATCTGGCGCTTGACGCGCGAGCGGATGCGCTTCTCGACCTGGAGCACCGACATCTCGCTTTCCATCAGCGAGAGAACCTTCTCCAGACGATGCGCGACATGGGTGATCTCGAGCACGGCCTGACGGTCCGCGATCTTGACCGCGAGATGCGAGGCGACGGTGTCGGCGAGCTTGGAGGGCTCGTCAATCTGCGAGACCGCGGCGACGATCTCTGGCGAGATCTTCTTGTTGAGCTTCACATAGCTCTCGAACTCGCTGACGACCGAACGGCCGAGCGCCTCGACCTCGACCTTCTTGCCCTCTTCCTCGGAGAGACCGATGGCCTCGGCCTGGTAGAAGGACTCGTCGGCGACATAGACCGTCGCCTTGGCCCGGCCGACGCCCTCGACGAGTACCTTCACGGTGGAATCGGGCAGCTTGAGCAGTTGCAGCACGCGGGCGAGCGTGCCGATCTCATAGATATCCTTGGTCTCCGGGTCGTCGTCTCCGGCGTTCTTCTGCGTCGCGAGCAGGATCAGCCCGTCGGTCTTGACGACCTCCTCCAGGGCACGGATCGACTTCTCGCGGCCGACGAAGAGCGGCACGATCATATGGGGGAAAACGACGATGTCGCGCAGGGGGAGAACCGGATAGGTGCCGGTCTCACCGGAAACGAAAGGAGCGCGGGGCGCCGAGCCAGTCATGACTTTTCCTTTGTGGTTGCGCCCGGCGCAGCCCCGATATGGGCGAAGCGTTCGAACGTAAGCGAGCAGAGTGACCATTCACCCTGTCCGCCCCCGCGCATCGCACCCTCGATAGGCATGCGACTCTCGCGAGTGAACGTAAAGTGGAGACTTCCTCGCCGGCTTTCAAGCGAGCCAACCCGCCCTGCCCCCAGAAGTTTGCAGCGCGTCAATATGTTCCAGCCCAGATCAGCACAGGTCTTCATCCCATCGGTCGGCACGACATGGCCCAAGGCGAAGCGTTTCAGGGCCGAGTCGGCAAGAAAGACCCGCCCCGGATACGCAAAACGCGCGCCCAAAGGCGCGCGTTCGATGGAATGACATCTACGAGCCAAGGCAGCGGACGCGGCCCGATGCTGGAGGATTGCAGGCGTCTTCAAGCGTTTGACCGCGATCAGGCCGAGGCCGTCTTCGCCTCGTCCTCGCGCTCCGAATAGATGAAGAGCGGACGCGACTTCGACTCGACGGCTTCCGGACCGATCACGACCTGCTCGACGCCCTCGAGGCCGGGCAGTTCGTACATGGTTTCGAGCAGGATGCTCTCCATGATCGAGCGCAAGCCGCGCGCACCGGTCTTGCGGTCGATTGCCTTGCGAGCGATCAGGGCGACCGCCTCGTCGGTGAAGGTCAACTCGGTGTCCTCCATCTCGAACAGGCGTTGATACTGCTTGACGAGAGCGTTCTTCGGCTCGGTCAGGATGGTCTTCAACGCGGCTTCGTCGAGATCCTCGAGCGTCGCAAGGACCGGAAGGCGGCCGACGAATTCCGGGATCAGTCCGAACTTGAGCAGATCCTCAGGCTCGACCTCGCGGAAGATCGCGCCGCTGCGGCGCTCGTCGGGCGCCTTGACGCTCGCGCCGAAGCCGATCGAGGTACCCTTGCCACGGCTCGAGATGATCTTGTCGAGGCCGGCGAAGGCGCCGCCGCAGATGAACAGGATATTGGTCGTGTCGACCTGCAGGAACTCCTGCTGGGGATGCTTGCGTCCGCCCTGCGGCGGCACGGAGGCGACGGTGCCTTCCATGATCTTCAGCAGCGCCTGCTGGACGCCCTCACCCGAGACATCCCGCGTGATCGACGGGTTGTCGGATTTGCGGCTGATCTTGTCGATCTCGTCGATGTAGACGATACCGCGCTGCGCCCGCTCGACGTTGTAGTCGGAGGCCTGGAGCAGCTTGAGGATGATGTTCTCGACGTCCTCGCCGACATAGCCAGCTTCGGTCAGCGTCGTCGCATCCGCCATGGTGAAGGGCACGTCGAGGATGCGTGCGAGCGTCTGCGCGAGCAACGTCTTGCCCGAGCCGGTCGGCCCGATCAGCAGGATATTGGACTTGGCCAGTTCGACGTCGTTGTGCTTCGTCGCATGCGACAGCCGCTTGTAGTGGTTGTGGACCGCGACGGAGAGGACCTTCTTCGCGTGCTCCTGGCCGATGACGTAATCGTCCAGGACCTTGCGGATCTCCTTGGGAGTCGGCACGCCGTCCTTCGACTTCACCAGCGCGGACTTCGATTCCTCGCGGATGATGTCCATGCAGAGCTCGACGCATTCGTCGCAGATGAACACGGTCGGGCCCGCAATGAGCTTGCGAACCTCGTGCTGGCTCTTGCCGCAGAAGGAGCAGTAGAGCGTGCTCTTCGAATCGCCGCTGCTGACCTTACTCATCGTCCATCTCCATTCTCGGAGCCGAAGACCGCACCAGCCTCAAGCCGATTCGATCGTCGTCTCTCCGTCATAAATAGGCGCCCAGTTCACGCTCATCAGGTTAACGCCCCGTTCCGGCACGCCTGAATTCGAGGCCGATCCACAACCGGATCAGGCTGGAGCACCTTCGGGATCATCCCGGGTCTGTCCGATTCCCCATGCAAACATGGGGCCGGTTTCCTTGCAATATGTGTACGGGCAGCGGCCGCGCCAACCCACAGCAAGCCGCGCCCGCTGGTCGCCGCCGATCAGGCAGCCTCCTCGGGACGCTTGTCGATGACCTTGTCGATCAGGCCGAATTCGCGGGCCTGCTCGGCGGTCATGAAATTGTCGCGCTCCAGCGCGGCCTCGATATCGGCGTAGGAGCGGCCGGTATGCTTGACGTAGATCTCGTTCAACCGGCGCTTCAGGCTCTCGACCTCGCGGGCGTGGATCAGGATGTCGGTGACCTGGCCCTGGAAGCCGCCCGAGGGCTGGTGAACCATGATGCGGGCGTTGGGCAGCGCGAAGCGCATGTCCTTGGCGCCAGCGGTGAGCAGAAGCGAGCCCATCGAAGCGGCCTGGCCGATACACAAGGTCGTGACCGGGCAGCGGATAAACTGCATCGTGTCGTAGATCGACAGGCCCGAGGTGACCACGCCGCCGGGCGAGTTGATGTAGAAGGAGATCTCCTTCTTGGGGTTTTCGGCTTCCAGAAACAGAAGCTGCGCCACGATCAGCGACGCCGAGTAATCCTCAACCGGGCCAGTGAGGAAGATGATGCGCTCGCGCAGCAGGCGCGAATAGATGTCGAAGGCGCGCTCACCGCGGCTCGACTGCTCGACCACCATCGGGACGAGATTGTTGTAGGTCTCGATCGGATCGCGCAGCATGGACTTGTCCTTGGATGGCAGAAGCCGGGAAGCGGCGTTTGGTCGAATCGCGGCTGTCTTGGGAAGACAACCACATAAGCACGGTAAAGGCGGCTGAAAAGAGAAGCGCCGCCCGGCACGGGGCCGAGCGGCGCAAATGTTTCCGATTAAGGTTTCCGCGACGGTCAGGCGGAGGCGTCGTCGGCAGCCGGCTCGTCAGCCTTGTCGGCCTTCTTCGCCTTCTTGGCGGCGGCCTTCTTCGGCTTCGCCTCGGTTGCGTCGTCGGCGTCCTCATCGGCATAGAGCGCTTCGCGCGACACGGTCTGGTCCTCGACCTTCACCTGGCCGAGCAGATGGTCGACGACCTTCTCCTCGAAGATGGGGGCGCGGATTTCCGCGAGAGCCTGCGGGTTCTTGCGATAGAACTCCCAGACCTGCTTCTCCTGACCGGGGAACTGGCGGGCACGCTCGACGAGCGCCTGGGTGACCTCGTCATCCGAGATCTGGACCTTGGCCTGCTCGCCGATCTCGGCCAGCACGAGGCCCAGCCGCACGCGGCGCTCCGCAATCTTGCGGTAGTCGACCTTCGCCGCCTCCTCGGTCGTACCCTCGTCCTCGAAGGACTTCTTGGCTTCCTTCATATCCGCCTCGACCTGGCTCCAGACGCTGGCGAATTCCTGCTCCACCAGGGTCGGCGGCAGCTCAAAGGTGTACTTGCCATCGAGCGCGTCGAGCAGGCTCTTCTTCAGCTTGCGGCGCGACTGCAGGCCGAAATCGCGGCCGATCTGCTCGCGGATGGCGGCCTTCAGCGCATCCAGCGACTCCAGGCCGAAGGCCTTGGCGAGCTCGTCGTCGATCTTGACGGCTTCGGGAGCCTGGACCTCGGTCACCGTGACCTCGAACTCGGCCGGCTTACCGGCGAGCTGCTCGGCGGTGTAGTTCTCGGGGAATGTCACCTTGACGGTGCGCGTCTCGCCGGCCTTGGCGCCTTCGAGCTGCTCCTCGAAGCCGGGAATGAACTGGCCCGCGCCAAGATCGAGCGGGATGCCCTCGCCCGTGCCGCCGTCGAAGGGCTTGCCCTCGAGCGTGCCGACGAAGGAGATCAGCAGGCGGTCGCCGCTTTCGGCCTTGGCCTTCTCGCCCTTGTTGGCGAAGGTGCGGTTCGACGAGGCCATGCGCTCCAGCGAGGAATCGACATCGGCGTCCGGAACCTCGGCGACCGGCTTGACCAGCGCGACGTCCGACAGGTCGGCGAGCTCGATCTTCGGGAGCACCTCGAGCGCGACCGTGAAGGCGAGATCGCCCTTGGCCTCCATCGCGGCCTCGATCTCGTCCTTGTTCTCGGGGAACTTGATCTGCGGCTCGAAGGCGAGCTTCAGGCCGTTATCGGCGACGATCTTCTGGTTGGCCTCGTTGACCGCGTTCTGCAACACATCGGCCATGACCGAGCGGCCATAGAGCCGGCGCAGATGGCCGACCGGCACCTTGCCGGGGCGGAAACCGTTGATCTTGGCCTTGCCCTGGAGACCCTGAAGGCCGTCATCGAGCCGGGTCTTGAGGTCGGCGGCGTTCAGCACCACCTGAAATTCGCGCTTGAGGCCCTGCGAGAGGGTTTCGGTCACGTTCATCTTTTTCGATCCGCCAACAGCTCGTTACTTCAATGTCCAAAGCGCGACGCCGGGAGACGGCGGCCGCGCTCGCGAAAGCCAATTCGATGGTGCGGGCGGAGGGACTCGAACCCCCACGACTTTCGCCGCTGGTACCTAAAACCAGTGCGTCTACCAGTTCCGCCACGCCCGCCGGCCCGATGGCGCTTGCGCGCGAGCAAACGCAGCGCGGCCATCATTGGGCGCCGGTGCTATACGCATTTCAGCCGGGCCATGCAGCAAAAAAATGACGGTTCTGTAAAACACGCAGGCTCTGCCCCCCGTTCATCGCCGCGCGTACACCTCTCGCCATCGGGCGTCTCCGCCATTATGCCGATCGTCATGAACGATCGAACCGACCGCCCTGCCCTCCTGTCGCGCCGCGCGGGCCTGCTGTCGCGCCGCGCGGCGCTGCTGGGCTTCGGCGCCGTGTCCGTGCCGAACCTGGCCGGCCGCGCCCTGGCGCAGCCGGCGCCCGCGGCCGCCGCAGCCGCGCCGGCGCCCGTGGCACGGACGCTGACGGCCAGCCCCGCGAAGGCGAGGCTCAGGCCCGCTCCCGCCTCCGAGACGGAGATCTGGGCCTTTGATGGGGTGACGCCCGGCCCCGCGCTGCGAATCAAGCAGGGCGAGACCCTGCACCTGACCGTGGCGAACAAGACGACGAGCCCGCTGTCGCTGCATTGGCACGGTTTGCGCGGCGAGGCGGCGATGGACGGGGTCGGCGGCTTCAGCCAGCCTGCGATCGCCCCGGGTGAAAGCTTCACATACCGGCTGAAGCCCTCTGATTCCGGCACGGTCCTGTATCGCCCGCTCGTCATCGGCGGCGCATCGGAGCCGGCCGGGCACGGGCTCAGCGGCCTGCTGGTCGTCGAGGAGCCCGAGCCGCCGCCGGTCGATCTCGATCTGCCGGTGCTCGTCACCGACTGGCTGCTGGGTGACGACCATGCGCTGCAACCTTTTGCCGCGACCAGCCCGGACGGCGTCGGGGCCGGGCGGCTGGGAAGCTGGATTACGGTGAATGGCGGCTCGCCGCCGCAGCGCGTCGCGGTCGCGCCCGGCGCGCGCGTGAGGTTGCGGCTCGGCAATGCCTGCAACGCCCGGATCATGCGGTTGCGCTTCGACGGCATCAAGGCGGTCGTTGTCGCCGTTGACGGGCAGCCGACCGAATCCTTCGAGCCGGTGCGGGCGCAACTGCCCTTCGCACCGGGCACGCGCTACGATCTCCTGGTCGACATGCCCACCGAAACTGGCGCCACCGCGATGGTCACGGCCCTCGTGGGCTCAGGCGTGCCACTGGTCCGGCTCGTCACGGAAGGAACGCCCAAGCCTCCCTCGACCGCGCCGATGGCGCTTATGGCGAACCCGACGCTGCCGGCCGCCGTGCGCCTGCAGGACGCTCACCGCCCCCAGATCGTGATCGAGGGCGGCGCGAGGGTCTCAGCCGACTTCAAGCTCGACCTGACCGGCATCGATCCCGCCCGGCCCTGGCGGATCAATGGCGGCGTCGGCGATGCCACGGGCAAGCCATTGTTCAGCGTGAAGCGCGGCACGCCGATCGTGCTCGCCATCGAGAACAAGACGGCGTTCTTCCAGCCGATCCATGTCCATGGTCATTGCTTCCGGCTGCTGCATCCGCTCGACGACGGCTGGGAGCCCTACTTCCTCGACACGGTGCAGATCCCCGAGGGCAAGCGGCTGCACATCGCCTTCATCGCCGAGAACCCCGGGCGCTGGCTGATCTCCTCGACCGTGCTGGAACGCTTCGATCGCGGCCTGTGGAGCTGGTTCGAGGTGACCTGATGTCCGTTCCGTCCGCGCGCCTCGCGATGCGCTGGCTGATGGCGGCGTTCTATCTTGGCGCCGGGCTGCTGCATCTGCGCTCGCCGGATGCGTTCCTTCCGATCGTGCCGGGATGGGTGCCGGCGCCACGCGAGGTCGTGCTGCTGACGGGTGTCGCCGAAATCGCCGGCGCGATTGGCCTCCTGGTCCCGCGCTTCCGCAAGGCAGCCGGCATCGGGCTGGCGCTCTATGCGCTGTGCGTCCTGCCAGCCAACATCAAGCATGCCATCGAAGGCGTTGCACTGGCAGGGCTTCCATCGACATGGTGGTATCACGCACCGCGCCTGGCACTACAGCCCGTCCTGATCTGGTGGGCCCTTTATGCGGGCGGCGTTATCGACTGGCCCTGGCGACGCTGATGGCTTTCCGCGCGCCTCACGCCAGTCCGAGCGTCGTCAACACCTTCGATTCGATGGCCTCCTTCGAGGATTCGACGGAGACGACGAGCGGAAGCTCGTCCTCGCCCGGCTCCTCCAGCGTCGCGAACTGGCTGTCGAGCAGGGCTGTCGGCATGAAATGGTGCTGGCGCGACGCCATGCGCTGGCCGATCAGTTCGCGCGAGCCCCTGAGATAGACCAGCGCGACATCTGACCTGTCGCCGATGATGACGCTTCGGTAGGCCCGCTTCAGCGCCGAGCAGGTGACGATGCCGTTGCGGCCCGAGCCGCGGAGATCGTCGATCCAGGCGGCGATGGCGGCGAGCCAGGGTTGGCGGTCGTCGTCATTGAGCGGCGTTCCGCCTGCCATCTTGGCGACGTTCTCAGGCGGGTGGAAGGAATCGGCGTCGCGGAAGGGCCAGCCGAGCTGCGCGGCCAGCCGCTCTCCGAGCGAGGTCTTGCCCGAGCTTGCGACACCCATGACGACGATGACGGCCGGCTTCACGACCGTTTGCGAGGAAGCCATGCCGCTCAGCCCTGCTTCTTGGGCTCGACATGGCCGCCGAAGCCGGCGCGCATGGCGGACAACACCTTCTCGCCGAAGGTATGATCGACGCGCGAGCGGAAACGGGCAAACAGCGCCGAAGTCAGCACCTCGGCCGGGGTCGCGGTCTCGACGGCCGCATCGACGGTCCAGCGGCCCTCGCCCGAATCCGAGACATTGCCGGAATAGGAGGAGAGGTCTTCGTCGGCCGCCAGCGCCTCGGCCGTCAGGTCGAGCAGCCAGGAGGTGACGACGGAGCCGCGACGCCAGACCTCGGCGATCTCGGCGGTGTCGAAGTCGAAGCCGTATTCGGGCGGCAGGCCTTCCTTGGCGGAGGCGTTGCGCAGCAGGTCGAAGCCCTCGGCGAAGGCCTGCATCATGCCGTATTCGATGCCGTTATGCACCATCTTGACGAAATGGCCGGCGCCGACCGGACCGCAATGGAGATAGCCCTCCTCGCTCGTCGGGTTGCGCCCCTCGCGATGCTTCGTCGGCTCGATCTCGCCCTTGCCGGGCGCCAGCGTCTTGAAGATCGGCTCGAGCCGGTCGAAGGCCTGCTTGTCGCCGCCGATCATCAGGCAGTAGCCGCGGTCAAGCCCATGCACGCCGCCGGACGTGCCGATATCCATGTAGTGCAGCCCCTTGGCGGCGAGCTCCTGGCCGCGCCGGACATCGTCCTTCCAGAAGGCGTTGCCGCCGTCGATCAGCGTGTCACCGGGAGACAGCAAGCCGGAGAGTTCGACAAGCGTCGCCTCGGTGATCTTGCCCGCCGGCAGCATGACCCAGATCGCGCGCGGCGCCTGGAGCTTGGCGACCATGTCCTTGAGATCGCCTGCGACGACCGCACCGTCCGCCGCGAGCGCGACGCCCGGCTTGGGATCGCGATCATAGACCACGCAGTCATGGCCCGCCCGCATCAGCCGGCGCACGATGTTGCCCCCCATCCGGCCAAGGCCGATCACTCCAAGCTGCATCGCGTGAACTCCCGCTTCGCCGGCGGACATGCCGCCAAGCCTTTGACGGGCGTTCTTGCATCCTCCCCGGCGCGACGACAAGCCGGGAGAATGCAGGCGCGCCCTGCGACGCCGCCACGATCCACCGATTCAGGGGAACATCAGGGCGAGCGGTTCCATCGACCAGATCGGCTGGACCCGCAGGATGCGCGTGGGCGTCGCCTCATTGAGAATGCCGTCGCTGCGCCAGCCTTCGAGCAGGCCCACTGCGGCCGAAGCGCGCTGCAGGCCGATCGCGACGACCTCGCGCCCGGGGATCGCGGCGCTGCCGTCCTCCGTTCCGACGAAACTCAGCTTCGCCTTGCCCGCCAGCGCCAGCGCGCCGACCCGCTCCAGCAGGGCGGCGCGCCGCGACGCCGCCCCCGTCTCGAATTCGATGAGGACGACGACCTCCATCGCCATCAACCGTTGCGGAAGGTGTAGCTGTAGCCGTTGATCGCCGGCACGCCGCCGAGATGGGCGTAAAGCACCTTCGAGCCGGCGGGGAAGAAGCCCTTCTTCACCAGGTCGATCATGCCCTGCATGGATTTCCCCTCATAGACAGGGTCGGTCATCATGCCCTCGAGCCGGGCCGAGAGGCGGATCGCCTCGATGGTTTCTTTCGAGGGCACGCCATAGACCGGATAGGCGTAGTCCTCGTTCAGAACGATGTCGTCGGCGACGATGTCCTTGCCGCCGATCAACGCCGAGGTCTTCTGCGCGATGTCGAGAACCTGTGCCTTGGTCTGCACCGGGGTGAAGGAGGCGTCGATGCCGATGACCTGGCGCTGGCGACCATCCTTGGCGAAGCCAACGACCATGCCGGCATGGGTCGAGCCCGTGACGGTGCAGACCACGATGTAGTCGAAATTGAAGCCAAGCTCCGCCTCCTGCGCCCGGACCTCCTCGGCGAAGCCGACATAGCCGAGGCCGCCGAACTTGTGGACCGAGGCGCCCGCGGGAATCGGATAGGGCTTGCCGCCCTTGGCCGTCACATCCGCCAGCGCATTCTCCCAACTCGCGCGGATGCCGATGTCGAAGCCCTCATCGACCAGCTGCACGTCGGCACCCATGACACGCGACAACAGGATGTTGCCGACGCGGTCGTAGACGGCGTCCTCATGGGGCACCCAGCTCTCCTGCACGAGCCGGCACTTCATGCCGATCTTGGCGGCGGTGGCCGCGACCATGCGGGTGTGGTTGGACTGGACGCCGCCGATCGAGACCAGCGTATCGGCGCCAGAGGCGATCGCGTCCGGCACGATATATTCCAGCTTCCTCAGCTTGTTGCCGCCAAAGGCCAATCCGGAATTGCAATCCTCGCGCTTGGCGAAGAGCTCGACCTGGCCGCCGAGATGAGCGGAAAGCCTGGGCAGTGTCTCGATCGGCGTGGGGCCGAAAGTCAGGGGATAACGCTCGAATTTGCTCAGCATGGCGATCGGTTCTCCATCGGGTGCGATGGACGGAAAACTACCGAAAATGGTCTGGAACGTCCTTCCGAACTGAGGCATTATTCTGCTTCATAAATATCGCGATACACTCAGTTGCGCAGTCGATGCAGCATGACTTGGCTGAAATCTGGAAGATCCTTTCATGCCACCGAATCTCGACCGGACCGACCTCAAAATCCTGCGCCTGCTGCAGAGCGATGGGCGAATGGGCAATGCCGAGATCGCGAAACGGGTGAACACGAGCGCCGCGACCTGCCACCGGCGGATCCAGCGTCTGTTCGCGGAGGGCTATGTCACCTCGGTCCGGGCGCAGGTCTCGCCGCAAAAGGTCGAGATGGGCACGCTCGCCTTCGTCGGCGTGGTGCTCGACCGCTCGACGCCCGAAAGCTTCGGCGATTTCGAGGCCGCCATCCGGGACATGCCCGCAATCCTCGACTGCCACATCGTCGCCGGCGATTTCGACTACATCCTCAAGATCCGGGTCCGCGACATGGCGGATTTCAACAAGCTCCACGCCGACAAGCTGATCGCTCTGCCGGGCGTGCGGCAGACACGGACCTTCTTCGTCATGAAGGAGGTCGTGGACAACGCCCCGCTGGCGTTTTGAGCGGCGTTGACCCGCTGACTCTTAATCAGCGGGTCAACGCCGCTCACACCTGAATCAGCCGCTGCACCTGGTTGGCGTCGAGGTCCTTCATCGCGCCCGACAGCACGACCTCGCCGCGGTCCATCACGAACATGGTGTCGGCAAGGTCGCGGGCGAAGTCGAAATACTGCTCGACCAGCACGATCGCCATATCGCCCTTGGAGCGCAGATAGTCGATCGCCCGGCCGATATCCTTGATGATCGAGGGCTGGATGCCCTCCGTCGGCTCGTCCAGCACCAGCAATCTGGGCCGGGTGACCAGCGCTCGCGCAATGGCGAGTTGCTGCTGCTGGCCACCCGAGAGGTCTCCGCCGCGTCGGCCCAGCATGGACTTGAGCACGGGGAAAAGGTCGAAGAGTTCGTCGGGGATGTAGCGCTCCTTGCGCGACAGCGGCGCGAAGCCGGTCTCGAGGTTCTCCTTGACGCTCAGCAGCGGGAAGACCTCGCGGCCCTGCGGCACGAAGCCGATGCCGGCACGCGCCCGGTCCTCGGTGCGGAGTGTCGAGATGTCCTCGCCGCGAAAGGCAATCTTGCCGGCGCTGATCGCCTGCTGGCCGACGATGGCGCGCATCAGCGTGGTCTTGCCGACGCCGTTGCGACCCATGACGCAGGTGACCTTGCCGGCCTCGGCCGTGATCGAGACGCGGCGCAGCGCCTGGGCTGCGCCATAATGGAGATCGATGGCATCGACGGTCAGCATGATGACCTGTCCACTTTTGACCAAGACCTTGAAAAACCAAACGCCGTCATTCCGGGCGTAGCGAAGCGAAGACCCGGAATCCATCGTAGAGCACCGTCGTGCCCTATGATGGATTCCGGATCGGCGCCGCTGCGCGGCTTGTCCGGAATGACGTCGAGGGTGGACAAGCGGACGGAGAGAATTGAAGCCATCATCCTCACCGCCCCAGATACACTTCGACGACGCGCTCGTTGGCGCTGACCTGGTCGAGCGGGCCTTCGGCCAGCACCGAACCCTCATGCAGCACTGTGACCTTCACGCCGAGCTCGCGGATGAAGCCCATGTCGTGCTCGACGACGATAACGGAGTGATCCTTCGCGATCTCCTTGAGCAGGACGGCCGTCTCGGCCGTTTCGCCATCGGTCATGCCGGCGGCGGGCTCGTCGACCAGCAGGAGCTTCGGATCCTGCGCCAGCAGCATGCCGATCTCGAGCCATTGCTTCTGGCCGTGCGACAGCGAGCCGGCGAGCCGGTCGCGGGCGTCGCCGAGCTTGATGATGCCGAGGATGTCGTCGATCCGCCTGGCCTGGGCGGCTGCCGTCTTCCAGAACAGCGTCTTGCCCACCGTGCGCGGCGCCTTCAGCGCCAGCAGGATGTTGTCCTCGATGGTGTGGAAATCGAACACCGTGGGTTTCTGGAACTTGCGGCCGATGCCGAGATTGGCGATCGCCGCCTCGTCGAGCTTGGTGAGATCGATCGAGCCGCCGAACATCACCGTGCCGGTATCGGGCTTGGTCTTGCCGGTGATGATGTCCATCATCGTGGTCTTGCCGGCGCCGTTGGGGCCGATAATCGCGCGCATCTCGCCGGGCTCGATCGTCAGCGACAGCCCGCGAATGGCCTTGAAGCCATCGAAGGAGACGCTGACGCCGTCGAGATAGAGCAGCGAGGAGGTCAGCGCACCGGGGTTGGAAGCGGTCATGACAGTCACTCCGCCGGGGCCGGCTCAGGGGTGGCGGTCGGCGCGGGTTTCCTGCGCTTCTCCCAGAGCTGCTGCGCCGTGCCGAGGATTCCCTTGGGCATGAAGATGGTGACGAAGACAAAGAGCGCGCCGAGCGCGAAGAGCCAGTACGGCGCCATGAAGCCCGAGGTAAACACCGTCTTGGCGTAGTTGACGACGACGGCGCCGAGCGCCGCGCCAACCAGCGTGCCGCGCCCGCCGACCGCGACCCAGATGACCGTCTCGATCGAATTGGCGGGGGCGAATTCGCTGGGGTTGATGATGCCGATCTGGGGCACATAGAGCGCGCCCGCCACGCCCGCCATGCAGGCCGAGACGGTGAAGACGAAGAGCTTGAAGCGGTCGACCCGGTAGCCGAGGAAGCGCGTGCGCGATTCCGCGTCTCGGATCGCAATGACGACCTTGCCTAGCTTCGAGACGACGATGCCGCGCGCGATCAGGAAGCCGGCGATCAGCATGACGCAGGTCATGGAAAACAGAGCAGCACGAGTCGTTTGCGCCTGAACGTTGAAGCCGAGGATGTCCTTGAAATCGGTCAGGCCATTATTGCCGCCGAAGCCCATATCGTTGCGGAAGAAGGCGAGCAGCAGCGCATAGGTCAGCGCCTGGGTGATGATCGAGAGGTAGACGCCGGTGACCCGCGAGCGGAAGGCGAACCATCCGAAGATGAAGGCGAGCAGGCCGGGCGCCAGCAGCACCATCAGCATCGCGAAGGGAAAGGAGGAGAAGCCATACCAGTACCAGGGCAGTTCCTGCCAGTTCAGGAAGACCATGAAATCCGGCAGGATCGGGTTGCCATAGGTGCCGCGCGAGCCGATCTGGCGCATCAGATACATGCCCATCGCATAGCCGCCGAGCGCGAAGAAAGCGCCGTGGCCGAGCGAGAGGATGCCGCAATAGCCCCAGACGAGGTCGAGCGAGATCGCGAGCAGCGCGTAGCAGAGATATTTGCCCCAGAGCGACATGGTCGAGGTCGGGACGTGGAACAGCGAGCCGGGCGGCGCCAGAAGGTTGAGGGCCGGGATCAGGATGGCGAGGCCGGCGACGATGGCGAGGAAGACGGTGCCGCGCCGGTCCATGCTCTGGAGGAAAAAGCGGGAAATCATGCTTCCACCGCCCGGCCCTTGAGCGCGAACAGGCCGCGCGGGCGCTTCTGGATGAACAGGATGATGAAGACGAGCAGCGCGATCTTGCCGAGCACCGCGCCCGCATAGGGCTCGAGCAGCTTATTGGCGACACCCAGCGTCATCGCCGCCACCAGCGTGCCCCAGAGATTGCCGACCCCACCGAAGACCACGACCATGAAGCTATCGATGATGTAGCTCTGGCCGAGATTGGGGCTGACATTATCGATCTGCGAGAGCGCGACGCCCGCCAGCCCCGCGACGCCGGAGCCGAGCCCGAAGGTCAAAGCATCGACGCGGCCGGTGCGGATGCCCATGGCGGAAGCCATGCGGCGGTTCTGGGTGACGGCACGCATCTGCAGGCCGATCGGCGTCAGCTTCAGGATCGCCAGCAGCGCGGCGAAGACGAGGCCGGCGAAGACGATGATCCAGAGCCGGTTCCAGGTGATGGCGAGTTGGCCGATCTCGAAAGCGCCCGACATGAAATTGGGCGCGCCGACCTCCCGGTTGGTTGGGCCAAACGCGGTGCGGACCGCCTGTTGCAGGATCAGGCTGATGCCCCAGGTCGCGAGCAGCGTCTCGAGCGGGCGGCCGTAGAGGAAGCGGATGACGCCGCGCTCGATGGCGATGCCGACCAGCCCAGCCACGATGAAGGCAAGCGGCACGGCGATCAGCAGCGAGTAGTCGAACAGGCCCGGCATGTTCGTGCGGATGACCTCCTGAACGATGAAGGTGGTGTAGGCACCGATCATGACCATCTCGCCATGGGCCATGTTGATCACGCCCATCACGCCGAAGGTGATGGCGAGCCCGATCGCCGCCAGAAGCAGGACCGAGCCGAGCGACAGGCCGTACCAGAGATTCTGACCGGCCCGCCACAGAGCGAGCCTCCCTTCGATGTCGGAGACGGCACGCGCCTGCGCCTCCTTCAGTGCCGCCGACGATTCGGCGGGCAGCGACCGCAGCGTTGCCAGCGCATCCTGGTCGCCGCGTTCGCGCAGAACGTCGATGGCGGCGATCCGGTCGAAGGGCGGCGCGTCGGGCTTGGCGACGAGGATCGCGGCCTGGGCCTGGCGCAAGGCGGCCTTCGCCTTGGCGTCGGTCTCCTTGGCGATGGCGCCTTCGAGCACGGGCAAGAGCGACACGTCGCGCGACTTGAACACGGCCTCGGCCGCGGCAATGCGCCTGGCCGGATCGGCGTTGAGGAGGCCCAGGCCGCCGAGCGCCGCCTGGATGTTGCGGCGGACGCTGTTGTTGAGACGAACGGGCGCGAGGCCTGCGGGCTCGGCCGCCAGAGCCGCACCGGATTTGGCGTCGAGGAACTTGCCGTCCCTGGTCTTGACGACGACGGCGCCGCCGCCGGCCAGGAGCCGACCCTCGGCCAGGGCCTCGATGATCACCGCCGCCTGCGGGTGGGCGTTTGCGATCAGAAGCTCGATGGCGCGGCTGGTATCGGAAAAGCTGTCGGCACCGAGCCTGGTGAAGGCTTCGTCGGCACCCTGGGCCGCTGCCGCGCCCGGCTGGAGCGCAAGCAGCATCGCGAGCGCAATCATGCGCAGAAGGCAGGACAGAATCCGCATGGGCTCGTTTCGGCTTTGCAGTTCGGCGAGTTGAGTTTGCGTGGTGTCGGACGCCTCCGGTCGCGGGGACCGGAGGCGTCTTCGGCTATCGAGAGACGGCCGGACTTTGCGCCCTTGCCGTCCCTCCCCCTCAAACGCTCACGCCCCGCCGCACTTGCCGGTCTTGACGTTGAAGTTGCCGCACTTCTTCTCGACCCAGTCGCCGATCAGGTCCTTGGAACCGTCGAGTTCCTTGGACCAGGCGTCGCCGGCGACGAGACCGGTCTTGGAGACCACGTCGAACTGGCCGTCGGCCTTGATCTCGCCGATCAGGACGGGCTTGGTGATGTGGTGGTTGGGAAGCATCTTGGAGATGCCGCCGGTCAGGTTCGGCGCCTCGATGCCGGGCAGCGCGTCGATGACCTTGTCGGGATCGAAGCTCTTGGCCTTCTCGACCGCCTTCACCCACATGGCGAAGCCGATGACATGGGCCTCCATCGGATCGTTGGTGACGGCCTTCTCGTTCTTCTTGTAGGCCTTCCACTGCTTGATGAAGGCATCGTTCTCGGGCGTCTTGACCGACTGGAAGTAATTCCAGGCGGCGAGGTGGCCGAGCAGCGGCTTGGTGTCGATGCCGGCGAGCTCTTCCTCGCCGACCGAGAAGGCCACGACGGGAATGTCGGTGGCCTTGATGCCCTGGTTGCCGAGTTCCTTGTAGAACGGCACGTTGGCGTCACCGTTGATGGTCGAGACCACGGCGGTCTTCTTGCCGGCGGTGCCGAACTTCTTGATGTCGGAGACGATCGTCTGCCAGTCGGAATGACCGAAGGGCGTGTAGTTGATCAGGATGTCTGCCTTGGCGACGCCCTTCGAGATCAGATAGGCCTCGAGGATCTTGTTGGTCGTGCGCGGATAGACGTAGTCGGTGCCGGCGAGGACCCAGCGCTGAACCTTCTCCTCCTTGGCGAGATAGTCGACGGCGGGAATGGCCTGCTGGTTCGGGGCGGCGCCGGTGTAGAAGACGTTGCGCTCGCTCTCCTCGCCCTCGTACTGGACGGGGTAGAACAGGATCGAGTTCAGCTCCTTGAAGACCGGCAGCACGGATTTGCGGGAGACCGAGGTCCAGCAGCCGAACACGGCCGAGACCTTGTCCTTGGTGATGAGCTCGCGGGCCTTCTCGGCGAAGAGCGGCCAGTTCGAGGCCGGGTCGACCACGACGGCCTCGAGCTTCTTGCCCAGCACGCCGCCCTTCTTGTTCTGCTCGTCGATGAGCATGAGCATGACGTCCTTCAACGTCGTCTCGGAAATCGCCATCGTGCCCGAGAGCGAATGGAGGATGCCGACCTTGATGGTCTCCTGCGCCGCGGCCGGCACCCAGGACCCCAGAACGGCAGCGCCCGCGAGTGCGGCGCCCAAAATAACGCGACGTGTGGTGTTCACGGACATACCCCCGAACCATCCCTGGTTTGCCGCGCCCTTGAGCGGGCAGCGGCGGGCCTCCCCGGCCCAGTGCAGCCTGCTCGCAAGCGACGTGCCAACGGCACAACCGGACGTAACGGAACCACAAGTCTCTGCCGAATGGCGGACTGCGGCGACATTTCCTGCCGTTGAAGGCGCGAGTGACGCAAAGATCATGCAACGCCGGTGGGTCTGATTAATCCGTAGGCATATCGCCTGCCGGCAAATCAGGCAGATCATCGCGCCCTGCGTGATTTCCTCGCGAACACCGTCGATTCAGCCCGTTCGCGGAGCGCGTTTTTTGACGTTTACGCAGGCCTGAGAATCGCCCTAGCCTGATCTCGTCGGTAACAACTGAAAGGAGGTGATCCAGTGTCTCATTGTCATCAACCGCTGGTTCAAAGCGGGTGGACCTGGACTCTTTCCATGTGGGGTTCGTGTTCCGCGTGAGCTTTTGAATCTTCAGGCCCGGTTACCGGGGCTGCGGTTCGGCAATGGAAGGGCTGTCCGAAAGGGCAGCCCTTCTTCCGTTGCAGGGAAGCAATTCCGCACCGCTTCTGGTATCCGGGCGAACGGCATGCCACATCAGTCGCATGACCCTGCATCCCCGTCCGATCGAGAGCCATAGCGTTGTCCGCGCCTGAACCGAGCCGCGAGGCGATCGTCAATTTCATCGAATCCGAGCGCGGCGAGGGCCGCGAGGTCGGCCGGCGCGAGATCGCCCGGGCCTTCGGGCTGGATGCCGGCGGCAAGATCTGGCTGAAGCGGCTGCTCAAGGAGCTCGCCGAGGACGGCGCGATCAGCGGCGACGGCGACGAGCGACCCGTCCATCTGCGCGGCGCGCTGCCGCCGGTCCTGCTGTGCGAGATCAAGGGCAAGGACCGCGACGGCGACCCTTATGCTGCGCCGCTGGAATGGAACGAGGCGGATCAGGGCGCGGCCCCGAAGATCCTGATCGAGCGGCAGCGCGAGTTCCGGGCCAAGCGCCATGCGGCGCCGGCTCCCGGGATCGGCGACCATGTCCTGCTCAAACTGACGCGCCTCAAGGGCGTTGATGGCTTCGGCTACTCCGGCCGCGTGCTGAAGGTGATGGGCAAGGGCAAGGCGCAGGTGCTCGGCATCTTCCGCGCCCTGCCCGACGGCTCGGGCCGGCTGATCCCGATCGACAAGAAGTCGCAGGGCCGCGAGGCGCTGATTCCCAAGGGCCAGACCGGAGACGCGCAGGATGGCGACCTCGTCTCGGTGGCGCTGCGCAGCGAGAGCCGGTTTGGCCCGCCGGAGGCGCAGGTGCGCGAGCGCCTCGGCTCGATCAAGTCCGAGCGCGCCGTCAGCCTGATCGCGATCCATGCCCATGGCATTCCCCATGTCTTCCAGCCGGCGACGATCGCCGAGGCCGAAGCCGTGCGCGAGGCCGGAACGGCGGGACGCGAGGACTGGCGTAACCTGCCGCTGATCACGATCGACCCGGCCGACGCCAAGGATCATGACGATGCGGTCCATGCCGCTCCGGACGACGACCCGGACAATGTCGGCGGCCATGTCGTGACCGTCGCGATCGCCGATGTCGCGGCCTATGTCCGGCCGGGCTCGTCGCTGGACAAGGAGGCGCTGGAGCGCGGCAATTCGGTCTATTTCCCCGACCGCGTCGTGCCGATGCTGCCGGAGCGCATCTCCAACGACCTGTGCTCGCTGCGCGAGGGCGAGGATCGCCCGGCGCTGGCGGTCAGGCTCGTGCTAAAAGCGGATGGCTCGAAGAAAAGCCATTCCTTCCACCGCATCCTGATGCGCTCGGCGGCGAAGCTGTCCTACCAGCAGGCGCAGGCCGGCATCGACGGCCAGGGCGACGAGAAGGCGGCAGCGGTTCGCGACGCGATCCTGATGCCGCTCTGGGCGGCCTATGGCGTCGCCTCGCGGGCCCGCGACGCGCGCCAGCCTCTCGATCTCGACCTGCCGGAACGCAAGCTGGTGCTGAAGGCGGATGGCTCGGTCGATCGCGTCATCGTGCCCGAGCGGCTGGCGGCGCATAAGCTGATCGAGGAGTTCATGATCCTCGCCAATGTCGCCGCCGCCGAGACACTGGAGAAGGCCGGCAGCCAGCTGATCTTTCGCTGCCATGACGAGCCCTCGCCGGAGAAGATGCGGGCGCTGGGCGAAGTGCTCGCCTCGATCGCGATCAAGCTGCCCAAGGACGGCGCGCTGCGGCCGGTGCTGTTCAACCGCATCCTCGCGATGATCAAGGGCTCCGAGAACGAGACCTTCATCAACGAGGTGGTGCTGCGAACCCAGGCGCAGGCCGAATATGTCGCCGAGAATTACGGGCATTTTGGCCTGAACCTGCGCCGCTACGCGCATTTCACCTCGCCGATCCGGCGCTATGCCGACCTCGTCGTCCATCGCGCGCTCATCGCCTCGCAGAAATTCGGCGATGACGGCCTGCCCAAGGGCACGACGCTGGAAGCGTTGCGCGAGGTCTCGACCCGGATCTCGGCCGCCGAGCGGCGAGCCATGGCGGCCGAGCGCGAGACCACGGACCGGCTGATCGCGCATTTCCTCGCCGACCAGATCGGCTCGTCCTTCGACGGGCGCATCGGCGGCGTCAACCGCGCCGGCCTGTTCATCAAGCTCGACGGCACCGGCGCCGACGGTTTTATCCCCGCATCGACGATCGGCGCTGACTATTACCGCTATGACGAAGCGGTCCACGCGCTAATCGGCGAACGCACGGGCGAGAGCTTCCGCCTCGGCGACCGCGTCCATGTCAAGCTGGTCGAGGCCGCCCCCGTCGCGGGAGCGCTGCGCTTCGAACTGCTCTCGGACGGGCGGCAAGGGACATCGGCGAGCCCTGGCGGGCGATCGGGCCGCGGGACATTCCCAGGACGGGGCAAGACCGGTTCGCCGTTCGGCGGCCCGGGCCGGAGCGGTCCGGGCCCCGGAAAGCCCGGGCGAGGCAAATCCGGAAAAGGCAAGCCGGGCAAACCGAAATCCGGGAAGAGGCGCTGATGCCCATCCAGATCCATGCATCCGGCGATGGCCCAGCGGAACGCGACTGGCGCAGCGCCATCGGCAACGGACTCCGCGGCCGCTGCCCGGCTTGCGGCCAGGGCCGTCTGTTCAGGGGCTTCCTGAAGCCGGTCGAGGCCTGCGCCGCCTGCGGCGAGCCGATACACCACCAGCGCGCCGACGACCTGCCGCCCTATATCGTCATCACCATCGTCGGCCACATCATCGTGGGCGGGATCCTGATGGCGGAGAAATACGCCGACTGGTCGATGGGGCTGCACATGGCGATCTGGCCGGCGCTGACCGTGGTCCTGTCCCTTCTGCTGATGCAGCCGGCCAAGGGCGCGGTCATCGGCCTGCAATGGGCGATGCGCATGCATGGCTTCGGCGGCACGCCCGACGCGCCCGAGCGCCAGCCTCTTCCTCCCGCGGTACAGCCGTCATGAACGATCACGCCGTCACATTGACCCAGGCCGAGCGCGCCCGCGTCGCGACGAATTTCCGTCCCAAGGACGCGGCGACGATGATGATTCTCGATCGCAGCGCCGCCAAGCCACGCATCCTGATGGGCAAGCGCCACCCCGGCCATAAATTCATGCCGGGCAAATACGTCTTCCCGGGCGGCCGCGTCGATCCCGGCGACCGCCGCATGGCCGCTACCGGCGCGCTCGCGCAGATTTGCGAGGACAGGCTCTGCGCGCGCACCGTCCGCCCGAGCTCGTCCAAGGCGCGCGCGCTGGCGCTGGCGGCGATCCGCGAAACCTTCGAGGAAACAGGGCTGCTCTTCGGCTCGGCCGAGTATGGCGCGCCGGAGAAGCCCCCGGCAGGAAGCTGGAGCGATTTCGCCGGCCACGGCATCTTCCCGGATCTCTCCGCCGTGTCGTTCGTGGCGCGCGCCATCACGCCACCACGGCGGCCGAAGCGGTTCGACACGCGATTCTTCACGGTCGACGCCACGGCCAGCAGCAAGCGCATCGAGAATGTCGTGGGCCCCGATTCGGAACTGATCGACCTGGTCTGGGTCGATTTCGACGAGGCCAAGCAACTCGACCTGCCGACCATCACCAAGGTCATCATCCAGGAGGTCGAAGCCCGTATCGCCGGAGGCTTCGCGCCCTATCTGCCTGTGCCCTTCTTCTGGGAGAAGAACGGCAGCTTCGTGCGCGAGGAGCTGTGAGGCCAGCCGGGGCTACGAAAACCGCGCCCGGTCGCGCCATTCCAACTTGACTTCGACAGGCCTTTACGGCATTCCCACGCCTGACGGTTTGCCGGGTTCGCCCGGCCTTTATCATTTCCCGTGGGCCTCACCAGCCCCGCATGGTTCGAGGATATCCCCATGGCCAAGGCCGTGACCATCAAGATCAAGCTGCTTTCGACCGCCGACACCGGCTTCTTCTATGTGACGAAGAAGAACTCCCGCACGATGACGGAGAAGATGTCGATGAAGAAGTACGACCCCGTCGCGCGCAAGCACGTCGAGTTCAAGGAGACCAAGATCAAGTAAGGCGCCCTCGCCTGCTGGTTCATGGTTTCGCGATTGAAAGCCGCCCTTCACGGGGCGGTTTTTTGTTGTCTGGACTCTTTGGACAGCACCATGCTCTGCTGGCCCGTGGCTGTGGCTGCCGGGGGCGTCCCGGGCCTCGAACGCCTGTCCCGCGAAAGACCATGACGACATGAGCATCGACCGGCCCCGCCGCCCCGTCAGCGCCCGCGACAGGGCGGAAGCGCTTTTCAGCCCGGTCGCGCCGAAGGCGCCCCCGCCCGCGGCGAAGCAACCGGCCGTGCCCGGCGCGCGGGAACTCGTGTCGCTGCGGATCGACAGCGACGTGCTCGAACACTTCCAGGGCGGCGGCCCCGGCTGGCAGGATCGCGTCAATGCCGCTCTGCGGCGCGCGGCGGGCTTGTAGGGCCACGCCCCTGAAAGAACCGGCAACGCGACAACGGGGCGACGACGCCATGGTCGCGCCCCTGCGGCGGATTTGTCACGGCCATGCGCGCAGTTTGGTGCGAGGATTGCGACGGGTCCGCTCGATGGCCATCTGACGCCGTCGCGGTACCGCCGTGAGATCCGTCTCTCCTGTCCCGGAAACCCGATCGTGACCACCGACGGCCCCCAGCTCGAACCGCGCAACACCCCCCATGGGCCCGGGCGGCGCATGTTGAAGATGCTGGTCGAGATCGATTCGGCGCGCCTGCTGCGCACCCGTGTCGGGGCTGCGATCGCGCTCATCAGCATCCTGGCGATCTTCGCCGGCCTCGGCTACGGCGTCCCGGCCCTGCTCTCCCGGTATTTCTGACGCGGAGAGGTGGCCGGCCGGCGGCGGGTCTGAGGAGGCCAGAGTGTCCGCAACCGGCCGGCCGAGCCCTCCGGTTTCCCAGGAGATGCGGCGGACCTGAGCACCCGAGGGGCGTCGCGAGGCAGCGAAAACCGCGCTGCGTCGAGGCAGACCCTTGCAGCCGGATGCCGGCGAATCAATCGAATACGACTGATTTACCAATGTTCATCGGCGCTTAACCTTACCGCGTAACCAGTCGAGATGGCGGTCTCAGGCCGCGTTGGCGGCGATCACGCGGTTGCGGCCATTCGCCTTGGCCCGGTAGAGCGCGTCATCGGCGCGCTTCATGAGTTCGGCTGGCGCAGCATCGCCGGCGCGCCGGCTCGATACCCCGATCGAGACCGTTACGCGGATCGCGCGCGTGTTGTTGAGGATGCCGAAGGGCTGCGCCTCGACACGTTCACGGATGCGCTCGGCGACGGCATAGGCGGCGTCGAGGGCGGTATCGGGCAACACCACGACGATCTCCTCGCCCCCCATCCGGGCCACGAGATCGATGCCGCGGGTGCAGGCGCGCACGCGGTCGGCGAATTCGCGCAGCACCTCGTCTCCGGCATCGTGGCCCCAGCTGTCGTTCACCGTCTTGAAGTGGTCGATGTCGAGCACCAGCAGCGCCAGCGACCGCGCCCGCAGCGCCGATTCGTCGAACATCGCCGCCATGCGGGTGTCCATGTAGCGGCGGTTGTGCAGGCCGGTGAGCTGATCCATCACCGCCATCTCCATCGAGGACTGCACGCTGTCGCGCAGCTTCTCGGTGAAGCGCTTGCGCCGGACCTGGGTGCGGACCCGGGCCAGGAGCTCGTTGCGGTCGATCGGCCTGATCAGGAAGTCGTGCGCGCCGATCTCGAGGCCACGCAGGATGCGGGTGCGGTCCTCGGCCTCCCCCATCATCAGGACGGAGACGTTGCGGGTGCGCTCCAGCGAGCGGAGCTGGCTGCACAGGCGCAAGCCGTCATAATCGGTCAAATCGAGACTGACGAGCACGCTGTCGAAATCGCCCTCGACGGCACGCAGCAGCGCCTGCTGCGGGTCGGGCTCGATCTCGACGACATGGAAGGCAGACAGCGCGCTTTCCAGCCGCTCGGTCACATGAGGCCTGTCTTCCACCAGCAGGATGCGGCCGTTGAGCCCAGTCTCGGAGGCGGCGGCGGCCAGCGGATCGGCGATGCCGAGGCGGCGCGAGGCGAGCGCGCGGTTGCGCAGCTCATCCGTCACGGATTTCAGCCGCACCAGACTGCGGACGCGCGCAAACAGCGCGGTGTCGTCGAGCGGCTTGGTCAGGAAATCGTCGGCGCCGGCGTCGAGCCCCTTCAGCCGGTCGCCCGGCTGGTCGAGCGCCGTCACCATCACGACGGGAATATGGGCGGTGGTCGCCTCGCTTTTGAGTCGGCGGCAGACATCGAAGCCGTTCATGCCGGGCATCATCACGTCGAGCAGGACGATGTCGGCCTCGCCGCGCTCGCAGATCGCCAGGGCGTCGGGTCCGTTCAGAGCGGTCACGACGTCGAAATACTCAGCCGAAAGCTTCGCTTCCAGTAGCTTCACATTGGTGACGATGTCGTCGACGACGAGGACGCGCGCTGACATGGGTTGCTTTCAGGACTCAGGCAGCGCCGGCATAGGCGCGGACGGTCTCCAGGAACTTGGCGACCGAAATCGGCTTCGAGAGATAGGCCTCGCAGCCACCCTCGCGGATCCGCTCCTCGTCGCCCTTCATCGCGAAGGCCGTGACCGCGATGACGGGGATCGACTTCAGCGTTTCGTCCTCCTTGATCCATTTCGTGACCTCCAGACCCGAGACCTCGGGCAACTGGATGTCCATCAGGATCAGGTCGGGGTGATGCGCCCGCGCCAGCTCGATCGCCTCGATGCCGTCGGCGGTCTTCAGCGTCGCGTAGCCATGGGCCTCCAGGAGGTCGTTGAAGAGCTTCATGTTGAGCTCATTGTCCTCGACGATCAGAACCGTCTTCATGATGCCGCCCTTCATTTTCGCCACGGATGTCCGGAGGTGATCCGGATTGTCCAAGCTGGCGGCCTCGTCCAATGATGCTGCTCTAGCACGCGAGCGGTTGACGAAACGCAAACCCGATACCGGACTTACAGGAGCACTTGACCGCCATGGCCCGCCTGCCCAGCCGCCAGAACGCCGCCCCCCAGACCGTCAGCTTCCAGGACGCAGAAACGCTGGCCTTGCGCGCGCTCGGCTTCCTGGCCGCCGAACCGGAGCGGCTCGAACCGTTCCTGGCCACGACAGGCTTGGGTCCCGGGACGCTGCGGGCCGCCGCAAGCGATCCCGGCTTCCTCTCCGCCGTGCTCGACCATATCGGCGGCAGCGAATCGCTCCTGCTCGAGTTTGCCGGAAATCTCGGCGTGAGTCCGGAAACGGTCGCGCGGGCGCGGGAGCGGCTCAGCGGGCCGCCTCCCGGCGATATGTCTTGAACGACCCCTCCCCTTCGGCGGTGCGGCGGGTCCTGTGCCGCGATTGCCTGTGCGACCATGACGGCACCGCATCGGAGCCGCGCCGCTGCCCGGCTTGCGGCTCGCCGCGCCTGCTGCGCCATCCCGAGCGCGACAGCTTGAGCCTGGCGCATATCGACTGCGATGCGTTTTATGCGGCGGTCGAGAAGCGGGACGACCCCTCGCTGATGGACAAGCCGGTAATCATCGGCGGCGGCAAGCGTGGCGTGGTCTCGACCGCCTGCTATATCGCGCGGACCTATGGCGTGCGCTCGGCGATGCCGATGTTCAAGGCGCTGAAGGCTTGCCCCGAGGCGGTCGTGGTCAAGCCCGACATGGCGAAATACGTCGCTGTCGGCCGCCAGATCCGACGGATGATGCAGGAACTGACGCCGCTGGTCGAGCCGATCTCGATCGACGAAGCCTTCCTCGACCTCGCCGGCACGGAACTGCTGCACCATGCCAGCCCGGCCGTGACGCTGGCGCGCTTTGCGCGACGGATCGAGGCGGAGATCGGCATCAGCGTCTCGGTTGGCCTGTCCTATGCGAAGTTCCTGGCCAAGGTCGCCTCCGACATGGACAAGCCACGCGGCTTCTCGATCATCGGGCGGGCCGAGGCCGTCGCCTTCCTCGCCGCCAAGCCCGTCGGCCTGATCCCGGGCATCGGGCAGGCCAGCGCCGCCAAGCTGGCGGAATCCGGCTTCCGGCTGATCGGCGACCTGCGCGACGCACCCGTCGACAAGCTCTTCCGGCTGGCCGGCAAGGACGGGCCTCGGCTGAAGAACCTCGCCAACGGCATCGACCCGCGCCAGGTGACGCCCGACCGCGAGACCAAGAGCGTCTCCAGCGAAACCACGCTCGATGTCGATCTCTCACGCTTCGATGAGCTGGAGCCGGTGCTCTGGCGGCTTTGCGAGAAGACCTCGAAACGGCTGAAACACCAGGAACTTGCCGGGCGAACCATCACCCTGAAGCTGAAAACCGCCGAATTCCACTCGATCACGCGCGCCAGCCGCCTGCCGGAACCGACGCAGCTCGCCGCGAGGCTGTTTTCGGCCGGGCGCGAGCTTCTGCGGCGCGAATGCGGCGGTGCGCGCTACCGATTGATCGGGATCGGCGCAAGCGACCTCACGGGCCCCGAAGACGCCGACCATGGCGACCTCGCCGATGTCGCGACACCGCGCCTGAAGGCGATGGAGGGCGCGCTCGATGCCTTGCGCGCGCGCTTCGGCGATGCCGCCATCGGCAAAGGGCTGAGCCTGCGCCTGCCGCAGCGTGCCAGCGGCAGTGCTATTTCGCGCACGCCGCCTGAGGCAGAAGATCCAGACGCGTGAGCGTGCCGCGCAGCGCGAAGCTGCCATAGTCGAGCCGGACGGCGCCGGTGACGCCATTCTCATAGAGCTCGAAGGAGATGGTGTAGGAAGGCGTCGACTCGCCAGAACCCACCTTGAAATACGACATCTTCACGGGCCAACGCGCCAGCTTCTCGAATTCGGGCCGCAGCAGCGGCGCCTCGTCCGGCTTGCCCTCGATGCGCTTGCCGATCACCGAGAGCGTCTCATAGACATCCTTGCCGCCATTGGCGCCGTCATAGAGCCTGACGTTCAGCGTGCTCCTGCCCTCCCGCGCGGCCTGGATCACCGCCTTCATCTGGGCGTTGGGGAAAAGCGCGTCGACCGGCTCGCTATGCGTCTCCGCCTTGGGCGCGTTCAGCTTGACCTCGTAGCCCTCACCCGCCTTGCTCGCGGTGCCGTCGACCGTCTCGGTCGGCGCGCCGGCGGCCGAGCTTTCAGTCCGGAAACGGTAGCTCGCACCATCGCCGGCCTCGAAGCTCGTGGTGCGCGCATCGATCACGCGGGGACCGCTCTCGCCGCTCTGGAGCTGCGTGACCTGGCGGAAGGACAAGGCGTAGCCCTCGCAGGCATCGCCGGTGAAGTCGAAGGCGATGCGCCCGCGAGCCGACTCGACGTTCTTGGCGGCCTTGCCATTGTCGAGAACGAGATCGTAGACGGCCCGGTGCGGAACCAACACGACGCGTCCGGCGGATTGCGGCTGCGCAAACGCAAAGCCGGGCGCAAGCGCCGCAGCGGCGGCCATAAGTCCCGCAAGGCCAAGACCGTTCATGTTCATGACGCCCGCCGCTTTCGTTTCGTGATGCGCCCAAACTAGTGCAATGCCGCAATGGCGCAAACAAGGCATCGCCCGCCGTGGCTCGTTTCCGGCCATGGCAGGCGCGCGCAGACCGGCTGCGACGGTCTTCCCTGCCTGGCGGGCATGGCGCGCCTGCTTGCGGCTTGGCCGGGCATCGGCCATGAAAGGCGTCCGGCCGTCGAGGGACTTCGCGTCTCCGGCAGGACCCTGCCCTTGGAGTTCGCATCGATGAATGCCGTCGAATCACAGCTTGCCAAACTTGGCATCACGCTGCCCACGCCCGCAGCGCCGGTGGCCAACTACGTTCCCTATGTGATCACCGGCAATCTGCTGGTGATCTCGGGCCAGCTCTGCTTCGGGCTCGATGGAAAGCTCTCCGATGCCCACAAGGGCAAGCTCGGCGCCGAGATCTTCAACGAAGCCGGCCTGGAGGCGGCGCGGCTCTGTGCGATCAACGTTCTGGCGCAGGCCAAGGCCGCGCTCGGCGGCGATCTCGGCCGCATCACCCGCTGCGTGCGCCTCGGCGGCTTCATCAATGCCACGCCGCATTTTGCCGCCCTTCCGGCGATCATGAACGGCGCGTCGGACCTGATGGTCGAGGTGCTCGGCGACCGGGGGCGCCACGCCCGTTCGACCATCGGCGTCGCCGAGCTTCCCGCCGATGCGGCCGTCGAGGTCGAGGCCATGTTCGAGATCGCCTGATGCGCGACCGGTCGACGAGCGAGCCCGGCCATTCCGGTGCAGAAACCTCGCATTCGGGCCTCGGCTGGCTGATCGCCCGGCCGATCGCGCATCGCGGCCTGCACGATGTCGCGGCCGGCGTGATCGAGAACAGCATCCCGGCCGCCGAGGCGGCGATCGCCGGGCGCTTCGGCATCGAATGCGACGTCCAGCTCAGCGCCGATGGCGAGGCCATGGTGTTCCATGATTTCGTGCTCGACCGGCTGACCGCGCAGACCGGCAAGGTCGCGTCGCTGAAAGCCGATGCGCTCGCCGCGATCACGCTGAAGGGCAGCGAGGCCAAAATTCCGACGCTAGCGGGTTTTCTCGACGTTATCGCCGGCCGTGTACCGCTGGTGATCGAGATCAAGAGCCGCTTCGATGGCGATCTCGCCCTCACCCGCCGGGTCGCAGACATCGTCTCGGGCCGCGCCGGACAGCCGATCGTGTTCAAGTCGTTCGATCCCGACATTGTGACGGCATTGCGCGCGTTGGCGCCGGCGATCCCGCGCGGCATCGTCGCGATGAACGACTATTCCTATCCCGACTACGCCCATCTCTACGCGGCCAAGCGGCACGCCATGGCGAACCTGCTGCATTTCAGCGAAAGCCGCCCGGACTTCCTGTCCTGGAAGGTCGTCGATCTCGAAAGCGCGGCGCCCTATCTGTGCCGCAACGCGCTCGGCATGCCGCTGATGAGCTGGACCGTGCGGACGCCGGCCGATCGCGAGAAGGCTGCCCGCCACGCCGACCAGATGGTCTTCGAGGGCTTCACGCCTTGAGTTCTGGCGAGGGCGGCGACCTCAGGGTTCGCGTCACGACCTCGCTCAAGACCGTGCCGGCCGGCGCCTGGAATACCTGCGCCAATCCTGGCGCGCTGAGCGAGGCGCTGGGCGCGCCCTGCCGGCCTGTCGCGGCGCAGGGCGGGCTAGACATCGACAACCCGTTTGTCAGCCATGAATTCCTGCGCGCGCTGGAGGCAAGCGGCTGCGTCGGCGGGCGCTCGGGCTGGTCGCCGGCCTATCTCCTCGTCGAGGACGCCCAGGGCGCGCTGCTCGCCGCCGCGCCGAGTTTCCTCAAGAGCCACAGCCAGGGCGAATACGTCTTCGACCACAGCTGGGCAGATGCCTATGAGCGCGCCGGCGGGCGCTACTACCCCAAGCTGCAGGTCGCGGCGCCGTTCACCCCGGCGACCGGGCCGCGCCTGCTCGTCGCCGACGGACCGCGTGCCGAGGAGGCACGGGCGGGGTTGATCGCCGGGCTGGAAGCGCTGCGCGACCAGGCTGAAGCGTCATCCGTGCATGTCACCTTCGCGCAGGAGCCGGACATCGCAGCGCTGCGCGAGGCCGGTTATCTCGAGCGGCACGATCTGCAGTTTCACTGGCAAAACGAGGGCTTTGCCACCTATGACGACTTCCTGGCGACGCTGGCCTCGCGCAAGCGCAAGGCGCTGAAGCGCGAGCGCCGCGAGGCCTTGTCGGCCGGGATCACCGTGGAGGTCCTTTCGGGCAGCAACCTCACAGAAGCCGTCTGGGACGATTTCCATTCCTTCTACGAGGATACCGGCGCGCGCAAATGGGGCCGTCCCTATCTCAACCGCGCCTTCTTCTCGGCCGTCGGGGCGGCGATGGGCGAGCGCATCGTGCTGGTGATGGCCAAGCGCGCGGGACGCCATATCGCCGGTGCGATCAATTTCCGTGGCGCCAACACACTCTACGGCCGCAACTGGGGTTGCATCGAGGACCACCCCTTCCTGCATTTCGAGCTCTGCTACCATCAGGCGATCGACTATGCGATCGCGCACGGGCTCGTCCGCGTTGAGGCCGGCGCCCAAGGCGAGCACAAGTTGGCGCGCGGCTATCGGCCGGTCGTGACGCGCTCGCTGCATCATCTGGCCGATCCGGGCTTAGCGCGCGCCGTAGCGCATTACCTGACAGGCGAACGGCAGCAGATCGCGCAGGCGCAGGAGGCCCTCGCCTCTGAAAGTCCGTTTCGGAAGCTGGGGGACACGCATGACTGACGGGACCGGGGGAGCCACGTCACAGACCAACCCCGTTCGCTTCTGCGACGATACCGAGCTCGGCTACCAACGCAGCCGCACGCCCTTCGCAGCGGGCGACGCGCTGACGCTCGACGAGCCCTATCGCCTGGCGCATCTGCCGCTGGTGGCGCCGGCCCATCCCGGCGTGATCGCGCGCCAGGAGGGCCGCTTCTACGAGTGGGGCCGGCACCCAGCTGTGTTTTCGCTCGTGCTACCGATCGACGAGGCACAACTCGCGGCATCCGCGCCCTTCGCGCGGCTCGATAGCCAGATGCGGCGGGCACCGTTCGCGCGGAAGATCGCCTGGGACATCGTGCCGCGACGGGCCGACAGGCTGCATGCCACGCTCTGCGGCACGCTCTCGACTGGAGAGGCGCCCGTGATCGACCCGAGCGTGGTCGAGGCGCTGTCGCATGTCGGGCCTTTCCAGGTCGAGCTGCGCGGCGTGTTCTCGGGCAACGTCAACCGGGGCCGGCTTTATCTGCGGGCCTATCCAGAAAGGCGCGGCGGGACGAACCCGATCCACGCGATCCAGGCGGCCTTCGGTCGGCAGCCGGGCGATCTCTATCTGGTCGGGCTCTACAACCTGATCGATGATCTCGACCTGGCGGAGACTGCGGCGCTGGCGGCCTTGATCGCACGCTGGTGGGACGAGCCGCTGCTGCGCTTCGAGGCGACGGCCCTGTGGGTCTTGGGCGCCTGCGACGATCTCGTGCTGGATGCGCAGGTGGCGCAGGTGCTGCCGCTGCATCCGGGACCGGCCGGGGCGATGCCGGGGCTTCGGCCTTGACGCCGGGTGCCGGCTCGCGACAGGCTCGCGGCCTGTCTCGCTTCCTCTCGCCTGCCTGGACCTGACATGACCGCCTATGATCCCGCCAATGTCTTCGCCAAGATCCTGCGCGGCGAACTGCCCTCCCATACCGTCTATGAGGACGCCGAGACGCTGGCGATCATGGACATCATGCCGCGCGCGGACGGGCATGTGCTGGTGATTCCGAAGATCGCCTGCCGCAATGTGCTCGATGCCCCGGCCGATGCGCTGAAAGCGGTCGCGCTGACGACGCAGCGGCTCGCGCGGGCGGTGACGGCCGCCTTCGGCGCGGATGGCGTCACCATCCAGCAGTTCAACGAGGCCGCCGGCGGACAGGTCGTGTTCCACCTCCATGTCCATGTCATGCCGCGCCATGACGGGCTGGCGCTGCGGCCGCATACGGGCGCGATGGAGAAGCCGGATGTGCTGACGGCGAATGCCGACAGGATCAGGGCTGCGCTGCAAGAGACCTAGAACGATCTCTCAACCACCCGCTCACGCCGGCAGGAGCCACCACGCGCCGGCGATCAGCGTCGTCTCCCCGGCCAGCACCGCCAGCATCACGCGCCGACGATCGAACAGCATAATGCCCAGCGTCACGGATAGCGCCCCGACGCGCAGCGCCAGCGGCACGGCCGCGAGCGCGCCCGGCGGCGACACGATCAGCTTGGCGACGATCCCGGCGAGCAGAGCCGTCGCCACGGCCCGCACCCATTCGAGCACCGGCGAATTGGCATCGATGCGCCGCGAGAAGGCGACCGCGAGCCAGCGCCAGATCTCAGTCGGCAGGACAGCAAAGAGCAGCAGCGCCAGATAGGGCCAGTGCGGGCCGTCGAGCCAGGGAATCGGCTGGGTCATGTCGTCTTCGTCCCCGGCCGCAGCGCGAAGGCGATTGTCCCGGCGATCAGGCCGGCCACGATCAGGTCGAAGCCGCCGCCGATGAAGCGGTCGCAGATCGGCGCCAGCGCGAGACCCAGCATGATCGCGATGACATCGCCGCGATGGCGCAAGCCGGCCGAGAGCGAGGCGAGGAAGAAGATCGGCGTCAGGCACATGAGCCCGGCGGCGAACGGGATCGGCAAGGCGCCGACGAGATAATAGCCCAGAAACGTCCCGATCGAGCTCGTCGCCATGCAGGTGTTGGCGAAGCCGAGGAAATACGCCACCCGCTGCGGCGGCGGCACATCCGGCAGCCGCCGCAAACCTTCGGTCCAGGCGGTCACCGCGACGTAATGCGCCAGCAGGAGCTCCATCCAGACGCTCTGTCCGGGACGCCGCAGAAGGGGCAGGATCGCCACCGTCATCGGCAGGAAGCGCAGCGAGGCAAAGCCGATCGCGATCGCGATCGCGCTCCAGGCCGCGCCCGCCGCGATCGAAGCGAAGAAGATCACCTGGGAGGGGCCGGCCCAGACCAGCATCGTCGAGAGCACGGCGGTCTCGACGGGATAGCCGACATCGCGCGCCAGCGAGCCCACGCCGATCAAACCGAATCCGACGACCCAGGCCGGCAGGGACAGCGCATCGCGCATGCCGGCCAGCGCGACGCGCTGCCAGCTCCAATCGGGCGATACTCTCATGAAGGCATCGACACGCTGCCAGTTCGGCTCGCAAGAGGACGGGCCCGGCCGCGACGGCGACGGGTCAAGGCAGCCTTGATACCGCGCAGCGCCTCCCGAACCGAGCCCCGGCAGCGGGTAGACGGCCCTGCGCTGGCTGCAAAGGGGCCTTGTTCGCTGCCTCTGGCGCAATGCCTGATCCAACAGGATCGCTAGTTTACGCCAGGCCTTCGCTTTGCTGCGGCTTCTTCACGCGAAGCGGGGTTCACCTCCCCCGAAAACGATCTAGCGGCCGCCCTTGAAGACGATGCCGATGAGCTCGTTGCCGAAATCGATCAGCTCCTTGGGAATCCCGCCGACCGCCTTCACCGCGAGATAGATCCCGTAGACGAAGGCAGGCACCAGGATCCAGCCGAGCACCTCCTCGAACAGCTTGCGACGCCGGCGGCGACGGTCGCGCTTCTCGAACCAGCTCAGCTTCTGCTGGCGCACCGGAGCGGCCTGCTCCGGTGCTGGCTCCACCCCATGGGCGAGCAGGGTGTCTGTCTTGCGCCTGAAGAACACGCTCTCAAGCCCTCGTCAGCGGGACCTTGGGGACGGTACGGACCGAACGCGGTGCCTTTGGCGCCTCGGGTCCCTTGCCGCCACCATCGTTCTTGCCGGCCTTAGCCCCACCACGACTCGGGCTGGCCGAGGGCGGTTTGCCCGCGGACGCCGCCTTCGCGCGCGGCTTGCGCTCGCGCTTCTCGCCAGCAGCCGCGACATCCTTCTCCGGCTTGGGCTTGACCGGCCCTTCGGGGAATTCGAGACCGAGCACCTTGATGCCGGTTTCCGACTGCACCACCACGACCTTGACCGCGCCGCCATTCTTGAGTCGCCCGAACAGCACCTCGTCCGCCAGCGGCGTCTTGATGGTCGACTGGATCAGCCGCGCCATCGGCCTGGCGCCCATCGCCTCGTCATAGCCGTTCTCGACCAGCCATTCGCGGGCCTCGTCCGAGAGTTCGATCGTGACGTTGCGGTCGGCGAGCTGCGCCTCGAGCTGGAGCACGAATTTGTCGACGACGCGGGCGACGACCGTCTTCGGCAGATGGCCAAAGGAGATCACCGAATCGAGCCGGTTGCGGAATTCCGGCGCGAACAGCTTGTTGATCGCCTCGGTATCGTCGCCCTCACGCTTCTGGCGGGTGAAGCCATAGGCGTTGCGGGCCATGTCGGCGGCGCCGGCATTGGTCGTCATGATCAGGATGACGTTCCTGAAATCGACCTGCTTGCCGTTGTTGTCGGTCAGCTTGCCGTGATCCATGACCTGCAGGAGGATGTTGAACAGGTCGGGATGGGCCTTCTCGATCTCGTCGAGCAGCAGCACGCAATGCGGATGCTGGTCGATCTGGTCGGTCAGCAGGCCGCCCTGATCGAAGCCGACATAGCCTGGAGGCGCACCGATCAGCCGCGAGACGGTGTGCCGCTCCATGTATTCCGACATGTCGAAGCGAACCAGTTCGACGCCGAGCGACGACGAAAGCTGGCGCGCGACCTCGGTCTTGCCGACGCCGGTCGGACCCGCGAACAGATAGCAGCCGATCGGCTTCTCGCCGTCGCGCAGGCCGGCACGCGCCAGCTTGATCGACGATGACAGCGCCTCGATCGCCTTCTCCTGGCCGTAGACGGTTCGCTTCAGCGTCGTTTCGAGATTGCGCAGAACCTCAGCGTCGTCCTTCGAGACGGTCTTGGCGGGGATGCGCGCCATGGTGGCGATCGCGGCCTCGATCTCCTTCACGCCGATGACCTTCTTGCGCTTGCTCTCCGTCACCAGCATCTGCGAGGCGCCGGTCTCGTCGATCACGTCGATCGCCTTGTCCGGCAGCTTGCGGTCATGGATGTAGCGCGCCGACAGCTCGACCGCCGCCTTGATGGCGTCGTTGGTGTAGCGGAGCTTGTGGAACTCCTCGAAATAGGGCTTCAGCCCCTTCAGGATCTCGATCGTGTCGGGAATCGACGGCTCGTTGACGTCGATCTTCTGGAAGCGGCGCACCAGCGCCCGGTCCTTCTCGAAATACTGGCGGTATTCCTTGTAGGTGGTGGACCCGATGCAGCGCAGGCCGCCGGAGGCGAGCGCCGGCTTCAGCAGGTTGGAGGCGTCCATCGCGCCGCCCGAGGTCGCGCCGGCGCCGATCACCGTATGGATCTCGTCGATGAACATGATCGCCTTGGGGTGGGCCTCGATCTCCTTCATCACCTGCTTGAGGCGCTCCTCGAAATCGCCGCGATAACGCGTGCCCGCCAGCAGCGTGCCCATGTCGAGCGAGAAGACGGTCGCGTCCTCCAGCACCTCGGGCACCTCGCCGCGGATGATCTTGAGGGCGAGGCCCTCGGCGATCGCGGTCTTGCCGACGCCGGGGTCGCCCACGAGAAGCGGGTTGTTCTTCTGCCGCCGGCAGAGGATCTGGATGGTGCGCTGCACCTCGGCCTCACGGCCGATCAGCGGATCGATACGGCCATCTCGCGCCTTACGGTTGAGGTTGACGCAATAGGCGTCGAGCGCGCTTTCCTTCTTCTTCTTGTCCTTGTCGGCATCGTTGCCGGGGTCGGCGGCGCGGGAGTCGCGTTGCGCCTCCGGCTCCTCCTCGGCGCCACGGATGGGCCGCGGCTCGCTGGCGCCCGGGCGCTTGGCGATGCCATGGCTGATGTAGTTGACCGCGTCGTAGCGGGTCATGTCCTGCTCCTGCAGGAAATAGGCGGCGTGGCTCTCGCGCTCCGCGAACATGGCGACAAGCACGTTGGCGCCCGTCACTTCTTCGCGACCCGACGATTGGACATGAATGACGGCGCGCTGGATCACGCGCTGGAAACCGGCTGTCGGCTTCGAATCGTCGCGCCCGTCCGTGACAAGATTGGCCAGTTCGGCATCGATGTAGTCGACGAGACTGCGCCTGAGCATGTCGAGATCGACGCTGCAGGCGCGCATCACCGCCGCCGCATCCTGGTCATCGACCAGCGCCAGCAGCAGATGTTCCAGCGTGGCGTATTCGTGGTGGCGTTCGTTGGCGAGGGCCAGGGCCCGATGAAGCGCCTGTTCGAGACTGCGCGAGAAACTCGGCACGGATTGCGCTCCTATTCCGATGTCAGAGGGGTGAGCGAACTCAAGACTCTACTTCTTCTCCATCACGCATTGGAGCGGATGCATGTGCTTGCGCGCAAGGTCCATCACGAGCGTGACCTTCGTCTCGGCGACCTCGTAGGTGAAGACGCCGCATTCGCCGACGCCGTTCTGGTGCACATGCATCATGATCTGCGTCGCCGCGGCGCGGTCCTTCTGGAAAAAGCGCTCGAGGACGTGAACGACGAACTCCATCGGGGTGTAGTCGTCGTTGAGGAGCAGGACACGGTAGAGATTGGGCTTGCGGGTGCGGGTCCGGGTGAGGACGGCGGTTCCAGTGCCGTCGCGCCCGCCATCGCTGGGCGGGGCGGCCCGGCGCGGGCGGTCGGCCATCGCATGCGGGCGAGCGGCGGTGTAAGGCGCCGACCTCGCGTCGGTCGCCCCTTTGGCCTCACTCGTCTGCATCGTGGTGGCTGCCGTCGCTCTCAAGATCGATCCCTGGTGTCCAGACCGAGATAGTGCTTCGCAAGCGAATTTACAGACCTTGTGGTCGCTTCGCCAGCCCGTTCGGTATGATAACGCAACTCGCCAACGTCGCAGGGGCGCGGACGCCGAAGGGGCGTCGAGAAGCGAGGACATCGATGCCCAAACGTCAGCTGTCCGGTCGGCGGGGCGTCCCGACGCGGTGGCTTGACCCGCCGCCCCTCCCGGACCTAAGCCCGGCGCCTCACCTCCACGGAGATGCCTCCCATGACCGCCAATGCCATCGTCTCCGTCGGCGCGGACCTCGCCTCCCCGGTCCGCTTCGGCAACGGGCTGCCGCTCGCGGTGATCGCGGGCCCCTGCCAGATGGAGAGCCGCGACCACGCGCTCGAAATGGCCTTCGCGCTGAAGGAAATCGCCGAGTCGCTCGGCATCGGCCTCGTGTTCAAGACCTCGTTCGACAAGGCCAACCGCACCAGCGTCAAGAGCGAGCGCGGCATGGGGCTGAAGGCGGCCCTGCCGGTCTTCGCCGAAATCCGGGAGCAGACAGGCCTGCCCGTCCTGACCGACGTGCACGAGGCGAGCCAGTGCACGGCGGTCGCCGAATGCGTCGATGTGCTGCAGATCCCGGCCTATCTCTGCCGCCAGACGGATCTGCTGGTGGCGGCGGCGCGAACCGGGCGCGTCGTCAACGTGAAGAAGGGGCAGTTCCTGGCGCCCTGGGACATGGTCAATGTCGCAGCCAAGATCACCGAGAGCGGCAACCCCAATGTGATGGTGACCGAGCGCGGCGCTTCCTTCGGCTACAACACGCTCGTCTCCGACATGCGGGCGCTGCCGATCATGGCGCAGACCATTGGCGCGCCGGTGATCTTCGACGCCACCCATTCGGTCCAGCAGCCGGGCGGCAAGGGCTCGTCCTCCGGCGGCGAGCGCGAATTCGTGGCCGTTCTGGCGCGCGCGGCGGTCGCCGTCGGCGTCGCGGGCGTGTTCATCGAGACGCATGAGGACCCCGACAATGCCCCCTGCGACGGCCCCAACATGGTGCCGCTCAGCGCCTTCCCTGCGCTGATCGCAGAGCTGCAAGGCTTTGATCGACTTGCCAAAGCCAGGGCCAAGCCTACGCTGGCTTATGTCTGACACGCCGCCATCGGCGCCGGCCCCCGCGCCGGCTCCCATCTCGCTTGCCCCGCTCATCCTGGTCCTGGGAGCCTGCGGCTTCGCCTCGACCTTCACGATGCGGATCATCGATCCGCTGATCCCGACGCTGGCAGGCGAGTTCGGCCGCAGCGTTCCGCAGATCGTGATGATGGTCACGGGATTTTCGCTGTCCTATGCGCTGGGCCAGCCGTTTCTGGGGCCGCTTGCCGATGCGATCGGCAAGGTCCGCACGATCCTGATCTGCCTGCTCGCTTTGGCGCTGTTCTCGACCGTCGCCGCTTTGTCCGGCAGCTTCGAGATCATGGCCGTGGTGCGGGCGATCACCGGAATCGCGGCGGGGGGCATCATCCCGATCGCGATGGCCGCGATCGGAGATCGGGCGCCGATGCAGGAGCGCCAGATCGCACTCGGCCGCTTCACGGTGCTGATGATCATCGGGCAGATGTCGGGCTCGGCCTGCTCGGGGCTGATCGCGACGCATATCGGCTGGCGCGCCGCCTTCGTCTCGGCGGCGGTCGTCGCTGCGCTGGCGGCCATCCTCGTCGCCGTCGTCCTGAAGCCGCGCCGCAACGTCACGCGCCAGAGGCTGAGCGTGTCGGGCGCGCTCGCCAACTATCGGACGGTCTTCTCCAATCCGAGGACCAAGCTGCTCTACGGCCTCGTCATCGTCGAGGGCATCCTGCTGTTCGGCATCCCGGCCTATGTCGCCGCGATCCTGTTCGAGCGCTCGGGCGTCGGGCCAGGCCAGGCGGGGCTCGTAATTGCCGGAATGGGCTTCGGCTGCCTGGTCTACGGCCTCCTGACCCGCATTCTCGTCGAGCGGCTGGGGCCGAAGCTGATGACGCGCACCGGCGGTGTGATCTGTGCCTTGGGGCTCGCCCTGTTCGCCTTCGACTGGCCGTGGTGGAGCGCGATCCCACTTTTCGGGCTGCAGGGATTCGGCTTCTTCCTGCTGCACGGCACCTTCCAGGCGCAGGCGACGGAACTTGCGCCGAGCGCGCGCGGCTCGGCGATGGCGCTGTTCGCCTGCTGCTTCTTCCTCGGCCAGGCGACCGGCCCGCTGGCGATGGGCCTGGCGATGCACCTGCTGGGAACCGGCGTCGCGATCGTCGTCTTCGCTGTGGCCATCGCGGTATTCGGCTATGTCACGCCGCGCATCATGCCGCTCGCCGGCAGCCGCACCTGAGAGGCCATCGCCAAACCCTACTTCGGCGGCCGTCTGACGCGGCTTTCTGCGCTGCCGGCGCTCACGGACAAACGTCCGCTCCGCTCCGGTTCTCGAAACCCGCGTCAGCCGACTCACCGAAGCGAGTTTGGCGACGACCTCTGAAAGAACGACCCTTCACCGGCGGACACAGCCTTGTTTCGAGGGTTGTCGGAACGGAATCTCAATATCTCCGCGTCATAGGCATGATCTCATGAGCAACTGAGTGCAGCCCTGCTCGCGCCAGACTTCGGGCGTGGCAGATGTACCAAGAGAGATGCCGCGATGAGCCAGTCCTTGACGGATTCGTTTTTTCGGCTTGCCCGCCGCTTCCGAAAATCGGAGGCCGGCGCCACGGTCACCATGTTCGCGTTCGCCGGCGTCGCCCTGATCTGCATGGCGGGCGTCGTCATCGACTATGGCCGCGTCAGCAAGGCCCACACCTCGCTTCAGGCCGCGACCGATGCCGCCGCGCTGGCGGCGGCCCGGCTGCCCAGCAAGGATGCGGCCCTGATGCGGACCGCGGCGAATAATTTCTTCGTCTCCAACACCTCCGGCATCCACGGCAGCAATATCCAGATCACGAAATTCACCTTCCAGGAATCGACCGGCACTGTCTCCGTCGAAACCAGCGGCGTGCTCGACACCTCGCTGATGTCGATCGTCGGCATCAAGACGATGGCATTCAGCTCCAAATCCTCGGCGGTCAAGGAGGTTACGGGCGCTGTCGAAATGGCGCTCGTCCTCGACAACACCTGGTCGATGTCGGAGAGCGCCGGCAGCGCCGATTCCAAGATCACCGTGCTGAAGGCGGCCGCCAAGAACCTGGTCAGTACGGTCCTCGCCGCTGGCGGCACGAATGTGAAAATCGGCATCGTGCCCTTCGCCGACTACGTCAATGTCGGGACGGGCAATCGCGGGCAATCGTGGATTTCCGTGCCTGCCGACTATTCGGACACGAAGACAACGACGACGCCCGAGGTGAAGGCCAGTTGCACCACGATCAGCACGAAACAGGTCTGCACCAAGGGCGCGCCCAAGACCTGCACAAGATACACCGACGGCGTGCCCTCGAACTACGACTGCACCCCCCAAACCTGCACGACCCAGCCCATCACACCCTATCAGTCATGCACCCCCTACCAGCCGGCGAAGACGACGACCAAGACGACAAACTACAAGTGGTATGGCTGCGTCTACACGCGCAACAGCGGCACGACGCTGCTTCTGCCCGACCAGACCCCGACGACGCTCTACAAGGGCTTCGTCGAGACCAGCCAGAGCTGCCTCAGCCCGATCGTGCCGCTCACCTCAGACAAGGCGGCGCTGACGAGCGCGATCGACGGGCTGGTCATCAATGTTGGCAGCTACAAGCCGGCAACCTTTATTCCCGACGGCATGGTCTGGGGCGTCAACGTTCTGTCCAAGGCCGCGCCGTTCTCCGAAGGGGCAACCTACGACCCTGCCAACAAACTGCCGCGCAAAGCTCTGGTCTTGATGACCGACGGCGCCAACACCCGCCTCTTCAACTCCAACAGCAAACACTCAGATGCGACCACGACTGCGCAGACCACGAAGGTGAACAGCGACACGTCGGCCGTTTGCGCCGAAGCGAAGGCAAAGAAAATCGAGGTCTTCACTGTCGCTTTCGCGGTGACGGACGCCGCCGCCAAGACGATGCTGGAGAGCTGTGCGACGGATAAGGACCACTACTACGACGCGACCAACGCGGCCGCGCTCACCGCCGCCTTCCAGTCGATCGGCCAGTCGCTGACCAGCCTGCGCCTGTCGCACTGATCGTCGCCTGACCGGCCCCGGCTCCGCGCAGGAGGCCGGTCAGCGCCCGCGATAGGGCGCGACGCCCTGGTCCGGCAGCCAGAGGCCCTTGGGCGGCTCGCTTGTCTGCCAGAAAACGTCGATCGGGATGCCGCCGCGCGGATACCAGTAGCCGCCGATCCTGAACCATTCCGGCTCGAGCAGGTCGACGAGCCGCTTGCCGATGCCGACCGTGCAATCCTCATGGAAGGCGCCATGGTTGCGGAAGGCGCCAAGATAGAGCTTCAGCGATTTGGATTCGACCAGCCACTGGCCCGGCAGGTAGTCGATGACGAGGATGCCGAAATCGGGCTGACCGGTGACCGGGCAGATCGAGGTGAATTCCGGACAGGTGAAGCGGGCCAGATAGTGCGTGCCGGCATGCGGGTTGGGCACTCGGTCGAGGCGGGCCTGGTCGGGGGAGGCAGGCAGCTCTGAATGCTGCCCGAGTTGCAAGGTCGAGGCATCGATCGACATCGGAGGCTCCTGAGGTTTGGCGCCTTCTAGAGCATTGCGCGGGACGGTGGGAACCGGTTTTCGCAAGGCAGGCTCTGCCGGCGACCGATTTGGGGCCAATCGCTGCTCTCCCCACCCAGATCGCGCCACGTAACAGCAAGCTGCCGGCGCGGGCCGGAGCGAACGGGCCCGAGCGAAACGGCACCGGCACGCGATACGCCGTCAATTTGATTCAAATCGCGCCGCGACCGTAAACAGGATCAGAGCGGTCGCTTCGCTATGACGCTTTTCCAGCCCGCAGATGTCACTGCAGGCTCCTTGGACAAGCGATTCAGCCCGACCGATGATTATTGCCGGCATCTTGTTTCTCATCGGAATTTTGATTGGCCTCACGTGTAATCATCTCGCGATCATCGCGGCGAGCCTGGCCATGACGCTCATCCTGCTGCCTCTCTGGGTGATCCGGGGCGAGTTCGGCTTCTTCAGCATCCTGGTCTGGATCGGCTATCTCTTCGCGATCCAGAGCGGCTTCCTTGTCGGCGGATATATCCGCACGGAAGACGATTCCTGATCACCAGAACCAGACGGCGCGGCCGGCCAGCGCACAGAGCGCCGCCCACCAGGCCATGGTGACGGCGACCGACGCCAGGACGAGCCCCGGCGACGGGCGGCGGCTGTTGGGCATGATTTGGAACATCTTCGTCTCCCGGTGAAACAGTCGGCCTGCTAACATCGGGAAAGCCGCAAAACGCGGACCAGAACCAGGCGCCAACATGGCCGCACGCCACGCCGGGCACGATCGACCGGCCCGATTTCGCTGCCATGACCGGCCGCCCCTCGGATTTGAGGCTTCCCGAGCGCAGGCCCCTTGGCTAGAAGCGCTGCAGACACTCGTTCCCGCTTCCTTGCCTTCTTGCGCCCGCCACGGAGCTTTCCATGACCGCGATCATCGACATCATCGGCCGCCAGATCCTCGATTCGCGCGGCAACCCCACGGTCGAGGTCGACGTCGTGCTCGAGGACGGCTCGATGGGCCGCGCTGCGGTTCCGTCGGGCGCCTCGACCGGCGCGCATGAGGCCGTCGAGCTGCGCGACGGCGACAAGAGCCGCTATCTGGGCAAGGGAGTCCTGAAGGCGGTCGAGGCGGTCAACGTCGCCATCGCCGAGCAGCTCGTCGCCATGGACGCCGAGGATCAGGTCGCCATCGACGAGGCGATGATCGAACTCGACGGCACGCCCAACAAGAGCAAGCTCGGCGCCAACGCGATCCTCGGCGTTTCGCTCGCCGTCGCCAAGGCTGCGGCTGAGGCCGCCGGCCTGCCGCTCTATCGCTATGTCGGCGGCACGCAGGCGCGCGTCCTGCCCGTGCCGATGATGAACATCGTCAATGGCGGCGCCCATGCCGACAACCCGATCGACTTCCAGGAATTCATGATCATGCCGATCGGCGCGCCGTCCTTCTCGGAGGGGCTGCGGATGGGTTCGGAGATCTTCCACACCCTCAAGAAGAAGCTCCACGACGCCGGCCACAACACCAATGTCGGCGACGAGGGCGGCTTCGCGCCCAACATCAAGTCGGCGGAAGCGGCGCTCGACTTCGTCATGCAGGCGATCGAGGCGGCCGGCTACAAACCCGGCGAGGACATCGCGCTGGCGCTGGACTGCGCCGCGACCGAGTTCTTCAAGGATGGCTCTTACGTCTACGAGGGCGAGCGCAAGACCCGTGACCCCAAGGCGCAGGCCAAATATCTCGCCAAGCTCGTCGGCAGCTACCCGATCGTCTCGATCGAGGACGGCATGGCCGAGGACGACTGGGAGGGCTGGAAGGCCCTGACCGATCTCGTCGGCGGCAAGTGCCAGCTCGTCGGCGACGATCTCTTCGTCACCAACGTCACGCGCCTGTCGCGCGGCATCAAGGAGAAGACGGCCAACTCGATCCTGGTCAAGGTCAACCAGATCGGCTCGCTGACCGAGACGCTGGCCGCCGTCGAGATGGCGCAGCGCGCCGGCTATACCGCCGTGATGTCGCACCGCTCGGGCGAGACCGAGGACTCCACCATCGCCGACCTCTCGGTCGCGACGAATTGCGGGCAGATCAAGACCGGCTCGCTGGCCCGTTCCGACCGGACCGCGAAGTACAACCAGCTCCTGCGCATCGAGGAAGAGCTCGGCGCGCAGGCGGTCTATGCCGGGCGCGCCGCGCTGAAGGCGCTGGCCTGAGTTACAGGCGCGGCAGCAGATCCGAGGCGCGTGACAGCGTCCAGGTCCCGGCCGCGCCGACAAGGCCGACCGCGCCATAGACCGCCTCGCCCACGCGGGAGACCGGCGCGGGAACGCTCACGCCCAGAACGCTGCGCTGCGGCCTTGCCGTTTCGCTGGCTGCGGGAGCGTTTGCCACGACCGGCACCGCCGCCGGCGCGATCTGGAGCGGCGCGGCGTTGGCCCGGCGGGGCGGAAGCGCCTGCGCCTGAACGGCACGGGCGCGCGGCTCGGCGGCCGGCGCGGGCCGCAGCTGCGGCAGGACCGCGATCTCGACGACGGGCTGCGTCCATTCGAGCGCCATCGGCATCACGATGGCTGCGGGGCTGACGAGACCTGGCAGGTCCGATGCGCGCAGCGGCGGCTCGTTGCCGACCGCGTCATGATGACGTTCGCGGATCTTGCCGTCGGAGGCCACGGGCGAGAGCCAGCGCTCGGCGGCAACCGGGTTCGCCTCCGCCTGCTCCGCCGCCCCCCCGAAGAACGGCAATGCGATGCCGCCGGGAAGTGAGAGCACAGCGGCGGCGATGGCGGAGGCCGCCACCGAGATGGCCGCCTGGTTGCCGACGCCGCGCAGGAACCCGGCCACAGCCCCGAAGACAGATCCCGACATGTCGCAAACTCCTCGTTGAACGCCATCAGGAAGCACCTCTGCCCCGGCGCGAGAACGGCCGAAGCTGGGAGCAATTGCGGTGCTTCGTCTCCAATTGTTTCCGTCGCAGACACCGCCGAAAATGCTGCATCCGCGAACATGGCGCGCAGGCGCCATGCAGCCGCAGCGCTAACCCCGCCCCGGCATTCGGGCGATACCAGTCGCATGGATCAGATGTCTCCATTGTCCGAAGCGAGCCGGATTCGCGAGACGCAGCGCTGGCGGCTCGCCTTCGCCGGCATGATTCTGGCCATGCTGATCTTCGGCTCGAACTTCGTGATCAGCCGCCATGCCGTTCTCAACGGCCTGACGTCGCATGACCTTCTCGCGATGCGCTTCGGCATTGCGGGCCTGCTGCTGCTCCCCGGCTTCCTCGCGGGCAGCGGCCTGAGAACCTGCAACGGCGTCGGCTGGGGGCGCGGCATCCTGCTCGCCATCATGAGCGGCTTCCCGATGAGCTTCCTGCTGCTGACCGGCGTGACCTATGCGCCGGCCGCCCATGGCGCGACGATCGGACCGGGTCTCGTCACTGTGATCAGCATCATCGGCAGCGTGGTGCTTTTCGGGGCCGTGATCACGCGGCAGCTCGTGTTGGGCATCCTCGCGGTGCTCGCGGGCCTCGTCAGCCTCGGGATCGCCGGCACGACGCATACGAATCCGTCGATCCTGTTCGGCGATCTCTGCTTCGTCGGCGTCGGCCTGATCTGGGGTATGTACCCGCTTTTGGTCCAGTTCTGGCGGCTCAATGCGCTGAAGGTGACGAGCGTCGTCGCCGTTCTGTCGATGGCCTATCTGCCGTTCTACGCGCTGTTCTTCTTCCGGGGCTTCGATGTCGCGCCCTGGTGGGTGATCGTGCTCCACGGCCTGAACCAGGGCGTGCTCAACGTCGTGCTCGGCCTGCTGCTGTGGACATTCGCCGCGCGCGCGCTCGGGCCTTCCGTCGCCGGCCGATTCCCGCCGACGATTCCCGTCATCGGGACGCTGCTCGGCATCCCCGTCCTCGGCGAAGTCCCGACCGGACTGCAGGTGGCCGGCATCGGCCTGATCATCGGCGGACTGTTCATCGCGTCCTGGCGGCGCTCAGCGCGCGCTGCGGCTTAGGCGCATCAGCGCGAGATTCCAGCCGACGCAGATCGCCAGCCCCAGCGTCAGAGCGAGGGGCGTCCCGATCGCCACGGCCGTCAGGTGGACGGAGCCGAGCGCAAAACCGAATCCGATCAGCGCGAGCGCGCCATTGGCGATCACGGACGCGGTCGCGGGGCCGCCGATCAGCGGCTGCAGCATCACGATCATGCTGCTGAGCACGACGGGCAAAGCGGCCAGCGAGCCCGACCAGTTCGGGCCGACATGCGCGCTCGCCGTCGTCACCGCACCGGCCAGCGCCGCGACGAAACCGGCCCGCATCGGGATCAGATACCAGGGCCGCGCCGGCGGGTTCTTCGGCCTCACCGACAGATAGGGCCGGAAAATGCGATGCAGGCCGGCAAAGGCGAGGATCGTCGCGATCAGCATGATCGCGAACGGCGGATCGAGCGCGTTCAGCAGCAGCAGGGCCGCGAGCCAGGCGGACAACGCCGCGACGATACAAAGGAGCGTGCCGAAGCGCTGAGCCAGCAGGACATAAGCGAGGCACAGGCCGGCATTGGCCAGATTGGCCCGCATGCTGCCCAGCGCCCCCTGCGACATGAAGGCCGCGTCGTGATCGAGAGCGAGGAAGACATAGACCGGGCCGATCGAGATCGGCAGGGTCGCGATCATGGCAGCCATCATCGGCCCGCTGCGCTCGGCCAGCAGGGAACAGCCGACGACGACCGCAGCCGCTGTCGCCATCTTCGCCGCCAGCATCAGGAACCAGGGGTCGATCACGGTGCGCTCGTGGTCTCGCCCCTGGCCCAGCCCTCCCGGGTCTCGTCGACGAAATCATCCAGCCGTCCGGCGGCGATCGCGGTGCGAAGTCCGGCCATCAGCTCCTGATAATAGGCGAGGTTGACCCAGGTCAGCAGCATCTTGCCCAGCATCTCCTCGCACCTGACGAGGTGGTGGAGATAGGCGCGCGACCAGTCCCTCGCCGCCGGGCATGAGGAGGCCTCGTCGACCGGGCGCGGATCGTCGGCGTGTTTGGCGTTCTTCAGGTTCATGCGGCCAAAGCGCGTGAAAATCTGGCCGTGGCGACCGGCCCGTGTCGGCATGACGCAGTCGAACATGTCGACGCCACGGCAGACCGCCTGGACGATGTCGTCGGGCGTGCCGACGCCCATCAGGTAGCGCGGCTTCTCGACCGGCAGATGCGGCTCGACCGTCTCGATCATCGCCAGCATGACGTCCTGCGGCTCGCCCACGGCCAGACCGCCAATGGCGTAGCCCTTGAGATCCATGGCGACGAGTTCGCGCGCGCTCTCGACACGCAGGCGAGGCACCGAGCCGCCCTGGACGATCCCGAAGAGCGCCCTTCCCGCCGGGTCTCCGAACGCCACTTTGCAACGCTCCGCCCAGCGCAGAGACAGCCGCATCGCCTTCTCGGCGACCGCGTCCTCGCAGGGCAGCGAAACGCATTCGTCGAGCTGCATGACGATGTCGGAGCCGAGCAGGTTCTGGATCTCGACCGAACGCTCCGGCGTCAGCATGTGCTTCGAGCCGTCGATATGGGAGCGGAAGGCGACGCCCTCCTCCGTCAGCTTGCGGAGATTGGCGAGCGACATCACCTGGAAGCCGCCGGAATCGGTCAGGATCGGGTGGGGCCAGTTCATGAACCTGTGCAGGCCGCCGAGCCCCGCCACCCGCTCGGCGCCCGGTCGCAGCATCAGGTGATAGGTGTTGCCGAGCACGACATCGGCGCCGAGCGCCCTGACCTGATCGGGATACATGCCCTTGACGGTCGCGGCGGTGCCGACAGGCATGAAGGCCGGCGTCCGGATGACGCCGCGCGGCATGCGGATTTCGCCGGTCCGCGCCGCGCCGTCGCGTGCGTGGAGATGGAAGGTGAAGTCGGTCGCGCTGGCGTCGGTCGTCATGGGCTGCGAGGTAGCGCAGTCGGCCGCCGCGCGAAAGGGCATGGCAGCATGAGCAGCTGCGCTTTGACCGCGTGTCAGGCGAGCGACCGCGCTCGGTAGGACTGGCGCAGTGCGAACACCAGGATCGCCACCGTCAGCCAGAGCCGCACCGTCGCGAATGAGAAGACGTACGCCAGGGACAGCAGCCCCTTGACGCTGGTTGGGATATCGGCGTGAAGCCACATGTCGCGGATCAGCAACCGGAACCAGCTCTGGACCGGGTGCAGGAGGATCGAGATCGCGGCCACCAGCAGGACGCCGGGAACGAGCCAGCTCGCCCTGTCAGCGAACTGCCGCATGGCCCTGAAGAGGCTGGGTTTCGCAGCCTCGTCCACCTGGAGAACCATCAGCAGGAGCAGAGCCGCCACGAGTGCGCTCCACAGGCGGCCCAGATGGCTCATCTGATCGAAGGCGATGCCGTCAAAACCCAGCATGAGCTCGTGCGGCCGATCGACCAGACCGGAACTCGCCGCGACGATCGTGGCCACGATCAGGAGCCCGAAAACGGGCAGCAGAACGGTCCGGGCCATTCTGATCTGCTGCGATAGGCCCATCTGACCCAGACCGCTCTGGCCGTTGCTGATCAAGACCATGCGCCATGTCACGATGACGAAGGCCAGCAGCAGCGCGACATTGGCGATCATGATGGCAGGAAGGGCGATCAATCCGCCTGCGAATGCCAAAACGCGCATCGTCGCCGCCAGCATCAGCCAGGGGACGGCCTCGAACAGCCGAAAGGGGCCGTATGAAACCGAGGGCAGCGTCGATCGCAGCAAGGCGCGAGATGTCGTCATGACCTGCATGATAGCAGCGACGCCTCAACCACCCGTTGAGCCGTCACCTAAAAAGTCCCGCTTCCTGGCGAGAGCGTGCCGGCTAAATCGCTGCGGGCTTCATGCCCCCGGCATAGATCTCCGGCTTGAACCCCACGATCGTGCGGTCGCCGAGATCGAGCACGGGGCGTTTGATCATGGAGGGCTGCGCCAGCATCAGCGCGATGGCCTTCCGGGAGTCGAGGCCTTGTTTCTCGGCGTCGGGCAAGGCGCGGAAGGTCGTGCCGGAGCGGTTCAGCACCGTCTCCCAGCCATGCTCGGACACCCATCGCTCAAGCGAGGCGCGGTCGATACCCGCCGCCTTGTAATCGTGGAAGGCATGGGCGACGCCATGTCCCTCCAGCCAGGTCCGCGCCTTCTTCATCGTGTCGCAGTTCTTGATGCCGTAGATCGTGATCGCCACGCCAAAAACTCCTCAGGCCGGCCGCTTGGGGCTGTCGAGCCCGCGCTGGACGGCCGGCCTCGCCAGCCCGCGTTCGAGCCAGGCCGGGACGTTTTTCAGGCTGGCATAATCGACGAGCTCGCCGGCGCCGTAGAACCCGACGAGATTGCGGACCCAGCCGAGCAGCGCGATGTCGGCGATGGTGTAGTCCTCGCCCATGATCCAGTCGCGGCCGGACAGCCTGGTCTCCAGCACGCCGAGCAGGCGCTTGCTTTCGGCGGCGTAGCGATCGCGCGGACGCTTGTCCTCATAGTCCTTGCCGGCGAATTTATGGAAGAAGCCAAGCTGGCCGAACATCGGCCCGACCGCGGCCATCTGGAACATCACCCACTGGATGGTCTCGTAGCGGGCGGCCGGGTCGGCCGACAGCAACTTGCCGGTCTTCTCGGCGAGGTAGACCAGGATCGCGCCCGACTCGAACAGGCCGAAGGGCTTGCCGCCCGGGCCGTCGGGGTCGATGATCGCGGGAATCTTGCCGTTGGGGTTGAGGGAGAGGAATTCCGGCCCCCAGGTCTCGTTCTTGCCGATATCGATCAGATGTGGCTCGTAAGGCAGGCCCAATTCCTCCAGCGCGATCGACACCTTCACGCCGTTCGGCGTCGGCAGCGAATAGAGCTGGATACGGTCGGGATGTTCGGCCGGCCACCGCGCCGTGATCGGAAAAGCGGAAAGATCTGCCATCGGAAGCTCCACGGACAATGCAGGCGCATCCGGAATCGACGCGCACGCGATGCCGGACGATAGCCGCCCTGCCCGGTCGCGCAATCTCACAGGACCGTCAGCAGCGGTGACCGCCCCCCCGCGTTCAGTGCGGGGCGGTCTCGCTGGCGCTGACGGCCGAGGCGGACGCCGGCCTGGAATCCGCCTGCTCGGCGCGAAACGTCGCGATCTCCAAGGCGAGCATCGCCTCGATCGGCGGGCTCGCATCGTCGCAGACGATCGGCCGCAGCCGCGTCTCGACCAAAGAGAGGTGACCGGTCATCGCCTTGACGGCCTTGTTGCGCTCGCCTGCCGCCAGCGCCTTGAAGATCAGCCGATGCTCCTCGCAGCCGCAGGCCGAGCCGGCGGTCGTCTCGTAGCGCTTCACCAGCATCAGCGTGCGGCTGATCAGTTCGTGCGCCTGGCGCTGGACGATGGGGTTGCCGATCATTTCGGCCAGCAGGAAATGGAATTCGGCGGAAAGCCTGAGCCAGGTCGGCTGGTCGCCGCGCCGCAGCGCATCGGCCTCGGCATCGACATGCTCGCGCAGACGCGCGATCTGCATCTCGGTCAGGTTGTCGGCGAGATGGGCGACCATGCCGCTCTCGAGGATGCGCCGCGCCTCGTAGACCACGCGCCCCTCGCGCAGGTCGGGCTCGATGGTGAAGGCGCCCCGGTTCCTGACGATCTCCAGCAGGCGCTCATGGCCGAGCCGATGCAGCACCTTGCGGATGCGCTCGCGGCTGACCCCGAAGATCTCGGCCAGGCGATGCTCGCCGAGCTTCATCCCGCCCGGCAGGCCGCCGGCCAGGAGGAAGCGGGACAGGATCGCGTGAATCGTCGCTTCGTTCATATCCGTCCATCATAGCGCAGGCTCGGGCCCGCAGGCGACTTCGGCTTTCCTTCGCGGGGATCGAGGGCCAGCATGATCCTATCACCGGAGACCCAATCTTTATGCACATTTGATTGGCTATTGTGCACAAAATTAGCGCCGCGTGCAGTTCGTCTGCCACCGGATTCCGCCAACAAACGGATTCTGCTTTTCCATCTATCTCATTGATTTCAAGCAGACTTCATTGAACGTACCCGATCCCGCATCACTTGGCACGGCTGTTGCTGAACCCTTCGGATGTCCGCGCCACCTGGGAGCGCGCCGAACTGAGGGCTCAGATCATGGATACGCTTTTCGAGGGCCTGCCGACCCGTCGCGCGCTGTTCCGGGCCGGAGCCGCGGCCACCGCGCTGATCGCCTCTCCCGCGGTGCTGCGGGCGCAAACCAAGGAACTCGTCGTCGGCGGCGCGGCCGGGCACAAGCCCTGGGTCGAGCAGATCGTCGTCCCGGCCTTCGAGAAGAAATACGGCTGCAAGGTGCTGTTCGAAGGCACCCGCTCTCTCGTCAATCTGGAGAAAATGCAGAAGAACAAGGGCAGCCAGTACATGTCCGTCGTCCAGATGGACGATCCGGTGATGATCCTCGCGGTCAAGGAAGGCCTGCTCGAGCCTCTGACGCCGGCCAAGGCGCCTAACCTCGCCGATCTCGTACCCGGCTCGACCCATATGGACGGAATGTGGGCCAACTATCTCCAGCCCTGGCTCGGCGTCGCCTACAGCAAGAGCGCGATGAAGACGCCGCCCTCCTCCTGGGGCGAAATGTTCGACCCGAAATACAAGGGCCGCATCGTCATCCCGTCGCTGCAGAACACCGAAGGGCTGCCGTCGCTGTTCGTCGCCGGGCTGCTCGCCGGGGGCACGATGGAAACCGTGCAGAAGGACACCGATGCCGGCTTCAAGAAGCTCGCCTCGCTGAAGCCCAACCTGCTGACGATCTACACGCAGCAGCCGCAGGCCTTCAATCTGCTCGAACAGGGCGAGGCCTGGATGATCGGGCCGGCGATGTCGTCCTATGCGCTCGAGCGCAAGGCGGCCGGCGCGCCGATCGACCTCGCCGCGCCCAAGGAAGGCGTCTTCGCCATGCCGTCGGGCATCGCGGTGATCAAGGGCGCGCCGCAGTCCGAACTCGCCTTCGCCTATGTCAACGAGCTTCTCGGGGCCGAACTGCAGAGCAAGCTGGCCGGCCCGACCTTCTCGCTCGCCACCAACAAGGCCGTGCCGAAGCCGGCGGGCCTCGGCGCCGACGTCAAGATCCACCAGATCGACTGGGCCAATGTAGCGGCCCAGCGCAACGACTGGGTCAAGCGCTGGGATCGCGAGATGGCGATCTGAGCATGACCGGCTTTCTCTCCGTCGCCGGGGCGGCGAAGACCTTCGGCAGCGCTACCGTGCTGGACGGCGTAGATCTCTCGATGAGCCGTGGCGAGTTCATCTCGCTGCTGGGCCCCTCGGGCTGCGGCAAGACCACGCTGCTGCGCATCGTCGCCGGGCTGATGGCGCCCGACCAGGGCAGGGTCGCCCTCGACGGGGAGGACATCACGCGGCGGCCGCCGCACAAGCGCGACGTCAGTGTCGTGTTCCAGAGCTATGCGCTGTTTCCGCATCTCACCGTGGCGGAGAATGTCGCCTTCGGGCTGAAGGCGCGCGGCGCGCCCTCGGCGGGAATCGCGCCAGCCGTCGCGCGCTTCCTCGACCTCGTCCAGATGGGCTCCTACGCTGATCGCTCGATCAAGGCCTTGTCGGGCGGCCAGCAGCAGCGGGTCGCGGTGGCGCGGGCCCTCGTCGTCGGGCCCAAGCTGCTCCTGCTCGACGAGCCGTTCTCGGCGCTGGACCGCAAGCTGCGCGAGACCATGCAGATCGATCTCAAGCGCCTGCTGCGCGATGTCGGCACCACCGCGATCTTCGTCACGCACGACCAGGACGAGGCGCTGACGATGTCGGACCGGATCGCGGTGATGTATCGCGGCCGGATCGAGCAGCTGGATACGCCGGCCGCGATCTATGCCCGGCCGGCGACGCCCTTCGCACTCGGCTTCGTCGGGCTGTCGACACGGCTTCCCGGCACGGTCACCGACTCCGCCGGCGGCATCGTCACCGTCGCAACGCAGGCCGGCCCGCTGCGCGGCCCGGGCAACTTCCTGCCCGGCAGCCCCGTCCTGCTCGGCGTCCGGCCTGAGCGCATCGCACTCGACCATGGCGGCGCCAACCGAATCGAGGCCGCGCTCGCGGACGCCGCCTTCCAGGGCGCACGGGTGCAACTGCATTTCCAGGCCCCGGCCAACGGGCAGATCCTGGTCGAGACGCCATCCCTGCCGGCCGCGGCGGGTCCGGGGACGCCGCTGAAGATGTCCTGGGCAATCGACGACACGCTGGTCTACCCCGCGCCGGCAGAAGCGGCATGAGCGCGTCCCGCCGCATCGACCCCGTCATCCTGCTGGCGCTGCCGGCAGTGCTCTATCTCGCCATCGTCTACGGCGTGCCGCTGCTCGTCCTGCTCGGGCGCAGCATCATGGTCGATGGCATGCCGTCGCTGACGCCGTTCGTCGGCTTCCTGTCCGATCCGTTCAGCTGGACTGTGATCTGGAACACCGTCCGCATCGCGGTGCTGGTGACGCTGGTCTGCTTCGTGATCGGCTATCCGACCGCTTTGGCCCTCGCCCGAGCCGGCGGCGTCGCGCAGGCCCTGATCCTGGTCGCGATCATCCTGCCGCTGTCGGTCGGTGTCGTCGTCAAGGCCTTCGCCTGGCAGATCGTGCTGCGGCGCGACGGCGTGGTCTCGCAACTGATGACGGGCTTGGGCCTGTGGAGCGAGCCGCAGCGCCTGCTCTTCACCGAGGCAGGGCTCGTCATCGGCGCTGCCAATGTCTTCGTGCCCTTCATGATCCTGCCGATCTATTCGGTGCTGAAGCTGGTCGATCCGCGGCTCGGCGAAGCGGCGGCGACGCTCGGCGCCTCACCGCTCTACCGCTTCTTCAAGGTCGCCCTGCCCCTGTCGCTGCCGGGCATCGTCACCGGGATCGCCTTCGTCTTCTCGATGGCGGCCTCGATGTATGTCATCCCCAATCTGCTGATCGGCGACCGCTTCCAGACGCTGGCGACGCTGACCGGCCGCTCCTTCCTGTTCATGCGCAACGAGCAGCTGGGGTCGATGACGGCTGTCGTGCTGCTCGTGCTGACGGTTGCCGTCGTGGTCGGCAGCGCCGCGCTCTCGAAGCGGCTGGGAGGCGCCTCGTGACGGCCATCGAGCGCATCGCCTCGTCCGTCGTCTGGGCGCTCGCCGCCTTCACGGTGGTCTTCCTGCTGACGCCGCTCATCGTCACCGTGCTGGTGTCGTTCGGATCGAGCGCCGTGTTCACGCTGCCGGCGCCAAGCTGGTCGCTGCGCTGGTACCAGGCGCTGGGCCGCTCGCGCGAACTTTGGCCGGTGGTCGCGGCCTCGGTCCAGCTCGCGGCGCTGTCGACCGCAATCGCGCTCGGGCTCGGTACGCTCTGCGCCATCGGCCTGCTGCGCAGCCAACTCAAGGCGCGCGACGCGATCGTGACCTTCCTCGTCTCGCCACTGATGCTGCCGGGCCTCGTCATCGGCATCGCGATGCTGGAGACCTTCCGCGCGGCGGGCCTGCGCGACGTGTGGGCCAGCCTGATTCTGGCCCATGTCGTGATCACGCTGCCTTACGTGGTCCGCACCGTCTATGCGGCGCTGTCGCTGTTCGACTTCACGCTGATCGACGCCGCGCGCACGCTTGGCCTGTCCTATCCCAAGGCGGTTCTGAAGGTGCTGGTGCCCTCGCTGGCGCCGGCCTTCCTGACCTCGGGGATGTTCGCTTTCCTGGCGTCGATGGACAATTATCCGATCTCGATCTTCTTCACCGACGCCTGGACCAAGACCTTGCCGATCCAGATGCTGCAATATGTCGAGGAAAGCCCCGATCCGACGATCGCGGCGATCTCCGCGCTCCTGATCCTGCTCGCCGCCGCCGTGCTCGTTATCGGCGACCGGCTCGTCGGCCTGCGCCGGATGGCCGATCTCTGATGTCGGGTATCCCTGAGAGCGACCGCAACTTTCGCGGCTATGGCAGCCATCCGCCCGAGATCGCCTGGCCAAACGGAGCGCGGCTTGCCGTCTCCATCGTCGTCAATGTCGAGGAGGGCGCGGAGCTCTCGATCGGCCAGGGCGACGAGCGCAACGAGAGCGTCTACGAGGTCGTCGAGGAGATCACCGGCGTTCGCGACCTCTGCATGGAATCGCATTTCGAATACGGCCCCCGCGCCGGCTGGCCGCGGATCCGGACCCTGCTGAAGCGCTACGGCGTCAGCGCCACGCTCAACGCCAACGGCCGGGCCGTCGCGCTCTCGCCCTGGCTGGCGCAGGAGGCGGTCGCCGACGGCCATGAGGTGGCGGCCCATGGCTGGCGCTGGGAGCGCCACGCCGACATGAGCGAGGCACGGGAGCGCGAGGCGATCGCACGCGCGGTGGCGGCGATCGCGCAGGCCGCCGGCACGCCCCCGGTCGGCTGGCACACGCGCTCGGCGACTTCGGTGAACACCCGCCGGCTGCTGCGCGAGCATGGCGGATTCCTCTATGATTCCAACGCCTACAATGACGACCTTCCCTATTTTGTTGATGTCGAGGGAGGGGAGCATCTCGTCCTGCCCTATGCTTTCGACACCAACGACATGCGCTTCCAGCGCGGCGGCGGCTTCGTCTTCGGCGACGATTTCGCGCGCTACTGCATCAACGCCTTCGACCGACTCTATGAGGAAGGCGCCGACGCGCCGCGCATGATGTCGGTGGGGCTGCACCTGCGCATCATCGGCCGGCCGGGACGCATCGGCGGGCTCGAGCGCTTCCTGACGCATGCGGCGTCGAAGCCCGGCGTCTGGTTCGCGCGGCGCGACGCCATCGCCCGGCACTGGCTGGCGGAGGTCGGCAAAGGCTGAGATCTGTTCCCAACCCTCGGCATCCTGATCTAGAGTTTCCGGCATGACCTTACGCGACTGTGAAGGCTATGTGGGCGCCTGACCCTCCATCACCTCGCCCAAGGGGGGCAAGCTCGCCGTCTCCGTCGTGATCAATGTCGAGGAAGGCGCGGAGGCGCAGGGCGTCGATCGCGATGCGCGCCCGGAGAGCATGGGCGGGGTTATCAACGTCGTCCCCGCCGGCAAACGCGACCGGGCCAGGAGCCTGCCGGGAGCGCCATTGCTCATCGTGCCCTATTCGCTCGACAGCAACGATTTGAAGGTCTTTCATCCCAACGCTTTGTGCGGGCACGTGGGATGGTGGAGCATGTGACGGATGCGCGCGACATGCTGGAGGCGGAGGCCGCGCCTGCTCAATCTCGGTTTCCATCTGAAGATCGTCGGGCGGTTCGCGGCGTTTCGTGACATTCTGCGCCTGCTCGCAGCGCGGCGCGAGCGCATCTGGATCGCCGGCCGCGCCGAGATCGCGCGCGCCTTCATCGCCGCCCATGCCGGGGACACCATGACGCGCCTGCTGCTGATTAACCCGAACACCAACGCCGCCACCACCAACATGATGCGCGCCATCGCCCAGGCGGCAGCGCCAGGCGGGACCCTCATCGATGCTATGAGCGCGCCCTATGGCGTGCCGCTGATCACCGACGAGGCGGCCCTGGCGCAGTCGGCCAAGGCGGTGCAAGCGCTGGCCGGGACGATCGCCACCACGCCTCCGGACGGCGTCATCGTCTCGGCCTTCGGCGATCCCGGGCTGGCGGCGCTGCGGCTGCGGCTTTCCTGCCCGGTGACCGGCATCGCCGAGGCCGGCATGGCGGAGGCCGGTTCAGGTCGTCGTCCCTTCGCGGTGGTGACCACGACGCCCGATCTCGTCGACTCGATCACGGCGCTCGCGCAGGCTTACGGCCATGGCAAGACGATGCGCGGCGTCGCCCTGACGGAGGGCGACGTCCATGCCGTGATGGCCGAGCATGGCCTGCTGGTGGAGGCGCTTGCCAAGGCCTGCGCCTATGCCATCGAGACCCTTGGGGCCGAGGCGCTGGTGATCGGCGGCGGGCCGCTCGGACAGGCGGCGCAGTCGCTGTCGATGCGTTTTCCAGTGCCGGTGATCGCGCCGATCCCGGCTGCCGTCCGGCTGGCGCAGAAGCGGGTCATGCGGGGGTTCTGAGCAGACGCAAAAGGCTCAAAACCGCCTGCCCGTGCGTTAGATCGGCTCGTCGCCCTACCCCTCGAGATAGCCGTCATAGAAGCGCCGGACATGGGGCATCAGCGCCTGCGAGAGCGCCACACGCTCCTGTTCCGCCGGCGTCCTCGGCTTGCCCAACGCCTCGGCAATGCCCGCCAGCACGGTGTCGCGATCGAGTGTCGTGAAGCGTCGCTCGCGATAGACGAACTCCCCGGCGATCATGACGCTGTGGACCGCCTTCGCCTTGGCGCGCTGGACCAGCACCTCGACGAAGCCCAGCGCCTCGTCCTGATAGGGATAGGTGACGGCGGGCCAGTCGAACATCACGAGATCGGCCGCCATGCCGGGTTCGAGCCGGCCGATCCATCCGGCGAAGGGCGTGGTGCCGGCGCCGCCCTCCGTCGCCATCCGCAGCACCTGCGCCGGCGAGGGATGGGGCGCGTCGATGCCGGGCTGGCGATGGGCGCGCAGCACGAGCCGCATCTCCTGCAGCATGTCGCGGTCGTCGTTGATGCCGGCTTCGTCGATGCCGATGGCGACGGGAATGCCGCGGGCGAGGAAGCGGTTGACCGGCGCGACACCGCTCTTCAGCCGGAAGTTCGACGAGCAGTTGTGGCAGACGCAGACGCCGCGATCCGCCGCGAGCTCGATGTCGGCCTCGCTCATCCAGACGCCGTGGCCGATGGTGAAATGCGGGCCGAGCAGGCCCAGCCGGTCGAGATGCGCGAGCGCCGAGCCGCCGGTGCGCTTGCGGGCATAGGCCTTCTGATAGGGCGTCTCCAGCACATGCATATGGACCGGCAGGCCGGTGCGGCGCTGCAATTCGCCGGTCGTTTCCAGGGCCTTCTCCGAAAGCCAGTGCAAATTGGCCGGCGCGATCTGGACGCGGATGCGGTCGCCTTCGCCATGGCGCGCGACCAGTTCGTCGAAGACCGCGACCTGTTCTGAGAGCGGCACGGTGAAACGCTGGAAGAAGGCGCTCGCCGCGGGCTGAAGCTCTTCGGGCAGGCGGGCGACGAAATCCTGGTCGGCCTCGTAGACGAGCCGGTTCTGGTCGCGCAGCGCCATCGAATAGGAGGCCCGCATGCCGATGTCGCGATAGGCGGCGATGACCTTCTCGGCGGCAGCGAGGATGTCTGTCGGCGTTCCCGGCGCGCGGCTGTGCAGGTGCTGGACGGTGGTGATGCCGCTTTCGATCATCTCGAAGGCCGAGAACAGCGTGTCGGCATAGAGATCGACATCGCGCAGCGCGATGCGGCTGGCGAACCAGAGTTCCAGCGGATGATCGGGCGAGCCGAGTTGCAACGGCGTCAGCCCGACATGGTGATGCGCGTTGACGAAACCCGGCGTGATCGCGAAATCGCGGCCGCCGGTGACCGTGGCGTTGGGATAGAGCGTCTTCAAATCCGACACGAGACCGGTCGCGACGATGACGCCGCCCTCGCAGGCGACGCCGGCATCATGATGGATGACCGGCTCGCCGGCTGCGTCGAAGCCGGTGAGGAGCGTCCCGCCCCAGACGATCTGCGTGGTCATTGCGGCTCATCCAGCAGCCGCAGCCGCGTCAGGCGGCTCGGATTGCTCTCGGCCAGGAGGATGTCGCCGCCTGGCATGCCGAAGATCCCGTGCGCGCCGTTCAGGAAGGGGCGGCAGCGGCCGAGCTTTTCGCCGGCCGGGCCGATCTTCTGGAGCGTCGGCTGCGTGTCGGTGACATAGGTGTTGCCGTGCTCGTCACCCCAGATCGCCACCGGATCACGGAAATGGGTCCAGCTCTGGAGATGACCGCCATTATGGTCGAAGACCTGGACCCGGTCATGGCTGCGATCGACGACCACGACGCGGCCATCGGCATGCGTCCAGATCGCATGCGGCCAGCCGAACTGGCCATCGCCGCTGCCCTGCTCGCCCCAGCTCTGGATATGCACGCCATGGGCAGAGAAGCGATGGATGCGGCTCGCGGCATAGCCGTCGGCGACGTAGATGTCGCCCCAGGCCGAGACATGAACGTCGGTGGGATGGTTGAACGGCGCGAGCGGCTCGCCGCGCTGGCCGAGGCCACTGATGCGCTCGCCGCTAGCCGAGCAGATGATGATCTCATGCATGTCGCGGTCGACGCAAAGGATGCGCCCCTGCGCGTCGGCTGTGAGCATGTGCGAGTCGGCGATCAAGTCTCCGCCCCAGCCGCCGAGATACTCTCCGTCGGGCGACAATTCGATCACGCGCGGATCGTTGGGATGAGTCAGCGGATCGTGGCGCAGCATGACGAAGATGTGGCCGCGGGAATCGACAGTCACATCGGTGACGAAGCCGGAATTCTGCGGCCAGGAGCCGAACGGCCGCTCGACGAGGTAGCGGGCGTCGCCGAGGGCGACGATGAGGTTGGGTTTGGGCAAGGGGCTTCCTCGTTCAATCGATAACAGAGCGGGCGTTCATTCCGGGCAGGCGAAGCGCAGACCCGGAATCCATCACAGGGCAGCACCTTACGATGGATTCCGGATCGGCGCCGCTTTCGCGGCTTGTCCGGAATGACGGTGGAGGCGGGAGAGCTTAGGCGAGTTCTCCCGCAAATGGATGCGTCTTCGCCAGCGCCTGGCGATGTCGAGGCGGCCGGTGACGCAGACGCCCTCATTCTTCTGCACATCATCGAGGAAACGGACGAGGCCGGCGGCACGGGCGCGGTGGCCGATCAGGCGCATATGCAGGCCGACCGACTTCATCTGGGACTGGCTGGCGCCCTCCGCATAGAGAATGTCGAAGACCTCCTCGCGTCACTCCAAATCGTCGTTCGAAGAGCCAAAGAAGCCCGAGCCGAACTTGCCGTCATTATTGACCAGCGAATAGGGCACGACCAGATGATGCCGGCGAGCACCGTGAAAGGCAGCGTCAGCGAAGCCACGGCAGCGAAGGGCCCGTTGTAGACCACCGTCGATTGCTGCCAGATCAGGCCGGCAGGTGGACCAATCTCGCCCCGCCGATCACCGATTGCGAAATGAAGGCACTCTCGCGGAGGCGAAGACCAGCGTCGCGCCGGTGATCCGGCCCGGCAGTGGCAGGATCACCTTGCAGAAGGTGCGACCGCACCGGCGATGCCCGCCTGACAGTCCTGCACCTCGCTGCTATGGCTCGAAACCTGCGGGTCGTTTCGCGACCGTTACAATGGATGCCGCCGATGACCGATACCTTCGCGCCCTGGCCGACGCTGGCCGAGATCGCCGGATCCGTCATGTCCCGACGCACCAGCGCCCGGGAGCAAGCGGCCGAGGCGCTGCGCCGGATCGCGCAGCTGGACGGGGCGCTCAACGCCTTCGTTTGCGTCGATGCCGACGACGCCATGGCCCGGGCGAAAGCCGTCGACGAGCGTGTCGCCCGGGGCAAGGACCTACCGCTCGCGGGGGTGCCGATCGCGATCAAGGACAATATCTGGGTAAAGGGCCGGCGGATCACCCAGGGCTCGCATCTCTTCGCCGATTTCATCGCGCCAGAGGATGCGGTCGCCGTCACTAGGCTCGTCGCGGCGGGCGCAGTCATCGTCGGCATCGTCAACACCGCGGAATTCGCCGCCAAGGGCCAGACGACCAACCTGCTCCATGGCGCGACGCGCCATCCGTTGAACCCGGCGCTGACTCCGGGCGGCTCGTCGGGCGGGCCGGTCGCTGCCGTCGCGAGCGGCATGGTGCCCTTCGCGCTCGGCACCGATGCCGGCGGATCGAGCCGGCGGCCGCCGGCCCATACCGGGCTCGTCGGCTTCAAGCCGTCTTTTGGGGCGATCCCCTATGGGCCGGGCTTCGAGGAGCCGTTCTTCGGCATCTCCTGCCATTGCCCGATCGCCCGCACCGTGGCCGAGGCGGCGCTCGCCTTCGCGGTGATGGCCGGCCCCTCGCCGCTCGATCCGCATTCGATCCTGATCGAGGCGGATGGCGCGCGCGCCAGGGCGGCGGCGAGGCTTGCCTTCAGCCCGAAATGGGGCCTCGACGTGCCGGTCGATCCCGAGGTCGCCGCCTGCATCGCGGGCGTCGTCGACAAGCTGCGCGGCGCTGGGCTCGACATCGTCGCGCGCGATCCTGCCTGGCCTGCGGGCGCCGCCGAGGCCGGCCTCAACGCGCTGCAGCAGGCCGGACTGGCGGCGCTTCATGGCGAGGCCTGGCGCGAGGCGCCCGAGCGGATCGACCCGGATCTCGGCAGCCAGATCTCGGCCGGGCTCGGGCTTAGCGGAACCGATGTCGCGAACGCTCTCCTGCTCTCGGAGCGCGTCGCGGTCGCCGCCGCCGGTTTCTTCGGGCAGAGCGGGATCGACGCCCTGATCGGCCCGACCACGCCCTGCACCGCCTGGCCGGTCGAGAAGCTCGGGCCGGACATGATCGACGGCGTCCCGGTCGGCCCGCGCGGCCATGCGGTGTTCACCCCGCTGTTCAACCATTCGCGCCAGCCCGCGATTTCGATTCCGTGCGGGGTCGACGGCGCGGGCCTGCCGATCGGGCTTCAGATCGTGATGCCGAGGCTCAGGGATCGCAGCCTGCTGGCGCTTGCCGCGCAGATCGAGGCCGTCCTGGCGACGACGGTCGCGCCCCCTGCTTCGTCATCAAACGCATAAGCATGCGGCAGGATCGCCTGTCTGCGGGACAAGCATCGAACCGCCATAGCCCTTTCGCGATCGGGAAATACCATGTCTGACCATCTGGAATTCGGGCTCGACACCTTCGGCGATGTCACATCCGGGGCTGACAGCGCCCTGCTGCCGCACGCCCTGGTGATCCGCAACCTCATCGACGAGGCCGTGCTCGCCGACAGCCTCGGCATCGATTTCTTCGGCGTCGGCGAGCATCATCGCTCCGATTTCGCCGTCTCTGCGCCGGAGACGGTGCTGGCGGCCATCGCAGCGAAGACCAGCCGCATCAGGCTGGGCTCGGCCGTGACGGTGCTGAGTTCGGACGATCCGATCCGGGTCTTCCAGCGCTTCTCGACGCTGGACGCCATCTCGAACGGACGCGCCGAGGTCATCCTGGGCCGCGGCTCCTTCACCGAATCCTTCCCGCTCTTCGGCTATGATCTCAGCCAGTACGAGACGCTGTTTGCCGAGAAGCTCGATCTGTTTGCCGCGCTGATCAACCAGAAGGCGGTGAGTTGGCAGGGTACGATCCGCCCTGCCCTGACGAACCAGCGCGTCTACCCGCCGATCGAAACCGGCACGCTCAAGACCTGGATCGGCGTCGGTGGCAGCCCCGAATCCGTCGTCCGCGCCGCCCGTTACGGCCTGCCGCTGATGCTCGCCATCATCGGCGGCGATCCCGCACGCTTCACGCCCTATGCCGATCTCTACCGCCGCGCCTTTTCGCAACTCGGCGAGCCCGTGCAGCCGATCGGCGTGCATTCGCCGGGCTTTGTGGCTGAGACCGACGAGCAGGCGCGCGAGGAGATGTTTGCCGACTACAAGCGCATGCGCGACCGTATCGGCGCGGAGCGCGGCTGGCCGCCGATGGGCCGGGGCGAGTTCGAGCGCGAGATCGAGCACGGCTCGCTCTATGTGGGTTCGCCGGAAGCCGTCGCGCGCAAGATCGCGGGGACGGTCAGGACGCTCGGGCTGTCGCGCTTCCAGATGAAATACAGCGCCGGGCCGCTCTCGCATGAGAAGATGCTCGGCAGCATCGCGCTCTATGGCGAGAAGGTGATTCCGCTCGTGCGAGACATGCTCGCCTGACGTGGCTGACGCCCACCCTTCCCCAAGCCCCAACATGCTCGCCCGGCTCGCTCTCACAAGGCGGTTGACGAGCCATGTCTTTCTGCTAGCGTATCAAATAACAAAATGACGTTTCATTATTTGAAATGAAACGCAGAGGAACGCCCCTTGTCGACGGAACCGGATTCAGCTTCGGCCAAGCCCGCGCCTGCCGGCACCAGCACGCTCGATCTCGCGCTCCGCGCCGTCGAGTATCTGGTGCAGCAAAGCCGTCCGGCCGCCCTCGCGCAGATCGCCGAAGCCCTCTGCGCGTCCAAGGCGACGATTTACCGGCACCTCGTGACGCTGCAGAAGCACGGCTTCGTCCGGCAGGAGCCGGAGACCGGTCGCTATGAGGCCGGCATCAAGCTGATGGTCCTGGGCGAGGCCCTGCGGCAGCGCTTCGACATCGTCGCCGCCGCACGCGAGGAGCTGATGACCCTGCGCGATCACACCGGGCAGGCGGTGACGGTCTGCGCCGCGATCGACGCCGAACTGATCGTCCTCGAACTGATCCAGGGCCGCACGCTCATCGAATTCGCCACGCGGCCCGGCACGCGGCTCGCCTTCCATGCCAGCGCGCATGGCAAGATCTGGCTCGCCTTCGGCTCGCAGGAGCGCACCGCGACCATCGCCAATGGCCCGCTCAAGGCCTGGACGCCGGCGACGATCGTGACGCGGGACGCCCTGCTCGCCGATCTCGACATCGTGCGAGAGCGCGGCTGGGCCACAGCGCCCGACGAGGTCATCACCGGCGTCAACACGCTGGCCGCCCCCGTCTTCGACCATCGCCAGATTCTCGTCGGCTCGATCGCCATCGTCGGCTCGACGCAGTTCATCACGCCCGTTCCCGATCCCGAACAGATCCGCGAGGTCGTCGGCAGCGCCGCACGCATCTCGCGTGGCTTGACCTGGCAAGATTGAAGATTTGGAAAGACTAAAAGCATGACCTATTCGCTGGCCGTCGACATCGGCGGAACCTTCACCGACATCGTTCTGCGCGATTCACGCGGGGGCTTGAGCGTCGACAAGACGCTGACCACCCATCACGATCTGCTGGAAGGATTCTTCCGGGGCGTCGATTCCGTGATGGGCAAGGCTGGCATCGCGGCCGGTGCGATCGACGGAGTCGTCGTGCATGCCACGACGGTCGTGACCAATGCGCTGATCGAGCGCAAGGGTTTGCCGACGGCGCTCGTCGTCACCGAGGGCTTCCGCGACGTGCTCTCGATCCGCAACGAGCACCGCTACGACATGTACGACCCGCAGATCGAGTTTCCCGAGCCGTTGGTGACGCGCGAGCTGACCTTCGGCATCAAGGAGCGCGTGCTGGCGGACGGCACTGTCGCTCTTGCGCCGACGGCCGAGGACATCACGAAACTCGCCGCCGACATCCGTGCCAGCGGGGCGCGCGCGCTTGCGATCTGTTTCCTGAACAGCTTCGCGAACCCTGAAAACGAGGCGCTGGTCGCCGCCGCCCTCGCCCGCGAACTCAACGACGTCTTCATCTGCACATCGGCCGAGGTCGCCCCCCAGATCCGCGAATACCAGCGCGCCTCGACGGCTACGGTGAACGCCTATGCAATGCCGATCTCGCAGCCCTATCTCAAGCGCCTGAGCGACCGCTTGCGCGTCGAGGGCTTCGCCAACACGCCGCTGATCATGCTGTCCTCGGGCGGCGTGGTCGGTGCGGAGACAGCGGGCAAGAACCCTGTGCGCATGATCGAGAGCGGCCCTGCCGCCGGTGCGCTCGCCGCCTGCCATTACGCGGAACTGCTCGGCATCGACCGGCTGATGTCCTTCGACATGGGCGGCACCACCGCCAAGGCCTGCCTGATCGAGAACCGCACCCCGTTGATCACCGGCCTGTTCGAGGTCGACCGGCGCTATCGCTTCCGAGAAGGCAGCGGCCTGCCCGTCACCGTGCCCTCGATCGACCTGATCGAGATCGGCGCCGGCGGCGGCAGCATCGCCCATGTCGACGATCTCGGCCTGCTCAAGGTCGGGCCCGAAAGCGCGGGCTCCAGTCCGGGACCGGCCTGCTACGGAAAGGGCGGCCAGAGCGCGACCGTTACCGACGCCGACCTCGTGCTCGGCCTGATCGATGCGGAGAACTTCCTCGGCGGCGACATGTCGCTCGACAAGCCGGCCTGCGACGCGGCGCTGACGCGACTGGGAGAGGCGCTCGGCCTCAACGCCGTGCAGGCGGCGCGCGGCATCTATCGCATCGTCACGGAGGCTATGGCCTCGGCGGCGCGCACGCATGCCACCGATCGCGGCGTCGATTACCGCGGCCTGCCGCTGTTTGCCTTCGGCGGTGCCGGCCCCTTGCATGCCTGCGGCGTCGCGGACCTGCTGCAGAGCACGTCGGTGATCGTGCCGCCGCAGTCGAGCGTGCTCTCGGCCTTCGGCACGCTCGTCACCCCGGTCCGGCTCGATCTGGTGCGCAGCGACCTGACGCGGGTCGATCATCTCGACTGGAGCCGCGTCGACCGCGTCCTCGGCGAGCTCGAGAGCGAGGGCCTGATGGCGCTGGGAGAGTCCGGCTGCGCGGCCGCCGACGTCACCATCCTCGTCGGCGCCGACATGCGCTATGTCGGCCAGCAGCACGAGGTCACGATCATCTTCGAGACCGACCCGCGCCAGAGCCGCGACGCCTCCGTGCTGACGGCGCAGTTCGAGGCGGCGTACCGCACGCTCTACGGCGTCAACCCCTCGCATGTGCCGATCGAGCTGGTGACCTGGCGCGTCGTCGCGCGCGGCCCCCTGCCGCATTTCGACGGCCAGGCCCGGCCGCAGATCGCGGCGGGCGCGCCCAAGCGCCATCGCCCGGTCCATGCCTGGGAGGACGGCCAGTCCGTCCCCGTCTACGAGCGCGCCGCGCTCGCCACCGGCCAGACCATCGCCGGCCCCGCCATCATCGAGGAGCGCGAGACCACCACCGCGCTGCCCCCCGGCTGGAGCGCGACGATCGACGCGCTCGGCTGCATCGTCGCCACGAAAGGCTGAACCAAGATGGCAAGGACACAGCCCATGGACGGCGTCGAGCTCGAAATCCTCTGGTCGAACCTGATCGGCATCGTCAACGAGCGGGCCAAGGCGCTGCAGCGCATCGCCTTCAGCCCGATCGTGCGCGAAGCCGGCGACCTCGCCTGCGCACTCTTCGACCAGCGTGGGCGCATGGTGGCGCAGGCCAATACCGGGACACCCGGCCACATCAACTCGCTCGCCATCGCCGGTGCGCATCTGGTGCGGCTGTTCGAGGGGCGCTGCGAGCCCGGCGACGTGCTGATCACCAACGATCCCTGGCTTTCGGCCGGCCACTTCTTCGACATCACCATCCTGACGCCGATCTATGACGGGTCGAAGCTGCTCGCCTATATCGGCTCGACCATCCACCACACGGATATCGGCGGCTACGGCATCGGCGCCGGCGCCCGCGACGTCCATGAGGAAGGCCTCTGGATTCCGCCGCTCAAGCTCTACGAGCGCGGCAAGCCCAGCGAAATGCTGCACGACATCATCCGCCGCAACGTCCGCACGCCCGATGCGGTCTTCGGCGACCTCTCGGCGCAGGTCTCGTCGGGCGAGGCGGCGGCCGAGCACCTGATCACGCTGTGCGAGCGCTACGGCATCGACGACATCGAGGCCTTGTCGGACGAAATCATCAACCGCTCCGAAGAGGCGACGCGCAACGCCATCCGCAAGCTGAAGCCCGGCACCTATCATGGCGAAAGCAGCTTCGACGTACCGGGCGGCGAGGTGATCACCTTGAAGACGGCCGTCACCGTGGATGCCGAGGCTGGCGCGATCATCATCGATTTCGCGGGCTCATCGCCGCAGACCACGACCGGCATCAACGTCGTGCTGAATTACACCCACGCCTATTCGACCTTTGCCGTGCGCTCCTGCCTCAACCCGGACCTGCCCAACAACACCGGTTCGCTGGCGCCGATCGAGGTGCGCGCGCCCGTGGGCTCGATCATCAACTGCGCCTATCCGGCACCGGTGAATGCGCGCCATGTCGTGGGCATGTATGTGCCGATGCCGATCCTCAAGGCGCTGCACCAGGTCATGCCCGAGCGCGTGCTGGCGGAGGGTTCCGGCGCGGTCTGGACCATCCAGATCCAGGGTCGCCGGCCGAACGGCGAGCCGTTCACCTCGTCAATGTTCAACTATTCCGGCGGCATGGGCGCGCGCGCCGGTAAGCATGGCCCCAGCGCCACCTGCTATCCGACCGGTGTCGCGGCGGTGCCGATCGAGATCCTGGAAGCGGCGATGCCGATCGTGTTCGACCGCAAGGAGTTGCGGCCGGGCTCCGGCGGCAAGGGCGCGATGCAGGGCGGCGACGGCCAGATCATCCAGTTCCACATGCGCACCGACCATGCCTGGCTGCTCAACGCCGTGCCGAGCCGGCTCGAGCGCGGGCCCGACGGCATCGACGGCGGCCTGCCGGGCTTGCCCGGCCGGTTCCTCGTCAACGGCAAGTCCGTCAGCGAGGCCAAGAAGCTGACCATGAAGGCCGGCGACGTCGTCCTGCTGGAAACGCCAGGCGGTGGCGGCTACGGCAAGCCGGCGGCCTGACGATCGAGTATCGCTGCAAGATCAGAACCTTGCACAACGACAAGAAAAAAGGCGGGGCCCCGCTGCGGGGCCACCGGCCAAACCAGAGGAAACCGGGAGGACAGATGATGAAGCGCACTCTTATCGCGGCCGGACTCGCCGCCAGCATAGCGACAGCCGGCGGTCACAGCGCCGGCGCCCAGGAGCCCTACAAGATCGGCGTCTCGGCCGGCTTGACCGGCTATGCCGCGACAGTCGACCGCGCCTGGCGCGACGGCGTCGAACTGGCGGCAGCCGCCGTGAACGCCAAGGGCGGCGTGATGGGCCGCAAGATTCAGGTCGTGGTCGAGGACAACCGCTCCGAGCCCCAGGAGGCGGTGACCGTCTACCGGAAGATGCTGAGCTCGGACAAAGTCGACGTCTTCGTCAGCGGCTGCGTCTCGGCCGGCAATTTCGCGGCAGCGGGCCTGCTGCTGCGCGCCAAGGTGCCGATGATGCTGTGCTCGATCCTGCCGCAGCAGGCCGAGCATCTCCCCTGGGCCTTCACCACCCTGCCCCCGGCCGGCTTCGAGGTCGACAAGCGGCTGGAGTACCTCAAGGAGAAAACGCAAATCCGCAAGATCGCGGTGCTGCACGACCCGACGCCCTACGCCAATCTCCAGAAAGGCGTGGCCGAGCGCAACGCCGCCAAGTTCGGCATCGAGGTCGTCTCGGTCGACCAGTACAAGCAGGACGATGCCGATCTCAGCGTGCAGATCAGCAAGGCGCGCTCGGCCGGCGCCGGCGCGATCCTGAAGATCGGGCTGGGCGGCACGACGCTCACCGCCGCCAAGAACATCAAGCAGCTCGGCGCCGACATGCTGCTCTTGACAAGCCTTGAGGATCTGGCCGTGTTCGGACCCGTCTCCGAGGTGCTGGGCGACAAATTCTTCTTCGTCGCCTCGCCGTCGCAGGTCTACGAGGCCCTCCCCGAGGGCCCGCTGAAGAGCGGCATCAAGGCCTTCCTCGATCCCTGGCGCGCAAAGTTTGGGGATCGCGACCCGAACTGGGCCTCGCGCGGCTGGGACGGCGTGATGCTGACGGTGGCCGCGATCGAGAAGGCGAAGTCCTTCGAGGGCGAGAAAGTGCGCGCGGCCTATGAGGAGCTGAAAGGCTTCCAGGGCACGACCGGCATCTACAACTTCCGGCCGGACCTGCATCAGGGCATCACCGAGAACCCTTTCGTCCTGGCGACGATCGAGGCCGGCAAGGTCAAGGTGGTGCAATGAGCCCTGCAGTCGCGGCCAAGATGCAAGCGAGCGCTGCTCAGCCGATTCTGGCCGCGACCGGCCTATCGGCGCGCTACGGCCATGTCGAGGCGCTGCACGGGGTCGATCTGCATATCGGCGAAGGCGAACTCGTCGCCGTGCTCGGCCCCAACGGGGCCGGCAAATCGACCTTGCTTCGCGCGATCATGGGGCTGTCGGCCAATAGCGGCAAGGTCGCGTTCCGGGGTGAGGTCCTGCCGCGACATGATGCGGTTGCGGTCGCCTCCCGCGGCATCGTGCTGGTGCCGGAGGGGCGCGGGCTGTTCTCCCCGATGAGCGTCGCCGACAATCTCGAACTCGGCGCCTATCGCCTGCGCGACAAGGCCGAGTTCAACCGCCGCCGTGAGCGCGTGCTGACCCTGTTCCCGCGCCTGAAGGAACGGCTCGGCCAGGCTGCCGGCTCGATGTCGGGCGGCGAGCAACAGATGCTCGCTATCGGCCGCGCGCTGATGGCCGGCCCAAAACTGCTGCTGCTGGACGAGCCCTCGCTCGGCCTCGCGCCGCGCGTCACCGGGGAAATCCTGGAAACGCTCGGCCTCCTGAACCGCGAAGGCCTGGCGATCGTGCTGGTCGAGCAGAAGGCGCCGCTGGCGCTCGAACTCGCAGCCCGCGTCTACCTGCTTTCGCTCGGGCGCATCGTCGCCGAACTCGATCCGCGTGACATCACATCCCATGACGATCTCGCCCAGCATTACTTCGCCTGAACGGCGCCCGATCCGGGTCGTCGGCCTGCTGCCCTGGCTCTTCGCCGTGGTGGTCGTCGGCTATGCCATGGTCGTCGGCGGCTATGCCGCCACCGTCGTCTCCTTCGCGCTGATCTATGCGGTCTTCGTCACGGGCCTGAACCTGTTCATGGGCTTTGCCGCGCAGGTCTCCTTCGGCCAGAACGCCTTTGCCGCGATCGGCGGCTACGCTTCAGCCGTGCTGACGGCGACCTATGGCTGGAGCCCCCTGCCCGCCATGGTGCTGGGCATCGCGGCGGCCGTTCTGGCGGCGGGAATCGTCGGCTTTCCGGCACTGCGGCTGAAGGGCCACTACCTCGCCATGGGCACGCTGGCGATCGGCCTGATCACCTATGAGATCACGGTCGAATGGCAGTCTGTGACGCAAGGCTATATGGGCATTTCCGGCATCCCGCCCTTCGGCATCGGCCCTTGGGAGGTCACCTCCGACCGGGGCCAATTGACCCTTCTGTCGCTCGTCGTCGCGGCTTGCGCCTTCGCCGCCGCGCGCATCCGCCGCTCGCGCTTCGGCCGCGCTCTCTCGGCGGTCGCTGGCAGCGAGGAGGCCGCGACCGCGCTCGGCATCGACGTCGCCCGTTACAAGCTGATGGCCTTCCTGCTCTCGGCCGGGTTCGCGGCGCTGGCCGGCTCGCTCTTCGTGCATGTCGTCGGTTTCGTCAGCCCCGAGGTCTTCGGGCTGCACATGGTCATCGTCACCTTCACCATGCTCTATGTCGGCGGCATCGGCACGGTCGCGGGGCCCCTCGTCGGGGCGCTGATCGTCAGCCTACTGCCGGAGACCTTCCGCGCCTTCAAGGACTATCAGGACCTCGCCTATGGCGCCGCGCTGATCCTGCTGCTGATCTATGCGCCGCGCGGCCTAGCCAGCCTGTTTGCCCCGCGAGGCCGCTCATGAGCCGGCTTCTCCTGGAAGGCGTGACGCGCCGCTTCGGCGGGCTGGTCGCGGTCGACGACGTCTCGTTCGAGGTGCCAGCGGAGGGCGTCACCGCCGTGATCGGCCCCAACGGCGCCGGCAAGACGACGCTGTTCAACCTGATCTCCGGCTTCCTGCCGCCGAGCGCGGGCCGCATCGTGTTCGAGGGGCAGGACATCACCGGCCGTCCGCCGGCTGTGATCGCGAAGGCCGGGCTGGTGCGGACCTTCCAGCTCGTCAAGCTGTTCGAGGATCTGAGCGTGCTCGACAACGTCAAGGTCGGCTGCCATCTGCAGGGCAAGGCCGGGCTGTTTGCGGCACTGCTGCGGCCGGGCTCGGCACGTCGCGAGGAGGCCGCCGTCGATGCGAGGGCGCGCGAGCTTCTGGCTTTCGCCGGTCTGTCGGCCTTTGCCGACGAACCGGCCTCGGGCCTGCCCTATGGCCGCCAACGCATGCTCGAACTGGCGCGCGCCATGGCGGCGGGGCCGAAGCTCATCCTGCTCGACGAGCCGGCGGCGGGCCTCAACACCGAGGAATCGGCGGCGCTGTCGCGTATCATCCGCCGCATCGCCGAGGAGGGCACCAGCGTGCTCCTGATCGAGCATGACATGACGCTGGTGATGAACACCGCAGACCGCGTCGTCGTGGTCGATTTCGGCCGCAAGATCGCGCAAGGCACGCCTGCCGAGGTGCGCGCCAACCCTGCCGTGATCGCGGCCTATCTCGGCACGGGCAAGCCGGCGACTGAGGAGGCGGCCCATGGCTGACTGGTCCTATATTCCGCAGGTGCTCGTCAGCGGGCTCGGCATCGGCTGCGTCTACGGGCTGATCGGCATCGGCTTCTGCGTGATCTACAACGCCAGCGGCATCGTGAACTTCGCCCAGGGAGCGTTCGTGATGCTCGGCGGCATGATCACCCAAGTGCTGTTTTCGCGCAGCGGCGTGCCGCTGCCGGTCGCGGCCCTGATCGCCGTCGCGGCTGTGGCCGTGCTGGGCGTGGCGATCGAGCGCGTCGTCGTGCGGCCGCTGTGGAACCGCAAGGCGACGATGTTCGTGATGATCCTGGCGACGCTCGCCGCCCAGATCGTGATCGAGCGGTTGACGCTGATCGCGGTCGGTGACCAGCCCAAGACCCTGCCCGTCTTCACCGATCGGCCACCGCTGATGTTCGGCTCCGTCGCCGTCGGCTACCAGCTGATCTGGATCGTCGGCGGATCACTGGTGATCGTCGCGGCCCTGGCGGCGTTCTTCGGCCTGACCAAGACCGGCAAGGCGATGCGCGCCTGCTCGATCAACCGCGAGGCTGCGGCGCTGCAGGGCATCCCGGTCGCGCGCATGCTGGCGCTGGCCTTCGCACTGAGCGCGGCGCTCGGCGCCGTCGCCGGCATCCTGATCACGCCGACGCAATACACCGCCTTCAATGTCGGCGTGCCCTTCGCGATCAGCGGCTTCATCGCCGCCATCGTCGGCGGCTTCGGGCGACCCTTCGGCGCCTTCCTCGGGGGGCTGCTGCTCGGGCTGCTGCAGGCGCTCGCCATCGTCGGTTTCGGCGCGGGGCTGAAGAACGTCGCGGCGCTCTCGGTGCTGCTGCTGTTCCTGTTCATCCGGCCATCTGGAATCCTCGGCGCGGCCAAGTGATCCATCAGCACACGTCATCCATCATCATCGGAACGGGAGACCCGCCATGGACATTCACAAGATCGACTGGAGCCAGATCCCGTGGACGCCTGTGCGCCCGGGCGTCGACCGCAAGGGCTTCTCGGGCAACGCCGCGACGGTGGCGCTGCACCGGCTGATGCCCGGCCATGAGCCCAAGCCCCACAGCCATCCCCATGAGCAGATCGCCTATATCATCAGCGGGACGATCCGGTTCTTCATCGGTGGGGAGGAGCATCTTGTCGGCCCCGGCGGGCTCGTGCTGATCCCGTCGAATGTCGAGCATTGGGGCGAGGTCGTCGGCGACGAGCCGGTGATCAATCTCGACGTGTTCACGCCCCGCCGGCCGGAATACTCCTGATCGACGGCGAGCCCGCATCCGCTTTCCCGAAAGCCGCATTCCAGTTTTCGGGCGGACGCGATGTCAGGCCGCGACGCCGAAGCGATTGCGGTACTCGGCCGGCGACAGGCCGGTGACGCGCAGGAACAGCTTGCGGAAGGCGGCGGCGTCGCCATAGCCGACCTCCCAGGCGATCTGCGCGACGGGGCGGCGGCTCAGTTCGAGCGCCTCGCGCGCCTTCGCGATCCGGATCTGCTGGGCGTATTCCGTCGGGCGCAGGCCGGTCGCCTTGCGGAAGCGGCGCAGGAAGGTGCGCTCCTCCAGCCCGGCCCGCTTCGCCAGCGCAGGAACGGCGCCCGTGTCCTTGGCGCCTGTCGCCTGAAGCCAGTGCTGCACCTTCAGGATCGCGGCGTCGCCATGGGAGAGGCGGGGGACGAAGCCGCCATAGGGCCGTTGCGTGCGCCCTGGCGGATCGACCAGCAGGAAGCGCGCCGTCGCCAGCATGACGCTGGGACCGAGCAGCCGCTCGACCAGGGTCAGGCCGAGATCGGCCCAAGCGAGGATGCCGCCGGCCGTGATGATGTCGCCATCGTCGATGACCATGCGGTCGGTCTCGACCCGAATGGCCGGAAAGCGCGTGGCCAGCGCCTCGGCAAAGGCCCAGTGCGTCGTCGCGGGGCGGCCTTCGAGCAGGCCGGTCTCGCCGAGGACGAACGCCCCGGCACAGACCGAACAGAGCGTCGTCCCCGCGGCATGGCGCGCCGCCATCCAGGCCGCCAAGCCCTGCATCGGCTGCATGTTTCCGGGCATGACGAGGCTCGGCGGCGCGATCAGATGGCCCGGATCGTGCTCCGGTCCCGGATGGCTGTCGAAACTGCATACGATGTCCGCGCCATCACCGGCCTGCCGCCAATGGCTGACCCGGATCACCGGTGCAGCGGGTCCGCCGCGCGCCGCACTCATCTCGCCTGCGATCCGGAACAGGTCGGTCAATCCGTAGACGGCGGCGAGTTGAACGTCGGGGTAGAGGATAATGCCGATCTCGGCGATGATTGTCGGGCTTGTCGTCATCTTGTCAGTTTCACCGCTGTACATTGTCGGTTCCGCCAAGCGGCACCCTGCATGGCGACGCTTATAACGTCCATATCGAAGGGCGGCGCTCCTGCCGCCCTTGAGAGCCGAAGGGACCCGACGATGAGCACGATCACCACCAAGGACGGCACCGAGATCTTCTACAAGGACTGGGGTCCGAAGACCGCGCAGCCGATCGTCTTCCATCACGGCTGGCCGCTGAGCGCCGACGACTGGGACAACCAGATGCTCTATTTCCTCGACAAGGGCTTCCGGGTGATCGCCCATGATCGTCGCGGCCATGGCCGCTCTTCCCAGACCGCCACCGGCAATGAAATGGACACCTACGCGGCCGACGTCGCCGAGCTGGCCGCCGCGCTCGATTTGAAGGATGCCATCCATATCGGCCACTCCACCGGTGGCGGCGAGGTCGCGCATTATGTCGCCCGCGCCGAGAAGGGCCGCGTCGCCAAGGCCGTGCTGATCGGCGCCGTGCCGCCGGTCATGGTCAAGTCGGACAAGAATCCCGGCGGCCTGCCGATCGAGGTGTTCGACGGCTTCCGCGCCGCGCTGGTCGCCAACCGGGCGCAGTTCTATGTCGATATCCCCACCGGGCCGTTCTACGGCTTCAACCGCGACGGGGCGAAGGTCTCGCAGGGCGCCATCGACAACTGGTGGCGGCAGGGCATGATGGGCGGCGCCAAGGCGCATTACGACTGCATCAAGGCCTTCTCGGAGACCGACTTCACCGAGGATCTGAAGGCGATCGATGTGCCGGTTCTGGTCATGCACGGCACGGACGATCAGATCGTGCCGATCGCCGACTCGGCGCTGCTGGCGATCAAGCTTCTGAAGAACGGCACGCTGAAGACCTATGAAGGCCTGCCGCACGGCCTATGCACCACCCATCCCGACGTCGTGAACCCGGACCTGCTCGCCTTCATCCAGGCTTGACGAGCGCCACCGGCCGGTCCCGCCCGGGTCTATAAACGGTGCGAATAGACGACCGGAATAAATGATAGCGCGGTAGCGGCCGGTCCCCTCGTGGCCGGCCGTTTGTTTGCTATCGTCGGCTCGCGGGCGGGAAGGTTGATGCTGAAGCCGCTTCCGCCCTGATGCGAGTTGAAGCCATGACGCCTGTCTTTCCGCTGCGGACCGCCAACCTCGCCGATCCCGCGCCCGAATTTCCCTGGCCCGCCGGCAAAAGCTGCGCGCTCTTTCCCGCCTTCGACGTCGATGGCGAAACCGCCTGGCTGCAGCACGACGCCGCCAACACCGATCGGCTGGTGACGCTCTCCTTCGGCGGCTACGAAGAACGCGTCGGCGTGCCCAAGATCCTCGAATACCTGCGTTCGGCGGAGATCAAGGCGACGTTCTTCATCCCCGGCTGGATCGTCGATGTGCATCCCAGGATGTGCGAGGCGATCGTCCGGGACGGCCATGAGATCGGCCATCACGGCTATCTGCACAAGCGGCCGGACCCTGCCGATTTCGCCGAAGACAAGGAGGAGTTCGAGAAAGGCATGGACTCGCTGCGGCGCGTGCTCGGCGTCGTGCCCGTGGGCTACCGCGCCGCCGGCGGCGAGAACTACGACGAGCTGCTCACCTATCTGCGCGAGCGCGGCATCCTCTATTCCTCGTCTTTCCGCGACGACATCAGGCCCTATCGCCACAGGCTGCGCGATGGCTCGGCCAGCGTGGTCGAACTGCCGATCAACGCATCCTTCGACGATTGGCTCTACGGGCTGTCGCAGCGCTTCAGCCCGCGCCCGATGTTTCCCAAGGAGCATGTGCTGTCGATCTGGAATGGCGAGCTCGACCAGACCCGCGAATGGGGCGGGCTGGTCTCCATGGTGATGCATCCGCAGGTTTCGGGACGGCCGATGCGCTTTGGCATCATGCGCGACTTCCTGGCGCGGGCGCGCGGCTTCGGCGATGTCTGGATCGCGACCGGCCGCGAGATCGCCGAGCATTTCGTTGCCCAGGAAAAGGCGGCCGGCCCTTGAGGCCGGCCATCGTCCTCGAGTCAAATGAAATGAACAGCTCATGGACCTGCTGATCACCGGCGCCACCATCGTCACCTGCGACGACGAGCGCCGCATCCTCGGCGCCGCCGCCATCGCGGTTTCCGGAGATCGCATAGCGGCCATCGGCGACACCGCGACGCTGGAGCGAGACCATCCCAACCATGAGCGCATCGACGGGAGCGGGCTCGCCGTCCTGCCCGGTTTCATCAACGCCCATACCCACACCGTCCTGACGGCGCTGCGCGGCACCGTGGAGGATTGGGACGGCGAAATCATCTACCGCTACATGTCGCCGGTCTCCTACACGATGAGCGATCATGAGCGGGCGGTGATGGCCGCGCTCGGCTGCCTGGAGGCGATCCGCAGTGGGACGACGACACTGGTCGATCCTTTCCGCCATGTGCCTTCCTATGCCGGCGCCATGGCCGATACGGGATTAAGGCTCTGGCTCTCCGAAAGCTGCGCCGACATCGACACGCGCAAGATCCGCTTCGGCGAATATGGGATCGACGAGGCCTTCGGGCGCGTCTTCCTCGAACGCACGCAGGAGTTGATCGAGACCTGGCACGGCGCCCGCAACGGCCGGATCAACTGCCAGGTCGCGGCGCATGCGCCCGACAATTGTTCTCCGGCGATGCTCGGCAAGATCATGGAGCTGGCGCAGCGCCATGGCCTGACCCGGACCTGCCATCTCGCCCAGAGCACGGGCGAGATCGCCGCCGTCAAGGCGGCTCATGGCCTGACGCCGGCCGGCTATCTCGACCGCGAGGGCTTCCTCGGCCCGGACCTGACCTGCGCGCACTGGACCTTCTGTACCCGCGAAGACATCGCGCTGCTGGCTGAGCGCAGCGTCCACATGGCGCACAACCCGGCGCCGTCCTCACGCAAGGGGCCGCATCGCGTCCTGATCGGCCCGATCCGCGATGCCGGCGTCAACATCGCGCTCGGCACCGACAACATGACCGAGGACATGTTCCAGGCGATGAAGATCGGCATGATCGTGCATCGCGCCGGCTATGGCCGCGCTCAGGAGGGCGGCGTCGACCCGCAGCCGCAGGGCGTCCTCGACATGGTCACCCGCAACGGCGCTCTGACCGTTGGCGCGCAGGCGCAGATCGGCTCGATCGAAATCGGCAAGAAGGCCGACATCACCCTGCTCGACCTGAACCAGCCGGCGATGCGGCCGGTTCTTCGGCTGGCCTCCAACATCGTCAACTACGCGCATCCGGGCATCGTTCATTCGGTGATCGTCGACGGCGACTTCGTGATGCGCGACCGCAAGGTGCTGACCATCGACGAGCCGGCGCTGCTGGCCGAGGCGCAGGCGGTGACGGAAGCGGTCTGGCGCCGCATGGTCGCAGCCAATGCCGACATCGCCCCGCCGAAGGGCGAGATGCCGTTTCTCGAGGCCTGAGCGACGATGAATCCCGACGCCGCTTGCAGGGGATCCCGAGCTGGCACATGATTTGCTCGCGAAATAGGAACGACCTGACCCTATTCAGAGCAAGAATATGAACCTGCGCCAGATCGAGCTGCTCAGAGCGGTGGTCCGCTGCGAGACCACGGTGCGCGCGGCCCATGAGCTGGGCCTGTCGCAACCCGCCGTCAGCAACGCGATCAAGCATCTGGAGAGCCAGATCGGCTTCCCGCTGTTCGAGCGGGTCAACAACCGGCTGTTCCCGACCGCCGAGGCGCGGGAGCTCTGCCTCGACTCCGATCCGATCTTCAACATGCACGCGGCGTTCGAGGCCAAGGTGCAGGATCTCAAGGAAAACCGTACCGGGCATGTCCGCATCATCGCGACGCCGCCGCTCGGCTACAGCGTCATCCCGATCGCCCTGCGGAATTTTCTGGCCAAGAGCCCCAACACCCGGGTCTCCTTCGACATCCGCCGCTTCGAGAACGTCATCGAGAGCGTCGACAACGGCCTGGCCGAACTCGGCTTCGTGCTCGGCCTGAACGACTATCGCGGGCTGGAGGGCGAGTCTTTCTTCTCGGAGCGCATGGTCTGCGTCATGGCGCCGGACCATCCCCTCGCGGCAAAGCAGACGATCACGCCGGACGACCTGCGCTCGACCGCCTTCATCGCTCTGGAGCGCGGCACCAAGATGGGCACGATCGTGCGGCAAGCCTTCGCCGAGGTCGGCGTTCCGTTCCGCTCGGCCGTCGAGGTGCGCTACTGCAACACCGCCTGCATCCTCGCCGAAACCGGCGTCGGCGTCGCGGTGGTCGATCCGCTGTCGCCGCTCGCGGCCAAGCACCTCGCGGTCAGGCGCTTCGAGCCGGCCTCGCCGGTGTCGGCATCCGTCGTCCGGTCGCGCAAGCGGCCGCTCTCGCGGCCTGCTGCGGCTTTTCTGCGGGAGGTGCGGATCGTCGCCAGCGAAACGGTCCGTCGCCTCTGCTGAGGCCCGGGTATTCGCCCGCCGAATGCCACCCCTCAATTCTTCATAAGCGGACGCATTGCCTTCGACCCAGAGGCTACTCAGTGTCTCGATGACGGGCGTCGGGCTCAGCGCCGCCCGCGAAGGCGACCGGAACACTGGCGAACAGGCGGAGGAATCACCCATGACGGCGACGACTGTGCTGCGGCACGATGCGAAGCCGGTCACGCCCGAATCGATCCGCAGCGCCGTCGCCGCGCAGCGCGGCCTGGCCGAACGCCTGTTTGCGACGCTGGCGGCGGGCAGCCCTGGCAACCCCGGCATCATGCGCGACACCTATGGCGCCGGCGAGAATTTCGGGCACGAGATCTTGCGCGAGGAGGCCGGTGTCGCCGGCCTGGCGATCACGACGGACGCAGCCGCCAACACCTTTGCGACCTGGCGGGGCACGCAGGCCGACGCGCCGGCGATCCTGATGGGCTCGCATCTCGACAGCGTGCCGCATGGCGGCAATTTCGACGGCGCGGCTGGCGTCGTCGCCGGGCTGGTGACGATCGCGGCGCTGCGCGAACTCGGCCTGCAACCGCTGCGTGACGTCACAGTCATGGGCGTGCGGGCCGAGGAGAGCGTCTGGTTCCAGGTGTCCTATATCGGCAGCCGCGCCGCACTCGGCACCCTTCCCGAGGGCGCCCTGGAGGCGACGCGGATCGACACCGGGCGCAGCCTCGCCGCCCACATGCGCGATTGCGGCGGCGATCCCGAAGCGTTGCGCCAGGGCGTGCGCGCGCTCGACCCGAAGCGGATCCGCGCCTTTCTCGAGGTTCATATCGAGCAGGCGCCGAGCCTGTTCGAAGCCGGCTTCCCTATCGCGATCTGCACCGGCATTCCCGGCAATTTCCGCTATCCCAACGCCCGCGTCATCGGCCGGCACGATCATGTCGGCACGCCGCGCCGCTTCCGCCGCGACGCGGCAATGGCGGGTATGGCGCTCGCCCATGCGCTGGACGAAATCTGGGCCGCGCATGAGGCGGTGGGCACGCAAGTCGCCGTCACCTTCGGCCGTTTCCACACCAATGCCGAGATGCACGGCATGACGACCGTGCCGGGCGATTTCCGGTTCAGCCTCGACGTGCGGGCCTATGATGAGGCGGTGCTGGCCGGGATCGAGGCGCAGATGCACCGAGCGATCCTCAGGATCGAGAGCGAGCGCAACGTAACCTTCGAGCTGGGCCCGCGGGCTTCGGCGGCCGTTGGGCTTGTCGATGGCGTCATCCAGGCGGCGCTCACGAAAGCAGCGGGGCACCTCGGCATCCGCTCGATGCCGCTCGGCAGCCCGGCCTCGCATGATTCAGCTGCCTTTGCGGCAGCGGGCGTCCCCGTCGCCATGCTCTTCGTCCGCAACGAGCATGGCAGCCATAACCCCAAAGAAGCGATGGAGATCGACGACTTCATGGCTGCCGCGACCGTGCTTGCAGTTTGGGTCGCGGAAAATGCTGGCTGAGCGCTACGATCCCATCTCGCGCTCGGGGTCTCCAAGGGGCAAGCCTATAAGCTGACTGAATAATAGCGGCCGGATTTTAATTCGATCCAGGGCCGGATTCTGGCCTAGCCTGTCGGTCGTGTCGGCGATGTTCATGGCCACGCTCGGCCGTCGCTGTTGCGAGAGGTGCCGTTCTTGCATCGCAGACTCGGCCTGAAGCGCCTCCTCGCCTGACGTTGCCAGGCGCGACCTGCGGAGATCAAATGAAACGCCTCGCCGTCGCCTCTTCCGCCCTTCCGGGCATCGCCGACAAGCCGATCGCGGGCGCCGTGCGCGCCGGAGAGCGCGTCTTTCTCAGCGGCGCGACCGCGCTCAAGCCCGACGGGAACATCGCCGGCATCGGCGACGCCACTGCCCAGACCCATGCCGCGCTCGACCAGCTCGAAGCCGCCCTGAAGGCCGCCGGCGGATCGCTGGCCAGCCTGACCAAGCTGACCACCTGCATCGTCGATCGCGACTACCGCGCCGCCGTCTATGCCGTGATCGCGCAGCGGCTGCCCGAGGTGCGCCCGGTCAGCACCGGCCTCGTCGTGGCGGGTCTGGCGCTGCCGGAGCTGATCGTCCAGATCGATGCCGAGGCCGCGATCCCGAGCGCCCCACCCCGCCACACCCGCCCCTACACCTTCGAGAGCTGGCATGGTCAGGGCTTCCCCTGGCAGGGCGCGATGGTGCTCGCCACCGACGAGGAATTCTTCCTGCGCGGGCAGACCGGTGCCGGCCTCGACCATTCCGGCATCAAGGCGAAGGGGCGCGGCATGGCTGATGCCGCCGCGCAGGCCGATCTGGCGATGATCAATCTCAAGACGCTGCTCGATGAAGCCGGCGCCTCAGTCGAGAACATCTGCAAGATCACGGTCTACATCTCCGATCGCGCCTATCGCGCGGGCGTCTATCCGATGATCGGCAAGCATCTGGCCGGCGTGCGGCCGGTCTCGACCGGCATCGTCACGACCGGCTTCGCGCGCGGCGACATCCTGTTCGAGATCGACGTCACCGTCGTTCGCAAGCAGGGTGGCCAACCGCATCAGCGTCTGCGGACTTATCATTCCAGCGCGGCCCGCTACGGCACGGAGCAGCAGCCGCTCGACTGCGAGTTCTGCATGGCGGTGGTCTCAGGCGACCGCATCACCCTGCGCGGCCAGACCGGGATGGGCCTCGACGAGGTGCTCTACGGCCTCAGCGACGCCAAGGCGCAGGCGCACAAGGCGATGGATAATGTCGAGACGCTGCTATCGGAAGCGGGCGCTGCCCTCTCCGACGTCGCCAAGGCAACCGTCTACGTTACCGACCGCGCCTTCATGGCCGACGTCAACGCCGTCGTCCGGCAACGGCTGGGCGATGAGCCCTGCTCCTTCACGACCGTGATCGTGAAGGGCCTCGCCAGCCCCGAGCTTTTGATGGAAGTTGATATCGTCGCGATCCGAAAGGCCGGCCGATGACATTCTCGCTCGCAGGGCGCTGCGCCCGGACCGGCATGCTGGGCGCGGTCGTGACCACCTCCTCGATCGCGGTGGGGTCGCGCTGCCAGCACGCGGCGGCCGGCGTCGGGGCGGCGCTGACGCAGCACATGACCGACCCTCGGCTCGGCCCGCTGATGCTGGAGCTGCTCAGGCGCGGTTACTCGGCCCAGCAGGCGCTCGATGCGGCGGTTGCCACGACGCCACGCAGCGACTGGCGCCAGCTCGGCGTGATCGACAAGGATGGCCGCACCGCGAGCTTCGGCGGAGCCAGCATCAAGCCGGAATTCGCAGAGGTTCATGGCCGCAACTGCGTCTCGCTCGCCAATATCGTGCGCTCGAAGGAGGTGCCCGCGGCGATGGTGCAGGCTTTCGAAGCCGACCCTTCGGCTCCGCTGGCCGCGCGCCTGATCGCCGCGCTCAAGGCCGGCGACGAAGCCGGCGGCGAGTTCAAGCCGCTGGTCTCGACGGCCCTCGTCGTCGCTCACGAACAGACCTTCCCTTATGTCGATCTGCGTGTCGACAGCGATGCCGACCCGATCGCCACGCTCGCCCGGCTCTGGCGCGAATACGAGCCGGTCGCGGAGCCCTACGTCACGCGGGCGATCGATCCCGATACGGCGATCGCGAACCGGCAAGCCGATTACTGATCAACCAAAAAAACGAGGGGATATCCATGCGACGACTTCTATCCACCCTGGCCGTCACGATCGGCCTTTCCACCGCGCTGGCGGTGTCGCCCGCCGCCGCCCAAGGCACCGTGCGCGTCGCGCTCGGCACCACGCTGAGCCAGCTCGACCCCGCCAAGACCACGATCGGCGACGAATACGTCTATGTGCATCTGCTCTTCAACGGGCTTTCGCGCATCGACCCCGACATGACGGTGAAGCCCGACCTCGCCGAGAGCTGGGCGGCCTCCGCCGATCTCAAGACCTGGACCTTCAAGCTGCGTCAGGGGGTCAAGTTCCACCATGGCCGCGTGATGGACGGCGAGGACGTCGTCGCCACCATGAAGCGCATCCTCGACCCGGCGACAGGCTCGCGCGCCCGCACCAGCCTGTCGATGGTATCCGACGTCTCGCTGGTCGACCCGATGACGGTCAAGTTCGACCTCAACATTCCCTATGCCGGCTTCGCGGACATCTTCGCCGACCGGCAGTTGCGCATCGTTCCCAAGGACAAGCTGGCGGAACTTTCGACCCAGCCGATCGGAACGGGCCCGTTCATGTTCAAATCCTGGTCGCCCGGCGACCGGCTCGAACTGGTCAAGAACCCCAATTATTTCGAGGCTGGCCTGCCCAAGCTTGATGGCGTCACGCTGCGCATCGTGCCGGAATCGGCGGCGCGCATGGCGGCGCTCGAATCGGGTGCGATCGATATCGTCTGGAGCATGCCCTATGAGGCCGTCGACAAGCTCAAGACCAGCACCACTGCGCGCGCCGACAGCGTCTCGACGCCGACCTGGGACGGCGTCATCCTGAACAATGACCGCCCGCCCTTCAACGACGTGCGTGTCCGCAAGGCGCTGGCGCTGACGATCGACAAGTCGGCCATCGTCGAACTCGCGCTGTTTGGCCAGGGCGACCCGACCTTCAGCCCGATTCCTCCCAGCCACCCCTATTTCAACAAGACCCTGAAGGCCGGCGCTCCCGACATCGCACAGGCCAAGAAGCTGTTGGCCGAGGCCGGCTTCCCGAACGGCTTCGACGTGCCGATGCAGGTGCCCCAGGAACGCGAGCAGCGCGTGCGCGTCGGCGTCGCGGTGCGCGACATGGCGCGGGCCGCGGGCATCCGCATCAATGTCGAGCGCGTGCCCTTCGCCTCCTATTCGGCGAATGTCGCGGGCAAGGCGCAGATGTATGTCGACGGCTACTTCGCCCGGCCGACGATCGATACCGCGATCTACCCATTCTACCATTCGAGCGGAAGCTGGAACAAGCAGCTCTGGATCTACAAGGACGCCCGCGTCGACCAACTGCTCGACGAAGCCCGCAAGACCAATGACGAAGCCGCCCGCAAGAAGCTCTTCGAGACGTTCCAGGAGGTGGTCGAGGAGACCGTGCCCGGGATCATCGCCTACTCGGCCGCGCATGTGAACGGCGTGAGCAAGAAGGTCGAAGGCTTCAAGTCGACCCCGATGCAGTGGCTCGAACTGAAGAGCGTCTCGCTCAAGCCCTGATGCCCGCAACTGCCCACCCCGCCTCGCGCGCGGCAGGGTGGGCAGTACAGGCGGCTCAGCTCGTTCGATGGGGAACCGGTAACCGATGGCCGCTTTTATCACCCGGCGCCTCGTCTTCGTCGTGCTCGTCCTCGTGGCGGTGTCGATGCTCGTCTTCGGCGTCACGACGCTGCTGCCGGCGAACGTCGCCTATCTCATCCTCGGTTCGTTCGCGACGCCCGAACAGGTCCACGCGCTCGAACTCAAGCTCGGGCTGACCGACCCTGTCTGGCAGCAATATCTGCGCTGGGCCGGCGGTTTCGTCACCGGCAATCTCGGCGAATCCACCCTGATGAACCGCCCGGTCGGGCCGATGCTGCTGGAGGCGATCCAGCGCTCGCTGATGCTGACCGGCATTTCCTTCGTGCTGATCGCCATCATCGGCGTGGGCCTGGGCATCGCGGCGGCGCTGCGCCATGGCCGGCCGCTCGATCACGGCATCTCGGTCGCGACCTATCTCGGCATCGCCGTGCCGGAGTTCTTCTGGGCGATCGTCGTCATCATCGTCTTCGCCGCCTGGCTCGGCTGGCTGCCGGCCTCCGGCTACGAGCCGATCTCGGCTGGCATCTGGGAATGGGCCAAGCACCTGATCGCGCCGACGCTGACGCTCGTCTTCGGCCATCTCGCCCATGTCTCGCGCCTGACGCGCTCCAGCATGATCGAGGTGATGCAGAGCCCCTACATCACGGCGGCGCGCGCCAAGGGCCTGCCCGAGCGCGTCATCGTCCTACACCATGCGCTGCGCAACGCGCTCCTGCCGACGATCACCGTGCTGGCGCTCGATTTCGGCCGGCTGATGGGCGGCATCGTCGTGATCGAGACCGTCTTCGCCTATCCGGGGCTGGGCCGTCTCGTCGTCTTCTCGATCCAGAACCGCGACCTGCCGACGCTGCAGGCGGCCATCCTCGTCGTCGCCGCGATCTACGCGCTGGCGAACCTGCTGGCCGACCTGCTCTATGCCCGCTTCAACCCCAAGATCAGGTTTGGCCGCAATGTCGCCTGAGCCCGCAGCCGTGATAGCCCCGCCTGCCGCGCCGCGCAAGCCGATGCCGCTCCAGCTCAAGGCGGGGCTGGCGATCACCGGCACCATCCTGCTGCTCGGCCTGCTGGCGCCCTGGGTCGCACCCCATCCCTGGGACACGATCTCGATGCGGACGCGCTTCCTGGCGCCCAACGCCACCTACTGGTTCGGCACGGACGAATACGGCCGCGACGTGCTGAGCCGCTTGCTGATGGGTGCGCGGCTCTCGATCGGCATGGGCATCGCCGCGACGCTGTTCAGCCTCGCCATCGGCGTGCCGATAGGGCTGGCCGCCGGCTATTTCCGCGGCTGGATCGACGAGGCGCTGATGCGTCTGGCCGACGTGCTGATGGCGATTCCGCCGATCATGCTCGGCCTTCTGGTGCTGGCGGTGACGCCGCCCGCCCTGTGGAAGACCGCGCTCGCCGTCGGTTTCGTCTACATTCCGCCGATCGCCCGGCTGGCGCGCAGCGTCACGCTGACGCTCGCCAATGAGGAGTTCATCCAGGCGGCGAAGGCGCGCGCCGAAAGCACCTCCTACATCCTGTTCCGCGAGATCCTGCCCAATGCCTGGCCGCCGCTGATCGTCGAGGCGAGCCTGCGCGTCACCTACGCCATCCTGCTCGGCTCGGCGCTCTCCTTCCTGGGCCTCGGCGCGCAGCCGCCGAGCTCCGACTGGGGGCTGATGATCTCGGAGGCGCGCTCCTTCCTCGACCGTGCGCCCTGGATCGCGCTGGCGCCGGGGCTGGCCATGTGCCTGCTGGTGATCGGCATCAATCTTTTAGGCGACGGCGCCCGTGAGCGGCTCGACCCGCGCCTCAAGGCGCGGTTGGGAAAGGCCTAAAGCGATGCTCACGATCGACGACCTGACCGTCCGCTACCGAACCGCCGGCGGCGAGATCGAGGCGCTTTCCCGCGTGACGCTGCAGGCCCGCAAGGGCGCGACGCTGGCGCTGGTCGGCGAATCCGGCTCGGGCAAGAGCACGATCGCGCTCGCCGCCATGGGGCTGCTGCCAGCCGAGGCGATGGTGCCGTCGGGGCGCATCCTGTTCGACGGCGCCGATATCATGACGATGAACGCCGAGGCGCGCCGGCAGTTGCGCGGCTCGCGCATCGGTCTCGTCTTCCAGGACCCGTTCTCGGTGCTGAACCCGTCCTTGCGCATCGGCGACCAGGTCGGCGAGGGCCTCGTCCACCATCGCGGTTACACGCCCGAGCGCGCCTTCGCCCGCGCGATCGAGCTTCTCGACGAAGTCGGCATCGTCGAGCCCGAAGCTGTCGCCAATGCCTATCCGCATGAACTCTCCGGCGGTATGCGGCAGCGGGCGCTGATCGCCGGCGCACTCGCATCCGAGCCCGAACTGCTGATCCTCGACGAGCCGACGACGGCGCTCGACGTCACGATCGAGGCGCAGATCCTCGATCTGCTCGAGGATCTGCGGGTCAAGCGCGGGCTGACGATGCTGTTCATCAGCCATAATCTCGGCGTGGTCCGGCGCATCGCCGACGAGGTCGCGGTGCTCTATGCCGGCCAGATCGTCGAGCAGGGCAAGACCGAGGACGTGCTGCAACGGCCGGTGCATCCCTATACCAAGGGTTTGCTCGCCGCGATTCCGCGCATCGGGCGCAAGATGGGCCGTCTGGCCGCCATCCCCGGCCGCCTGCCCGACCTGCGCAACCCGCCGAGCGGCTGCCGCTTCGCGTCGCGCTGCCCCTTCGCCACGCGCGATAGCGCCAACCCGCAGAGCCTGCGCGAGAGCGGCGGGCGGATGGTCCGATGCAGTTCCGCCGAGGCATTGCGCGAGACGCCCTGGCCTGTCCAGCAGGAGACGCTTTCCGCCACCGCAACGACCGCACCAGTGGCTTCGGGACCCGTCGTCGAGGTCGAAAACCTGACCAAGAGCTTCGTCCTAAGCCGCGGCGCGCTGCGCTGGGAAGGCTGGCGGCCGGTGCGCGATGCCGTCAGCATCACGCCTGTCGACGGCATCTCGCTGACGATCGCGCCAGGCGAGGTCGTCGGGCTCGTCGGCGAATCCGGTTCCGGCAAGACCACGCTCGGACGCACGATCCTGCGGCTGATCGAAGCCGATTCCGGCCTGATCCGCATCGCCGGCGAGACCGTCTCCGACAAGCCGCAGAGCGCGCTGGAGGCGATGCGGCGCACGGCGCAGATCGTCTTCCAGAACCCGGATTCCTCGCTCAACCCGCGCAAGACGATCCGGGAACTGCTCGGCCGGCCGATCGCACGCTTCGGCCTCGCGCCCAAGGCGGACATCCCAAGACGGGTAGACGAACTGCTCGATCTCGTCCGGCTGCCCGCGCATTACGCTGACCGTTACGCGCACCAGATGAGCGGCGGCGAGAAGCAGCGCGTCGGCATCGCGCGCGCACTCGCCACGGAGCCGAAATTCATCGTCTGCGACGAGCCGGTCTCGGCGCTCGACGTCTCGGTGCAGGCGGCGATCGTCAACCTGCTCGCCGATCTGCGCGACCGCCTCGGCGTCGCATATCTCTTCATCTCGCACGACATCTCGGTGGTCGCCCATCTCKCCGACCGCGTCGCGGTGATGCATCACGGCAAGATGGTCGAGATCGGCCCGGCCGACCAGATCATGCAGGCGCCGAGCCATCCTTACACGGTCAAGCTGCTCTCGGCCGTGCCGCGCGTCGAGGGGCCGCGGCCGATGCGCCGTGAGATGGTCGTCGCGGAATAAGCTTCTACGTGGATCGCTTCGTTGCGTTTGCTACCGCAGAGCAGTGCGGCGCCGTGTTACGCTCACGCCAGCATGC